>ENA-OPDD01000012-OPDD01000012.1-human-gut-metagenome-genome-assembly--contig:-NODE-12-length-137821-cov-9.248174_pt1 | contig 137821 bp, 179 predicted proteins | sample MGYA00241574_ERZ501499 | MGnify/ENA primary metagenome ERZ501499 (study PRJEB25962, sample SAMEA2042576) | human gut metagenome | biome: human gut; feature: human-associated habitat; material: faeces...
TTCCCTCTGTTCAGAACTTTTATAATAAAAACCCGGTTCCTGTCCGTTTAGGACGAGAACCGGGTCCCGCGTTACCACCTAAATTTACAGAAAACTCGCATTTCCTGCCTCATAAAGTGAATCTACATCCCGTTATATCCATATATATCAAGATATAAAACCACTTCAGCACAATAACGGGTGCCATTCCGTCGCAGCCTATCTATAATACGCTATTATTATAAAATTTATAATTTACAGTATCAAGTCCCGATTCGGTGCGCAGCTCCGGGATGTATTCACAAAAGTTCTACCCTGCGCCTCTCACCTGCCGGCTGCTCTCTGTGGGGTTTTCCTCAAGCTACTTCTTCCCTTCCAAGCCTTTTACTATACTATATGAAGTATACAAACTGCTTTTTTGTTTGTCAAGAAATTTTAATATTGCTTTGACAACTTAAAGTGGCAGAATGTTACTTTTTACTCTGTTCTCAGTAACACGCTTCGCGATGCACAGAATTTACGCTGATCGCATAAATTCGCGCGGTATGTTTCGGGTTTTCTGTGAGTGATCTGTGGAACTTTTATTTCTGTAAGCCATTTAATCCCTCATCTACGAAAAGGTCATTGCCGTCTGCCGCTGATGTGGCAAGCTGATCACACCGTTCATTTAACGGATTATCTGCATGTCCCTTAACCCAGTGGAAGCTTACCTGATGCTGCTCCTTGGCCTTTAAAAGGCGTTTCCAGAGATCTACGTTCTTCACATCTTCGTTTTTTCCACGTTTCCAGTTTTTCTTCAGCCAGGCATCGATCCAGTGCTGATTAAAAGCATCTACCAGATATTTGGAATCGGAGTACAGATCCACCTGGCAGGGGCGGTTCAGTGCTTCCAGTGCTACGATGGCTGCCATCAGCTCCATCCGGTTGTTTGTGGTTTTTTTGTAGCCTCTGGACAGTTCACGTTCATGTAACTGGCCTTTGGTATCGATGTACTGAAGAACTGCTCCGTAGCCTCCCGGTCCGTCCGGATTTCCCCGGGCTGCACCATCCGTATAGATTTTTACCTGCATATTTGCTTCTCCTTAAATTTTCAATTTTATGTCCATACGCCTGTTTGTTCAAAGTTTACTGCCGGAGACTATGTTGCTTATACCCAGTCTACAAAAAATGTATGGCCTTTATAAGTTTCATATTTCACTTTGCTGAAATTCAGATTCTGGTTCCAGAAATAGCTGGTCATCATGAAATACATATAATTAAAATCTTTCTGTTTAAATCCTCTGAGTGTTCTGGCTTTGCCGGAAGTGACATGTTTATTGAAAATAGTCATTGCTTCTCTTGCAGCCTGATAAGCAAGAGTACGGTTTTCAAACTGACCATTGAGACGTTTGAGAAGGGCCCCGTTCCGCACTACAGAATACTGTGGGGTTGTGCTGCTTCCGATATTCTCATAGATCACACCTCGTATCGTAGATGGAAATTCCTTGTCTGATTTGATCGTACGATTCAGAACACAAAGTGCTACTGCTTCCATTCCGATCTTGCCCTGATCGCCTGCTTCTGATTCGCAAAGCGCGGCCAGAAGTGCTTCATCGGATGTCTTGCCGTTGGCTATTCCAGGATGGCTCTTATATTCTTTTACCATAGTGTAATATCTGCTGTTTTTGGTATCGTAAACTTTGACATCTCCATTGCTGACATTTAGATTTGGTTTGGTAGTCTTCGCAGTGGCCACTCCGTCTGCTGCGATGGAGTATGTAATTCCATTCACTGTTACGGAGGTACTTACTGCCATGACACCGTTGGATTTAAAATAATAGTTCTTCTGATTGATCGTCTTCAGACCAGTATACATATAACCGGTACTGGTGGCAAAATAGTAGCTGATATTTTTGGATTTGTTTTTTACCCATTTGATTGCCATATAACCGGAAGTTTTGTAAAAATAACGTTTCTGCCCTTTGCTGTTGGTGAGCCAGCCGGTTGCCATAATGCCTCCGCCTTTTGTGAAATAACGTTTCCTTCCCTTGCTGCAGTTTACCCAGCCTGTGGTAAGCTTACCTGTTTTGGGATTGAAATAGCGCTTATGGCCTTTGGAATCTGTCATCCAGCCGGTTGCCATAACACCCTTGCCTTTTGTAAAATAGTAGGTATATTTGCCATTGACCTTCATCCAGCCCTTTACCTGTACTCCGGTCTTTGTGTTAAAGTAGTACTTGTATCCGCCCAGGGTCATCCAGCCTTTCTGCTTGCTCCCATCACTTTTTATGTAGTATGTTTTTCCATCGATAGTTTTAAAGCCTGCAGTGGCAGCCTGTACCTCTTTTGCAGAAGCAGAAAAAACTGTGCTTCCCACGATCAGCAGCATGGCAAGCATCAGACCCTTCAGCCATTTTTTTGTTCTGAAACTCTTCATAATTTTCCCCATTTCCTGTTTTAGATATAAAAGCTAGTTTGTCTCAAAAATTACAAAAATGTTACATTTCGTTTATTATATCGTAATGAATAAACACTGTCAACTTTTTTGTAACTGTGGACGGACTCCTGCCATATGATGAAGTGTAAATAAAATTTGCTGGAGGACTTATCGATGAGTGACTTAGCGGCTACCAATTGTGGATGTGATTGCGGATGTGGTTGTGATTCCGGATGTAGCACAGGATGTGGATGTAACAATAACTGTGGCTGTAATAATGGCTGCGGAAATTCCCTGTTTGGAAACGGTGGAAACAGCTGCTCCTGTATCCTTTGGATCATCTGTCTGATGTGTTGCTGTGGAAACAACAGTGGCTGTGGCTGTAATAACAACGGCTGCAACGACAGCTGTTGGATCATCATCCTTCTTCTGCTTTTGTGCGGAAATGGATGCGGCTGCAACAATTGCTGCTGATCTTTTGAAAAGGCAGAGGTTATTTCCTCTGCCTTTTCTGCTGCCGTTTTTTTGTTTCCTCCTGTTTCTGTTTTTTCTCTTCCAGACATTTCAGATCTATTTCATAAAAAGAATTTCCATCAATGACAAGTTCCTGTTTTTTTTCAGATTCCATAATCACATTCCTTTGAAAAATTTCTTCTATATATAATATGACCAGAGAAGGTTTCTGTCATATTTCTTTCTGCAAATTCATAGATTTCAGGAAAAAGGATTTTTTTATGGAACAGGAGCCTATCGCACGTACTGCTCTGGATGAAATGGTGGAAAGTGACCAGGATCAGATGCTGAAAGCCATGATCCCGTACCTTCCTTCTTCCGGGCAGCGGTTTTTATCTGTGTATACGAAAGTCCGGGAACTTCGGAATACCATGTCGCTTTTTCAAAGCAGCCGTAGAACAGCCGATCTGCAGGCTACCGGTTTTTCCGGCACCGATCCTCTGGAAATGCTGCAGGATATCCGTAAGTGCTGTGGCGGAGAAAATCGCCGTCAGATCGATCATATCACCAGTCTTATGGCTACGATCCAGATGCTTCAGATCATGAATGAAGATTCGTCAGGAGGTGAGAATCCATGAGTGATGACTGGAAAAATAATCCCCGGCTTTCCGGAATGGACCCTCAGAAGCTTTCCATGCTTCAGGGTCTGGCAGATCAGGGATTGGGGAAAAATCCGTCCGAACTTCTGCCTTTTATCATGGGCGCAGCTTCTAAAGGAAAAAATGCGGGCTTAAATTTCAGCTCTGATGAGATCTCCACTATCATAGAAGTTCTGAAAATGGGGAAAAGTCCGGCAGAGGCAGCTAAGCTTGACAGAATTGTGAATCTGATGAAAATGATACGTCATTAACAGCTCTGTGATCCCGGAACAGCGGTTTTCTGTTCCGGGATTTTCTACTTTGTAATTCTTTTTATATTTGTCGGAATATAATCTGCAAAAATCTGACATATCCATAGATTCTATCGCATAATTCATAGAACATATTCCCTATTTTTGTGATATTTTTTTATCATTTTCCCTTTCTTCTTATATCAGTATATGGTATACTTGTCCGTGAAATGAATGATATGCAAAATAGGATTTTATGCGTCAAGTGTTTGGCGAATGGGGAGTTGTCGCCAGAACGAAAAGTACGTCTTACGGTATGAAATCCGCACCCGTTGCAGCAATATAAGAGAATATCTCATATTGTGTAGGGCTTTTTCGACATACGTTCTATTACAATTGGAGATATCTTTTTTTATGCGCAAAAATAAAAGAGACAGTCTCCGAAAAACGTGATTTTTTTAACAAATGGAGGTTGTTATTTATGGTAGACAAAGCAAAAGTTGAAGAGGCGATCAAGCTTCTTCTCGAGGGAATCGGCGAGGATGTAAACAGAGAGGGACTGCAGGGAACTCCGGAACGTATCGCCCGCATGTGCGAGGAAATTTATGGCGGACTTGATAATGAAGCGGATGAACATCTTCAGAAACAGTTTCATGTAGAGAACAATGAAATGGTTCTGGAAAAGGATATTACCTTTTATTCCATGTGTGAACATCATCTTATGCCCTTTTACGGAAAAGCTCATATCGCATATATCCCAAATGGCAAGGTTACCGGCTTAAGCAAGCTGGCCCGTACCGTTGATGTGTATGCAAGAAGACCGCAAATCCAGGAACGTCTGACTGTGCAGATCGCAGATGCGCTGGAACGTGTTCTCGCTCCTAAGGGAATCATGGTTATGCTGGAAGCGGAGCATACCTGCATGACCATGCGTGGGATCAAAAAGCCGGGAAGCAAAACGGTTACGACTGTTACCAGAGGTGAATTTAAAGAAAATATGGAGCTTCAGAAACAGTTCCTTGCTATGGTCAAGGACTGATGGACAGAGTGAATCAGATCTGGAATCATCCGCTCTATCAGAATGAGCTTAATAAGCTTCAGCTTCTGGAGACTGACCGTGAATTCTGCAGACATACACCGGAGCATTTTTTGGATGTGGCACGCCTTGCCTATATCCGGGCACTTGAGGAAAATGCTCCTGTTTCAAAGGAACTGATCTACTGTACTGCCCTTCTTCACGATATCGGACGGGCCAGACAGTATGAAGATGGCACTCCTCATGATGAGGCCGGTGCTGCTATCGCAGGACAGATCTTAAACGAGCTTGGATTTTCTATGGAAGAAATGGAAGCAATCATTGCGGCAATACGTGGTCACAGAGCTCAGACGGATCCGACAGTTCTTGGAAAACTGCTCTATACTGCGGACAAAAGCTCCAGAAACTGTTTTTCCTGTAAAGCAGAGCCGGAATGTTACTGGTCTCCTGCTAAAAAAAATATGACGATCCAATATTAGGAGGTTTTTCCATGAAAATCGGAAATCGTGAGTTTGATGTAAAAAACAAAACATATATTATGGGTATCCTAAATGTCACACCGGATTCTTTCTCAGATGGCGGAAAATGGAACGATATGGATCATGCCCTGAAACATACAGAAGCTATGATCGCCGAAGGTGCTGATATTCTTGATATCGGTGGGGAATCCACACGTCCGGGACATACACCGGTTGATGCACAGGAGGAGATCGAGCGTATTCTTCCTGTTATCGAAGCAGTAAAAGGGCGTTTTGATATCCCCATCTCTGTAGATACCTATAAGGGATGTGTTGCGAAAGAAGCCCTGAAACACGGAGCAGATCTTATCAATGACATCTGGGGACTGAAATATGATCCTGAAATGGCTCCTGTCATTGCCAGATATCAAGCTCCCTGCTGTTTGATGCATAACAAAGATAATACTGAATACAATAATTTTATTGTGGATATGCTGGCAGAAACCCAGGAATGTGTCAATATCGCCAAACGTGCCGGTATTGCCGATGATAAGATCATCCTTGATCCTGGTGTCGGATTTGGTAAAACCTATGAGATGAACCTGATGACCATGGATAATCTGGAGCTTTTCCGGAAGCTGGGATATCCGGTGCTTCTTGGTACCTCCAGAAAATCCATGATCGGACTTGCACTTGATCTTCCTGTAGATCAGCGTGTAGAGGGAACTCTTGCCACATCGGTGATCGGTGTTATGAAGGGTTGTGCATTTGTCCGTGTTCATGACATCAAAGAAAATAAACGCGTCATCCAGATGACAGAAGCTATTCTGGGACGTTAGGAGGAACTGATGGATAAAATCGAAATCAGAGATCTTGAGATTTTTGCAAATCATGGTGTGTTTCCGGAAGAAACAGCTCTCGGACAGAAATTTGTTGTTTCTGCTGTTATGTATACAGAAACACGTCCGGCAGGGCTGACAGATGATCTTTCTGCTTCCATCAATTATGGAGAAGTCAGTCATATGATCACCGATTTTCTTCAGAAAAATACTTATAAACTTCTGGAGGCTGCTGTGGAGAATCTGGCAGAGACGCTGCTGCTTTCTCTCCCTCTTCTTAAAAAGATCACCCTCCGTATTGAAAAGCCCTGGGCTCCGGTAGGCCTTCCGCTGAAAACCGTTGCTGTGGAAATTACCCGAGGCTGGCATACGGCTTATATTGCTTTTGGTTCCAATATGGGGGATAAGAAGAAATACCTGGACAATGCGATCCAGGGTCTTCGGGATATGAAAGAGATTGTTGTTGAAAAGGTTTCCGAGTATCTTGTAACGGAGCCTTACGGGGATGTGGAGCAGGATGAGTTTCTCAACGGAGCCTTAAGAGTCCGGACGCTGCTTTCTCCGGAGGAGCTTCTTGACAGGCTGCATGTGCTGGAACAGGCTGCGGACCGGAAAAGGATCATTCACTGGGGACCAAGGACACTGGATCTGGATATTCTGTTTTACGATAATGAGATCATTGATACAGTGGAACTACATGTGCCTCATATTGATATGGAAAACAGGGATTTTGTTTTGAAGCCTATGGTGGAGATCGCACCGTATCTTCGGCATCCGGTGTTGAATTTAACAATGGAGCAGTTGTTAAAAAAGCTTGAGGGAAAAACTTTGGCGGTGTGACTTTATTTATTAAATAATAAAAAGATAACAAGCCCGATACAGATATCTTTACTACAATCTGTATCGGGCTTGTTTTGTATCAGTGTGAATTATTGACTATTATCGAAAAATATTTTATTTCTGGTTTACCAGGTCGAATTCGTCGGTGATCTCTTTGGATGGTGCCTTGGTAATGAGGCTGACGATGATGTTTGCTGCGATGGCCACCAGGAATGCGGGAAGAAGTTCATAGATTCCCCAGGCGCCGCCGAGCGTGCTGATTCCGTATTTCCAGATAAATACCATGGAACCGCCACAGATCATTCCTGCCAGGGCTCCCTGCCAGTTGGAACGTCTCCAGAATAATGCCAGAAGTACCACCGGGCCGAATACGGCTCCGAAGCCTGCCCAGGCAAAGGATACGATAGTAAACACAGAACTGTTCGGGTCGCGGGCAATAAACATGGCTACTACTGCGATGAGAAGAAGCGTGATCTTATCGGCTACCATGCTTTCTTTTTTTGTTTCTTTATCCTTCAGGATACTTCCGAGAAGGTCGGAAGAAACTGCTGAGGATGCTGCCAGGAGCTGAGAATCTGCAGTTGACATGGTGGATGCCAGGATTCCTGCAAGGATGAGTCCTGCAAGGATTGCTGCAATTACACCATGTTTACTGAGAAGATCTGCGATCTGAACGATAATTGTCTCAGATGCGGAGCCTTCCAGAAGGTCAAACTCTCCTGCTGCTGTCATTCCAAGTCCTACCACACCGATCAGTACTGCTACTGCCAGTGAGATCACTACCCATGTAGTTGCTACTCTTCTGGAAAGTGTAAGCTTCTCTTCGTCTTCGATCGCCATGAAACGAAGAAGAATATGCGGCATTCCGAAATATCCAAGTCCCCATGCAAGCATGGAAATGATATTAAGCAGTGGATACGCCTGTTCTGTTCCGGTTGTTGGATCATATGTAGTAAACATAGTCAGATATCCGGGCAGTGATCTTGCATGGTCTGCAACTGCTTCAATACCACCTGCTGTGCTGATCCCGAATACAAATACGATCACAAGAGCGATGGACATGATGATACTCTGGATAAAGTCCGTAGTAGATGCTGCCAGGAATCCTCCCAGAGTGGTGTATCCAACGATGACCAGTGCACTGATGATCATAGCTGGCAGATATTTTACACCGAAGAGACTTGCAAAAAGTTTACCACAGGCTGCAAATCCGGAAGCTGTATACGGAATAAAAAAGATCACGATAAAAATCGCTCCGATAGACTGCAGGATCTTTTTCTCATCTCTGTAACGATTACTGAAAAAGGATGGCAATGTAATGGAATTTCCTGCCACATGTGTGTAGCGGCGGATTCTTTTTGCCACGATCCTCCAGTTTACGTAAGTTCCGATCGCAAGGCCAATGGCTGTCCAGCCTGCATCTGCAATACCGGTAAGATAAGCAAGTCCCGGCAGGCCCATCAGAAGCCAGCTGCTCATGTCAGAAGCCTCTGCGCTCATAGCTGTGACAAGTGGTCCAAGCTTTCGTCCTCCAAGATAGAAATCAGAACTGTCATTATTGTTCTTGGAGCAAAGATAACCTACAAAGATCATTGCACCCAGATAGACGATAATGGCTGCCATTATACAAATATGTGCTGTTGTCATTGTTTTTCTCCCTTCCATGTTTCTGCTTTAAAATCACAAAACATGAGGGATTTTGCTTATGCATCCCCATGCTTTCTGCTTTTAAACCAGTTTTACACATATTTATAGATTTTATTATATTAACTTTAGAAAGTAAAGAGGATTTTTCATTTTTTTACATAAAAAAGTATTTTATATGAAGAAAAAGGGCTGAACCATATAAGGCGGCCCAGCTCTTTTTCAAAATCTCTGTTTATTTTTCTTCCATACGCTTCTGCACATCTTCCACTGTATATGCAAGCTTCTCAACATCCTCGGAATAAGTCAGCCCCTCCTTCTCAGCCAGAGCTTTCAGAACACCGATCGTTTTCTGAAGATGCATGTAGTTTCCTGCGGAGGAACCACCTGTCAGCGCGATGTATTCTCTGTAATAATTCATGAACATGTTCATTTCCGGGCTGTCTTGATTATATACTACAACACCTATTGTATATTGGATATCTCCGTCTTCGACAGCAGCAGAAAGTTTTTAAAAATCATACTGTTTTGTGCATTTCTTTATTTTTTCGTTACATAATGGCAGGCTACTTCATGTCCGGACTCTACTTCTGTGAGCACAGGACGGATCGTCCTGCATTTCTCCATGCAGTGTTCGCAACGATTCTGGAATGGACAGCCATGAGGAACATCCAGAGGGCTGGGGGCCTCACTTTCGATGCTCTCGATCTTTTTGTTCTGATCCATATGAATGGAAAACTGTGCCCCCAGAAGAGCCTGTGTATATGGATGAAGAGACTTTTCCGTAACATCCTCTCCCGGGATTACCTCCACGATATTCCCGAGGTACATGACAGCAATCTGATGGGCAAAGGAACGGATCAGAGCCAGGTCATGGCAGATAAAAAGCATGCTGATGTTTTTCTCCTTCTGGAGACGTACCAGAAGCCGGATCACGGACTCCTGTACGGAAACGTCAAGTGCAGAGGTAGCCTCATCGCACACCAGGATCTCCGGTTCCAGGGAAAGTGCCCGGGCAATACTGATACGCTGACGCTGTCCGCCACTCATGTTATGTGGATAGCGGTCTGTAAAATCTTCAGGAAGCTCTACCATTTTCAGAAGTTCTCTAGCCTTGGATTCCTTTTCGCTTCTTTTCAGTTTTCCGTAATTGATCAGGGGTTCTGTGAGAATATCCACGATCTTCATTTTGGGGTCAAAGGACGCCAGCGGATCCTGGAATACCATCTGCATGTTCTGACGGTTCAGCCAGGTTTCTTTTTTGGAAAGATCAGAGAGGTTTTTTCCATGGTAAAGGATCTCTCCGCTGGTCGGCTTGTCAAGAGAAATGACCATGCGGACAAAGGTTGATTTACCGCAGCCACTTTCTCCTACGATTCCCAGAGTTTTTCCTTTATAAACGTTCAGGTTCACATCGTTGCAGGCTGTTAAAGTTCTGCCGCCGGAAGCCGGGAACTGTTTTACGATATGTTTTGCACTGAGTACGATATCGGATTCATTAAACATAACGCTGTCCCTCCATTTCCGGCACTGCAGCCAGCAGTTTCTTTGTATAGTCACTGGTCGGATGCTCCATGACCTCATCTCGTGTTCCCTGATCCACAACTTTTCCGTTCTGCATAACAACAAGCTGATCAGCCATATAGGCTGCTACGCCAATGTTATGGGTAACAATGATGATACCGGTTCCGAAATCATCACGGAGCTCCATCATCTGGCGTACGATCTGTGCCTGTGTGGTAACATCCAGCGCACTGGTCGGCTCATCTGCAAGAAGCAGCTCCGGGTTAAAAGTCATGGCCATGGCAATACCAACTCGCTGGCGCATACCACCGGAAAGCTGGTGAGGATAACTTTTCATGATATTTTCCGCGTCAGGAAGACGCATTTTCTGAAGCATGGAGCATCCCTTCTTCCATGCTTCTGCTTTGGATATATCCGTATGTGTACAGATATATTCCACATACTGACTTCCAATCTTACGGATAGGGTTCAGGGTTCCGCCGCAGTCCTGGAAGATCATGGAAATGCGGGTACCCCTTAAATTTCTCCATTCATCCTTTGTATTGGAAAGCAGAGAATGTCCGTGAAACTGAATATCTCCGGTGCTGACCCGGCCACCTCCGGCAAGTGCGCCGAGGACAGCACGGATCACGGTTGTTTTTCCACTTCCACTCTCGCCTACCACACTGATGATCTCCCCCTTCTTCATGGAAAGGTTGAAATGTTCAATGGTAGGTGCCTGTTTTCCGTACTGAACGGAAAGATCCTTGATCTCAAGCATAAATAAGCGCTCCTTTACTCGGCAAGAGTGATATCCTTTGTCAGCCAGTAGTAATCCATCGGATACATCTTAACACCTGTTACCTTTTTGTTGGAGAAGAGGTAGGTTGTCTCATAACCAAAGAATACAGTTGCAGCATCATCCATGATATCCTGCTGAATATCGATGATGAGATCTTTTCTCTTGTCCTCATCAAATGTCTGCGCAAGCTCGTCAAGAAGCTTGTCAACCTCCGGGTTATTGTATCCTGCAGTATTGTTTGCAGAGGAGCTGTACCAGTTCTCTCTTAAGTAGTTCTCAGGGTCTCCAGTGTTTGCTACCAGCACGTTCCAGATCAGAAGGTCATACTGACCGGAATCTCTCATGTCAAGAAGTGTCTCATAACTTACTGTGTTCAGGTTTACGTTGATACCGATCTCCTTCAGACTGGCCTGTGCTGCCTGTGCGTATACACCAAGCTCGGCACGGCTTGTGTAGATAACAAAATCAAGAACAAGAGGATCTCCGTCAGGAGTTTCTACAAATCCGTCACCGTCAACATCTTTGTATCCGGCCTCATCAAGGATCTTCTTTGCGCTGTCCGGATCATAGGAATTCTCATCCTTCAGATCATCGAATCCAAAGTCAAGTGTTGGAGGAACCGGTGCTTTACCAGCTGTTGCACCACCCTCGAGAAGAGTGTTGCAGTATGTTTCCTTGTCAAGACCACGAAGAAGTGCCTGGCGAAGAGCCTTATCGCTGAGTGCATGATCCTCGTTCTGGTTCATGAATGCATAGGTGGAACGAAGAGACTGAAGCTCCTGGATGTCGTAATTGTCATTTCCCTCAAACTCAACCAGGTTCTCTGTTTTCAGGTTGTAAGCGATATCGATCTCACCTGTCTGAAGAGCCATGGAACGTGTTGTCTGGTCATCCACACATTTCAGTGTAACTTTATCAAGGGGAACTTCTCCATCCCAGTAGTTCTCATTTTTTACTACGATACAGGAATCCGTCGGGCTGAAAGATTCTACTGCGTAAGGTCCTGTACAGATCGGTCCTTCCATGGCAAATGTAGAATCATCTACATTTGTATCTACGATCAGAAACAGCGGGTCTGCAAGGCATCCGGCCATGTTTGCATTTGCTCTGTTCAGATGGAAGATCAGGTTCTGTCCGTCAACTTCGAGGCTGTCGAGATCAAAGAATTCCGGAACACGGTCACTCTTTTCAGCGGTACGTTCGATGGAGGCTTTTACCATCTCCGGTGTCATATCGTCACCGTTGGAGAATTTTACGCCCTCACGGATCTTGAAGGTCCATGTTTTTCCATCGTCACTGTTTTCCCACTCTTCCGCAAGACATGGAACGATCTCACCGTTCTCATCGAATTTTGTAAGACACTCGCCGATCGCATAACGGGATACAACCCAGCTGAAATACTGCTCTGTCGGCTCCAGTGTATCTGCAAAGCTTGTTACTCCGATGGTGATTTCCTTATCACTTTTTTTGTCACCCTTTGCCTGAGCCACTGTTGTCATGGAAAAAGTCATCATACATGCAAGTGTAGCAGCCAGCACTTTTTTAACTACATTATTTCTCATTTCATCCTCCTAAAGATAATATACTGATCATATGGTGTTGGTTTGTTACAGAGTTGTTTTATTGATCCTGGCGCGGATCCAGTACATCACGGATGCTGTCTCCAAGCATGTTGAAAACAACAACACAGATCACGATAGCGATGCCAGGGTAGATCATAAGCCATGGCGCCTTTGCCATGTAGGTTCTTCCTTCATTCAGCATCAGTCCCCACTCCGGTGTCGGCGCAGTTGCACCAAATCCCAGGAATGAAAGGGAAGCCAGCTCCAGCATCATAGTTCCGATATCTGCTGCCGCAGTTACCACCATCTGGGTTACCATGTTGGGAAGAATGTGTACAAGAAGAATTTTCCAGGTCTTTGTTCCGTTTACTATAGCTGCCTCTATGTAAAGACTCTTCTTGACTTTCAAGACCATACTTCGTGCAAGACGGGCATATTTTGTCCAGCTTACAGCCGCAATGGAAATAACGGCATTGACCAGGTTTGGTCCAAGCATACCGGCAATGGCAATGGCCAGTACAAGCCCAGGGAAGGAGATCATCATATCTGCGATACGCATGATCACTGCATCCACAACGCCGCCGAAATATCCGGCAATAACTCCTAAAAATGTACCGATGACAAAGATCACTGCAACCAGACATAAGGTCATGATCAGAGAGGTTCTTGTTCCGAAGATAACACGGGAAAGAAGATCTCGTCCAAGCTTATCCGTTCCGAACGGATGAGCGGAGCTTGGCTCCTGCAGTGATTCGGTCATAACTGCATTCAGTGGATCATATGGTGAGAGCTGCGGCGCAAAGATCGCAATTCCGATCACCACGAGACCCAGAATGAAGAAAAGAGTGAACTGTTTATTTTCTTTGAATGTTCGTAATACCTTTTTCAATTATCTATCCTCCTTAAGTCTTGGATCGAGATAAGTATAGGACAGATCCACAAGCAGGTTGATGCACATGTACAGGATCGCGATCCAAAGTACATAGCCCTGTACAAGAGGATAGTCACGACAGGAAATCGCCTTTACTGCCATATTTCCCATTCCAGGCCAGTTGTAAATGATCTCTACAACTGCAGTACCTCCCAGAAGACTTCCAAGGGAAAGTCCCAACAGCGTTACCAGCGGAAGCATAACATTAGGAAGGACGTGTTTCCAGAGAATGACGCTTTCCTTGATTCCACGCATTCTTGCACCTGTGACATAATCCTGATGAAGTTCCTCCAGCACTGCACTTCTTACCTGTCTGGTATATTTTGCAGACATGGCAAGTGCAAGAGTCAGCGCCGGGAGGATCATGGATTTAAAATCCGTACTGCCTCCTGCAACATTGATCCAGCGAAGCTGAACACCAAAGATGCTGAGAAGGATCAGGCCCAGCCAGAAGCTTGGAACAGATACTCCCACAAAGGTAATTCCTCTCACAAAATAATCCGGGAATTTGTTCTGATATACAGCGGCCAGGATTCCAAGCGGTATGGAAATAATGACCATCATCAGAAGTGCCAGCAACGACATCCTCAGCGTCGGCCAGAAACAGGATACCAGTTTATCTGTTACCGGCATTTTGAAAGAATAGGACTGTCCCATATCTCCTGTAACAACACCCTTCAGCCAGGAACCATACTGCACGAGAAAGGGCTGATCAAGGCCAAGCTCATGTCTTGTCTGTTCCAGAAGCTCTGGTGTAGGAAGATTACCACACTCTGTCAGCATGATCTCCGCAGGATCACCAGGTGACAGGTAGGTCAGTCCAAATGTGAAAAAGCTGATTCCAAATAATACAATGATGATCTGGAGAAATCTTTTTCCTACTTGTTTCTTTGTCACGTTTTACTCCTTTCCTCATTTGATGCGATTTTAACATTGCCGTTTTAATTTAGTTAGATAAAAGAAACTATTGGATTCTTAATATGCAGAATATGCATGGAATTTTAGAAAATTTGCACGAAAAAAGCCCGTGACGAAATACGGGCACACAAAATAAATATGCTTCCTATCTTCCGTAAGAATCATTTTAAAACAATTGCAAGCAGGTCTCCTGACTTAGGATCCTTACCCTCAGACACCTTCCCGGTCTATTTCTCACGCACTCGACCAGTGGTACTTTGTCTGAGGATTTCCCCTTACAGTGACGGGATCGTACCGGATTTACACCGGTTTCCCTATTAATCCTCTCAGAACTTACAACGGCTGATGTGAAAATCAGCAAATGCTGTCAAATTACTGAAACATTATATGATAAAACTATAGTTTATGTCTATGGAAAAATGTTATATTTTTAGAAAACTCATAAATTTTGTTAAAGATGCTTGAATTGTATATATCCCCCATGGGGGATTTGACAATTGGATTTATCTGATCTGCTAAAAAAACACGGATTTTACCTCGCTATTTTTACAAATAGAATAGCAAATGGTAAAACCCGGTTTTCTTACTGTTTCAATATGATTTCAGACAGAAGCGTTCTGAAAAGGTTGTTTACTATCAGGTCAGAGTCTCCGTGATCGCTGCATATGCGATCATTGGTCCGTCTTCAATAATGTTCAGACTGGCTGTCTGATAAAGTACGACTCCGTTTTCAGTTGCAATAGATGTGTAAAGTAAATTTCCATAGTAATCTCTCAGTTCACCCAATTCTTTTCCCTTAAAGAAGTACTCTCCAGGCTTCTTGGATGGATACCAGCATCCGGTATACGGCGCATATTCATAGACTACATTTTCAAGAAGCATCTGACGGTAATGCTTCAGACCATGACATTTCTTTCCCTGGAGATGAAAAACAAGGTGACGGACGTCTCTTTTATCCTGTTCTACTTCCTCCCAGGTCCAGTAGCTGTGTCCGCCTCTTTCGATGAGAATACTTGGAATTCCAAGAGAAGAAGCATAATTGTAGGCGCCACCTGTGGCGGTTGTGGAACGGACCACATATTTTACGCCGATATGCCGTGCCATATGTAATGATTTCTCTGCTGTCTTTTCATCTACAACCCCTACATAATAAACATAGGGATGAAGCTGTTCGAACCCATCTCCGCTATGCAGGTCGATATAATAATCTGCTATGGAAAAAAGCTTTGTCACTATAGCATAGGCAATACGATCTGCAGCTGTTCCCTCAGGATCTCCGGGGAAAACGCGGTTCAGGTTCTTGCCATCCTCATAGACCAGACTCATGGTGCGATGCTCAAAGCCACTGACATTGACCAGTGGAACGATGATCACATTTCCCTTCAGTTCTTCCGGTTGAAATTCTTTTGCAAGTTCCATTGCCGCCTGGATTCCTACATACTCCGCACTGTGTATTCCCGCTGTGATCAGTATCGTCGGTCCGTCTTTCACTCCGCATATCACAGTTGCCGGCATTGCTATGCCGTATCCTGTGATCTTAATTTTCCCCTGTGCCTTCTCTCCTTTTTCAATCACCCAGTCATCAATTTTGATCATTGGTTGTTTCCCTTTTCCTTTTTTATATTTCCGCACTTTTGACGATAAGTATATCATGCCTAACCGAAATTGTACATATTCTTTTAAGATTCCGGGAAAACAGAAAAAAGCTTTCGTAACCGTTCATTCTGATCCGACGTACAAAAGCTTTTTTCCTGAATGATATATAATTTATCTTTTTACCAATTCTTTGGTGATTTCTTCCCAGCTGACTCCTTTTTCCACCATAAGTACCATCATATGATAAAGAAAATCTGAAATTTCGTATTTAATCTCTTCTTTATCTGGATTTTTGGCTGCAATGACGATCTCTGTGCATTCTTCACCGACTTTTTTCAAAATCTTGTCAATTCCCTTATCAAAAAGATAATTGGTATAGGAACCTTCCTTTGGATGTTCTTTTCGGTCAGTGATCACATCATACACATTCTGGAACACGTGAAGTGGGTTGGTATCATCGTACTCTTTTTTCAGCAGCGGTTTGAAGAAACAGGTACGGTTTCCTGTATGGCAGGCTGCGCCAATCTGCTCCACTTTGGCAAGGATCGTATCATTATCACAGTCAATAGTAAGAGACTTTACATACTGTACGTGTCCGGATGTCAGACCTTTGGTCCAGAGCTCATTCCGGCTGCGACTCCAGTATGTCATTTTTCCAAGCTTCAATGTTGTGTTAAAAGCAAACTCATTCATATAGGCCAGCATCAGTACTTCATCCGTCCGGTAATCCTGGACAATAACCGGAACCATTCCGTCACTGTTTAATTTAAAGTCCGACCATGCAATATTACTTTTATATGTGTTTACCGGAATTCCGGCTTCTTCGCAGGTTTCCTTAAATGTATGCAGATCATTTTCAAGACTGCTTACATAAGCACCGCAAAGTCCGGACACAGCTGGTTCTCCTAAAAGCTCCAGAACGTTCTCAGATCTGTTTTCATCGGTATGAAGAACAATGGAAATCTGAGAAATCTCTGCAATTTCATTTTCGACAGTGTCCAAAGCCAGAACAGTGTCTGCATATGTTTCGATCAGATCCTGATTTTCTGTGAATTCTCTCAGATCAGAGATGCTGATCATCATACGCTCTTTTCCAAAGCGCCGGGATACTTCTTCCAGAAGCTTGATATTATTCTCTTTCGAAAAATTCAGTACAACTTTGGCACATCCCGCATAGATCAGCTTTTTTACATCTTCCATACGTTTGATATTTCCCGCTGCGATCACCGGGATCTCAGATACCTGACAGATATCACGGATTTTTCCGATCGCACGGTCATGCTCTGCATCTGCGGAAGAAAAGTCAAATACCAGAAGCTCATCTGCCCCATTGTCACCGTAAAATTTTGCAAGTGTTTCTACATTTCCGTCTCCGAAAAGATTTCTCTGTCCAAATCCGGTTACCGCCTTTTCTGAATGAAGATAAAGGCATGGGATCAACTGTTTGTTCATAAGTGGTCTCCTTCTGTATCAGAGGCTTCCCTTGGTAGAAAGCACGTCTGTGATCCGGGAATCGTACTGTGTTGCTGCATCAAGGGCTTTCGCAAAGCTTTTAAACATGGCCTCTGCCACATGATGGCTGTTTCCTCCGGAAAGAACCTTGATGTGAAGATTCATTGCTACGGAATAGGATACTGCATAAAAGAATTCCTTTACCATCTCTGTAGCCATATCTCCTATTTTTTCCGTAGAAAACGCTGCATCCCATCCAAGATAAGGTCTTCCGGAAAGATCTACTGCGCAGAGCACAAGCACTTCATCCATAGGAAGGATACAGCTGCCGTAACGTTTGATTCCTTTTTTGTCGCCAACTGCCTCACGGATAGCGTTTCCAAGGACGATCCCTGTATCTTCAATGGTGTGATGATCATCTACATTCAGATCACCGTGGACTCTCAGCGTAAGATCATACAGTCCATGGCGCGTAAAACCGTCCAGCATATGGTCAAAAAAGCCAATGCCTGTATCAATATCGGAACTTCCTGTTCCATCAATATTCAGCTGCAGACGTATCTGCGTTTCTTTTGTGTTTCTTTCGATCAGTGCTTCTCTTGCCATTATTCGTTCTCCTTGTCCTCTTCCTCAAAACGGACTGCAATGGAATTTGCGTGTGCAGTCAGCTGTTCCGATGTGGCAAACTGGATAATGTCCTTGTGGATTTTTCGGAGTGCTTTCCTGGAATAATATACAATACTGGATTTCTTGATAAAATCATCTACAGAAAGTGCGGAGAAAAATTTTGCGGTTCCATTGGTAGGAAGCACATGGTTTGGTCCTGCAAAATAATCTCCAAGGGGTTCAGAGCTGTGCTCTCCGATAAAGATCGCACCTGCATTTCGTACCTTCATCATATCTTCAAAAGGATTCTTTGTGACGATCTCCATATGCTCAGAAGCAATTTCATTGGCAGCCTCAATGGCCTCGTCCATATCTTCTGCGATCAGGATATAACCAAAGTTCTCCAGGGATTTCTCAATAATGGCTTTTCTGGAAAGTACCTCAACAAAACCTCTGACTTCTTTATCTACCTGATCTGCAAATTCCTCATTTGTTGTGATCAGGATCGCAGATGCCATCTCATCATGTTCTGCCTGAGAAAGAAGATCTGCTGCAATATAACGAGGATTTGCAGTCTCATCTGCAAGAACGAGGATCTCGCTTGGGCCGGCAATAGAATCAATGCTTACGTATCCATAAACTGCCTTTTTTGCAAGCGCAACAAAAATATTTCCGGGTCCTACGATCTTGTCAACCTTTGGAATACTCTCGGTTCCATATGCAAGTGCTCCGATGGCCTGTGCACCACCCACTTTATAGATTTCATCTGCTCCGGCTTCGTTGGCAGCAACAAGTGTGCTTGGATTTACTTTTCCGTCTTTTCCAGGAGGTGTTGTCATTACAATACGGTCAACACCGGCAACTTTTGCAGGAACGATATTCATAAGCACGGAAGACGGATATACAGCCTTTCCACCGGGAACGTAAACACCTACACAGTTCAGAGCGGTTACCTTCTGACCAAGCATGGTTCCGTCTGTTGTGCTTGTGAACCAGCTGTTCTGAAGTTGCTTTTCGTGATAGCTGCGGATATTCACCAATGCTTTTTTGATCACATCGATCAGGGAAGGATCTACCAGCTTGTATGCTTCCTCGATCTCCTCAGGGGTTACACGGATCGTATCCTTTGTCACTTCGACTTTATCAAATTCTCTGGTAAATGCAAATAACGCGGTATCTCCCTCTGCTTTTACTTTGGCAAGGATATTTGCTACTGCATCCTCGTATTTTCCATAATTATTAGGGCTTCTTTTTAAGAGAGTTTCCAGAATATCTTTTGTAGATTCTTTGGTGAGTTTTACCTTACGCATAATAAATTCTGCCTTCTTTCTGTATTTTGGAGGTTCATCTGTTGTTCAGTTTATTTGATCACACCTCGAAGTTCCGTGATCAGTTTGCGGATCCGTTCATCTTCCATTTTCATGCTGACCTGATTGACTACCATACGTGCAGACAGCGGGCAGACTTCTTCCAGCACCTTCAGGCCATTCTCGCGAAGGGTGCTTCCGGTTTCCACGATATCCACGATAACCTCGGAAAGTCCTACGATCGGTGCAAGCTCGATGGAACCGTTCAGCTTAATGATCTCCACAGTCTGATGCTTTTTGTTATAGAAGTAATCCTTTGCAATATTTGGATATTTTGTAGCTACACGGATCAGCTGATTGTTATTCAGGACTTCTCTGGCGCTTTCAGGGCCGCATACGCACATGCGGCATGCTCCAAATCCAAGATCCATAACCTCATATAGCTTTCTTCCTTCTTCCAGAATGGTATCCTTACCTACGATACCGATATCTGCTGCACCATACTCTACATAAGTCGGCACATCCGGACCTTTTGCAAGGAAAAACTTCAGCTTCAGTTCCTCATTGGTAAAGATCAGCTTTCGGGAATCTTTGTCACGCATCTCCTCACATGTAATACCGATCTTCTCAAACATATCCAGTGTTTTGTTGGCCAGACGCCCTTTTGTGAGGGCAAATGTAAGATATCTCATCAGTCCTGCTCCTCCTTTGCCGGGCACAATGCCACTTTTTTACCTTTATTTCGAAGCGCCATTGCTTCCTGGATCGCTTTTTTCAGATTTCCCGGATCATAGGTGATCACAATGGTTTTATCGCCAGCCGGAACAGCCAGCTTCTGTCTGGAAAGCGCGAGCATCAGGTTATCGACCACAATGGCAAATCCAATGGAAGAAGCCGGTTTTCCGAAATGCTTCATCAATTCGTTGTAGCGTCCGCCCTTGATCAGGGGTTCACCGGTTCCATATGTATAAGCCTGGAAAATGATCCCTGTATAATAACGGAACTTACTGAGCATTCCAAAATCAAAAGCAATGTATTTCTCACAGCCGTATACTTTCAGGATCTCATAAATTTCTTCCAGTCGTTTTACTGCAGAAAGTGCTTCCGGATTGGAGGTGAGTTTTTTTGCTTTTTCCAGCACTTCTGCTGAACCGAACATCTGAGGCAGTTCAGCAAAAGCCTTGGAAAGGTTATCACCTAAATTCTGTCCCTTAAGAAGTTCTTCCACACCAAAATAATTCTTCTGAGAGATCAGCTCACGAAGATGCTCTTCTATCTCCGGCTCCAGATCTGCCTCTGCAAGCAGGGATTTATAATAATCTACCTGGCCTACGCTAACCTGGAATTCGGTAAGTCCTGCTGCCTTCAGACACTCCACGGTCATAGCAAGGATCTCAGCATCTGCTGCTGCAGAATCATCTCCCATATGCTCAACACCCATCTGAGTATTTTCCTTCATCTGACCTCTGTAACTGGAATTGTTGATAAATGTATTTCCGGTATAACAAAGTCTTACAGGTCCTTTTTCCGGATCAAAATAAGTTGCACATGCTCTGGAAACAGACGGTGTAAAGTCAGGTCTGAGGACAAGTGTGTTTCCCTCTCTGTCAAAAAATTTATATAAATCCTTGGATGGGATCGTTCCTACTTCATTGCTGAACACTTCAAAATACTCAAATCCCGGTGTTTCTATATCTTCATATCCATATCTTGAAAACACCTGGTGGAGCTCCCTCTGGAGCCGTTTTTTGCGGCTGCATTCCTCTCCATAAATGTCCCGCACACCTTCAGGTGTATGAAAAATACGCTGCATGTTCATTTCCTCCGTAACACGTTTTGAGATTTTCTGTGTTCCACTTTAATTCGCTACCATGCTACCACAGAAAAACTTAAATTTGATTATATAGGAAACCTTTCCAAAAGTCAATCCCGTAATTGCAGATCTTTCTGGATCCCTTCCAGATAAGGAACCAGAAATCCATTTTTTCCGGAAAGATAAAATTCCTCGTCCAGCTCTTCCCGACGAAAACTTTTTCGTCCGCCGTCTTCCATCCTTTTCCAGAATTCCTTCAGCTTACGAAGGGTAAGATAATAAAAAACATTATCTGCGCTGAAATAGATCAGAAAAAAAGCAATCCCCTTCTGCTTTTCAAACTCATCCATAAATGATACCTGATGAGGATGAATGTTCGCAAGGGGAAAAGTTTTTACACAACATTCTTTTGCATCGAAGCAGACAGGGATTCCCTGTACTGCTCCGATATAATCTACGGTACTTTTCTGTTCAAAATATGCCAGCGTGATATGCCGGGAGGTTTTATCCATTTTAACCGGAGTGATCGGCGTCGGAATTTTCTGGATGAGGGCCAGTCCCTTTTCCCTGTACTGCTCATTGGTACGATTGATAAGTTCCTCCAGAGTAGAACCACGAAGTCCTCTGCTGTTCCATGTTGCCATAAAGTCTGCCCTTTAATTTAGAAGTTTGATGGATGGGAAATAACGGATCTCCGCCTTTCCGACGATCTGATCAAACTGTACATATGTATTCTGCCAGTATCGGGAATCCTTGGAATTGTTACGGTTGTCGCCCATCATAAAGTAACAGTTTTCCGGTACTTCGTATGGTCCGAAGCTTCCAAGAGGAGTTTCCGACACAAAGGAATCATCCAGAGGTGTCTCTGAATCATTGATATAAACTTTACCATCTTTGATCTCTACTTTATCTCCGGGAAGACCGATGATACGTTTGATGAACAGCTGGGACTCATCATCCGGATATTTGAAGATCACAATGTCAAAGCGTTCCGGATCTTTCCATTTTTTTGAGATCTCGTGACCAAATACATCCATATTCAGACCATAGGCCAGACGATAGCCAAAGATACGATCTCCGGTCATAATGGTATTTTCCATAGATTCTGACGGGATCTTTGCATTGATCAGTACTACATTGTTGATAACCAGGACTACAACTACCACGATGATGATCATCTTGACGTAATCCCATATTTCATTCCAGATTTTCATAATAACTCTCCTCCAACTTTTCCTCTTTTAGTGTTCTGAGAAAGATTTCCGGAAGCGGTGCCGTAAAGACCTTCCCGGATAAATATGACAGGCTTCCTTTCATAGATGGAAACTCCATTCGAAAAGAATGAAGCAGCTGTCCTTTCAGTTTTTTATCGGCTTTTCCATATTTGGGATCACCAACAATCGAATGTCCCTCCGAAGCAAGGTGAGCTCGGATCTGATGTGCACGTCCTGTGATCAGTTCAACCTTAAGAAGGGTACGGGTTCCATTGGTACCCAACGGGTAATACTTTGTTTCCACTGGAAGGGCATTTTCTTTCTCTTGTTTATAGATGGTTACTTTATTGCTTTTTTTATCTTTTGCCAGATAACCTTTGATATATCTTTCTTCTTTTAAAACTCCCTCCACAAGACAGAGGTAATATTTATGAAGTTCCCTGGACTTGAACATCCCTGAAAGTTCCTGCAGACCGGAAAGGCTTTTGCCTGCCGCTATCAGCCCGCTGGTATTGCGGTCAAGGCGGTTGCATACGGAAGGACGAAAGGTTCTCAGATCATTCTCTGTAAGAGAGCCATTTTTCAGAAGATAGCCAGTCAGATATTCTACCAGTGAAGGGGTTCCGTCATCAGCAGGCTGAGAAAGCATTCCTGCCGGTTTGTTGATCAACAGGATATTTTCATCCTCGTAAATGATATCCAGAGCATAATGTGCCCGTGGAGCAGAATCATTTCCGCTGAATTTTTCAAATGTTTCATCACTTAAAAACAGTTTTACATGATCTCCTGAAAACAGCTTTTCATTCCCGGTGGCTTTTTTTCCATTGAGCGTGATATTTTTTTTCCTCATCATTTTGTAGAAAAAGCTCTTTGGAGCTTCACGGAGAAGCTTGGCCAAATATTTGTCAAAACGCTGTCCGGCCTCGTTTTCGTTAATGATAAATTCTTTCATTATATAATGCTCCTACAGACAGATTGCCAGGATCGTATGTTTGATCAGTTCTTCCCTGGAAAGATCCGGGTATCGCTCATCCGGCGTGAATTTAATCCCATTTCTTAAAGATTCTTTGTGCTCATTCATGGAATCCAGACGTTCCAGATAGGGTTTCAGGTCCCTCAGGATCTTTACATCTACTTTATATCCGTTTTTACGGATGATTTTCTGTGACTGCTCTGCAAGGTAGGCGATATCTGCTTTTGGATCACTGGTATAACCCACTACTGTATTTCCGCACACGGCAACAGCGTCCAGATAACCGCTTTTCTCATAAAAAGTCATGTACATTTCATAGGACATGACCAGGTCACCGGCATGCTTGCGGATCTCTTTATAGAGCTTTTCATCCATAGGATGACGTAACAGGATCATGATCAGGCTTACCATGGATTTACATCCTGGCAGACAGCCTACTACGGTCAGAACCGTCCAGACTGTCATTCTTGTTCCGTTGACGGCCCACGCCACAAAGAAAATGAGCAGTGGAAGCGAAAATAATCCTGCGGTGATCAGGAGTCTTCGTTTTTTTTCGCTGTTAAAATAACCGAAATCACCTTTTTTTGTTTTTCTTTTTCTGGTATCTTTCATGTGCCGAACTCCTTGTCTGTGTTTTTTTGGCTTTTTTATGAAGCTCTCTGGGACGGATCAGACATTTCGGTCCAAAGCCGACCAGATCCATACGTCCGGTCATCTTAAGTCCTTCCAGGACCAGTTCGCGATTTTCCGGATTTTTATACTGCATCAGTGCTCGCTGTATTGCTTTTTCGTGTGGATTTTTCGGCACATATACCTTTTCGCCTGTCAGCGGATGGATTCCTGTGTAATACATACAGGTAGAAAGTGTTGATGGCGTTGGATAAAAATCCTGAACCTGCTCCGGCGTAAATCCAAGATCACGGACGTATTCCGCAAGCTTCACGGCTTCCTTCATTGTACACCCGGGATGGGACGACATGAAATACGGAACGGCATATTGCTGCTTACCAGTCCGCGCATTTGCTTTTTCATATTCCTTCAGAAAGCCCTCATAAACCTCGTGCCTGGGCTTGCCCATAAACTTCAGGACTTCATCAGAAACATGCTCCGGTGCTACTCGCAGCTGACCGCTGATGTGATATTTCACAAGCTCATTAAGAAAAGTTTTATCCGGGTCTGCCATCAGATAATCAAACCGAATGCCGGAACGGACAAAAACTTTTTTAACTTTGGGGATATTTCTGACCTTTCTGAGAAGCTGAAGATAATCCTTGTGGTCTACCGTCAGATTCTTACACGGAGAAGGAAACAGGCACTGCCGTTCCTTGCAGACTCCTTTTGTCAGCTGCTTTTTGCAGGAAGGATAACGAAAATCAGCCGTAGGGCCTCCTACATCATGGATATAGCCTTTAAAATCCGGATCCTCCGTCATCTTTTCAGCTTCTTTCAGAATGGAATCGTGACTTCTTGTCTGAAGGATGCGGCCCTGATGAAAAGTCAGCGCACAGAAATTACAGCTTCCAAAGCATCCTCTGTTGCTGGTCAGACTGAATTTGATCTCTTTCAGTGCCGGGATCCCGCCTTCTTTCTGGTACATGGGATGATATCGTCCTGTATAAGGCAGATCGTAAACATCGTCCATTTCCATCTGCGTCAGAGGCTGAGATGGTGGATTCTGTATCACATATCCACGGTTCCCATAAGATTCTGCCAGAGGCTTTGCTGTAAATGGATCCGTGTTTCGGTACTGAATGGCAAAGCTGTCCGCGTAAGCTTTTTTATCGGTCTGTACCTGTTCAAATGACGGAAGGACCACCGGATCGTAAACCCTGCTGATATCGTGGCTTTTAAAAACCGTCCCTGCCACATATGTGATCTCCTGGACCGGAATCCCGCTTTGCAGGGCTTCTGCGATCTCCAGGATGGAATGTTCCCCCATTCCATAAGAGATCAGATCCGCACCGGAATCGATCAGAATACTGTGCTTGACCTTATTTTCCCAATAATCGTAATGTGCCATTCTTCGAAGGCTGGCTTCGATCCCGCCAAGAATGATAGGCGTATGTTTATAGGTCTGCCGGATCAGATTGCTGTATACAACAGAAGCCCTGTCCGGTCTTAATCCCATTTTTCCTCCCGGAGAATAGGCATCTGTGCTTCGGTGCTTTTTGGAAACCGTATAATGATTCACCATGGAATCCATGTTTCCTGCTGTAACGAGAAAACCCAGGCGCGGTTCCCCGAACACCTGGATGCTCTCCTTCTTTCGCCAGTCAGGCTGAGGGATCATGCCTACACGATATCCTCTGCTTTCCAGAAGACGTCCAATGATCGCAGATCCAAAAGACGGATGATCCACGTAGGCATCTCCTGTCACGTAGACAAAATCCAACTCATCCCAGCCTCTTGACTTCATATCTTCTCTTGTAACTGGTAAAAAATCCTGCATTTATAATTCCTCGTATGTATGTGTATTAGTACTGTCTGCCCTGTGTTCATATGCTGTGATGGACTGCCTGGGCACGATAACCCTCTGCAATGATATCCAGCTGCCTGTGGAAGCGTTCCAGCTGACGCAGATCCTTGGTTTTGAATACCCGCAGGAACTCATCCTGTATTTTGCTGACTTCCCGTTCACTGGAAACACGGTAGAGATTTTCAATATTATTCAGAATATCCTTTACAAGATTGGACTGCATCTGAGATGAATTCTGGGCATCCATGATCTCATTGCGCACAGAAGACATTTCATGATCCAGCGAAATGATCGCATCGGATGCTTTACTAAGACGTTCTGCTACATGAGGAGGCATATCACCTTTGTATTTATACTGAAGGGAATGTTCGATCGTTGCCCAGAAATTCATTGCCATGGTACGGATCTGTATTTCTACCTGAAGCCGTTTCGGCCCATGAATAGTCTCCACTGTATAATAAAGAATCATGTGATAACTCCGGTAACCGCTCTGCTTGATATGCGTCAGATAGTTCTTTTCACTTTTGACTTCCATATCTGTTCTTTTTCGGATGATCGCAGCAACGGTATCGATATCTTCTTCAAACTGACATATGATCCGTACTCCTGCCAGATCTTCCATTTCTGTTTCCAGCTGTTCGATCGGGATATCTTTACGCTGCATTTTCTCCAGGATACTGGAAACACTTTTTACTCTTCCACTGACTTGTTCAATGGGAGAATAACGATCATTTTCGTGATACTCTTCTATCATATGTTTAAACTTGACTGTCAGTTCTTTGACCGCCAGCTCGTAAGGGCACAAAATACTTCGCCATAACTGTATTTCCATGTTGCTCGCTCCTTATCATCTGCCGCCAGTCTCTTTTTGGTTTTGGTGACAGCGGCATACATTTTTTATTATAACATATGTTTTGAAAAAAAAGGGATTGTTTATCAAGTTTTTATTAAAAAATTATAGAATTATTTTCCTTTTTGTGTGATGCATCCACAAATCTATATATATGTATAATTCTGTATTTTATGAATATTTTTTTATCAGGGCATAAAAATACCCTGGAGAAACCTTACGTCTCTCCAGGGTAAAAGTTCGAACATACTTCGAACGGAATCAGTCTTTCAGATTTTTGAGAACCTGTACAAGATAGTTCCATACTCTTTCTGTGGAAGCAATGCTGAGAACCTCCTCGGATGTATGGATATCCTTCATATCCGGTCCAAGGGATACACAGTCCAGTCCTTCCATTTTTTTATAGAAAAGCCCGCATTCAAGGCCTGCGTGGATCGCTACGACTTCAGGCTTATGTCCGTACATTTCCTCAAAAACTGCAACCATTTTATCTCGTAATGGAGATTCCTTTCTGTACTCCCATGCCGGGTATGCACCCTGTACTTCATAGTCACCACCAAGAAATTCTGTGAGATATTCAATCTTATCAGATAATGCACTGCATGCAGCGTCTACAGAGCTTCTTACACTGGAACTTGCAAAAAGCTCGTCCCTATCCAGACGGAGGATACCGATATTGCTGGATGTTTCCACCAGGCCTTTGATGGTTCCGCTCATTTTCTGGATTCCGAATGGTACATTCTGCAGATAAAATACGATCTTTTCCTGACTTGTAGGATGAAGAACCTCTGCTGTTGCAGTACCCTTTTCTGTTATTTCAAAAGTAATGTTTTCGTCAGAACCAGTATATTCTTCACGGAGCTGCTCCTGGAGCTCTTTTGCGTAAGCTTTTACCTCAGCAACGGAATCCGTAAGAAATTCTGCGGTGCACTCTCTTGTAATGGCATTGTCTTTCTGTCCGCCTGTAAGAGAAATAAGGGCATATTCCGCTTTTTTCTTAAGTCCGTAAAGAAACCGTCCCATAAGTTTATTGGCATTCGCTCTGTTCTTGTCAATCTCGGCACCGGAATGTCCGCCCATAAGTCCACAGACTTTGACCTGTACCTTTTCTCCTTCTCCTTCTACGCGCTGGACAGGGATATGGCTGATACCGGAAAGACCGCCGGCACAGCTGATCCAGAGACTTCCCTCCGCTTCAGAATCCAGATTGATAAATCTTCTTCCCTTCAGCACGCTGCAGTCCAGACCGACTGCACCAAGAAGACCAATCTCCTCATCAACCGTGAGCAGTACTTCAAGAGGAGGGTGTGGAATATCTGTACTGTCAAGAAGGGCAAGGCCATAAGCAACTGCAATACCATCATCACCGCCAAGAGTTGTTCCGTTGGCTGTGATATAACCATCTTTTACAGAGATGTTCAAACCATCTTTTGTAAAATCATGATCTACATCCGGTCGTTTTTCACATACCATGTCCATGTGGCCCTGGATGATCACTGTGGGAGAATTCTCATATCCTGGTGTGCCTGGCTTGTAGATCACTACATTATTCAGCTCATCCTGTACATATCTGAATCCATGATCCTTCGCGAATTCCACAAGGAAATCACTGATCTGTTTTGTATTTCTGGAACCATGAGGAATCTTGCAGATTTCTTCAAAATAATGAAAAACTCTCTTTGGTTCACAATTTTCTAATACTGGCATAAATTCTGCCTCCTTCTGCTTCATAAATTCATTTGTCTTTTATAATAATCATATACTGTAAAAAAAGCAAGGACCTGTTTTTATGAAACGAAAAATAATCATATTTTTCTATATCTGCCTGTTGCTTTTTCTGCTTTTTCACCCAAAAGAAGCTCTTACCGGAGTAAAAAATGGACTTGGATTGTGGTTGAATATCATGATTCCCACTCTGCTGCCATTTCTGATCCTGACAGGAGCATTATTAAAAACTGGAAATATCCGGAAGCTTCTGAAACCATCTGCTTTCTTCTGGAAAACGTTTTTCGGGCTTTCACCTGCTGGAGCCTATGTTCTGATCCTGGGTCTGTTATGCGGATATCCTATGGGAGCCAAACTGGCACATGATCTGTACATAGACCAGCAGATTTCCCGCAGAGAAGGGGAATATCTTCTTACGTTTAGCTGCAATGCAAGTCCCGCATTTATCATTTCCTATCTTTCCGGGATACTCTTGAAAAATAAGATATCAGCAGTACAGATGATCCTCACTTTTCTGGCGGCAGATCTCTTTTGTATGCTGTTTTTTCGTTTCGTTGTATATCGCGGGCATACCGTGGACTCTGTCTGCGTAAACAAGATAAAAAAAGAGACATACCAACAGGACTCCATAGGAGTCATCCTGGATGTCTCGATCATGGACGGATTTGAAACCATCACACGTCTCGGGGGCTATATTCTCCTCTTCTCACTGATACTCGCCAGTATCAGCTTTTACTGGCCATTTCATGCACAAAGCTGTATGCTGTTCACAGCACCACTGGAACTAACTACCGGGCTGAAACAGATTGCCGGCGCACCACTACCATGGAAAAGCAGATACCTTGCTTCTATGCTCCTGACTTCTTTTGGTGGCTTTTGCGTCATGGCTCAGACAAAAAGCGTATTGGAAAACAGTTTGTCACTGATCCCCTACGCTATTTCAAAATGTCTGAACGCCAGTGCGATATTCCTGATCCTAGTTTTCTCCGATATCGTCTAACAGATCTTCGTCTTCTTTTGTTATAGAAGAACTGTCATCATCCTGGAAGGTATTGGAGATTGCCGCTGCCTGAGCAGTCTGTGGTGCAAGCTCCTGACGATTATGATTAACAACCTCAAGGCAGCTCTGCAGAGCATCAATAAATGCTTTGTATTTACCACCGGCATCTTCAAGTGTCTGATTCAGGACAGAACCGATATTAGCCATCATATCATCTGTGTATGTGATCGCACTGAGACGAATGCTGTTTGCATCCTGTGTTGCAGAATCAAGAATCTCCTGAGCCTGTTTGTTTGCAGCATTTATGGTCTCATTTGCCTGTGCATATGCTTTCTGCATGATCTCATGCTGTGTAACAAGTTCCTGAGCTTTGGCCTGAGCATCTGCGATCAGACTGTCAGCTTTAGCCTGAGCATCCTCAAGGATCGCATCCTTATTGCTGATGATCTTCTGATAACGTTTGATCTCATCCGGAGTTTTCAGACGAAGTTCACGTAAATACTCCTCAATCTCTTCTTTGTTCACTACGATCTTGGTAGTGGAAAGAGGCTGGAATTTACAGCTGTCCACATACTCTTCAATCTCCTGAATAATCTGTTCAATTCTGCTGCTCATAATACACTCTCCTTATTTCTCTGTTTCTCTTTTTTTCAATTTCTCTTCGACTGCATCCGTAATCTCACGTGGAGCGAATTTGCTCAGATCTCCTCCGAAATTAGCAACTTCTTTCATGATCGTGGAGCTTAAGTATGCATATTCCAGACTGGTTGTAAGAAAAACGGTGTCCACATCCGGTGCCAGAACACGATTAGTCTGGGCCATCTGCAGTTCATATTCAAAATCCGTGACAGCACGAAGCCCTCGAACGATCACCTGGGCATGGTTTTCCCTGGCAAAGTTCACTGACAGGCCCTCGAATGCTTTCACCTCCACATTCGGGATATCTTTTGTCGCCTTTGTTAGTATCTTAACACGTTCTTCTACAGAAAACAACGGACTTTTTGCAGAATTATGCAAAACTCCCACTATAACCCGGTCAAATGAAATGCTTGCCCGCTTAATGATGTCAAGATGGCCATAGGTTGCCGGGTCAAAGCTTCCCGGGTATACTGCTGTTATCATATGTCTGTCTCTCTTTCATTTTTTTAGGAAAACATGCTTGTTGGTTTTATATTCCTTGGAACGTACCAGATGATATCCAAGGTCCTCTACATAAGAAAAATCCGTATGTAGATCTTCCTCCACAACGATCAGCGTGTTTTCATCTGCAAGAGTGCTGTCAGCCAGATACTCAAGGACTGGTTGTTCCAGATGCTGTTCGTATGGTGCATCCATAAAAATACAGTCAAATGGTTCTCCGCCTTCCAGTGAACGCAGTGCCTGAAGCACATCCATGTTCAGCAGTTTACCACCATCCGTGAGTTTTGTAAATGAAAGATTTTCGCGGATGCAAGTACATGCTTTGGGATTTTTTTCCACAAACACGGCATACTCGGCTCCACGGCTCAGAGCTTCAATACCGATCGCTCCGCTTCCGGAAAACAGATCCAGAAACCGACAACCCGGTATTTCAGGCTGGAGAATGTTAAAAAGAGTTTCCTTAATACGGTCTGTTGTTGGTCGTGTCTCATTTCCGGGAATGGTTTTTAAGTTTAATCTACGTGCTTTTCCTGCTATGACTCTCATTTCAGATTTAATCTCCAATCCAGATCACCGCGGGCCAGTCCAAGGATCAGAAGTTCCGCAGTGGCAATATTTGTAGCAACCGGAATGTTGTACTGGTCGCAGCGTTTAACAATGCTCATGATATCCGGCTCTACCGGGTCCATCATGACAGGGTTATAAAACAGGATCACCATATCCAGATCCTGACGCTCTACCATCTCCATAAACTGCTTGTCTCCGCCTATACTTCCGGCAAGAAACTTGTGAACGTGAAGACTGGTTGCTTCCTCAATTCTTCTTCCTGTTGTTCCGGTTGCATATACTTCATGTTTGGCAAGGATATTCTTGTATGCAATACAGAAGTCTTCAATCAGAACTTTCTTACTGTTATGCGCAATAATTCCTAAATTCATAATTCACCTCTCCATTCTGCCCTTGGGTTACATCCCTTTTTCCCCTTTATATAGGTAAAATCATATAACTCTGTAACTGATTCTAGCATAACGCCCAAAAAAGTGCAATTTAATTCATGTAAATTCATGAAAAATTAATATTTTCCCCGGCGTTACTCCATATACTCTATTCTTCCCAGCTGTTTCCTGTAGTATAATCAATTTCAATTCCCGGCTGTATGTTATAAACAAAAACATGGAAAGATATCTTCTGGTCTTTAACGGATTCGGCTTCCATTTCCACACCCCGGGCTACCAGTTCATCTCCCTTAAAAAACGGAGTTACACGATACATGCAGGGATTTCCTGTACTGTGCACGTAATCTGCAACCTCATTTTCAAAAGGAAGCATTCCCGTCACATTGAGATATCTGGTTCCTGTGATAAGATTTTTCCTGTTTGCATTCTCTCCAGTCAGCTGATATCCGATAAGATGGCAGCGATTATACAGATACCTGCCATCTACATTTTCATATTTTACAGTATGCCATCCTGTAGGCTTTACCATTCCGATCGCTCCTCGCTCTTCATCAGGCATCAGCTCCGGTGTGATCTTGGATTCTGCATAACCGCAGCGCCCCAGAGAATCCAGTTCACTGTAAAATTCGTATGCAGGTCCTGCGCTTTTTTCATCAGAAAAAGATGGTACATTTCCATTGATCTCCACATATGGACTGCCGCTGTATTCTGGAATCTGATCCAGAGAAACAGATTCTGTCTGCCCTCCTGTCTTCGTCTGGGATTGTTTCAGCAATCCTGCCACTGCATCGGAAGCGGATTCCGAAACATCTTCCCAGAGGATCTGCGCATTTTCTTCTATATATGTAAGAAATACCTGCCCGAAGATCCGGCTTTGATCTTTTACCTCTTTCAGGCTCCGCGGCGGCATCCAGCCATTACATACTGCAAGGATGACACACAGGATAATGGCTGTGAGTATTTTTCGCCTGGGCTGTTTTTTTCGTTTATATTTTCGCTTGTATGTAGGATAACGCTTCTTTTTCACGGGACCCCCTTACTTTTTTTGTCTGACAGATATTATATGTGATGCAGAGATTATTATAACCGCAACTCCCGTCAAAAAGCAACCATACATTCGGTTTTTTGCCGCGGTATAATTTATGAACGGAAATATTTTTATATGTTAAATTTCCTTTAACTGCCAGTGTATTATTTCAACGTTTTCACATACTAGCAATGTAACATCAAACCAAATAACAACCAAGGAGGAAATGAATTATGCCAAGTAACACTTCTTCTAACAAAGCAGTTGTACCGGAAGCAAAGGGCGCACTTGACCGTTTCAAATATGAGGTAGCAAACGAGCTGGGTGTTCCGCTTACAGACGGATACAACGGAAACCTGACTTCCAAACAGAACGGATCCGTAGGCGGATATATGGTCAAAAAAAAGTATTCAGAACAACTCTGTTTATCCCGCTCGATTATTGACTTTTTTTTTACATCTCCGGTCTTTAAAAAGAACAAAATTTCGCACTCCTGCGGGCGCTTCGGGTTCACTATTATTTTGTCCAAAAACTCACCCAGAACAGATTTGGTAATATCTTCCGGGTCAATCCCTTGCAAGCCATTTAGTGTTTTCCCGATCTCCTTTAATTTCAAATGAGAATCTTTGTTGGCTTCTTCTTTCGATTCCAGCTCGGAAAGTTTATTGCTTATGTCTTGGATTTCATTCTTGAATTTTTCGTTTTTTTCAAGATATTCAGAATTTGTTATAATCCCATCCAGATTAAGGTCGAGAAGTTTATCTTTCTTTTTCTCTAGCTGAAGAATCATATTTTTAAGCCGGTTTATCTCAGCTCCATCGTTGCTGAAGTCTATGTTCTTTTCGACCAAACTTATATATCTTTCAATAGCTGCTTGGATATCACCAGATTTGTTGATAAGGTCTGCAAGCATTATTTTTAATTCTTTCTCATGTATTCCGAAAGAATTGCAGCTCTGCGCTCCGTTTTTTATGCGATAACTGCATACCCATCTTACATCTTCACGTCCTCTTGCAGTACGTTGTTTCATCCAATACGGTGCTCCATCGTTCCCACAAAAGATATACCCGGTAAACAAATTGTTTTGCTTGAAAGACGTTCTGTGGGATTTGATTGCATCGCTCCGTGTTTGCATAATGACATTTGCCTTATTCCATACGGATTCATCTACAATCTGTGGAACATGATTCCCGTCGTCTTTGTACATTGTCCATTCATCCTCTGGCAAAAACTCTTGCTTTTTAGTGAACATATCGACAACTTTTACTTTTCCACCGCAATAATAACCTTTATATTTCGGATTCTTGATTATCTTTTTGATATTATCTCGGCTGAGTTTTCCGCCTTTGTAATTTCGATATCCTTTTTTGTACAGGTATTTCTCAATAGTGGATGTAGACCATTCTCCTGTAGAATATTTTTCAAATATCTCTTTTATCATTGGAGCTGTTTTGGGATCAATTGTAAGTTTTCCGTCTTTTTTGATGTATCCGTATATTCGAGCGCCGAGAACTACGCCATTTTTTATTGACTGTGCATGTCCGAATTTTATTCGATTGGAGAGTTTTCTTGATTCATCTTGGGCTATTCCGGACATTATGGTAAGTCTTAATTCACTATCTTCGTCAATCGTATTAATGTTGTCATTTTGAAACCATACGCATACACCATACATTAGTAACTCCCTTGTGTATCTTATACTGTCTAACGTATTCCTCGCAAATCTGGTAATTTCTTTCGTTACAATCATATCAATCTTCCCAGTTTTGGCATCTGCCATCATGCGTTGAAATTCGTCCCTTTTCTCAGTTCTTATTCCCGATATTCCATTGTCAATGTACGCACCAACAAATACCCAGTTTTTATTTTGTGCAATGAAGTTTCTGTAATATTCATCCTGGTGATGTATAGAAACCTGTTGGTCTTCTGATTCTGTGCTTACTCTTGCGTAAAACGCCACTTTTAATTTCAGATCGAAAATACTGCAAGTTTTCAGTATTTCTCTAGTGCGATAAACGTTCATGCCCCGTTCTCCCTTCTAGTTGGAAGAGCAGAGATAAGGTTATTATAACGTCAATCTCATCTCCGCTCAATAGTTTTGATTTAATTTTCAGAAAGAATCTCCATATCAATTTTTTCTTTCATTTCTCTGCTGATCAGTCCCTGAAGGTATATGTGTTCGTTCAACGCCAGTAATAACGCTTTGTTCATGTCGCACTCCTTTCTTTGGCGAAAAGGTCCAAAATCCTTTTAAAACATTTTAGGCATATATTTCTATGTGAACTTATATAAAATGGATTCTAGCGTTTTTTAGTCAATCAATTACTTTGTTTTGCAACAAATCAAATATATCTATCTGTCCTTTGATTTCATCTTCCTTTTCATCTGTGAAAAATTTGCAGGCAATGTAGTTTGGTTTCCAGTCCACATCTCCGTTGTAATTCAGACACCTCGGATGCTTTCCAGGCCGGTACCGTAAACATTCATCGCATCTGTGATACGGATTTGTTCCGCCGGAATCTTTGTACATTGCGCTTATCTTAATCATATGGGTCACCCTCTTCAAACAAACTGTGCTTTCTCAAAATTTCCACTTCGTGTTCGCACAACTTTATCTGGCATTCATTGTACAACTGCCGTGCAAGAGTACCGATAGTCGGTTTTCCTTCATTTGCCTGATGCACATATTTGTTACTCTTTTCCACTACGTTCATCAGCTGTTCCGGTTCAAAGTCGTATGCTCTATGCAGTGCCAAAAGCAATGTTACACTGTTCTCAACATTTGCCCAGTCCTGTCCGTCCGTAAATCCTTGTTCGAAACCGGCGTTGTAGCTTTTCTCTCTTTCTTCTTCCCTTGCGTTTTCTACAACTTTGTTTAAAACGCTCACGGTTCTATTGATCCCGTCTTCCTTGCCTTTCTGGTACGCTTTTTCAATCTCTTCATTTCTGGCTGCCAAAACTTTTTCTCTGGACTCGTCAAACATCCGCTGCATTCTTTCAATCTTTGCAGCTGAATAAGGCATAGTTGCCGGTTTCCCTGTGAATTTTCTTTTTAACACCGCACTGTTCATTTTTCGCCTCCCATAATGCCTGCTATCATTTGTTGTTTCATTGTTTCCGCTATGTGCTCCCGGACAGATTCTTCCGGAAATGGGATCTCAAGTGACCGCTCCAGAATCCGGTTGGTGATACGTTCATCATAATTTAGTCGAGAAATACAATAATTACTTGTGAAAATCGTGATTTTTCGGCTTGTATAGCGTCCGTCGATAATTTCATAATACTTTTCATTTACCCAGTCTTTTTCGGTTTCTGTGCCGAAATCATCAATGATTAGAATATCTGCTCTGGCAAGTTCATCAATCAACTGTTCTTCCGTTTTATCCGGACTGTATCTTTTTCCCCATGTGGACTTGATCTCGTCAAGGATTTTCATAGACGTTGAAAATTTTACCTGTTTCTGATGTTTTTCAATCAGTTCATTCGCCAGGCTGCATACCATTCGGGTTTTTCCAGAGCCTTTCGTACTAGAATAAAAATATAGCCCAATTCCCTGTTTTTGCATATCACTGATATTTTCCATCCAGTAGTGAACAGCTTTCGCAGCCTGCCTTATTGTTTCCCGGCTCTCCGGCAGCTGATATACTGCCGACCGGAAGTTATTAAACATTGCATCCTTGTAGATGTCTGGAATTTCTGCAAACTTAAGCTGATTTCTATGAATCGTTTTTTTGCGGATACCGCAGGAACACTCCTGACAGTACGGAACTCCATATTGATCACGACTCCATACCCATCCGGAATCATCACATAAACGGCAATGCGTCTGAATTTCCGTCATCACCGAGTGTTCCAAACGGGATAAGTGGTTCGACTTTTCTTTGAGTTTTTGCACCAGATCCATGTTTCCTGTCCCCATTGTAGTTACCCTCCAAAACCTTTAAGAAGTTATTTGGTTTTACAAACCAGTCAAAAGTAATCATCCAGCCATTTTTGTTTTCACCTCTCAGGAAATCGCTGTGGCGAATGTTGTCCATAGCCTTTAAGAGATCATCCATGCCATACTCTCTTATTCGGCCTTTAAGTAACTGGCATCTCTTTGATGCTGGTTTGATATCCCTGATAGGAGCAATGCCAACATTCTGTAATTTGTTCCATTCCTCAATAACACGTCTGACATCTGTCTGACGAATAGTATCTTTAGATACTATTAAATTATTATCTTTTTCTATATCTTTATCTTCTTTCTTATTCTTACTCTTACTCTGTTGCGTGACGTCACGTGAACTGTCACGTGACATATCTTGTTCAATTGCAAGTTTCTGCCGTTCTCTCTGTTTCTGTTTCCTAATTCTATTCTGTTCTCTGATCTTGTCCATGCCTTCGATATTCTGATGTTCTTCCCATCCTGGAATTGCAAGCATATTTCCATCTCTGGTAATCATTCCAAAATTTTCCAAAGCAGTCAATGCAAGTTGTATTACACTTTCATCAAAGCCAAGTTCATCTGCCAGCAGCTTTTCATTATATGGAATGTTTTCTGTCAGAAAGATAAGCCCATTAGCATTGCATCTTCCGGCCATTGTCAGAAGCATAACCCAAATAAGAACTATGTTGTTTCCTTCTGGAAGCTTTCTGATATGACCGATTTTAACATTATTAAACATCTCTGTTTCAATTTTGATCCAGCTTACTTTAGCCATTTATCTATTCCTTTTCTCTCCAATCTAATTTCTGTCCGCATCTGTTACAATAATTATTCATGCCAATATACGCATGATATACCATACTGGAATGAAACATGTCTTCTGGGTTATCGCTGCTGCATTTAGAATCTACATCATCGTCCGAAAAATCAATGATATGCAATCCGCACGACGGGCATATGCAAGCGTACAAGTTTACATCATGATAACAGTCAAACCCAACATCTTCGTATATAACTTTCTTCGGGATCTGTTTCTTCAATGCCTTAACCGCCAGTTCCAATGCTTTCTGATATTCCACAAGGCCGGGCATATGCGTCCAGTCTTGTTTGATTAAGTCAATGCGTTTCTGCAAGATTTCGATTGCTTCTTCTGACTTCATGTTAATCCTCCACTCCAAACATTTTTCTTAAACTATGCTGATAACCTTTTACCACCTTTTCGAGGTTTTCATAACATGGTCTCAGCGTGCATCTTTCTTTGTAACCATCACATTTTGTACCGAACAGAATACTGTTTCTGCATATACCGTCTTGACTAGCGCAACATTTATTCATTTTTTTTATCACCTCCAATTTCTTCTCTGCCTCATGTTAGTTCTCCTCTTCATCATCAATCTCAACAATTTTTAAGTCTGCAAAATCACAACACATCGCAAACCCATCAATCATTTTCTTTTTAACACCAAACACTTCCACAACATAAGAATTATCCTCCATGATTTTTATTACATCTGATTTTTTAACATATTCAGCCATTCTTCTTCATCTCCTCCAACTTCTTCTCAGCTTTTTCACGAGTGAGGAATACGGTTTTACCAATCGCTGATAATAAGATTGAAAAGTTTTTCTCGCACTCTATGTAATCACTTTCTGGCCCGGTTTCATCATCAATCCATTCATACAACCACTTCGCCTTAACCGCAATCTTTGCCCAGTTTCTTTGTGCAAACCGAAATGAAACAACTCGACCTTGAAAATATGAGGGAATCTTGTTGTCTATGTCTTCATAACATTCCATGTCCTCTATTGGAAGTATTGTGCTATCTACATAAACAATATCTCCAATCTTACACGGCAATCTCACAAGCAAGCCCTGTTCTTCAAGGCCTTCGTATGTGGCAAGTTTATCTAATACTCGATATTCTCTTTCTCCTTCAAACCATATCTCAGGAACTATGCATCCAGTGTAAGCTCCGATACTTTTCCTTCCATCATCTTCATCAATGTATCTTTTCGTTAATCTTTTCATCTACTTCACCTCTTCCATCTGACTTTCTACCGTATCTGCAAGTAACTTCAAGGACTTAATAAACGAGTCCGTCAATGCTGTTCTGTCTGGACTTTTAGTGAATGCTCTGACAAGGTTTACTGCATCCTTGATTCTTTCTTCATCTTCGATGATTTCGAATGCTTCATACAATGTCCTTTCATCACCACTGTAAGCAACGATCTTACTGTCGTAAAATTTCAATATGTTTGGGAATGGAATTTCGATAGGGTTTAAATGGTTTTCTCTCGCCCATGTGAATCCCTGGAACCTTGCTATTTTCAAAACACTCAAAATTCTTCCTGCGTCTTTACAAACACGCTTTTTCCTGTTAAATTAATCATCAGAATCCTCTCCTCCTGTAATCTCATCAATACACTGGTTTCGACCATCGACCATCCCGCACTGATAATCCGTCATATCATTCTCGGTAGTGCTTTTCTCCGGTAATGGCTTCAAAGGACACCAATCAGGGATTACATCATTGTTTGGAACTCTCCTGCCGCCCATTGCTCTGCACCAAAATTCGCTTATAAATTTACATTTTCCGCAGTCCTCTGGTGTATCAATCACTAATGCTGATTTACTCATTTCTCTTGCTTCTTTTCTATTTTTTCTCTTAGTCGTAAAAACTCTCTATATTGTGCAAAACTAACAAAATATTCCTTTTCTCTGGTAGCCAGTCCATATCCGAGTCTTCCATTCTTTTTGTTTTCCTCTCTTGTGAACATAGTGGAAATGTCTTTTTCTTTACTCATTTGATTCCTCCTGTAATAATTCTGGATTGTCAAAAATATTTCCAATAACTTCATCTTTGTATAGACTCCATCTCATTAATCCGAAATATGTAAAAATCGGTGCATTATATTTAATAACATCAATTTTAGTTTCGTCCTGCTGTGTGAATCGTAAAATGTCGTTCTCCCAAATCTTATTTCCATTCTTGTCGCAAAGTCCTGTGAACTGGCAGATGGTGGATGTGTAAATTTCATGGTATTCATTTGGATACACAGCAATGAAGTGCCCTGTCTCCTTATCATTTCCCGGATAACATGTATTTACATATTGTCCAACCACCCACTCTCCATTATCAATCCGCTTTGCCTTGAAAAGAATTTCTCTCATTCAACTCCACCGCCTTTTACAATTTCAACTGCTTCATTCAGACATTGGGCTGTATACCAATCGTCACCCGATTCTGAAACTTTATCTTCGATTAACATTTCCAACTGTTGAATAACTTCATCTACATCAAAAACTGTCGGCTGTTCATTGACGCAATCAATAAACTCTTTCTGGTCAGAGCTAATACTTGTTCCAATTTCCCAAATTTTGATGTATTTGATTAATTCGTCTGCATCTATTAAGCGCATTTCCATCAACCTTTCTCATTAAAATCCAAGTCAACTCTAATCACATCTGTTTCTATCGCTGAAAGGCAGCTTACTTTCAAGTCGTAAAATGGTTTCAGCAGCTTCGAACCGGCATTGAATGTATCGTAATTATCCCAGTTTCTTCCCGGGTGGCATATCTGAATTTTATCTTCACTTTTAGGATCACCGCCAATTGCTGCTATTAAATCAATTAACCTCATTTATTCATCCTCCCACACTCCCAACAGCCTCATTCTCTCATACAGTACAGCGACGGTCTTGCGTCTGTATCCGTAGAAGTCTTTCGGATTCATCGGGATATATCTTTCTCTGCTGATTTTCCTGTAACTTTTCCGGTGTAGGATATTCTCGATAACTATATCCGCTATCACCGTGTTTTTCGGGCAAGCTGACAAGGCGGCGCTGGAAAGCAGGTATCCGTACTCTACCGGGAAGTCTTTCAGCATCGTATTCAGTTTTTCAATGTCCTCTGCCGGAATACCGTAGTCTTTCAGCTTTTTATTCCTTGTCAGCACAATCTCACCTCATTTCAACAATGCTATAAAAAGTGTTATTCCAAAGATACCTGTCATAATATCATCAATTTTTCTTGGCTGGTTTTCACCGTAAATCATCAACTCTAATCTACGCCATACAAGACACCAGATGTAGATTGCTACTCCAGTCATAAAAGCCGCTTTTAAAACTTCCATTTGCCTCTCCTTTCTATTTGTCTGAGTGGTGCTTATCGTACATGATCGCTACACATACAAGACTGACCACTCCGGCTATGGTTCCAAATGTGAAGCCTAATAAGAATGTAATCATACTTCCACCTCCGAATCCTCTGGCATCTGAAAGATCACTGATTCTTTTATTATTTCTGCATATCCTTTCAATGCTTTGATTCCGCACGCTACGCTCTCAGGAGTATCATAACTTCCTGTGTATGCCGTAGTAGCTAATCCTGTACTGGTGATTTTTGCTGCTTCAAAATCCATATAAGCTCCCTGAATCATATCCAGTACCTTGATTGCTTTTTCCTTCGATGAATAAGTCCCAAGCGCATAGCTATCTTTCCAATACATGGTTGTATGTCCATTACCGTCGCTTAAAATCTCTATAGCAATCGGACCTTCCATATTAGCTAAAATTTCCTTGTCCTGACTTCTGATTAACATTTTACATCCTCACTTTCCCCATGTAAGCAACTGGCACGCTATTGTGCAGTCCTCCATGATTTCTGTATTTATGTTTCCTCTGTCTGGTTCTAATTCATCAAGGAATACGCCATTTATGCAGCTTCTTCCAAATCTACGCTCTTGCTCCGCACGCTTTTGAAATACTTCTGGGAAGTCCAATCTGATTTTATTCCAGTAACCCATGCCACCTTTTACACATCCGATGCAATTATTGTTCGGATATCCTAATTCGTACATAACTGGACGTTTCAATCCTAACCTGTCCGCTATTCCGTGCGCTTCTTGTTTAGTTAATCCATGTTCAATCAATGGAAACTCATGGTCGTAATCGCTCAGAGCCTTGCAGGTATTCTCTGCTCTGCTCTTTTCATTCACATCGAACCCCCATACGTAGGTGTGGTGATCTGGATGCTCGGATTCCCATTTTTTTCTTACTTCTTTCTTCAAATATCTCGTACATGGAGAACCAAACGGAGTATTCATTGTGTGCGTGAACTCCATCACGTCATCCACTGAGTCAAACCTATCTGACTGGATTATCGTTATCTTTCTTCCTAGCAACTTCTCGCAATCATGCAAGAATCTCAGACTGTCTGGATGCTGATTCGACACATGAGTATAGATAATCTCGTCAACATCCTTTGCCAGATAACACGCTACAAAACTGCTTATTCCTGTTGAAAACCAACATACTTTCATAACACCACGCTACAAATCCTGTGCGAGGATAGTCTGACAATCGGCTTGGATTCATTATTAAGTGCTTACTTAGGCACAGCCACTCCGTCAAACTTTATGTATCAATTCACCATACTAATCTTAATACAACCTCGGTTTACCGAGGATTCGTTATTCCTTTCTTTTAACCATCTTCATATTTACTCAATTTCATTCAACATCATTCTTAATTTTCCGTAACACGGGCAAATCCTTGTGTTATCGAAAATATCTCGCAGCAACACACAATGCGGATAAATCGCATCGACCTCATAAATGTGTTCCACTTTTTCATCTCCGCGTTCTGTGTACTTGATACGGTTTCCTTTGCGGATCCCGTATTTTTCTGCCAGATACACCCTCAATCCTTGAATCGTTATAGCGTTATTTCTCATCTGAACATCTACTCTCATTTTTTTCTCCTAAAAACCGATTTTATCTTCGCCATCGAGGATTCCTTCATCCTCATCGTCAAAATCGAAATCTGGCGTTTCTTCTACATCAGTTACCTTCCATTTCGACATGTTCTTTCCTCGCTTAATCAGTTCTGCCCTCTGCTCTTCTGTCAGTTTTCTCGGGGCTCGTAAATTTGGCACGTATTTTCTCGGAACATGAGCGAAAATCGAGCCATCTTTGTTAATTGCGATAACCTTCACATCTTCCGGGTTTTCTTCTTTCAGCTTAAGTGTTCGATTCTTTAAAGTACTTCCGTTGTACGCCGATATCTCAGCATAATCACTTCCACGTATCCATGCGATACTACATTCATTACAATTCTCTGCCATTATTTTCCCTCCACTTTTAATATTTTTCTCAACTTCGATGTGAGTAAGTCAAACTGTGCAAGCATGTCTTTGTCCTTATGCTTTCTAACAGTGATATCGTCTTCCGAATCATCCAGGTAATATTCACCATTGATAGGTTCTCTGTAGTCTATTTTTGATTTGAAGTCCCACCCGGAAAGGCTGAACCTTTCAACAGCTTCTTTCCGAGTGAGAGTATCTACGAACGTCCCATCTAAGGTGTACAGATCGTAAAGCTTCATCTTTCGTTCTTTCTTATCAGCCGGTATTTTCTGTGAGAATTGCTCCCCGAAAATTCAATCAGTCCATCATCCGCAAACTGGCGTAAATGTCTCTGGACTGCACTGGGACTTAAGTCCAATTCCTCAGCTATCGTTTTAACCTGTGGCATTTCGCCTTTGCGTTTTTCATATTTTACGATGAAATAATAAATATCTTTACGATTCTGCTCGTATTCCTTGTGCTTCCTGCTCTTTATTTCACGTATAGTCATTTCTCATAGTTCCTTTCATCAAGCAGTTCCTTGAATTTCTCGAAAGCCTTGATTGAAGTTTTATTGTGCTGCTTTTCCGGCTTCAAAGTAATTTGCAAATGGGTGTCGATGATATGTGATAAATCACGGGCCAGAGCTTTCTTGCCTTGTTGGATACCATCACGATATCCTTTTGCCGGTCGGTAATCAGCAATCTTTTCTTTACCTTCATCCTGTCCACCACCAGTCTTGTTTTTCACAATCCATCCGGCATCAATGGCTTTCTGGATGTATTCTCGTTCTTTTTCATCAAGCTGCGATACCGGGCAATGAAAAAAATCAATCTTGTAGCCGTTCTTATTATCTTCTGAATACAGCCCATGTGCTTTCATGGAACGATCAATATGCTGCTCGTATCCTGACATGTGTTGTGCCAGTCTGGTAAGAAGTTTTACTGACTGCCCGATATATCCATGGGTTTCGGTACGCCAAAGTATATATATCCCGGTTCCTTCATCCAGTTTCGGATTTACTTTCAGAAGTTTCTTCTTGTTGCTAGCTTCAATGGCTTTCGCCTGTCTGAATTTCTTGTAATCCACCCGAAGCTACATCCTTTCAAGCTGGTCTACGATTCTTTTGCATCCGTCCTGCACGTCTTTTAACGACTGGAACTTACGCTCTTCATTTGTACTTTCCCACAGGTCTTTCATTATCGAAAAGCTCATTTTAAAGTTTGGATCATCTCCGAAATACTGCTTTGCAGTTTCAATGTCGTATCCGTCGCCGAAATGTGCACAGTCGAATCCGATCCACCATGTATCCTCATCATCACAGCAATGCAACTTAGATTCAGAATAGGTGATTCCGCCATGACAGCTGATTAAATCTAAATTGGCCCCATGCTTGGCTAACTTATGTGCTTTTGGAATTCCAACATATCCGCACCGGTACGCTCCGGGCATGAATAAAACTACGCATGGATGCCCTTTGTAGTTGAATCTTTTTTCTAAAATCGGTTTCATATAATCACTCCTTAGCTAAACGGTAAATCCGGATCGTAAGCCGGTTCAACAAATGTGTCACTTTCCGGTGCTGACGGTGGAACTACACCGATGTTTTCAGGCTGGTTGCTTCTACCCTTGCTTTCCACAAACTCATGTGTTTCTACCAGACAGTCATTTGTGTAAATCTTCTTTCCATCAGTGTCCGTATAGTTTCCAGTCTGCCAGCTGCCGATAACTGCGATTTTCATTCCCTTATGCAGGTATTTTTCAGCAAAATCTCCATTTTTACCAAGGGCAACACAATTTATGAAATCTGCTTTTCGTTCATTATCTTTGCGATACTGTCTTTCTACTGCAAGAGCGTATCTGGCAATGGTTATGTTGTTAGTTCCGGTACGTATGTCCGGGTCTTTCACTAATCGACCGATCAAAATTACTTTGTTCATGCTATTTCTCCTTATAAGCTTTAGGCATCGGCATCCACGCCGAAACCGTATATTTTATCTCTCTTCCGACTCCAACATCTGCCCATTCGCCGTTTCCGATGTATCTCAGAGATGTTGGCCATTCAGCACCCTTGATTGTTACCGTGTACTGTGGAAGTTCCTCGATATCAACATCTTCGTCTGGCTCCGGTGGTAACATTAATTCTGTTGGAATCCATTCAATCACCGGATTATAGGATGTGAAACATTCCTTTGCCTTTTCCAATGCATCATTCCATCCTCTGTCGTACAAACTGGATGTTGAAGAGATTTCCTTTTTGATTTTGTCCAGAGCATTGATCAGAATCTGCATCCTGTTATTCCTCCTCGTAATCATTACAGTACAGCGATCCGTAATCCCAGACTAATGTGCAGCAATTACGGAATCTGCACTTGCTACAATCTGTCATTTCCATATTCCCTTCTCCTTTCAAAATGGAAACAAGTTCAAATCAACTTCCAGTCCAGCTTGCCCAACCCGAACCAGAACATCATCCCCAACAACTTCTTTAACTTCTTTGAGCATTTTCCCGGCATCTGAAGCATCACCGCTCAAATGTACCAGTGTTATCGTTTTGAGCGATTCTGTGGGATTTTCCTTAATGAATTGCTTACAAGTTGACAGAGAACAATGTCCTGTGATCTGGTGTTTCCACTTCGGGTTGTCTCTGTCTATCAGCTCCTCGCAGTAATTACAACCAATAACCAAGTGATTAAGTTCCATTGATTTGAATTTGTACCGGCAATGCTCAAAGTCTGTCAGGTAAAGAAGCTTTCCCATTTCCTCATGTTCCACTAGATACCCGAAGTTCGGGCACGGTTCTTTATTTGCAGATGTATGCGGCAGGCTGAACGGAACTGCGCTGAACGAGCCGATTTTGAAGTATTTCTTTTCAGCAACAGCTTTTATAGTTCCGTCCGTTATGCCTAAGTTATTGATTGTTTCTTGTCCGGTATAAACTGCGATTCCGGCGTTCATGATTTCACTAATAGCTTTAGTGTGATCGCCATGGGTTAACCATGCTCATGGGTAAGTAAGCATCCTGAAACGCATGATATTTTGTATGAAATTCCTTTCAAAATCTTTGAATATCTACATCCACAATCCAAAAGCAAGATTTCTCCCGATTCAGATTTCAGTGCATAACAGTTTCCTGAATGGCTACCTGTATTTATTACTCGCATGAACACTTCAAATCACCTCACTTTCAAACTTCCATACAAAACCTCCGGCTGTTTTTCTTACTTTTCCCGGTTTATATTCGTTTTTATTGGCGACTTGGAGTATATTTCTGGAGCATATACCAGTAATGATTGACGCCGCTGTTGCGTTCGGAAAAGAGGCTAAATAGTTGCCATCCGTGTCATACATATATATTGTTTTCGGACGTTCGTACTGGTTGTAACGGATTATTCCCGTTTTTACCTGCGGGAACATTTTGGCAGTCTCTTTTCTATGTTCTGACGGATGCACTATTTTTAAGTTAGTGACCAAGTTGTTCTGCTTATTACCATCTATATGATGCACGTGGTATCCTTTTGGTATTTCTCCTATGAAGTGCTTAGCAACTAATGTATGTATTCTAGCTGTATGGCATTTGTTTCTTTCATCATAAAGATTTACTGTAAAATACCATCCGTTTTTATTTTTATTTGACATTATGTGCCCGTTCAAATCTCTCCTAAAGCTTTTCAGCCTTCCCATATTTGAAATTTGATATAACCCTTCAAATCCATCAATCCATTTCCACTCTTCTTCTATAGCTCATCGCCTCCATAGTTGTGTCCAAAACATAGTTGTCTTTCGTGCTTCCTGTTGAAATTACTCGCATGAACACTGGAATCACCTCATTTTCTTTCTGCAAAATTAATACCTATTATTTTATAATCCCGATACATTTAAAGCTGCGGCAATTTCTTTGATGCTATCTCTTATTTTTCGCGGAAGAACGTAGTCTCCATTTCCGTTTTTTAAATCCATTACATTGGGAAGATTTTCTCTAAGAAGTCTTAATTCGTATCTTCCCAAGAAAGTCGATTCCAATTTTGTTTTTCCTTCTTTTGGAAGAATGAATATTGGTTTGTTTGAAATATGCGCATACATAATCATACTCATTGCTTCTTTCGCCTGTTCTTCTGTTGAGTAAACAGCCATAATTGTTCCTTTTTCACTGACCTCTGGAATGTATGCTCTTATGATATTTTCAGCTCTGCTTAATGAAGTGTTTTCGTAAGGAATGTCAATATCTCCCGTCTGACTGATTAATCTCATTTCATTCTCCTTTCAATTTCAAGATCCATACTGTGGCATAATTTAATACAGTTTCCATGAAGCATATGGTTCCTACATGCTCCATATTTTTCGTTGAATTTTTTCATTGACATCTTTTCTTCGTTTACTGCACGAACCCATCTACGAACCTTTTTCTGAGTATTTCTTTTTCTGTCACCACGTAATTTTCTGATATATTTCCCCTCATCAGTCACGTAATGGTGGAATCCAAGATAACACAGTCCCATTCGGAACGGTACAATTTGCGATTTTGGGTTCAATTCCACCCCGAGACTTTTAACCATCATTCGAATTGCTTCAAGAATTTCTCTGGCGATGTCTTTTGTTTTGCACAACACATAAAAATCATCGTTATATCGTCCATAATATAGATTTCCAAACTCAATCGTTATCATCTGATCCAACGAATGAAGTAGCAGCAATGCATATTTCTGGTTGACCTGGTTTCCTAATGGCAGTCCTGGATTTCCTGTGCTATCAATAAATAAATGATTCAGCCAGATTGCAAAATCATCATCAAAATAGTAGTCAAGTACGTCTTTCATTATTTCATGATCTATGCTGTAAAAATATTTATGAATATCACATTTTACAATCCATCCATTTATTCCATTCTTTTCATAGAAATCCAACATCTGCTCCTTTAAACCGTCCATTGCCATATGTTGTCCTTTTCCCTGTTGTCCAGCGGTATTCCATTTAATCAGGATTTTTTCAAGCTTCGGTGTCAGAACGTAATCTGAAAAGCATCTCTGCACTACTTTATCCTTAAATGAACATGATTCTATTGTCCGTTCTTTTGGCTCATGGATTTGAAATTTATTATATGGATTTATGGTATACGTTTGGCTTTCCAACTGTTCTTTTAGAAGGTGAATGCCTTCAAGAGATAAATTAGAAAACCTTGCAGTGCCTGAGTTAAATTTTTTACCGCTTTTAACCTTCTTGTAAGAACGATATAAATTCTCAAAATTTGCAACAATTTCTTTATCCATTGTTTTTGTTCCTTTATATTTATCCATTCCGGAAAGGTTATGCATTTACTTGTATCTTTACTGATTTCAGCTTTGCGCTTACTCTGTCTGCCTGTGATCCAGGTTGGGCGAACACCGTTACTGTTGTTGTAGTTATTGCTGTTGATATTGCCAGAAGGCGAAACAACGGTATTGCAACGCATAACCCAAGTTGTTACCTGTTTCTGTCTTTTGATCTCCAAGCAATCGCCATATGTTTCACATCCATGACCATTTTTGACCACGCTTCCATACTCCCTGAATTTATGATATTCAGTTCATAAGAAAGCTCTATAAAATACATAAGTTCATCGCAATGTGTAATTGCTTTTGTCTGAAGCTCCAATCTTTCTCTTTTATAATCTTTTATGTCTGTTCGGTTAGCTTCAAAAAGCATTTCATATATTTCCAGGGCTTTATTTTGTATTTTATCTACAAGTGAAAACCTGTATTTCTTCGGGTATCGTCTGGCATTGCTCGTAACTATTAATGTATGCTTTGCAAGCTGCTTAGCCTTTGTTATTACCTTTAAATCTTCATTTGCCATTAATCATCACTTCCCAATTCAAAGATTGAAGAAGAAAAGATACAAACTGGGCGAACACCGTCCCTGATGTTGCAGTCATCGCTGAGGACATAGCCAGAAGGCGAAACAACGGTCAGCGTTGAATTGTAATCATTTACTGGTGTACTCCATGGCGTAATCAACCACCACCATTTCGGCATGTTCGGCAGTAATTTACGATATTTCCGGTACTCATCCACAGTCAAAAGTGAAATCTTATCTTCGCAATGTCCGTATTCTGTCTGACCGTCCAGAGAAAGTAAATCACGATCAAATCCGATAACTGCATCCTCTCCTAATTCGTCCACAATCTTTTTCAAGAATTTAGTGTTTAATTCTTCTCGAAGTTTACTTGAAATCCAGTTATTTGAATCCGAATCAAATGCTCTTTCTTTTCCATCGAATCCATTCAAAACGGCAAAATATCCTTTTTCTGTCTTATCCAGAATCATCCATTCCATTCCGGCAATTTCTACCGTTTTGCCAATTTCCGGCTTTTCCATATGCTGCTTTTTATATTCGGCAAATTCTTTGCTGATACGGTTTAATTCGTTTTCAAAATATTTCAGATTTTTCTTCATTTTCATTCCTCCACTTTGGATACAAAGATATTAGATTTTAAGATACAAACTGGGCGAACACCGTTACTGCCGAGGCAGTTACCGCTGAAGATACCGCCAGAAGGCGAAACAACGGTAAGCGCATATTTCCATCCTCTTTCCACTGTGCTCCATGCGGAGCAAGTCCAATAGGAATCATCCAATTCATCATTTGGCGTCAGTTCTGTGTATTTACGCGCTTCATCAAACGTCAGTGGTCTAACTTTGCATTCCGTTTCTCCGATTTTCTGTCCATCCACGGTGATCAAATCTACTATGTCAGTTTCGATGTTCTCTTCTCCAAACTCTTTTTCAAAATCTTTCAGAATTTCTGTATCGCACAGATTCTTCAAAGATGATTTACTATAGTCATTTGTATCATCATCAAATTTCACATTCTCTTTCACAAATCCAAGAGAAATGATCTTGGTATGCTCTGTGTACTGTTCCAGAACTTTGTATTTACGCTTTCCGGTAGTCTGGAAGATATCTCCCGGATTAAGCTCGGATAATCTCACCCTGCATGATTTTTCCTGTTTTTCCAGAAGTTCAACCAGTTCCTTTGCTTTCTTTAAAATTTCACTATTGCTCATTTTTAGCACCTCCTTATTTTGCTGTAAGTGAAACCATTAAGTCGAAGAAGTTTGAAATTACCAGCGCAACCAGCATCGGTAAAGTGTTTTTCTTCTTAATGGCGTATACTGCAAGTGCAACGAAGACGATATAAGCAATCACGCATAATACTGTAAATACATCATGTAAACTCATATCACATTTCCTGCTACTAAAAACATATACAAATGTATATGCTAGATGATTCGCTACAATCTCACAATTTGTAGTTACTGCTTCATCGTGTATGCTTTGGTGGTCGCAAGTGACACACTACTCACAAGTTCTTGTACACTCCACAGTCGTAAATTCCCGACTAAGCCATCGGTACATACCTATAAATTCTTTTTTTATTGATTAGATATAGGTTCATCTAAATAGCTTTTCCTTTCTAAAATTTTGTTTTTTTGCCATTTGGTTTTCATGGACTTCTACCATTACTCAATCATTACCATCAAGGTTCTACCCTATAGTTAGCAAGACTGTTTCAACTTGCACTGGCTTTTCTTTCCTATGATTTCAGTGGTTTTAAGTTACCAACTAATACTATGGATTTTAAGTATCTTTGAGTATATTTACTCACGTTTGATAATATATTTAATTGCTTAAATTTCCTCCTGCTTCATAAAATCTGGAATCTCTGGTTCTTTACCTGCTGCCGGAACCGGTTCTTTCTCTACCGTCTGAACGGTCTCTGCAACCGTTGGCTGCTTCGGCTGTTCTTCGATCGCCATTGGCTCTGGGATGAATTCTTCGGTGTTAGCGTTCTGCTCGATTTCTTCTTGTACTTCTTTGTATGTGGCGTCCATCATGTTGTATTCGTAAGCCTGCACTGGATTGTCCCATTTCTTAGGAATAGACTTCATAATGTTGTTTCGCATCTTACGAATAATCATTGATTCTTTTGACTGTGTTTCGTAATAAGACGGTGAAATGTACGGCCTTAATTCCTCACAATCAATAATTGCTTCCAGCTCTCCAATGTCAGAGACCTTTTTCATAATCTCTTTTTTCTTTGCTTCAATCTGAGCTTTCTGTGCATCCGTAGCTTTATATCTGTCTGCACAAATTCCAAAAGTTTCATTCTGGAGATTATTCTTGATGTGCGCTGCAAGATTCTTCAAAACATCTGCTCTTTCGCATGAAAAGTATTCGATGTGCCCGTCCTTGTATTGAATCGGATATACAATACGGACTACTTTACCTACGCCAGATTCTTCCCATTCCGGTGGTGTAATTTCTACACCTTTATGTCTTGGTGGCGTATATTTGTCTCCCTCTCTGACTTTCCAGTATGGAAATACTTTAGCCACATTGACACCGTATCTGCTAACAAGAGCATCGTTTCCATCACCCTCAATTGCAAATTCGATTTTCTTCTCCCACTGTGCCGGTTTTCCTTTTCCTGCTACATTTACGTTTCTGATCTTGAAATAGCATTCTCTTGGCTGTGCGTTTGCGTTTAGCTTTAATGTTGCTACCTTGCTCAGAATGAATTTAAGATTAGAACCGTTGATTGCGTCAAAATTGACGCCGCTCTCATGTACCATCTGGAAAATAGATCCCATTGCTGCCACTACGCAATCTTTTGAATAAGAATCAAACTCCATTCCTCTTGAAGTTAAATCTCTTTCCATTAAATCGACATAACGATTTGTGTAGTAGGAAAGTTGTGTGTTGAAATTTGCTACCTGTGTGTTTTCTGCCATTTTAATTCTCCTTCTTTTCTTAGTTTTTAGATGCTTTTTACTTTCAATTCCCCATCTGAAACTTTCAGCAGAATCATCTGTGTATCCAATTCTGTAATCCTGTCTGAATTTATGCTTTCGGTATCGTCAACCCAAACCGGAAGCCGTAAGTCGTTCATCTCCTGTAAACCCATCACAAGGTCAATGTCACAAAGAATCCGGTCGCTATGGTTCAGACCGTTTGCGTAATCAATACCGTTGCAAATCATCCGGCAAGTTTCCAACGGTTCTCCATCCTGCGTGTAGTCAAGGAACTGGAACTGAAAATGTTTGAAGTGCGGATTAATCACTGCTGCCAGTGCCTTGTTCTTCTCAATGGAATACTCCGTCAGCTGATCTACTTTCTGCTGAATGTTCGCCTGCTTCTGTGAAAGCTTCTTCTGCTCTTCATGCAACACTTCAAGGTTATTAGCTTTTTCCTCAAGCCTTGCGGTCTGAGTCTTAATCTTTGCTTCAATATCTCTGAGCTTTGCTTCCAGAGAATGACGGTTGTTGCTTAATAAAATCCTGTCATTTTCACCGTTTCCGATGCCATTGAGACTTTCTTCCAGTGCTGAGATTTTGTCGCAAACTGCCTTGTATTCTTCATCGCCAGACATATCCGGTTCTGGAATCGGTTTCTCTGCTTCCTTTTCCGTTTCTGCGATTTCAAGCGCCAGAGATGTGATTTCTTTCTTAGTAGCTTCGATAACTGTTTCTGCTTCTTTCTTAGTTTCATTCTCCGTTTTCAATCCCTCGGAAGCTTCGTTGCCGTCCTCAGTGATCTGCTCCAGTTTGGTGCGTTTATTTTTCTCAAACTGTTCTTTCTCTCCTAATTTTTTGGATATCCTGGACTGCTTATTAAACTCAAACTTGCGTTTCGCAGTTTCCACCTGTTCTTCTGGAAGCGTCTGTCCGCATGTCGGACAAATAGCTAATGCCGGGTCAAATTCTTCTCCACGGATTGCAGTAAGTTCGGTATCGCCGCCCCACTTCTCTTTTAATGCTTCCGTATATTTCTTTTTAGCCTGCGCCAATGCTGCTTTGTGGCGTTCAATTCCTTTGTTAGCGTGTTCCAGATCCATTTCGGCAAGTCTTAATTTGTTCTCGGCATTTTTCTTATCGGATTTCAGCGTATATAATAAGGAAGTTATTCTGTCATGTTTTTCTCTAGCTGTTTTACCAGCTTTCTCAACCAGTGCGTCACGTGAACGCTTCAGTCCTGCCAGCTCAATAGAAATCCGGTCGTATTCCCTTGAAGCATTACAGAGTACTTCCTCTTGCTTCTCGTTTTCTTTCAGCAAGTCAAGAAGATCGTCTCTCTGCGCCGGAAGTGTTTCATCGCATTCAACCTGTCGGCCCTGCTCTTTTCTGATCTGCTTTGCAATATCATCAACATCTGACTTGGCTTTTCTCAGGTCTCTTCTGCGGGCTTTTAAGATTTCTTCGATAGAATCTCCTTCCACACCTTCGTTCTTTATCCATTCATATTCCGGATGCTCTGCTCTGAACTGTGATTCACTGAATCCAGCTATTCCCCCCAGTGTTTCCCTTGCTTTTGCTGTTGCTTTCTGGATCTCATTCAAAAACACTCTGGCGTTGCTGCACATGGCAATCGTATCGGGATCGGCAATCCTTTTAAGAATCTCCATATACTCGGTTTTGTTCCGCTTAATTCCGTTGACGTAATATTCAACCGTATTTGATGATTTTCCTTTCTTGGTCTTTTTCTGGACAACATATTCCGTTCCGTCAACGTCAATAACCAGTTCTCTCACCACTGGATCATTAACTTCTTCACCGTCAACCTTCCGGCGGATATTGTTCGGGAGTGTTCCGTCTGCCAGTTTTCCGGTCAGAACATCAAAATATGCATCCATCAGAGAAGTTTTGCCCTGTCTGTTTCTTCCGGAAACTTCTGTTCTTCCTGCGAAATCAAATTCTCTTGCTTCAAATTTCTTATAGTTTTCAACGCTGAGTTTTTTCAAAGTTACCTTTTTCATCTTTGATTTCCTCCATCTCCATTACTGAAACTTCGTATGCTGTTTTTCTAACATAGGAACCATCTGACTGCTTCTTCCAATAGTCACGGCTCTGCATACGTCCCTTTAATTTAACTTTTGTACCTACTTTCCATTCAGAAGCTTTCACCGCCAGGTCTCTCCAACAAATACAGGAGATGTATTCTGACCGCTTGTATCCATTAATTGCCACGCAAACTTCGCAGATTGTCTTTCCTAATGGCGTTTTTCTCAGCACCGGCTTCTTGCAAATATTCGCAGTCATTTCTACTGTATTCACAAGAAGCGTTCCTTCCGTGCTGACATCGTATGCCTCCAGATACATGTACTTTTTCTCTTGGTGATCTGTTCTGACCCATTTAGAGCGGATTCTTCCCGAAACTTTTATCCAATTCCATTCCCGGAACGTACCTTTGAGTCTGTTCGGGATCTCAACAATGATATCGTCCGGTGTTCCGCTGAACCGGTCACTTCTGACGACCAGAAAGCTTTTGCCCTTCCTTGGCTTAAATTTGACTTCTGCCGGATCAGTTACGAATCCGGTCAGTGTTGCTCTGTTTAAATCTTGCATTTTTGGTTTCTTTTTCCTTCCTTTTAATGTCATGTACGAAGTCATTGATTTTAAGCATCACTGCCAGCCCGACTGTACTCATTAAGATGTAATCCAACGCCAGAATTGTGAGTGCATCCAAATCAGTCACGGCCCAGCATATAGCAAAGAACACGATTGCCAGGCCAGAAACTCCGAACACTGCAAGCCCTTCTAAATAAGTTCTCACTATTTTCCTTTCCCCAGCAATCCCATTGCCAGCACTGTAGTCAGCAGAGCAATGATTGCCAGATCTTTGTTTCTTGCTTCCTTCTCAAGATCTTCGATGATCTCAGAAGCAAGTGTTTTACCAGTTTCCTTAGTGATTTTAGACATTAAAAATGCCCTCCTGTGTTTTTATTTGTCAAATACAGGAAGGTGTGATATAATCAACCTGTATTTAACTTACTCAAGCTAAGTTAGATACGTGCTCCGGTTGGTGTTCCTGCACCGCCGGGGCTGCTTACAACTTAAATGCCTAACATGGCAGCCAGAACGTTTTTGTCGATGTAATCGTAATCTGAAGCATCAAGATAAGCTTCAACGGCTTTCAATCTGCCTGCCAGCATGGCATATTCTTCTTCAATGGTCTCCGGGATAAAATCCACGGAGCTTTCTTTTTCTACAGCCATTAATTTTCTTCCTCCTTTTCACAGTATGGACATGGGGCATTAAGTAACAGGTTGTTCAGCACCGCTTTTACAGATACAAAGTTTTCTTCCATATCACGTAATGCTTCGCACACGTCGTAATATTTTCTGCTTCCTTCAGCCGTTGTGATGCCTACGCATATCGCACGATATGTTCCTGACTTTTTACTGCTGAAAGCCTTACATTCAAAGCACACATTTGCTTCTGGAACTGTGTCCTGTGCTTTCCGGCACATTCCGTATAAGGTATCAGCATAAAGGTTAAATTTCTCTGCTTTTGTCATTTGTCCGCTCCCATCCCGGCGTTTACCGCCTTGAAAATCATCTGTTTTGTTTTTTCCTCTCCAAACGCTTTGGAAAAGGAACTGTAGGTACGAGATATGATCTCTGAAAGATCGTGGACAACTTCGTTTCCCGCACCGTTGATTGATACGTTTCCTTTTTCACATTTAATCATCTGATTTTTACCTCCTGATTGTGCATCTGATTTATGATGCTGCTATCTGTTCAATCACCGGAAGAATTCCGTTCTCTTTCAACGTCTCATAAAGAAAGATTCTTCCTTTCTGTGACCACATGGTATTCATCTTCACATCCGGTCTGCCATCTGATCTCACAATGTCAACTGTTTTGGAATGCGTATATCCCATTCCGTGATATTTACTGTATAATAACCACTGGTCGCTTTGCTTATACTGGATTCCCAGATCATGAAGGACTTCATTCATCCTTTTACCGGACATTCCATAATCTTTTGCAATCTGGGTGATTGTTACAAGCCCTGGATTATTCAAGATTTCATCGTAGTAGTCAGCTTTCGGTTTTAATTCTCCGATGATCTGATTTTTCATATTAACTTCTGTTGACAGCGACTTAACAGAGTCTTTCAGCTTCGCAATCGTCTGGTCCGCCATCTTTAATGCTCTGGCAAATACCTGTTCCGGCGTGTTCCAGGCTTTTTCGAGATCGATGAGATACTGTCGGCATTCTTTTCCTTTTTCAGTTCTACTCATAAGGCAAATGTGTTTCGCCATATCTACTGATAAAGAATAATCCTGTATTTCTCTGTGCGCTCCGTTATTTACAACCGTACCTGAAAGTACACTTGTAAAATCTTCGTTTTCAACGAATCCCTGAGAGTTTGTTTCGAACCATGCCGAAAATCGCTTACTGATTTCAAGAGAGTTATATAAATCTCTTGCTGATACAGTCGGTTCTTCGCCATTGTAATTAATTGGTATTAATTCGCTCATGCGTCTCCTTTCTGTGGTATACTCTCCTTATGGAAAGGAGGTGTTTGTTTAATGGTGTATTCTGGTTTTTGTGTAAAACAGAACAAGGATTATTTTGTCGAATTTACTCAAATTTCCGTTTCTTCTTTAGAAGATAAGAGTCCAAAATCTATTAACGGAAGATTAAAATGTAAATATGCCGGTTTTACAGGTTGTTGTAATCGTGCCAGCGATTGTTCAATTCTGCAAAATCTCAGTAAGTAATCCTCACGGCTCTCTGAAATATGGGAGCCTATTCTTTTGTGCCAAACTCAACTGGCATTTCCTGTCCTTTGAATCTAATGCTTTCGATTTCTCCGATGCCTTTCTGGTTCACCTGTAACAGTTTTAAATCCGTTGATAAATTTAAAGCATTCAGATCAATGGAAAGTGTCGGCATTGAGTTCCCAACCTCCTGCTTCAGTTCGAAGCTTCTTACTCCCTCAAGTCTGTGGCCGTCTACAAGGATTTCTGTAAATACTCCCTGTTCCTGCTCAACCTGATGGATTTCAATTTTTGATGCTTTCATGTGTCTCCTTTCTAGTTAAGAACTTTGAACTTTTTCTTTGAAAAAATAGTCCTGTATATCATCAGCAGAAAGTTCCAATAGATTGACTGCTTTGCAAATATCTGACTGTTTCCAAAACAGCTTTCCGTTGAGTTTCAGCGATAATGTACGTTCTGACCATTCCATAGCATTCGCAAAGGAACTCTGACTATCATATTTTTCAATGATTCTTCCCTTGAGCTTACTATAATCAAATGCCATATTCCACACTCCTTTCGGTTCAATGTTTTGAACTAATTATAATATAGCACTGCCTATGCACTAAGTCAATACATATTTTCAATATTTTTAACTTTTTTGTTTTGAGGCTTGAACTTTTGTTTCATGTGTGATATATTATCATTAGAAAGCGAAAGGAGTATAATACAATGGAAAAAGTTAGTTCATCAGAAAGATTTAAGACTTTGATGGACGAACGTAATCTGAGACAGGTTGATATTCTCAATCTTGTTCTTCCATATTGTAAGAAATACAATGTGAAAATGAATAAGTCGGATATTAGCCAGTACGTTTCCGGAAAGACAGAGCCTAGTCAAGAAAAACTGGTCGTCTTAGGGATGGCGTTAAATGTTTCAGAATCGTGGTTAATGGGATTTAATGTAGGACGTGCCAGAAAAGACACATCCCATCAGGCGAAAGAAGATTTTAATCTGATTTCAAAATTCTCATTATTAAGCGAACGTGACCAGAAAATTGTTTTAAGTCTAATTGATTCCATGCTTTCTAATTAAAAAAAGTGGGGCTTAATCGCCCCACTTCTCCAGAAACAGTTTTATAAATGTGTGCAGGTACTCTAGTGTGCCTGTTTTTTTTATTCCATTTATCATCTCGATAATCTCTTTCTTATAGTCCATAAAATAACCCTCCCTGTTTGCAAACTACTGCCTACATTAAAGTATATGCTCGATTAGCAGATGGAATGCTACGAACTTATGTTTGCATTATATCCTATAATATGTCTAATAAAGCGGAATAAGTGGGATGAAACAATATTTCCACGAGGTAATTGCCAATGGTATACCGGAATATTTACAATCGCATAGAAATTATTCGTGATAGCAAAGGTAAAATCATTCCTCTTTGGAGCAAAATAAAATACAAGCATAGGAATATGCTGCATCTGTTTCGTGACATTTCTTTTGACTGTTGATTGTCTGTGCATATGTTGTTCGGAACAAATGCTAGTACCTCTGTTTGTATATTCTTCTACGCATACCGATGAACTGATGATGTAGTTGACGTATAATATAATTCCGATAATGGCCAGAATTTGTTTGAATGTTTTCATTGATAACACCTCGAATTTTATTATATTTCACTATACTACTTGTGCTTTAAATGATATAATATATACAAATTTTACTAAGGAGGATTTACTATGAAAAAGCATTTAAAATTATTAGCGGTGCTTGGTGTCACAAGCATTTTGGTTTCATCCACTTCTATCCCGACGTTTGCAGAAGACTTTGTTTTATATGATGAAAACGGAGTACACGTCGAAACAAAAGGCTTAACAGAGTCGCCATCAAAAGGAACCATTGGTTTGTATATCGAAAACAATTCTGATCTGAATTTAGGTATTGCACCTTACGCTTATGCCATAAACGGCATCATGGCTGGTGGCGACCAATATGGTCTTAATTCTGCCGATGTTGCACCAGGTAAAAAAGCAAATTCTACTATAGAACTTACCAGTGCTTGGGAAAAAACCAATTTTTATAAAGATTATCAAATGGATGAATTGAGCAGCTTCGATATTTTGCTGTGGGCTTATGATAATTCAAAAAGCTTTAAAGCTTTCGATAGTGGTCAGGTGCATGTTGATGTAACTGGAGCCACGGAAACATCTTCACCTGTGTTAAGTAACGTCCAAAACATATATGATAAAGATGGTATTAGCGTTGATTTTGTATCATCAAAAGAGAACAGTTTCACGTTTTGCATCACGAATACAACTGGTCAGTATTTTGTTTACGATGTAGTTTCTGAAACTTATAATGACTTTACAACTTCCGATGTGAATTATGAACTGTGCAACAAATATTTGCTGAATAATTGTAAAACAATTATAACCTTAACTCCAACTGACGATTTCCTTTCAATGAACGAGATTTCTGAAATATCAAAAGTAGATTTCGCATTAACAATCAGACCGTTGGCTGAATATGAAGGTGAATATACTACAGATTTAATATCATATCAGAAGTAAAATATAATTTTCTCATATCTTTTATTTATGGACTGACTGCCGGATATTTAAGCACTTTTATTAACACAGGAGAGCAGCTTTGGTAAATTTCCGGCAATTCAGCCCATTTACAGTATTAAACTGCTGTAGTATAATATCTGTATAAATACTATCTACATTGTAAATTCTACAACATTTCACCGTAAAAATTGGTAAATTGAATAAATAGCATGTTTTCGCATAACGAAAAAAGGGTGTGATATAAATGCGAATAGCGATACTTGACGATAACCAGCTTGATATTGATTATTTCAAGGCAAGGGCTGAGTCATTTTTGAAGAAAAAGGGCGACAGAACGTACCAGATTTCAGAATACACTTCTGGTGTCCCTCTTGTGGATGATGTGAAAGACGGTGAATGGTTTGACTTGATCGTGTTGGACATCATTTTAAAAGACGGCGAAAATGGTATTGATGTAGCATATAAGTTACGTGGCTCTGGTTATTCCGGAAGTCTGATGTTCTGGACAGCTCATGCCGGCTACATGCGTGATGCTTTTGATGTTCAGGCAACACAGTATGTTATCAAAGGGCATGAAGATGGAAGGGTGTTTTCCGTAATTGATACTACACTTGGAAGATTGGAAGAACGGATGCTCACTGTAAAATTCAAAGGTGATTTCCACAGGGTTTTCTTTCGTAACATCGAATATATAGAAAGCCGTGGTCAAATGTGCATCATCCATTGCACGTGCAGGCATCAGTATGGTTTTTACCGGCGTCTGCATGAGATAGAAAAAGTTCTGGATCGGCGTTTTGTCCGGTGTCACCGCAGTTATATCGTAAACATGGATTATATCGCAAACATTGCATCTGACATCAAGATGATTTCCGGTGATATCGTTTCAATATCGCAGAACCGAAAAAGAGAAATAGAACAGATATATCAGGAATATCTCGAAGAATAAGAAAAGAGTCGGGTTTTTATGCTCAACTCTTTTCTGCCTGTCCGCTCGTGCCGCTGCTGACAGCCCCCGAATTGGGACATACAGCTCTTTCATTCATGCACGGCAGAATCAGTCTGCACTCTTCACTTGTGCTAGCCGCACAAGAAACTTTACATCATAAGTTCAATCCCTGTGCGACTGCTAACAGTATAACTTGTTCTGAAGGAAAAATCAATCAGAACATAAATTTGGTTAAAAGAAAAAGCCCCAAGGATTAACTCCAAGGGGCTTAAATCTTATACCTTTTTGATATATTTTGCGGAAACGAATCCAAAGTACTTTCCAGCAATGCGGATGTAGTACCAAGAGTTACCGTCACTTGCTTTCTGAGTGAAGTTCATAACATCAACCTTGTTTCCTTTGTTCAATGTCGGATATTTTTTGATGTTCGGATACTCTGCTCCAGCCCATGTGCGGACGTTCAGGCTGGAAGCCGTAACCTGTCCAGTGTACAACCTCTGGTTCTTGTCTTGCTTTTTGGCGATTGTTGTTGCAGTTGCAGCCACATTTTTTGTCCCATCAACAGCAAGATACTTCGTAGCAGCCCAGCCGATTCCGATTCCAGCGACCTTGATCTTAGTCCATGCACCGGACTTTTCTCCATTGATCTCAACACGGTTTCCTTTGTTGATTTTTCCGAGAACATATCCGTTCGGGCTTTCACGGACATATAAATCGTCTGCTGTGGAAGTAGCTGTACCGGTTGCTTTCCAAGCCGCAGTCTGTCCCTCACTTCCCCAGTCAATCCAAACATATCCGTCGATTGCAGAATCGTTGATAGCGTAGGATTTGTTGCGCACGGCTCCGCCATTTGCCACCACACCGGCAGCACTGGAAGTATTTCCCTCGTTGGTATATACAACACTACCATTGAAGCTGCGGACAGAGCCAACATGGGAACCGTTACGGAATATAATCAACGCACCTACTTTTGGTGATTTGTGCCATGTTCCATTGCTTTTGGCGTGATTTGTGATGCTCTTGCAGTTATAGAATCCACCGCCCATAATCTGCAATGCTCTTGTGATTCCCAGAACATTCACCAGCTTCCAGAACTGGTACTCTGCACACCATGGCTGAGCCTGGCAACCCGGCTGTCCCCAGGAATTTACATCACGAGCAAATCTGGTGTAATTGTTGTATCCGGCATTTTTCTTAAAATCATCCAGATAGGCATTGCTTTTCTTTTCAAGATATCCGCCGTTGGATGCGTAATAATCACCAAGTTCAAGAAATTTCTGTAATTTTGTTTTAGCCACTGTTGTTTCTCCTTTCTGCGTCGTTCCTCTATAGTCCTTGTAGAACACATCCATATCAATATTTCCGCTGATACCAGATACTTTTCCTTTGCTGGAATACTGCCAGCCCACACCGACCGGTGGCTTCAGACGTGTCTGGACAGTGCCGTTATCATTTGCCGGATATCGAGCAATCCAGCACTCATACTTTCTGAGTGCATCAGTCAGAACGTTATTATACCAGTCCGTGTTGCAGTAGATGCCGACCTTATAACCAGCTTTCTTCATCCTTGTCAGAAAGGCAACTGCAATGTTTTCGACTGCCTGTTTACCGAGTTTTCGCTGATTAGACCACTCGAGATCATAAAACATCGGAAAGTCCAGTCCTCGCCCGTTTAGTGCGGCGATCACATCTTCCGCCTCATCAATAGCCTGTGCCGGTGTCAGAGCGTATGAATATTTATATCCGCCGATAAGGATTCCGTTGCTCTTGCATCCCTTGTAGTTGTACTCGAATGAGCCGTCAACACCTGTTTTCTGATGGATTCTTAAGATTGCGAATTTGATACCGGATTTAGCCACTTTCGCCCAGTCTGGTTTCCCCTGATTGGATGATACGTCAATTCCTTTAATTTCCAATTTATCAGCTCCTTTTTATGAAATTTTCAAAGTTTCTTAATGAACTAAATGGGAAGAGGAAAATTATAAAAAAGCATAAAAGCATGTGATCATCTGAGTTTTTGTCGATTTTATTGTTACGGTCCTATCCGAATTGCTGACAGTGATACCGTCCGGAAGTGCTGATGTGGTCACGGTATAACCAATATTGATAGAACCTCCGAGGTAGAAAACAACCATCGCTTTCTCGATTATGATTAATCCATGAGTGGCAGCACGTACATTTTTGATAGTAAGCGATTCGCCAAATGCTTTTTCGTACCTCAGAAAGGGCTTACTATTTTATATGAATGTAAAATCAATCTTTTGTATAAATACACATTACATTTACACTAACCTCAGAATCCACCATAGGAGCATATACGCTCACTATAGAAAAGTGGACATTAATTACCGCAGTATTGGAACCAGTTCCTGTGATTGAACCAAGAATGTAATGTCTTGTGTATCCTGTTTTTGCAGGAAACTCAAATTTCTTTTCGACAGTAGACCCTTTTGTAACTTTGATTCCGCTTATAGTCTGTTCTGTCGCAAAAAACCGGTTACTATTTAATTCATTAAGCGCTCCAACCACCGTCTTGTTGCTCGTCTGCAAGTTGTTGATAACCGCATTGGTCAGTTTCCCAACAATCCAGTTCCAGATTCCGCTGAACGGTGAAAGCTTGTTTGCCTTCGATGTTGCGTCATAAATCATTAAAGAATCCGCATCCTCTGGTGTTGCTTTCTGTGTGTACTCATTAAATTTTCCCATTACTGTAATCTCCTTTCTAACTCTTTGATACGTTTTTCTTGCTCGTCAACCTTTGCGCTAAGTTCCTGTATGGCTTTAATGGCGTAGTTGAGAAGATACGGACTGTTAATCTGCTTAACATCCATCTCGCCGTTTTCGTCATATCCGCCGCCCAGAGCCAAGTTCGGGTCGATTTCTTCCAGTTCGTCCGCTACAAAACCGATGTTCTGATGCCATCCACCCATCCGCTCTTTCCAGTCAAATTGACGGACTTTCATTCGATTGACCGTTTCGAGAGCGTCTGTTTCGCTGGCTTCGATGTTTTCTTTTAGGCGGATGTCGGACGGGGCTGAACCGGAATAAAATTTACTCGTTACAAAATTTTTAGCACCAGTAAACTGTCCTCTAACTTCGATATAGTTTTTATAGCTAGTTCCAATGTCGGTGCCTCCAGTCTGTGTTTGACCGCATCCGATAAACGCCACTTTTTTTCCAACAGTTCCCAGTGTAGCTATAGGCCTTCTTCTGACAGGGCTTCTTTCATCGGTTTGCTCTGAATCCTCGAAAGAGAAACTTCCCTGCACATAAGCGCCGCCTTTCAATCCAGCGGCCCTCTCAACAGTGAGGCTTCCATTTGTCAAAATGTTTGCCCCAAGTTCGCATCCGTCCGTAAAAAGTGAGTTTGTATTTATTCGGACTTTATTATTCAGATAGCGAACAATGTAGCCTTCCCACTTTTTGCTCGTATCACCTTCCATCCAAAGTTCAAGCACTTTATTTTGAACTTTCTGTGCATACAGTCCGTATTTTCCAAGCATCAGTGCATTGTAGTTGTCTGCATCTGTGTAGTCCGTATACAATCGCAATCCGGCAGTATTAAGAGATACCATTGGATTTCCGGTGTTCTTATTAAGTACGACATATCCGGTATATCCTAATCTCGATATCTGATTTCCGTCAGCATCGTAAATCTTCAACTGACCGTTTCCGTTATTCGTGCCACCAAGACTGATAACGCCACCTTTCATGGCATTGAATGAAATAAACAGCGTCTGGTTTCCACTCTCATCCTTTTCGTAGTACAGCCCTTTGAACTTCCCATCGTCTGACAAGATATCGACTATCTGTTCCTGTGTCAGTGATGCCACATCAACCGCAACGGAAAAAGTCTGGTAGTCCGCAAGCTTCGTTTTCGACTGGTCAAAATACAGTGAAACCTTGAGCATGTCATGTGCCTTGAGTGACAGGCTATTGACGTTAATATTCAACCGGTCAAGTGCCGTAGTCTGCGATACTGTGAGTATAGCCCATGTAGCGCCGCTGTCGGTGGATTTTTCCAGTTTCCACCAACCTTTTTGCGACTGTGCAACTTCGCCGTTTCCGTCCCTGTAGAATGAATCTACAATGAGCGGTGCCGGCGTTATCTTCTTGTCTGCTCCCATAAGCAACACATCTGCATTGCTCTGGAAGAAGTAAGTCCTTCCGGCAGTCCCCGGTTCACCCTTAATCTTTGTCCAACTGTATTTTGTTGGGTCTGTGCTATCATCCGGCGTGTAATCGGTATACTGCCCGATATACAGCTTATTGACGCTATCATCCACAGAGAAACCTGTTCTACCATCAGCACTGTTCGCATATGCGATATGGAAGTACGGCGTCTTTCCGTTCGCCCCCGGTGTTCCCGGCACGCCCTGCGCTCCGTCTGCTCCTTTCGGGCCTTGCGCTCCTTGGTCGCCTTCAAACTTGGCCCATGTGTACTTGCTCGGGTCAGTACTGTCAACGCCGGAAAAGTCCGTATAAGTTCCGATATACTTGTTTGGTGTCTTGCTCATCTGCGCCGCTGTCGGGTTCTGTACCGGTGCGTATCGGATATGCAGATACGTTGTCTTTCCATCTGTTCCAACGCCCGGGATTCCTTGCGGCCCGGCGTACTGTTTCGCAAGTGAGAACTGTTTCGATACGACAAGGTTATTCAGATATGCCGCCTTGATGTTCACCCATCCGCTGTCTGCGGTCAGCCCGGTGACAGTGTACGTCTTATTTTCCTTGTTCCAGTTTCCCTGTATGTTCTGGGACGTCGTAATCGTGTACGTACAGTTATCTGTGATATCCTGCGTGCCGTACATGACGGTCGCTGTTGTGGTGCACTCCGGGAACTCTGTATAGTTACCATCACTGTCAACCGGGATGCCCTGATAGTCGTTATCAAGCTGCATGGTCATGTTTCTGGCTAATGACGCCGCTTCAAGGGCCTCTTCTGCTTTTGTATCATCCGTATATTTATTCAGTTTCTGCCAATCCGACTGAACATAAGATGCTCCCTTTGCTCTTGAAACTGTACAGGTAAGGATATCTCCACCTTCGCCCTCTCCCTGCGACCATAAATCACCGATATCGTAAGGCGGCTGTGGCTTTGTTACAAACACTCTGCGCTTATGATCTGCGGTATCCTGTGCGTCCTCAGCTGCTTTCATTGCTTTCGTGATATCGGTATCTTGTACCAATGTCCAGCCCCACGTTGCTCCATCCTGCATAAAACGATATGCGTAACCGGTCGTTTTGTTGAAAAACAAATCACCGATATGCTTCTTTCTTTCCGTTGCATTTGTCCAGTCTGATGCAGGCTTGTTCTGAAGTGTAGGCTCGTAATCGTAATAAAACGTTTCAATCTGGCCATCTATCTGGTCTTGCAAATCTCCCAGTGAGCCAGTGACCGTTTCGGCGTAATCAGATAGTTTTCCGTCTGAATAATCCTTGCTCTCTTGGAGATAGTTTGCAAATGTTTGATTAAGAGATTTTCCTCCACCAATTTGAACACTTCCGTCGAGATATACGGATTTTGTGTCCATATCCACAGAGAAGATGATGCTTCCATCGGTATCTGTTACCGTGATTGCTCCGGCATTAATCCAGTCAGCATTAACACCAACAGCGTTCAAAATTCTTACAATCGTATCTCCATCAACGGTCATTCCGCCATTCCATGTTTGTCCGCCATCTGTTGAAACACCCCATGCTTCTGCGGTCATCTTCCATACAGCCTTCGATTCCGCAAGTGTGGGTTTATCATGTAAGTAAAATATCTGGCTGCCATCCTGTTGAGTCTGGACTGTAGTGTAAACACCGGTGGAATTGTCCAGTCGGTCTTTAAACTCTTGCAATGCCTGCTCTCGGGTGGTTCGCTCTCTCCAAACGGATTTTCTTGCATCGACAGCTGCTTGTGTCACAAGCGAATAGGTCTTTGAACTATTCCGGGCTGCACTTTCAGCATTGCAGGATATCTGTTCGAACGATCCCGGTTGCAGCACAACATTTGTCAAAAAGCTCTTATACTTATTTCCTTTTCGGTCGGTGATCAGAACAGCATCACCGGCTTCAAGAACTATATCAGTCAGGCATTCCGTTTCAAACGGTCTAAAAGACATCCCGACGCATTTTTCACCGATTATGTTTGCAACGACCTCGCCGGTTCCTTGCGGAATCAGTTTGTTTGCACTGATTTTCAGAACGTATCCTTCTTCTCCGTACAGATACGAACTTGCTTCTTCGTCCGTAGATGTGGATTCCAGATACTCTGTTACCTGCACACCGGTTATCACCACATCGTCCAAGTTTGGGGTAAAACCATTAGTGGAATTTATGGTCACTCTGTTCGCATCGGTAATTTCCGTGTCATACCATTTTATAGTCAATCTGCCGTATTTATCGCATCTGGCGTACTGGCATCCGATCTGGCATGTCCATGCAATAACTTGTCTGAAGGTCAGTGCTTCATCATCAGGCCTTGCCGGTATCTGGTAAGAATCCTGATAGAAATTAAGTGTGTCCAGTGTTACTCCGCACACCTTGCAAGCATCCTGTATGATTTGTTTCCTTGTTGCCGGATATTTCAGCTTACTTGCAGAATAATCACGGTCGAACTTCCGCATGTTATCTTCACATTCTAGTTCGATAATTGTAGTATTCTGGTACGGAGTATCTATGACTGTCATTGTGCATATTCGGATTTTTTCTATCAAAGCATTTTTATGTACTATGATTTCATTACCGGTCGTATCCAGAATCTTATCACCAGTGGTATCAAGCAATGCGCTGGTATCTTCCGGCTCAAGTTCGATTCCTACGTAGCAGATCACCGTAGCATCCGTAAAATCATAATCTGTATACTTTCCATCAAAATTATTGATTGACAGGTTCAAAGTATTGATATTTGCGGACCCGATGTTAAACGTGTTGTCGTCAGACACGGAATCCTCGAACTTCATACCATTTGACCAAAAATCAGCGTTGGTAAGATTGATAACTGTCCCATCCGTCAGCGTTATGTCAGCGTATTTTAAATAATTCCTGTTATCGTTATTTTGCTCATTCTTAAATCTGTCTGAAATATCTCTCAATCTCTCACCTCCTATTGCTCGATCAAGTCAAATTGCAATCCTTCCATCCGTTGATTCCCGACCCACCAGCATTTAAAAGGAGCGGACCGGTCGCCAACATAAAAGGTTCGGACTTCGTGTTTGTTTCCAGACAAGAGATCGGGATATTCAACAGAAATGTACTCCGGGTTGACCGCCTGCACGATTTTGCAAGCTTTTTCCCATTCCGGTGCGTTCCAACCGATTTCCAATTTTCTCTTTTGACCAACACGATTCTTGTGCATGATCGTGTCATCAGTACGCCCGGATTCTGACGCTGATATGTCCTGAAGCCCCCATGTGAAAGAGGACGGACAAGGCATCGCTGCACCATTAATTTTTATAAAAACGTCTGCCATTGAATAATCACCTCATTTTTGCGCATGAAAAAAGCGCCTATCAAAGATAGACGCTTTATGATTATTCATTATACTTTTTTGGCGTAATATGATTCCATATTTTTACATAGGATGTTCAGATAAAAAGAAAGAACCGGAGATTTCTCTCCGGTCCATAGCTTTATTTATAAACTACTTTGTACATTGCTCTACGATACGATTTCACTTTTCCATAACGATTATTATTTGTAAACTGCACCATTTCGACAACGTGTGTTCCAGATTTTATATAAATGTCGTCCAATGATCCCCCTCCGCTAACAGAAGTGCCGTGATTTTGATCCCAAAGTGTTCCGTCAATATAGACATACGTCATTAATTCCCGGTCAACATTATTTGCTGAAAAATTGATATATCCCATTGGAAATTGTTTATATAACTGCATAAGTACGGTTTTGCCATTCGTACTTCTTTGAGAATTATATTCAATAAAGAAATCTGCATCTCCACATTCTTTTTGATTTGGTAAAAGCATCTTAAGTTTGCTAGGTGTGTTCTTGACCGTAACTTTACACTTAAATGTTTTGCCAGACGCACTTTTAGCGGAAATATAAGCAGTTCCGGCACTTTTTCCACTAATCTTACCGGTTGACGAAACTGTTGCAACTTTAGTGTTCGAAGAAGACCATCTGTATTTCTGTTTCGTATTCAGCATTTTAAGCTGTGCCGTTTTCCCTTTGTACAGTGAAATATTTGAGCTGCTGATTCTCGGTGCTTCTACTGTCACCAAACACCGATAACTCTTCTTCCCGATTTTAGCAGTAATCGTAGCTGTTCCTCGGGCCTTTGCTGTTACTTTTCCGGTGCTATTCACAATCACATTTCTCGAGTTGCTGAACCATTTTGGTTTTGCTTTTGTTCCGACCATCTTCAGCTGTATCGTTTGTCCCGTGCAAATGGTTGCCTTCGCTTTGTTAATTTTAACTGTTGCCGCCGATACCGGAACCGCCATAGTAAGTGCCGTAATCACTGCCAACAAGATCACTGTAAGCTTTTTCCGCTTTTTCATTTTCTTTTTCCTCCCTTTAATTGATAATCCAATTATACATCTGATAGAGAGAAACTACAATGAGAATCGCAATAATTGATTAGGCAAAATCACGCAGAATCCATTTTTTTGTGTTTCCGTGGAATTTTACGTTCAAAAAAAACGTACCCGTATTTAAGCCGTTTTATTTGAGTAAGGCTGTGTCAATGATCTGAAAGTTTGCCCGGTGGATGTAAAGGGCTTTCCCGTCAATCATGAGCTTTGTCATTTTCGGCAACTTCTTCGGAATTTTCCAGTATACTTCGTCACCAGAATATGCTGTAATAGGTTGCCCAAGCTGAGATTTAATCACAACAACTCTGGATTTTCCGAAATAATTCTTGTACTGATTTACGATCCCGGCAACGTAAGTATTGTCAGAAAGTTTTCCTGTAGATTGACTGTAAATATCAGTCTGCTCAAAATCCACATCCGGCTCCAGACCATCTTGCTCAAATATGCAGGTGTCGCCGCAGCTCTGGATTTCCTTGCCGTCAATATTGATTGTGATCACAGATGACAACTCGTATCCGCTGACCACAGTTCCATCACTGTTGTAAGAAGTTGTCTTAACCGGATTCCCTTGAACATTGATTTTATCGCCAGTGGTGGTCATCACTTTTGAGCCATAGTTATCGTAAGTACGGATTGTATATCCATTTCCAACCAGATCGCCTTTGATGTCATTAATAGCATCGTCCATCAGAGCGCATCCTGTAGTTCCACCGATAAGACATAGACATAAGATTGCAAGTAACATAATTTTGATTTTCTTCATTTTACCACTTCTCCTTTAACTGATTTATCGGTGTTCCTGCTACTCCGGCACTTTCACCACTATCAGTAGCCTTGAAATAAGCACCGTCTTTTTGTGGGTACATAAATTCGAACATTAGATAATTCGCAGCATCGCAAAGATACTCCGTGTTGCCGGTTTTAAGATATTTTTTGATGCACATATCATGAGATTCTATGGCATTTACCAATTTCTCGCCGAAATTATCTTTTGCAGTGCCGTATTTGTAAAAGCTTGTTTCGCACCGGTTTTGTCTCAGTTCATCAAACTGATCAGAATATTCTGCCGGCATTTCTTTTCCAAGTCTACTCATTTCTTTCTCACTTTCTAATTAATTACTGTATTATTTTAAGCCAGAATCAATTCTAGCGTATTATTTGTGGAAATTATCACTAAATGATTTTGAAGCGTTTTCTACTTCATTGGTCACAGCAAGAATCAGTTTTCCCGCGAAATGTTCTTCCGGCGTTCCCACGTATCTGCTCCTGAGGGCTTCTGCTTCAGCTGCGAATTGTTCCCACAGCCCAGAATCGTTCAACGGGATCCGCCAGTATTTCTTGTGCAGCCCCCACACTTCCTGCCAGATAGCAAAGTATTTTGTTTTAAAGTCCATGTGTTTCTCCTGTATGTTTAGTTTATAAGTAATTACTGTAACGCTTTTGGCTAGAATCAATTCAAATCGTTTGCGTGAGGAAATTATCACCTACGGTATTTTAAACGGATTTTGGATTGGTTTAGTCAATGTATTCTTGGTCATCCCATTTCTGCTTTACTCGTTCACACAAGATTCTCTGATTCTCCTCGCTGAAGAACAGCCAGATATGACGGTCAAAGCTTTTTCCGTTTCGCTGGCCAAGGTCTGATTTAAAAAACTCATCTATCATGTCCTGATAGAACCGGAGTTCATCCTTTTCTTCCACGTCCGCTTTCAGAAGTGGTGAATCATCGCCAATGATAACTCCCATGAACTGATTTGCATATTTGACAGAAATCATTGTATGCTGTTCGCTCATGTGTTCCCGGTACTGCTTGAAGTAATAAGTGATAACTGCCATGGTCAGACAGATGTCATGATCTTCCAGAATATTCCCCTGTTCACCATACAGTGAATCAAACTCATTATACAGAATCTGTGGTACATCTTCGTCCCGGTATTTTTCAGAACGATTTTTCTGTTTTTGCTTGCGGTACACTTCCTTCTGCTCAGTTGTACGTGAGGGTATATTATTTATATCTAGTATATTAATATTATTAGGAGCAGAAGTCTTTGAACCTTTATCATTCTTTGATAAAGTCTTTTTCTCTTTATTTGATAAAATAAAGTCTTTATCTGTATCAGTAATTGATTTATCAGTAGTTAATATATCAGTTCTTTTATTATGGGGGTGATGTTCTACCCCTGGAGTTTCTAGGGGTAGGTTTTCTATACCTTGCTGAGGCGGCGCTTGAATAATGTCATTGTTTGGCACTTCCTGCGGTGTTTCGTAAATATTATAAATGTATTCAAACTTAGATCGTCCCTCTTCTTTACAAGGTTTTTTCTTATCCACAACAAGATATCCTGTCGCTTTTAATTCTTTTATAGTTGACTTTACTGCTGTTTCGTTTTCTTTCAAGATCGCGCATAATCCCGGAATAGAATAATTCCAAGAATCCGGCAAAGAAAACATCACTGACAAAAGCCCCTTTGCTTTAAGGCTTAAATTCTTATCTCTTAAATGATGATTACTCATCAATGTATAATTTTTTGTTTTGTGCACTCTAAATACTGCCATAATCACATGACCTCCTTTTCTGAATTGTTAAGTGGAATTTCGCTGAAATCCCGGAGTATGTCTATTCCACTATGAAACAGTTCAGGGGAGTCTTCTGTTTTGCAATCTTCATTGAGAACCGGATTATTTTCGGCTATGAGTAATATTTCTAAAATATTTGTATCTGCAATATTATTTACCGCATAAAACATTACTCGGGTAATTTTTGCCGAGTTTTTTCGTTCTCTATAAGATGATGTGATTCTTTGTGATAAATCAATTGATTTTCCAATGTACAAAATGGTATTATCTTCGCCAATAAAAGCGTATATGCCATGAACTTTATATAAGTTATCACACAAAAACAGCATTGATTCTGTCGAAAAATCTTTACTACATTCAACAGTATCTTCGCTATTTTTTTCTATAATGGATTCTCTCCACAATATACGTGCATACGCATCTTTGTTCCCTGATATAAAATCAGAAACATCACCATAGCAACTATTTTCATCAAACTTTTTGTATCCATAACAAGCACGTGAGATTGCATTAGCGTAATCAATTTGGCGAATACTTGCTTTTTTCCAATTGCATTTTTTATATTCGTCTTCGTATTCTCTGATAAATTCACTAACATCATAGTAACTATCGCCTTCATTAAAGCTCATATTAATATCAAGAGCTTCAGCAATTACTCTGGCAAATTTTATTTGTTTTGGGGACGCTAATTTTCGACCTTTCATATAGATAACCTCCATGTCGTTAATGCGTGACTGCCGTTTCGTCACAGACCCATGATTTATAAAAACAACAGGCAGGCGTATCATGGAATTACGCTTGTCCCCCGTCGGGTAAGCCTGTTGGTTTTACCAGTTTGGAAACAAAAAAGAGCAGACTCCAAGACGGTATCACGGGAAACGGGTCACTGTTTCAACCCAAGTAAATATCATCTTAAAAGTCTGCTCAATATTTTGTTTTTTTCGCACAATATAACAAGATATAGGTGCTACTTGTTACTCATTCATTATACCGCAATCAGAAAGAAATGGCAATGGTTTTTACCATGCTGGGCTAGGATTCTTCCGCCGGTTGTTGTCGTTCTGGGCTTTTGAGACTGCTTTCGCAATAGCACGTCCGTCCAGATTGATCGTGTTGGAAATGTACTGCGGAGATGAGCTTCCGCCGGTGTTCATGTTCATCATTGCCATGGCAACGCCCTGTGTTACCGCCTGTGTCATTTCTTCCTTACTCAGTCCAATACTTCCGTCCGGCATGTTTCCGGTAATGCTGTCAGCAATGCTCTTCATAGCCTGTTTGTTGGTCAGCGGAAGGACTGCTTCTTTTCCGGCCTCACCGACACCGATCACGGATGCTGCATTGAAAAGACCACCTTTAGCATACCAGTCAACTCTCGAATTGTACCGCCACTTGTGGGTCTGCCCCTCTTGCCAATCAGTGTAATCCATAGAAATATGTGGAGTTCTGATGTTGATTGACTCCATGCCGTTTCGGAGATTCTGCATAGCCGTTTGCCCGATACTGTACATATCTCCGAAATTTCGACTAATTGTATTAACTATACCGTTGATCGCACCGCCGATGCTCGTGTTCATGGTTCCCCGGATGTAAGAAGATATATCCCTTCCAAGATTCTGCCATTTGCCAAGAGCGATTCTGTACTGGCTTCCAAAGTGGCTGCGGACGGTTTCATCCATTCTGCCGAGTTCCGTACTTGCATCAATCTTCATCTGACGGACATTTTTGGTTACTTCGCGGGAAGAATTTCCCCAGTTCTTTGTCGCAGATGTGCTTACACGGCTGAAGGATTTTTCGGCACTTGTAGCTGCGGATGCAGAATTGGTTTCAGTCTGACCGGTAATCGTATCCCAAGCCCCTTTAATTTTTGAGCCGATTGAATCCCATGCTGTTTTGGTATTTGAACTAATAGCGTCCCATACGCCGGTTACGGTGTTCTTAATGTTTGTGAACGTATCAATCACGCTTCCAATCCTGTCAGAGATTCCCTGATTCAGTCCAGATATCAAATATCCGCCAATCTCAGCAAAAACCGTAGACGGAGAATGAATACCGAAAAGGTTTTTAACACCGTTAATGATAGGGTCTGAAATGTTTGTTTTAAGCCATGTTCCAACAGTAGAAATCACGTTTTTCGCACCGTTGTAGAGTCCGTTGATTAAGTTTGAACCATGTGTGTAAAGCCAAGTTCCGGCAGTGCTGAACGCATTTTCTATTGCTTCCTTAGCTTTACCGGCAAATTCCGTAACTGTATCCCAATTTTGCCACAGCAGAAATCCACCGACAACAGCTCCAATAACAGCTAAACCTATCGGGCTGAACAGTACGCTGCCCAATGTAGAAAACGCTGTTGCCATAGCTGGTGCAAAAGTTCCTGTAATCCAAGTTCCAATTGAACCAGCGAAGGCAGTTGCAGCTGGCCAAAGTTTGGTAGTTATAACTTCAAGGATTTTCGGAGCAATCTGTGTTGTTATAGTATTCGGTATTGCTTTCAATTTGTCAACAGCTTCCAGAGCGTAAACTCCAACAGTTGTGCCTAATGTACTGGTTGAAAAGGCGGTTGCTATTTTGCTGAGTGCTGTCCCCAGTAATGTTGCCGTAGCACTGGTCCCGGTCGGTAGTTTTCCCATAGCGACTAAGATAGAGGATACTAAGGTATCTGCTTTTGACACCAATCCTACGCCCGCAAATGCAAGCACAAACTTACCGGCTGTAGTTTCTCCTAATCCAGAAAAAATTCCACTCAAAACATCCAGTAATACTGTTGCTAAATCCTTTAAATGGCTTCCCCAGTCTATCTGGCTAAGGAATAGTCCGATGCCTCTTCCGAAGGATTCCCAGTCTGTTTTTTCTGCGATATCAACCAGGGCATTCAGTAAGTTGGTGATGAAAGTGTTTAAGGATGTTCCGTTCTCTTTCCACTTGAACTTTCCGATAAAAGTATTGATTCCGTTGGAAATGTTGTTTACCAATTCGCCCCAGTTGAAATTTTGCGTCCATGTAGCTAATGCTTGAAATGCACCGTTTAATCCGGTCGCAATCGTAGTGGCTATCTTTGAGAACGAAATTCTGCCAAAAGCTCCATTCATAGCATCAGAAATCGCAGTTCCCAACTGTTCCCAGCCAGTCAGACCGGCATTATTCTCTTTAGACATTTTCTGAACAAAACCGTCCAGAATATTCCAGCTTATCATAAAACCACTGCCAAGGACTTGACCAAGGTTTGGCCAGTTAACTTCATCAATCATTCCACGAAGCCCAGTTGCCAGTTTGTTACCAATGTTTACGAAGTCAATACCACCCGGGCCGATCAGAAGCTCAAAGGTGTTGACCAAAGTGTTGATACCGGCACCGACAGTACGTCCTAATCTATCCCAGTGAATGTTTTCGACAAGGCTGTTAAAAGATCGAGTAAAAGCATCACAAAATGCAGCAATTTTCGGGCCCACATTACTCCAACTAATAACATCATAAATCTTCCGGATTCCGATATTAAGCATATCTGCAATGGTCTTTCCAAGTCCTTCCCAGTCATGGTTAAGAAAAGCTTTACGGATTTTTTCAGCCCATTTATTGATAGGGGTTTCTTCTTTGTTCAGAGCATCGTCTATCTGGTTTGTGATTCCGCCAAGACCCAATGACGGTGTTGCACCGGTTCCAGTTTTACCCTTTCCGGTACCAGGTGTTGAACCGGATGAACTAGAATTATCTGTCAGCTGATTCAGTTCGTCAAATGGAAGAACAGAAAGAGCTTTCTTCAGAGCTTTTGCTGATGAAGTAGCATCGTCCAGCCCAGAAGCTGCTGCATCTCCGGCATCCTGTAATCCGCTAAGGTCTGCTGCGGAATCTTCCAGTCCAGCAAGATCATTTACGACCCCGCTTGTGGAACCTTTAATCTTTTTCCCCATCAGAACATACATGAAGTTACGGAATATTTCCGCAGCCTGCATGAGTTTTGACATCAAGGCATTAAGAGCCTGGATTCCCGGAAGAACTGCTGCGATTAAGCCCTGCCCGATAACAGATGCAAGGGACTGGATGTTCATAGTAAGGAGACGTACTTGGTTTGCATATGTCAATTAATGTTATCCTATAGGCTTTTTATCCTATAGTTCTTATAGTTTCCTATAAGTTCGGCGTACATTTTCATCCCATAAGGATGTCGGATACTCTTGGGGATATTATATTCTAAACTCTTTAATAAAAAAGAGCCTAGGTTCAATCCCTACGCTCTACAATGTGCTATAGCTTTTATTCTATAGCCTTATCTCGGTATTAACTTATTGACTTATCCATTTATATCCAAATGCAGTTCTATCAGGTTTGTCGATTACCTTGTGTATGCCCTTGTAGCACACACCTAATTCTTTTCCTGCATCCGATATTCTATTAAACACTTTTAATATTTCTCCTGTATCAGGATTTACTTGAGCTACTTTTCTACCTTTTTTTCGTTTTTGATAATCACTCAAATCTTTTATCGGAAAATCTTCTTCATATACAAAAATAAAGCCGTTTGCGGATTTATATGTTTTGCTCAAAACTCCAGAAATAGTCGTGCGATTAGCACCCGTCATTTCTGAAGCTTCTTGGACACTTTTGAATTTTTGTATGAAATTTCCGTTGCTATCGCATTGAATAATACTTCTCATGCTTGTTGATTCTGGCGTAGTGTACTTTCGTGATCCATAACGCTGAAAATCTTTCTCGTACATAAAAATGCGCCCATGGTCAGTACGCGTTTCACTCCTGCAAGATTCCAATACACTGTTTGCGCAAAAGCCGTCTTTCTCTGCTTCAGTGGCACTATCATATCTTTTAATAAAAGTTCCATCTTTTGCAAGACAAACTACAGGAATTGAGTTATGTCCGCCAACTCCTCCTTTGTTTTCGTTGTATCCACTATGATAAGTATTATACAGTGTGATATAATTTCTTTCAAGTTTTAAAGCTTTTTTTCTTGTATCACAAGTTTCTAAAATTTCCCATTCAAAATTATCTGTTCCGTATTTTTCAATTGCATCGTGAAATTTGCATTTTTCCTTTTCATAGCATCTTTCGTGTTGCCATTTTCGATTATGGAAATTATTTGTCTGTCCGATATAAGATTCTTGAGTTATTTTATTTGTAGCTCTGTAAATATAATATGTTCGCATTAAATCACCTCGAGCATATTATATCAAAATGTTCGTGTTAAGTCAACTTAGCATTTACCGACTTTACCCGATTTTCACTGATGTATTGCTACATCAGGCGGCACATAGTCTACCGGCTGTTCTGGCGAAGTCCCCCTGTTGTGCGCTTGTAACTGACATGATGTAGTTATAACGCAACATTGTTTTCTGAGCCTGTGTCATGGAATTATAGGCTGTTGTAATTCCTTGCGATAACGCATACTCCTGTAAATTGGCGATCGAAAGATTTATTCCGAGCTGTTTTAAAGGCTCGATTTCCAATTATGTTACCGTACCGGCTTTTTATCCGATACTTCCGGGAGTTTCCTCGCATTATGGGATGTTGATTCATCCCCGGTTCAGCGTACCTTTTCACCCTCGTATAACGTTAGGCGCTATATTTAATAGTGGATTGACTTTATCAATCGTGTCGAACACTCTTGGGAGCATTATATTTATTCAGCTCCTACGCGTTACGGTGGCAGTCAGCCGTTAGTAATCTGACCGCTTACCTCGGGATTAGCATGTTGATAATCTTCATAATATTTCCAGGTATATCCACCAGCGTGCTTTCTCTTGCCCTTGCATACCAGCGCAATATGTGATCTCTGTGCGTTAGATTCAGATGCAGCTTGTGTGACTGTATCGAAAATTTTAACATCACCATCTTGTGAAATTCTAACAACTTTTCTGCTCACAGGACTTTCGGCTCCTTTTAAAAGTCCTGTACGATTTTTACTCATCAATTTCAAGCTTTCCTCTGTATGCTTTTTACCATAAAAATGATTGTTTGAACCAAGCATTTCTAATCTTAATCTTGCTTTAAGATATTCTGGCTTCTTTCTTCCAGAATTTGCTTTGGAAATCTTTTCTTTTGCTTCTTCCGATAAATGTTTCCCGTACATAGGATTATTAACCCCAGAAAATCTGTCGGACAGATTTTTCTTCTGTTCTGTTGAAAGATGGCTTCCGTACATAGGATTTTCTTCACCTACATTTTTACCTGTTCGGATTTGAGAAAGAAACGCCTTGGTCGCTTCTGTATGAGTGCGCCCTTTCATCGGTGCTTCTGCATATCTCGCAATATTATACAGGATTTTTTTATCCCAATACATATCCAAATATTTTTGCTCTATTTCTAAGTTGTCTTCAGGATTGCATTTTTCTACGACTTCGAAAGAAAAGGAATTTTCTCCATATTTATTCCATGCCGCTTGCAAATGTTTATTAATATGGGTACCTTTGTTTAAACAATTTTTATGGTGATACCATCTTCTTTCTATATCTTCAGAGGAGCCGATATAGATTTTTTCGTTTACGTTGTTAATTATTTTATATATACCTGAAATTTTGTTCATATCAATTTAGCTTTCCCCGATTTTGCTCGATTTGCTATGCAATCTTTCGACTGCAAGGGGCAAAATGTCTACCCGAAATACCAGCCCTTATTTTGTAGAAGGCGGTATCAGTATCAATGTTGTAAAAAGATGCTAAATCTCCGGCTAATCCTGCAAGAGTTGTTGACATCTTCGCAGCTGATTCCTGCGCTACTCCAGAAGCATTCAGCATTGCCATCATGGTTCCGGAGTAATTCTTTGCTGCCAGTTCCGATAATCCAAACTGCTTTGTTGCTGTAGATGCAAACTTATACGCCTGATCTGCCATGCTTCCAAAAGCAACATCTACAACGTTCTCGACCTCAGCGATATCAGAGCCAATCTCAAGGATTCCTTTTCCACCCATGGCTTCGCTGAATTTGTTCATTACAGCTGAAGCCGCTTTGAAGCCAAGGACGGTCTTAATAAAAGAGCCTACATTGGAAGATGCTGTTTTCAGCCCACTGCTCCTATTGACTAGACTAGAGATTCCGGCTGCCAGAAATCCCAGTCCACTCTTTGCTTTTGTCGCCACCCCACCGAGTAACGAAGAAAGTCCCGAACCGATAGAGGAAAGCTTGTTAAAGGAATTGACCACAGTGTTCGTAGCGGTTCCTACTTTTCCACCGGCCGTCGCCAACTGCCCGAGGGCTTCAGTCATTCTCAGCGTATTCTCGCTGATCTGCGGAGCATCCTGCATGGCGGTAAAGAATTTCTTTATTTCTGTGGCCAGATTAGCCAGCTGCGATGCTGTCTGTCCGGTTTTGTTGCCAGCACTTGCCAATCGTCCTATGGACTGTACAAACATGTTCGTAGATTCCGAAACAAGCCTTGTACTTGCCATGGAATTGACGACTTTTCTTAATTCTTTTCCAAGGGTTTTTAAGCCCGATGCAGATTGGCTAGTCTTTTCTCCAGCATTAGCAAGTCTCGCCAGTGAACCTACAAACCGGTTGACACTGGAAGATACATCCTCAATATCATTTAAGCTATCGATGCTTTTGATGATTTCTCCCATCTTTGAAGTGTCAAATCCGCTCATATCCGCTGCTGCAAGTCTACTTAAGGAATTGATAACATTCGTGATTTTAGAATCCTTGAAGTTCATTCCGTTAAGAGCGTTCATGGTGCTGGAAATTTTTTCAACGCCGGTTATTGCGGGCTGCATCTTCACAGCATCAATTTCTTGAAATTTTTGAATAGCGTTTACCGCTGATTTGACGTTTTTGGTATCAATCTTTGGGATTGAAATGTTCGAAGCACCTTTTAAAGAGCTTAATCCGGCAGCCAGATTCTGCAAGGATTTCGTACTCGCTCCAAGTGTCGTAAAGTCAACTTTTGATAAGCTTCGAAGCTGACCGGTTAATCCAGATAAGTCCGGAACACTAACTTTTGTTTTGTTTAAGGTCTGTAAAGCCGATGATACTCTTCCGATTTCACGAGCATAGTTTCTAAGTCCGCCGGTATTGACGTTTCCCAGTGCTGTGTCAACATCTTTTAACTTTTTAGCCAGATTTCCCAATGCTTTTGTAGCGTTCCTGGTACTACTGTTTATTTGTATATCAAGGGTATCAATGGTATTATCAGCCACAAAAAACACCTCCTTTTAATCAAAAAAAATAAGGGCAGACAAGACTTTTTATTTATCTTGCCTGCCCTTTTCATTTCCTATTTCAGCTATATTCGCATTTGCCTTTTTTATCAGAAGTTCGTAGTAACGTTCCTCCTGCTTCAATTCAGCTTCAGATCGTTTCGGAACATCTGTTTTTTCTTCAATCTGTGGTTTCTTTGTTTTTTCTGTGATTGGTTTATCTGGATATTTTGCTTTGTCAGAAAGCGCACTTGCTACCGCAGATTTCACATATAAGCCGGAAAGCCATGACTGATATTCAATCAGTTTTACCTGAGTTTCTATCTCATCACGTTTACTTTTCTCGTACTCACGTATCCTTATTTGAAGGTCACGTATGGTACTTCTGAGAAATTCTTTCCGGCTCATTCCGATGCGAACTGCCGCCGGATATAGCTCTGTCCAGATTATTTCGCTGTAGCTTTTTTCTGGTGATCTGTTGGCTTCTTCGGAGCTCTCTTCGGCTTGGTTGACATGTTCATGTCGTCCATGAGTGTCTCCAGACCGGCCAGTTTGAAAAAACCATCTTCCTCCATCTGTTCAAGACACATGGCAAAGATACCGTAAAAGTTGCCCTGCTCATCATCCTTATGTTCCTGAATGAATTGTGCTGCAAGTTTCTTCGCAGTTGCAAGATTCGGAACAGAACCGTCTGCATCTGGACTATCGCCATGATATTGAAGAAGTCCTGCATAAAACACGGTTAATGCTGTGCTCGGAATATTTGCCATCCCGGAGATCATTTCTTCCGGAGTTCTATTCACACCGCCACTGGTTGCCAGAAGTGTGTTCATTACGCTCTTAACGCATTCATCATACAGAGATGCTTCAATGCTGTATTCAAGTTTGTACTCTTTGCTACCAATCTTTAAAAGTTTATACATAATATCTTTTCCTCCCAGTTAGATATATTTGTTATTCGCCTTCAGTTGGCTTAACTGCTGTATCCGGACCGACATACTCATTGATAGTCAGAGACATGTCAACAGTAAGAAGACCATTCTGATCTCTTGCCGGTTTAGGAATGATAGTCGGCGGCTCGATTTTGGTGAAAAATGCTTTCTGAAGTGCCGGGTAATATTCCTCATACCACATAGACAGACCGCTCGCGTGAGCTGTTTTGTAAGCGGAGATAAGGTCTTCCCACTCTTTGATCGTTTCATCTGTAACGTTTACGGTTACATTGAATGTACCGCCGGTTGAACCACGGCCTGCGATAGTTCTCTCGATTTCGTCTTCAAGAGCGGACGCATCGATAGTCTCAACGTCGATAGCGATTTCATCAGAAGCATTTATTCTGTGAAGCATAGTGAATTTTGTTGGTTTTGTTCCCGCTACTGTCTCTACTGCATAACCGGTAAGAGCACCAACGGTACTGATTCCTGCGATATTTCCTGCCATATTGGCTCCTTTCCGCCTTTCGGCTATAAATTACTGCATAAAAAAAGAGCCATTACGGCTCTGACACGTAACCCTGTGCCCGGGAGATAAAAGGATCACCGCCCTTCTACTCTTCTTTGCTTACTTGTTTAATGACCTGATTCACATAAGTGCTCAGTCCTGCGACAAGAATACCTTGTGTGATTGCGGTAAAGACTGCCATTGCAGCTTCCTGACCGCCTGTGACTGTAGATGTAGCAAAAACATAGATTCCGCAGACAACTACGCCCAGAAGTCCAAGGATTCCAGGAATATACTTGTCAGCTACGGTTTCAGCCTGTTTGAGGAATACTCCCACAAAATACAGGACTACAGCTACAACCAGGAGTTCCGGTTTCACATAGTTCATAATCTGATCCATTCTATCTCACCCCTTTCATTCACCGAGCAACTGCCCAGTGTAAATTCTTGTGTATCGGCTAACAAGCCGTTTGATGCTATCGTCAGCGTTCCCCATGAGTTCAGGACCGTAAGTTCTACGAAATCCCATGCCAATCATGGACTGATGACTTTTTTCGTCAATTTGATATACTTTCGCAAGCGGAGCTGTACCTGCGGCGAAGCACTCAATCTGGATAGTTGGAACCGTGGCACATTCATCGCCTTCAAGGTCTCCTTCTGTCAGAACATTTCCCAACATGTAAAGTCTTGCATAGGTTTTCTTTCCAGATGCAAGAGTTTGGCTTCTGTCCATTGAAAAATTTCCTTTACCAACTACAGGTTCGATCGCTTTATTCCAGCGTTTGTATATCTCGGATATCGGGTTTTTTAATATTTCCGGCATTTAATCACCCTGCCTGTTCAATTATCTTTTATGATTTGTTTTTTTTGGCATGAAAAAAGCACCTACCTTTCCGGTAGATGCTTCGCATCTTAATTGTACAAAATATGTGTCATATGATTCCATATTTTAGTATAGGATGTTTAACTTCCAAACACTTCCTTTGCGATATGTCGTATCTGAATAATGATAGCTTCTTCTGCATGGTACATCGGCATGTATGCCCTGTTACCATAAGAATGATGCTTTCTTCCGCTTTCATCCACATACCACCATCCGTTTGGGTCGTAGGCGTGCTTTTGATCTGGGTAAGTACCAACACCATAATCAGCGCCAGACGGTAATGGATAGCTGTCCGTTCCAAAAGAAATACCGGCGCTAAACTCGATAAAAAGAACCTTGTCTCCAAAAAGCCGGACCGATGCACCAACAATATCGCCATGTCCGTTATTAATAACTTCCGTGTAGTAAGAACCTTTTTCCTCAGTCGGAACAGATTCCATTGTGGTCTGGATAACCTGTATTCCTTCTTGAGCCAGTTTATCAACAAAAATCTGGTTCTTCCTTTGAATATCTTTCCGGTATTCTTCCATCTGTTGAATTGCAGACTGCAAAGAATTATGGTTCAAGCTGCACCGGATTGTTTTTCTACTCATTATTGCCACCGATTTTCGCTATACCATATCGGGCGACCTGTCCTTTTTGAGTGTCAAGGATTCTTTTAAGCCTGTAGTCTGGAAAAACGGTCGGACTGCTATCATCGTCAAGAATCAAAGCTCCGTCTTCCCTGATTTCTGGCACGACATCAATCCACAAGACGTTGCCTTCTTTTGGCTGAAATGTTCGGTCAAAAACCGTAATGTACCGGTCATAGTCGGGAACGATTCCGGCAGACAGTTCTTCTGGCGTACCGGCTGTTGCTGATACTGAAATGTTCTTCCTTTGCGGGTTTGAATAGACAAGCGTTTTATCCATTCCATTGTTTTTTTCTGTTACTGTCGAAATCCATATGGACTGTTTCTGGTGAAGTCTACCTCTCATATGTGCACCCTCCATTGACAAAATTACTTTTTATGTTATTTTTATACAGAAATTTGGGAACGACGTATCCCCAGATTTCATAATCTTCCAGTTCCCAGTTCCTCAGTTCTGGGGACTTTTTTTAATTTAAGATAAATTAATTAAAGTCTGCTTTAGTTTAATAAGTAGTAGCAACCATATTTTTACCACTATTATTAGTTTCAAATATAGATATATTTTTACCTCTATAATCCGCTTCGATTCTTCCACGATACATACCTTTTATCACTTCGAAAATAGGCTTTGTAGATTGCCATTTTTCTCCATTTGGTGTTAATTCATCACTTGGAATATCCCATCGACATTCTGTAGATAATCCAATACAAACCAATGTATTTTCTGCATATGTTTGCTCTCTTTCAGTTTTTTCGCCATATTTACTTAAATACATAAGTCTATAACAGCCCTCAATCGAGCATCCAATCATTATATTAGGGTGTTCATAATTACCTCTTGTCAATTTATCACCAAAGGCAAAACCATAATAACAATGATGTGCTAAATCATCTTCTAAGATATAATGTTCTCCACAAACCGAGAAGCCTTTACCTAAGAAATAAACCATACAATGCTTGACATAATTTTGAATACCGTTGTTAGAACCGTAACCAACTCTTATTCCTACACAATCTTCATTCGGTTTTGTTGGGAATACTTGTAAGCCCGATAAAGAACCATCCCCTCTTATCATTACATTTTCAAGCATTGACGCTTGTGCATATGTCGAATCTAAATAAACAATAGGTTTTGTATATCCGCACCCCAGGATAGCGATATTATTTACTTTCAATAGCGTATTCGTCAGAATTTGAGTATCTAATGCTGTATCGCGTCTGGGAACAAGAATACCACTGTTTTCGTCTGCATCACTTAATAAATTGATATCATAATTTATTTTTATCTTTACAAAATTATCATCGGCAGTACGTGAGCAGTTATCGCCTTTTATTTCAATTGTGTGATACTTATTTGAAAATTCATTAGTAAACAAAAACGCTTTTTGGCCGCTTAACTTCGTTGTATATAAAGTACTTAGATTATATGTTCCCCCATACAAATAGATTTTTATACTATTAAAGCAATTGATTAACCCTTGAAGAATTGGCTGTGTATTTTCAGCAGATAATTGGAAGTTCCCCTTTTTAACTGAATCTTCGGTACTTAAATACACATCATATTCTCTTTTTCGATTACAATCAATTTCATACAAATGAACATTTTTTAAATCACTGCTGATTGTATCAACTGATATATCATCATTATTTTTCTTGTACAAAGCGAATCTAATAAAATCACTATATTCACTAATCGAATATGAAGTTGACATTCTAGCAGTGTTTACACGTATATCAGAATCTTTAAACTTGTTATTCAGTAACGATTCATAGCCATCTGGAAAAGTAAATAAATATATTTTTCCATCATTTGTTGTGATTTTCTCTGTTGAAACTCCTTTTGCATTTACGGCGTCACTGCCAGCACCATTAAAAGTACCATTTTTAAATATTAGTGGTATTTCATTAACAGCATTTTCATAGCTTAATAAACTTCTATATTTTTCTGATACAACTTCAATTTTACAGAATGACGAACTAGGAAATTCTTTAGAATTATAAATTACAAACCTATAACAATGTCCATATGTAGTGTTGATAATGCTTTTTGATCTATAGACATTCCTTGATATAAAATTGTAATTACTGTCGTATTCTACAACTATTAGTGCAGAGTTTAACGATGGTTCAACAATATAAGCATCGCCATTAGCAGGGGAGTGATATGTTACTGTTCTTATGGTTTTGTCTGCGTAAACATTTAGCCCACTTGTATCTATGCTACCAATTGTAAACGGAATATCTAATACTCTTTTACTAATATAGTTTAATTTTCTTGAAACATTGCTTGTATCATTTTCTAAATAAAAATTAAAATTTTCTTTTATTTCATCTAATGTACAAACTACATGATCATTTTTTCTGAATAAAATTTTATAAACAGTTTTTGCTTTTAGGTATAAACCATTACTGATAGATGGGTTTTCAATAAATAAAATATTAACAACTATTCCGTTTTTCATTTCCAATGCCTTAACATAAAAATTATCTTTTGGAATAATTGTAAGGGGCTTATCAAAACTAATATCTGTCAATCTGAATACATCAGGAGTGGCTGATGGAGTACCTGTGTCATTAAAGCCACCATCCTCAAATGGTAAAGTATTTGTATCTATTTCTTTATAATCCATACCCAAAGAATAAACATCGTAGTTGTACGGTTTGTAAATTATGTCTTCCCTTAATGAACTAATCGCATTTCCTGTGGCTTTTGCATCGGCAATACCGCCTTCAACGGTAAGAGTTTTATCTGGCTGTAAAACATTCTGAATGTCCGTAATGGCTTGTTCTTTTGCAGAATTTACATTTTTCACTGCCTCGTCAGATGCAGTTTTGGTAATAGCCAGAAGTTGATTAATTATATCTTTGTTGTTTTCATCAAGAGATGGCTGGTCAACTTCGATTCCTTCTAAAACAGGAATTTGCGCTACGGTAGTGTTCCATTCAATACTGATATTTGAATCAGAATCTGTTTTAACAGCGCAGACAATGAATCTTATTGTCCCCATGTATCGCGCGGCGTTTTTTCCAACAACCCATGAAAATGTTATGTTATCTTCGTTTATAGAAGCATCTTCACAAATGTATTGGTCTTTTATGGAAATGTCTGGATCTACGCTACTTACATTTTCAAAGTTGATTCGAATTGAAAATATTGATAAATCAAGATTATCTCCCACTATCTTCGGGCAAGAGAATTTAATTCGTTCTGCATTTTTGTCAGATTGCACCGCCCCAACTACGATTTCTGGAGGCACAAAAATCGTTCTTGTTCTGGAGTCGATTGTGCATATTCCGTTGCTTTCTAATAATGTAGTTGTTTCTGCTGCTGAATCTGAATCCATAAGTAAATCAAGTGCTGATGTCATTTTTCTACCCCCGTTGTGGAATCGTTATTTTATCTGATGTTATAATAAATTTACCGTTGTCTTTTATACCTGTGACCGAAACCCCAAAATAATCCCACGCAAGAGCTTTAGATGGAATTTCACATTGTCCATTTTGCACCAATATCGGATATTCTTTGTCCATCCGCCAAAAAGAAGCGGCTATCTTACATCCATTCCATTCAGGTGAAAAAGAAAAGAATGCTTTTAAATATCCAGAAGTTCCTTTTACAAGTCCAGTAAAATCGCAACTTGGGTCTTGGTATATTTTTTGGTTTTCAACTTTAAATTTTAAAATTCTCATACAAATATCCTTTCTGTTCTGACAGGGGGCGCATATATAAATTGATTTCCTAAAATATCTCTGGTCACCACAATAAGAAACGGTCTATCCTACGCCACTTTTTCCAGTAAATATGGAACAAAATGTATCGCTTCATCCCCTACAATCTCATATGCGATTTCAAAAATCTGCCTTGCTTTGTCGGCAATCAGATTAGCAATCAATTCTTCTACTTCTACCCAATTCTCATGGGGCACAAGCCTGTGCAGTTCTTTAAGAAATCCACTCGAAAACATCATTGCATGGCTCAACTCATGTAGAACTACCCTTGTGAGAAATTCACCCGAAATAGCGTCAGAAATCCAAATAATTCTTGTGTTTCCATCCGTCACAGCACAGGTCATAGTACCGGTACGGTCAACCAGTACTGGATTCTCAGGATAAGTGAACCGGACTTTCCATCTTTGCCCGTTCATGTAGAATTGCTTTAGCATAAAATCACCGCCTTTAAACCAAAAAGCCCCTGCTACATTCCTGTAACAAGGGCCTTGTTTTTAATTCATCTGTTGAAGAAGCTTAGTCAAATCAGTTTTCATCTGTTGTCTAAGGGTTGCGTCTGCATCCGACCACATCTCAGACATGGTACGGATAACATCCTGCGTGTACTCCTTCATCGAACTGTCCATCTTCTGTTTTGAATCTGCATCTTTGGAATCATGGTAATGCCTGCGATTCTCGCTGTATCTGTCATAGGTTTCACCGTATCTGGACTGCTGACGGTTCGTTCCGTCCATCCTCATGTTACTGCGGTCCGGATGATAACCCATGCGGTACATATTACGTTCAAACTCTGGATTGTTCAGATACTCGTCCATCCAGTCATCATCTTCCATGTACAGATATGGCTTATATCCCATACGACTTCCTCTACCCTTTGGGGCAAATCTGCCATTGGAATAACGATATCTGTCATATCCCATGCGTCCAAGATACTTCTCTTCCTGTTCGCATTCATCCATAGCTTCTACGATTCTGTAATCTTTGTCTGCACAAATTGCACACTTTACAGCTTCCATGCAGTCCTTCAGATCGTCCCAGTCTTGAGCACTGAGATTATCGAAGCCATGCGTCTTGGCTTTTTCCATAGCCCATTTTCCCATTTCCATTGCAACTTTATGCATTACAGTGCCCCCTTTCTAACAGCCTGTGTAACAGGTGTATCTGCTGTTGGGGCTGTACCATTAATTGCTGTCAAATTGTTATTCGGACTACAAGCCGGATTCCCTAACATCTTGAATACTCCACCAGTTGCACTCGTAGCTACTCTGGTTGCGTACTTCGTTCTGGTTCTCACGCCACAAGCCGTAACCTGTGCACAGCAACGATTCTGTAATGGATACAGGGTTGTTCCCGTTCCTATCTGAATCACCACCGGAGCGTTAATCGTAGTGGTTTCTGGTATGCTCTGTGCAATCACAATACAATATTTTTCACCGTTGTTATAACTACCTGCTGGAAGTGTAATCACAAGATTACCACCGGTAAACGCAACAGCTTGGCTTATCACAAGATGATTGCAGAGTTTACAAACATTTTTACAACTCATACTTCTACCTCTCAATCAAATAAGAGGTGAGCCGTAACCCACCTCTTAGAATTAGTCAACCTCTAAGGGTGAGTTACTTAGCAGCAACCGTTGCTGTATCCGTTGCATCCACCGTAGTAGGTGTTTGGATTCGGAACAACATATGCCGGAACAGCTGCCGGATTGATTGCATTGATTAACTGCTGTGTCTGAGATGCCATTGCAGTTGTAAGAAGTGCGCTCTGGCGATCCTGAGATGCAGCACGTTTCAGATCAGAGTTCTCTGCCTGTAATGTTGCAATCTTATCATTTGTCAAGAAATCAAGGATTGCTCTGGTGTTGCTGTTCTGATTTTCCAGAAGGTCTCTGGTGTTGTTGTTCATTGTGTTCTGAAGAGCACAAGTGTTGGTAGCTAAGTTGTAGTTGATACCCTGGATAGCTTCCCTTGTTTCACAGCAACAATTTGCTAACTGAGACTGTAATGCATTGGTATTCTGCATACCGGCTACAGTATCAGCGTTAATTGCCTGCTGAACGCCATTGAAGCCCTGAAGCATTCCAACGTTCATGCCGTTGAAGCCACTCTGCATGGTATTGTTGAGTGCATATGTGCTGTCGCAGATGCCCTGCTGAATACCTCTGATACCATTTTGGATATCGTTAAGAGCGAAGCCCTCATTGATATCGGCACGTGTAGCCCATCCTTGGAATCCGGCACCATTAGCACCGTTTCCACCATTACCGCCGAAGCCACCGCCCCAGCCGCCGAAACCTCCCCATCCGAAGATTGCGAAGATCAGTACGAGCCAAATAAGTGAAAAACCATCGCCGCCCCACATGTCATTGGCACGGTTATTAGAGCCTGTAGCAGCTGCAATGTCGCTAAGACTGTAATTAGAACCATTCATCATGTTTTTAGTCTCCTTATAAATTATTTACAATAGGAGACATCCGCGGCTGTCATCCCAAATTGTAGCGATTTTAAATCACCCAATCATGGGGAAATGTTATAATCCAAGGAATTTTTGAATAATTCCATCTGGTGATAAGTGCTTTTCGTTAAATACATTTTGCTGTATTTGATGCAACTGATCTGTATCACCTTTTTTATACAAATCCAAAGCATTTTTTAATGTTGGATTATTTCCTGCAAATTTACTCATATCGTTCATCATGTTATCAACACTTCCGAACCTCTGAGAAATCATTCTTTCAACTTGCTTTTGCATCATGGCATTTGGATTGAAATTCATCTCTGCTTACCTCCGTTCTGCTGCTTGGCTTCCGGTGTTACCGACATTTGTGTCGGGAACATGTTCTTTATTTCAGAAATCTCAGAACAAACATCGTTCCGAAGCTGATTAAACATAGCTTCTATATCAATCTGTTTCTCTTCTGATTTCGGTTGCTGTTGTTCGTCTGGATTTAGAAGTCGGTAAACAAAAATTCTGCTTCTTCCGTCTGCCTGTAGTTGCTTCTTGTATATTTCTGTACCATCTGTTTTTGGATAATAGACAGGATTTCCAGTCATATCCACATCCTTTGCTTTTACAGTGTCAATGCCATCAACCATTTGCCCTGAAAGCATAGCAACCTGTGGCATCTGCTGCATCGGCTGTTGTATTTGTGCCTGCCCATAAGGCATTGTCTGTTGGTAGTTGTTCTGCAACTGTGCCAATCTATCTTGATACGGTTGTACCGGTGTTTGTGGGTATGGATTCAATGGTTGCGGATAATATGGATAAAATGCCATAGTGTGTTCCTCCCATCTCTGTAAGCTTTTCTCTATACTTATATTATATGAGAGAAACCTAAGTATTTGAACGACACTATTTCGCCATGTTTTCGCCATGATACAAAGAAAAGCCCCGATAGTACATCGGGGCAACTTTAACAATCTTCTTTTTTACTTTTCGGTTTATGCGGTCAATGGTTCTTGGACTATACCCCATAATCTCTGCTGTTTCAAACAACGTTTTTTCCTCATAAACTCTCAACCGGAAAAACTCTTTTTCTCGGGAATCAAACCCGGATTCGCTTAGATAAAACTTTCTTTCATCTTCTGAAAAGTCTGTATAATTCATAATCCCACCGCCTCCCTTACAAGTGGAATTGCTTATTATGTCGGGAAGATACCGCTTAATGCAAATCCTACAATAGCCCCGATCACGGCCGTGATAACGCAAACAACAATCGTATCGTAGCGTTTGGCAGGGGCTTCCATGAGAGATTTTAAATTATCATTCATTTCATCCACCGTATCTTTTATGTGCCCGAGATCATTGTTGTAAAGAACGATTTTGGTTTCAAGCGCATTGATACGTTCAAAAAAAATGCCGTCACGTTTAGAGTGCTTCTCTTTCATTTCGTGAACAACTTTTTCCAATTCTTCTAAGCGGTGTTCGTTAAAGCAATTCTGTTCACATCCCATCGCTACTCTCCTTCACTCCCATTACATTTTTGTACTTCTTCCCACCTCATAATGAAGTACCCCAGCAACGCCTGGGAGGAAATGCGTCACGTTCTCAACCTACTTTTTCTGTCAGATTCCTCTGGCAAAGGGAAAAACGCCGTGATTGACAAATATCTCTGTTTCAGAGTTCCATCCTGCATTTACAGAATTTTCCGAATGAGATGTTTCAAACTCAACTCCTTGTTTCACGAGAAAATAAAGAGCCAAATCGAAAATGCAATCATAGCATTTGTCCATATCTTTATTGATGTTTTCTTCCGTATAATTCTCAGGATAATTGCGTTTTTTCTGGAATGACCGAATAGCTCTTTTGACTGCTAAGGGAATCATCCTTGCGGTCAGTTCATCACCTTCCAGATATGTTGTCAGATCGCTTGTAAGCTGTTCGTCCATGCCATTTCACCTACCCTTGCTGTGTTATAATTTCTGATATGATACCAGCCTTGTTTGTGGAAGTCAGGGCATAACCATTGTCACTTGCAAGCTGTCTCAGCTGAGCCACAGTCATACTGGACAGCTCGCTTTCTGTATGCTTGTGTGTAACACTAGATACAGACGGTGACTGGCTGTTTTCATCAAGGCTATGCCCGCTTATTCCCCCTTTGTACCGATAACGATACCGCCATTGGCTTTCGGTGCTACCGGAATAAACATACCAGATGCTTTTGTCCATACGGCAACTGGATCCTGTGTAGCCCACATGGAGAGAGTAACGAAAGAGCGATTCTCTTCCTGAATGAACTGTCTGTATTCATTCTCTTCTGGTGTTGGTCCCCAAAGTCCAGTACCGAAAGAACCGCCTGCATCAGCTTCGTAGAGAGTGAACACATCCTCTTTGAAGTATCTTCCAGTCATCAGAGTTCCGTCTGCTTTTCTGTAACGGAATTTCTCATCACAGCGACCAACAGTGATTCCGTACTCCTGCATGAGCAGATTTGCAAGCTCCTGTCTGGTAAGGAGACGTTTATTCGCAGCTCCCAGAACAGCTGTCTGCATAGCTGTGTTGTTTCTCATGTAGTTGATCATCTTCAGAGATGTGACTGCATTTGTTACTACGTATCCAGAATCCTCGGCTACAGTTACCATTTTCTGAATATCGCCCATGATATCTGCGTCTGCTGCGGACCAGTCGGTAAGATCAACCTTTGCATTACTTGGCACGCCATAATCGATATTCATTTTCACATTGTTTTCATCAATTTTTACCATACCGGTTGAAAGGAATTGGCCTTTCATGATGTTTGCCCTTCCAACAACACCTTCAAACAGGTTTGTCGCATCGTCAAAAACAAAGTTTGTAAGAGTTTTATCATCCGGAACACCATTTTCGATAGCTTCCTGGAGACGCTCTGACTGATTGATTTTCCTCTTGATAAAGAGTTTTTCAGTCAGAACTTTCTCAAATCCTGGTCTGGAGCCGATCTCTGCTTCAGTATCGAGTGCATGAACGAACGCTACCTCCGGCAGTCGTTGTCCAGCCATAAGTCTGTAATATTCGGCTTTCCAAAACGGTGTCTTTACATCCGGGAAAATGGTATCGAGAATACCAGGTCTTGCCACAGAAAAATTCTGAGCAAAGTTCAATCTTTCTTCTGGTGTGATAGCTTCTAATACATTGTATGGCATATTGGTTATACCTCCTTAAAATACTGGGTCTGTTGTGGTTACAAAAACAATTCCCTGCGCGGTAAGCTCTGTTTTTGCAGTTTCGTCGACTGTAACTGGTAGTCTTTTCTCAAGGACACGTCCTGCTACAATCACGGAAATCGGTCTTTTAGCATCATCTGTCATATCAACATCTTCAAATACGATTCCTTTTGCACCAGTCCCATTTGTTGGATACACGGAACCTGCTTTGATGATTTTTTTATCATTTACTGCCGTTGCATTTGTTGCGTCTGCTGTGTAAGTTTTCAGTACAAGTCCAACCTCGGATTCGAGAATGTTGGGAGTTGACTCATACTGTTTTGTTTTCATAAAAGCCATAATCTAAATCTCCTTTACTTATTTAAAAATTAACCGGTGCATTATCGCCTGCCGGTTCTGTTTTGGGGTTCATGCGTGCTGAGTAAGCTTTTGCGTACTTAGCTGCTGGACTATCGTTGTCATCTTTTTTCTGTCCCTTATCTGGATTTCCGCCGCCCGGATTCGGAGTATTATCAAGAACTGCTTTCTCCCATTCAGATTTTGCGTTATCCAGAGCCGCTTTATTTGCTTCGGAAATTCCATCAACAAAAGTTTTGACTTCCTTCATTACGTCTTCAGATTTGTCTGCTGGCATAGACGCAAATGCTTTGATAGCGCTTGCATACGTTTCTGTAGAAAGGCCCGCATTAGCGAAAGCAGATGTAATCTCGCTGGAAAGCGCTTTCCTGTTGGATTCGGCAAGTGCTTTTTCCAAGTCGGAAATCCTTTTTTCGTTTTCAGCTTTTTCCTTCTGCCGCTCTGCTTCCTGTCTTTCAGCATCCGTCATGTTCTGGGCTTTCAAATCGTCCAGTTCCTTTTGAAGATCATCTGCTTTATCAGCTTTTTCTTTCAGAGAAGTGTTTTTTTCCTTCACTTTTTTTGTCTCTGATTCAACGGAATCAAGATATTTAGTCACCTGCTCTTCAGACGGTTCTTCGATTCCAAAGCCAATAAGTACCTGTTTTGCCTGTTCTCTTGTCATAGAAATCTCCTTTCTTTCAGACCATCACACTTTTTTCACACGGTTCGCTCCGCACATGATCTGTACCCGATTTACGCTCACGGGCTGTTGCATTATTTTTGTGTATTAAAAAAGGAACCTTGGATGTTATTCCTTGGTTCCTTTGATAATTGAATTTACGAGTTTTGATTGATAGCCGAAGAATTTACCGTTGAATCAATTTCAGCCGAATTCTTACCGTTTTTATCAATCAATTGTTGTGCTTTCTGCATTTCCGCGTCCGGGTCTGCCAGTTCGGGATATACAGTTCCCAAGTAAGGCAAACTCATTTCATATACCTTTTGTGGATCACTAAATAATCCGCAAGTAATCAGTGCAATCAGCGGATGAATTTTATTCTTAAACAGATAGTCAAGAGCCTGTGCTTTGACAAGCATGTTATCTGTCGGGTTTCTGGTTATCTTTACATCAAAATCTCTTGTTGAGATTGAAATATCCTTTGTGGTCTGTCGGATGATATTCAGAATGATTCTGGCACTTGCTTTCTCAGCCTCCCGGATAAATGGTTCATCCAGTTTTGCTCTGCGTTCTGCAAAATCCCATCCATTTCTGAGATATACAGCTTGACCGGTATCGCCAGACGATTGTTGCTGCCTATCCGGCATTCCCTCAACAATAAGCATGTTGCTGTAGATATCGTCTTTTGCGACTTGACTTTCTGTTTGATTCAGTTCAGCGGTCATCAGGTCAACATCTGACTGGCAACCATTTCCAGTATCCTTTACAGAGATCGCACCAAGCTTAATCATTTTCAGAAATTCGCTTTCATCAATCTCACAGTTCTTAAACTTCATAAGAGCTTGCACGAACTGTTCTACGCCATCCATTCTGTTCGACTGCATGTTGTTCATAGTGTCAAACATGGTTATCGCAATTTCGATATCAGAAAGACGATCGTGGTTATTCGGGTACTCAACTACCGGGATGCCACCAAAACCATTGATGCCGGTTTTTGTAATCTGTCCATTCTGAATCTCAAAATATTGTTTTGCTGAAAAACATAAATAATACTGCTGTTCATTCTCATCTTTAAGGATTTGAACCGAGAGCATCGCTTTTCCGGTCTTCCGGGAATAAACAATGTAACAATCCCCCGGATATGGTATAAAAATCCGGAACGGTGGTAACTCACTGTCCTTTGTCCAGTCATCTTCTTTCAAAATTGCTTTGTATGCGGTTCCTACAGCACTTTGATAAGTACCTAGTTCAATGTTTCTAGCTTCTGCATTTGCTTCGTCCAGATAGTCGTTGAACAGATCTACCTGCTCATTTGCTTTTTCTGTAGCTTTTTTCTTCTTGCACACATACTGGATAGGTTCGCCATATGTCTGTGATGCTTTGAAGCGGACAACTTCCAGTGCATGGTTCTCGCATACACGGTTGTTAATTTCCGGTCGCACCACTTTTTCTCTATAAAGAATCGGCTGGTCTCCCTTGTAGTACCGGTACAGATAGTCAATTAATACTCTGTTCCGGTTATGGGTGCCGATTGTATCAGAAACAACTTTTCTGACGTTTGCTGTTGTGATCTGATTTACACCGGTATAGGCAATTTTGCGACCAAACTCGCCCCGGCATAAGTCAATGAAATTCATTTTATTTCTGCCCACTGCCTACACCTCCCATTTTTGGGCATTAAAAAAGCACCGGATTACTCTCCGATGCTCGTTTTACAGGTTACATTATATTATACATAGAACATATGATTCCATATTAAAACATATTAACTTTCAAAATGCTTTTGTTTCCGCAAAGCTTCAATGGCTTTTCCATGGCAGGAACGGATATGCTGTACGGAATATCCCATCTCGTCTGCAACCGTAACCAGATTTTTAAATTCTATGTATCGCTTATGGAGCAAGGACGAGTACATGGAGTTTTCCATGTCATTAATATCTCCGGAAACTTTCATTTGCAATTCTGCCAGTTCCTTGACATCAGATGCTATTTCCTGCTGCAATTCAACAATTCTGGTTACAGCATCACCAACACGGTCTTTTCCACCGGAAGTCTGCACTTTATCTCCATTTGAAAAAGAAGATATACTGGTTGCCAAAAGCCTTAAGCGGTATTCTTCCTGTATTTTGTTCTGTATTTTTCTATCAGAATCTTGCACTTGCTCAAGATATTGTCGTGTGTTCATCTCATTCTCCCTCCCCATAATGGATTGCGCATAGCCGTCACTGTACCTACATTTCCTTTTTCTATAAACATCTGAAGCTGAGTAAGACCGTCCGGTGCGTCATCATGCACATTTTTTCCCAGCTGGACAAAGAAAGTAAGTTCGTCCATAGCTGCTTGATACTCTTTGCTCCGATGTTCTTCGTCCAAAAATATAAAGCTTCTTTTTATATCATCTGAATATGCGATGATCTTAGACATTTTCTCCATGTTCCCCGGTGCACGGCTGGATGTACAGCTGCATTTATACTTCTGTTCTTTAAGTTTTTCATCCACGTACATCTTGTACATATCACCACCGTTGTTTGCCTCGAAGTTAATCTGTCGTATCTCGTTTCCAATGATTTTTCCAACAACAAGTGGAAGGGTAACTTCTTTCGTTCCTTTGTTAAATATCCAGTCAAAAATATAGATATCTCCATTTTCGTATTCTCGCCCAATAGGCATTGAAAGACTATCTCCACCGCCCCATGCAACATCACAGGCAGTAACAACACGGCTGTCACCTTCCGGAAGTATTCCATTGTAGTACCGAAGTCCATCTTCCGGAAAAAGGATTCCTTCACGGATAAATGGATTTTGCTGATATTTGGCTTGCCATTCGTTAGCATCCAGCCTTGATTTCATATCCACGTAATATTTTGTGGAAAATCCTACGCCGTAGTCATAATCAAAGTTGGATTCACCATTTTCATTCAATGCCGGAATCTTCCTAAAGCGGTACCGTGGATTATTTTTCTTTTCAGTCTCCACTCTTCCAAGAGGATCCATGACATTCCATCGTGTTCCGACCATTAATTCTCGTGCACCGTCATTTTTACGGTCAACCAGAACGTTCAGATAATCCTGATACCGGTTTTCCAGACGTGTTGGACTTAATGATTCAGTTCTGTCACGAACAAGGTCATCCACATATAAGTAACCGTCTGAAGATATATCTACGGAACCTGTCCATGTTCCATCAATACCACGACAGGTCAGCGTCGAAAATCGGTCCGGTGCGCCAAGGTTGATTTCTTTCTTTTCTGCCGATTTCTTTTCAAGGGTTGCAGACGGAAAGATTTCGTTGAAAGTATATTCTGGTGTCGAAATAAGGTTCTGTATTTCTCCGTAAAATCCGTCGGCAAGGATTCCACTGTGACCGCTCATAGCGTTATGGCTGTTCGGGCGTTTACCCATTATCCAGGACAGGAAAAATATACAGGTGGTTGACTTTGCGGTTCGGGGTGGCATAGACACGCCAAGGAACTCAAGCTTTCCGTCCTCTAAGTCCTGTAAATCCTGTACAAGAATATTCAGTGTCTTTTTTCTCGGCTCATAGAATTTTCTTCGTGGTTGTCTGTTCTTTTCCATATAGTACAGATAACTCTCGAATAGCCATGGAGCTTCCAACAGCAAATACTGCCAGTAGATATCATCAAAATTACCGCTTCCCGTCAGTGCAGCTTGTCTTGCGGCTACGTTATGAGCATACTTACTTACTTTTATTGCCATTTGCTGTGCTTCCGGATTCTCCGTAAACGGTAAATCAATGTTCATGTTTAATAACAGATCAAGGCAGTCTTTCTGATTCTGGTAAACAGACATATCTCCACTGATGATTTGATTTAAGACTGCCCGATACCATTCAAATGAGCCTTCTGTAAATTTTTGCATAAAAATAGAGCCAGACCTCCTTTCTTCTTAGGATTTAGTCTGGCTCTCATGTGGCTCTTTGACTGGTTTATTTACTTTTTACTGGCCATTCAAAGCCAAAATCTGAACGCTTGATTTTACATTATGGTCTTTGAATTCTCGCTCAAATAATGTTGGTATCTTTTTCATTCGATATATCCTCCTACAAATAAGTCGCAAATTTCATCAAGTTGCATTTCTTTTATTTCGAATTCAACTTCTTCCCTGCTGTCAATATTACGATAGCCCGATTTTTTCTTCATTTCTTGTTGATAAAATTCATCTTCTTTCTGCTTTTTGATTTTCTTCGCTCTTTCCTTTGAAGTAAATACCCCAAATAGATGGAATTCTGAACCATATTGTTCAAAATAGGTATCTCCGTAAACCAGATATACTTTCATACATTCACCTCAATCCGGAATCCCTAATTGTTTGTAAGTAAATACCGCTGTATACTTCTTCCCGCACTTGCAGCAAGTTTCCGTAATAGTGCAAGTCTTTTCTTTATCGTCGCACTCTGAAATAGCTGAATCCCGGAATCTACATCCGCCTGTCAGAATACATTTAATCCGTTTTATGTTCATCTGGTTCCTCCAAATAATTGATAATTTCATGTGCGATATGTGCCAATTCCATTCTGGTATGTCGCTCAAAAAATTCATCAAAGTCAATTTTGAATACTGAATCAAATTTCTGTGATTCATTGATTCTTTTTATAGTTTTATCAAGTTTTGTTTCTGGATAAGGTGGGTTTATATAACAAGTCAAAGGATTATTTTCATTATGTACCTCCGAATCGCATATAACCGGATACCATTCAACAGCAGTTCTTTCTCCTGCGCCTTTTTGAATTAGAATATTTGAAAGTCCTCCAATATAACATTTTATGACCATATCATCATTTTTTATTTTTACTGAATATTCCTTTTGGAATTCAAATGCAGTGTACTCAGTATAAAATTTTAAAACGGTCTTTGTAATTGGCGGATAAGATGTAAGAAGAATTTCCTCGATATCAATCTGCGCATATGTTTCTATTCCAAGTTCGATGATCTCAATCGGAATCCTTTTAACCACAATTCTCATACATTAACCTCAAACTCTTTCTTGCAGTTGCTGCCCTTGCATTTCAATTTAAGATGCCGAATTTTTGTCTCTGGGCTAATCAGAAGTGCTTTCTTCTGGCAAAACGGGCAGCACGCCCATACGCTTCCTTTTATGTTTTTTATTAACGCCTGCCCGTCCCATGACTCTGGTGGATTCATGATCTGTGAGAAGTCTATTCCTTCGAATTCGAACGCTGATTTAATGCTCATCTGATTTTCTCACTCCTTTTCGTCCTGCAATCTTGCGCTTTTTGGGGAATCCGTGCATTTTGCGGAAATTATTTTGCTTAATTCGATTTGTGAAAAGCAACGAGTAAAGTAATTCTTTTGACAAAACAAATTCCGTTCTAAACCCTAACTCTTTTCCGACAGATTGCAGCGAATAATTAATCAAATCTCCCGGAAGCTCCGGTATTCCTGATGTATCTATCTCTTTTTCTCCTATAAAGATCCGCTTCAATTCATCTTTCTCGCCCATATTAGCTTACCCCATGAATCTTTCTCAGATTTGCATATCGGTCAACCATTACATCCAATGCGGTCTGAAGCTGGTTGATTGTAATACAATCGGACTGGTGCTGTTGTTCATACCATTCGGCAGACGGATGACCGGCATCTATATTTTCGATTCCATCAATCGGAATCTTACAGTTATCATTTTTGAGAAGCTTTTTGTTAAGCTCTATTAAATCCAGAATTACATGCTGTTTCTTCTCTCGTTCATCAGCCAATCGAACAACTTCTTCTTTCAGCTGATCCACGGTCCAGTTCTTCAAATCTTCAATTCTCATGACATTCTCCCTATTAAATCTTGGTAAATATTTCCATGTCGTAGTTATCTCGAATATAATCCACGCATTCAGACAGCTTTTCTCTAACAAATTGATCGTTTGCAATATCTGGATGTATGTTCAATATGCAGCTATCCTTTTTGCCGTCTTTCTGGAATTTCTTCCAGTCAAATGTCATTACGAACAACGGAATTGCTTTGAGATTTTTGGTCTTGTATCTTATGTATAGATTAAAAAATTTATTAAACATGGAAATCTCCCCCTTCAATTATGCTGTCTTTTCAAATAGATCAAGAATAAACTCCCGCCCCATCTGTGTAATCCGTCTATGGTAGATTACCTTTCCAGAATCCAATACTTCCTGTTTGATTTCCTCATATCCGCAGTCGCTGTAATTGGAGTACATCAACCACGTACCGTTTACCTGATACTGGATCTTTTTCTCTGCCAGAATTCGGTTTAGCTGCATCGCTGATTTCAGTCCCAGTTCTTTTGCAATCTCAGTAATGGTATATGTCTTATTTACGTGCATCAGGATAGCGTTCTTCCTCTCGGCTTCTACTCTTGCAGCACGTTCCTCTTTCAGTTTAGTCAGAAGCTCGATGCCGAAATCTGGATTGTTGAGGATATTATCAATAACATTGTCTGTAGCATATATGCCGTGCTTACGGATAGTCTTCAAAATCTCTTTGACTTCTTTCTTAAACTGTTTTGCAATCGGCTTTCTGGACTGCATCAAGACTTCATAAAGTCCGTTCTCGGTAAGGCACCATGATTCCTGTGTTCCTCCAAGGGTCGGAACATTCTTCCGAACCTTTTCATCATCGTCTACATTGGCAAGCATCTTATGCACTGATGATGTGTCATACTCAATCCACTCTGCTACATCTTTAGCCAGAAACAGTGGTTCCTCTGCTGTTCCGTAAACTCTAAACTGTTTTCCTAACACTTCCTGCTCATTTAATACCTTCAGTTCGTTCATTTCTCTCTTTCCTCCCTGTGATTCATCTGGCACTTGATCATCTTTGCTATGTTCTCACGTTCCTGTTTTATTCCATGCCCCTGACGGAACAATTCGCATTCAAGGATATTTCCGCATTTGGAGCATTCATCTTTGATTTCTTTGCCGAATACCTTCATCGTTTTTCATTACCGCAATAGATTAAAAGATAACTTGCCAACTCCCTGAGGTCGTTTTTGCTATATAAGCGGATCCCATCTTTTAATCCTCTGTCAATTAGCCAATCTGCTAATTTTAAAGGTTGTTTAGGGGGTTCTCCCTCTTTTGGGGCTGCCGCTTCAGCATTTGACTGGATAGTAAGTCCGTACCACAAATGACGGTGCCAGTATTCCAACGCTTCTGGGCTGCATCTCTCTTCTAATTCCGAAAATACCTTTTTGTAATCAGATAATTCTTTTTGTATTTTCTTTACTTCTTGTTCTGTCATTTTCAATACCCTCCCAACATTCACAGCTATCATCAAGGAATCTAAAGTCTGCACGATGTTCGCTTTCACCATTACAGCAGACGCCTTCTTCCAGTGCGTACCATTTGCATGTGAAACAATGATCTTTTTCCATAATGTTACTACCAAAAATAAAAAAGTCCGGCGGGTGGACTTGAACCACGCATCGTCACCCAACGTGAACCACCGGAACCAATCAGAAGGTAAATTTGAGCATTTTGGAAATGCTTTCCGGTAATGGCAATTTACCGGAAAAGGAATAATCAGAATCGAACTGATGTCTCCCTCGGTATCCTTTTGATGTTTGGATCATTCTGTACCCAAGAGTGTCTTAACCACTTGACCATATTCCTTAAAAATAGAACTGAAAAAGAAAGATTCGAACTTCCATATACATCCCATGTCCAAAGACACATACTCACCCATTACGATGTACTATCCTCTGCGTCTGCCTTTCTATTGTATCGGATTCATCACCGTCAATAGTTCCGCCACTTTTCAATCCAGATGTGTTATCACTCAACACGTCAAACGTCCATATAGGAGGGGATTTCCACCCTTTTACTCTCATGCCGCCGGCTAAGGTCACCTAAGTTGTGGGTTCAAACCTATGCTACCACAATAGCGTCTACGTATTCCGCCACTATATGGAATCGGAAAGGCAGGAATCGAACCTGCGACACATGACTTGTAAGTCACTGCTCTACCACTGAGCTACGTTCCATGCCGCTTACCACGGCTGATCACCTCGGTAAATGAATGAGATGATTTCCATTTGCACAACATATGATAATGTTTTTCGTACTGCCCAGCAGTCACCAGGATAAACATCAACCTTTTCCCATGGGTTTAATCCGCTTGAACCATAGACCGCCCGTGCACTGACAGCATAGAACGAACGAATTAATTGCAGGAGACGGATTTGAACCGCCGTTCTCAAGGATATGAGCCTTGTGAGATTCCACTTCTCTATCCTGCGATGTACATATCTGGAAGAACCATTTCAGCACGTTCACTTATTGCCTACTTTAAGAGAGACCACTTTACAATCCGATAGGCAGCAAACATGTCCGGAACTCGGAATTACATTCCCATGCGCCGCCCTGCGCTATTCCCACGCCAAACTTTCAGGCTCCAGACAAGCGGAAAGGATGGATTCGAACCACCAAGACCTAGTCTATGACCACGCCTTTCCCAGTTACTTGCACTTTCCGAATAACCCGGTGCAATCCGGGTTAGCAATAGGTTTATCGTGTTATGCTTTCCACTAGACTGCTTTCATCCGTGCCAGTCCCACGGAGTTGTTTCGGAGGATTATTCCTGAAATGTCTCTTGAAAACTCCCCGTCGTCAACGTGCACTCATTGGCGACATATTCAACTCAGAGACAGAACCGAACGGGAAGTTGTCTTTTCACTCCGGCTACGCCGTTACGTACCTTCTGAAAAACAACCCACATACACACATTCGGTAGTTTTTTCTATCCATAAAACGGATGGACAGCTTTGGGAGAAATGGAAACTCTGGGGTTCGAACCCAGGACCGACCGGTTATGAGCCGGTTACTCTGACCAACTGAGCTAAGCTTCCTGAGTAGTAAAAAGATACAGGGTCGCTACGATATCTGTCTTTTTACTACTGTTGCAGTTCTTGACCACCAGCTGCAACAAAGGTAAACCATAGAAGAAATTAAGCTTGCCAACTAAGGCAAAGCCACCCGGAACGTTTGACTGCTCCTTTAATCATCGCCGTTGCGATAGGTGGCAAAGGGAAAAAGAAAATCCAATCTGCATCAGAGGAAAGGTGAAATCCAATGCAGAGCGGCGCATGTGGGATTCGAACCCACGCATGCCGGAGTCAAAGTCCGGTGCGTTACCGCTTCGCCAATGCGCTATGTTGCGGCAGTCGCTCAACCCTGCCGCATGTGATATACTTCAAAAACACCATTGATATATTTATGTTTTTCCCGGAACGCCTGTATCAGTCGTAACTCATTTGGAGGAAATTTGGTTTTGGATATCTGTTTCATTATTATAAATCCGTACTGATACAGGCTATCTAGGGATTTCATGCCTCGTCCTGTCCATGATGAACCTTCCTCCAAGTCCATACGGCGAGGACTGTACCTTTGCCTTTATTATTTTAATCCGCTCTACCAATATCAGCGGAATTAAAACCATTGGAAATGCCAGTAACATTTATTTCACCTCACAGGGATGTCAAAAATAAAATCACGCTTATTCCGGTTCCAATAAGAATCATCGAACAAGCGGCAGATTCCCATTTGTCTTTGTTGTTATTTGTCACGATCTCGGAGCTTGCCGAAACGAACATCAGAACATTGATAGCAAGTGCGATTATCGTGAATATCGTCCTCATCGTTCTTCTCCAATCATGAAATCAAGAATCTTTTCTGCTGTCTCTTCTTCAGGCTCAAATGGAAGTCCACATGTAGAATAGATTTCCAGAGCCGATTTCAGGCTTGATTTGAAGCCTTGGTATATTTCTCCATGTTGAAGCAGTTCGTGTCTTAAAACCGAAATCGCATCAGTAATTGATTTAGAACTAACACTAATCTGTGCCAGACATTCCATTTCAATATCCGGTCTTCCCATCATTTCAAAGTTAAACGTCGGTACTTCATCGACCGCAACATGAAAATCAACTGATTTTAACCTCGGTACTTTATGTTCGTCAATAAAGCACTGTGTCCCTCTCCAGTCATACGGATTCGGATTTACAATCTTCACAACAGACATTTTCGTATCCCCTTTCCTGTGCGTTACAGTACACCAGAAGGTGCTCTGCGATTTCCTGAAGCTGAACCGGGTCGTATTTTGGAATCGCAACCAATTTACCTTCAAGCATCGGGGATAGTGCGAATACCGGTGCGTCCGTAACAATCGTTGCTTTTATCAACATAGCTGCTACGTCAACTGGTTCTGACGGTAACAGTTCATAGATTCCTTTTTCTTTATTCATGCCTCTTCTACCTCTCCAAAATATTCTTTGTATAGCTCATAGTCATTTCTTCCAATCAGGTCTTTAACCTTGTATTTTTGCTCCATTTGAAGATTACTGTATGTGTAAATGGTTTTTGTGGCCTGTATACGATAATCGCCGACGTCAGTGATTCCGCTTTCAGTCTCGATTTTTTCTTTAGCTGAAAACCAGTTTCCGTTCGGGGTTAAGAAGTAAGCTCTTTGCACTGCTCTTCCGAGTGCGATATATTCCAAACTAGCTTCGTCCGTAAAAACCTTTTTCGCCGATTCTGTATCGTACAGCATTCCGTCCTCCAGAACAGCTTTCTTGTGATGATACTCGTACGAGCGGTCATGAGCTAAAGGCTTTTCAAGCGGATGGCATTCAGAAGACCTTTTTTGTTTTTTAAAAAATTTTTCAATCATCATCTTTTACCTACCTTTTCCGAAAATACTGTGTCAAGGCTTCACGGGTGATCTGTGACACGCTTTTGCCGGTCCGGTTCTTTTCGGCTATAAGTCTTTGCTCCAGTTGGTATGGCAACCGGATGCGAATGGATTCACCTTGTGGCTTATTCTTTTTCATAAGCAGTATCCTTAACTTACTATTTCTACCGGATAGCCTAATTTTTCTTCAAGCTCGGCTACCGTTATTTTACGTGGCTTATTTAATTTGATTTTCACATCTTGCACCGCACCATCTTTGTTTTTAGCAATCCCGCGCCCAGTGTATATGTCAGCTTCTTCATTAGCGTATACACTGAGATGATTGTATCCATATGTACGGCACCACCTAGCAGCCAAATCAGAAATTTTCATCAATTCTTCCAACTCATTCCCGAATAAATGCGAATAGAATATAGCTCGATCATACATTTCCTGTGTTACTGCTGACAGCGCAATCACGCTTTTATACGGACTTCCGATAAAACGGAAAAATCTGCATGATTCCATTACTTTTTCGCCTTTCGGAAGCGCAAAGCCTTGAGAAATTGCCATCTTAAGAAGCTTCGCTGATTCAACATCGCTTTCTGTGATAACACACTTATTTGTAAAGTCTATCATTACTGTTCCCCTCCCAACATTTTATATAGTGTTCCTCTTGATACTCCCATGATTTCGGCAAACTGAACTTTGGTGATTTCCCCAGCCTGCCATCTTTGCTTTGTTTTCTCGAAGAGTTCTTTGTCTACCTCTTTTTTTGCTCGTCCTTTATATTTCCCTTGAGCTTTTGCAATCGCAATTCCTTCTTTCTGTCTCTGACGAATATTTTCACGTTCTCTCTGAGCTACGTATGAAAGAAGCTGTAATACGATATCAGCAATCAAGGTTCCAGTTAAATCTTTGTTTTGCGTGGTGTTAAGTAATGGCATGTCCTGGACAACGATATCTGCTTCAATCTCTTTTGTAATTTTTCTCCACTCAGCTATAATTTCTTCGTAATTCCTTCCAAGTCGATCAATGGAATGGATCACCAGTACGTCACCTTTTTGAAGGGAAGCGATCATCTTCTGATATTCAGGACGGTTGAAATCCTTGCCGGACTTCTTGTCCATATAAATTTTATCAACGCCTTCTTCTCTCAATGCCTCCATCTGTCTCGCTTCGTTCTGCTCTACTGTTGATACTCTTGCATATCCTATCTTCATATATACACGCCCCCGTTTCTTTATGGCTTAATTATACACCATAGGGTGTGTTATATCAATAGTAAAATACACGTTTGAGTGAATTTTATTTGATTTTTATAACATTTGCGTTTATTATGTAGTTAGGAGGTGTTACTATGGTATCTCAAAAAGTTAAGCAAATCATGAAACTGAAGAAAATAACAAATATTCAAGTGGCTGAGCATCTAGGTACTTCACCACAAGCACTTGCAAACAAGTTTTCCAGAGAAACGCTTTCTGCAAATGAGCTTATAGCAATTCTGGATTTTCTTGGATGCCAGATTGCCGTTGAAGCAATTCCAGATGTTATTGTGAAATTTAATAGTGCCGATCTCAAAAGGGAACCGTAATGGTTCTCTTTTTTTTATGCCCTAATCAGTCCCTGTCCCCGAAGTAACAGTCGAAATGTTTCCTTGCCTTTTACAGTGATATATGTTTGAACATTCGAATACCCATAAGGCGTTGAAAAATCTTTCATCTGGAAAAGTCCTGACTTTCGATGCTGTTCGTATGGTTTTATGATATTGTGCCGGTCTCGATAAATATACCCGTTATCTGCCAGCCATTTCGTAAGCGTCTTGGGTGGCATGTGAAATTCTTTCGCAGCGTCCCGAAATGTTGTGAGTAGTCTATTGTCTACAAGAGAATCGAAGTACTCCGCTTTGGGCTTCTGCTCCTGCACTTTCTGTTCAAGTAACTGCTTTTCCTGCTGTTCTTCAATCCATCTTTTAGCTCGCTCTATCGGATCAGCTATCTGGTAAGAATCTTGTTTCTGACCAACTTCATACTTTCCGGTTTTGCGGATAGAAGGAAGGACTTCTGCTGTTACCCAATGTTTAAATCTTTTTGCAGAATCGAGTTTGCTTGATAGTATAAGTGAAAACAAACCGCTCTCATTTATCACGATTGTTTCCTGTACTCCGCTGTTTGAAGGGAGGCTGCATTTCAGGGCGTCCTCTTTATCGACATGATTAGCAATGGCGTTTCGTTCTTTTACGTATCCTAATGCTTTTGCTACATCATTTCCGACAAACCAAGGATTTCCGTCTATCGTCACTGTTCTTACGTTCCCAAACTCTGGGTTGCTAAAAATCATCATTTCATTCATTCTTCATACCTGCCTTTCTTGGTATTGCCTTATTTTGTGTTGGCAGAGAAACCGTTAAGGCTTACGGCTTGTCGTGTTGCAATCACTATCTCTGCCATGTGAAAAGGGCCTTTTTGTTATTTCATTTACTTTGGGGGCTCACCCGGCTCCTGGCGGCTTTTCCTCCAAGGGGGTCCCCGTCTCATCCGTACGCTATCCGGTCAGCCCGCCGCCCCGTGGGACCCGCTGCACCGGATCACGCTGTTGTTGTTCGGCCTTCGGCAGTAGTCAGAGGAAGTTGACGCCGCTTTTCGTTCGTCATATTGCACAATTTTTATTATGTTGTTCAATGTTCATTTTAAGTACACCCTATTTATACATTGCAGTAAACTATATATTGTGTTTACATCTTGGTCGATACAATATATTGTGTTTTGGCTGTTTTCGTGTTCACAGCTTCGGTCGCTCCATCTCCGGAAGCTCCAGCGCGTCCTTATACCGGTCCGCGATCTGCTGCGCTGACTGCTGCGGGATGCCTTGCACATGATCCGCCTGGACCGGTGCTGTCTCTGCCATGCCATAAGCTGCTTTTGCAACGAAGATCAGGTTTGCGTTCGTTCCTGGTTGGTTGTGTAGTCTGTTAAGCGTGCAGTTTTTGCAAATATCGAACCATTTTTTCACCGTGTTGCTATGTGCTGTGGCGGTTCTATAGTCCCCGCGCATCCAATCGCTAAACGTTGAGCGGTTAATCCCTACCAGAAAGCTAAATACTTCCAAAGTTGGTAAAACATGATACTTACTACACAACCTTACAAACACGCTAAACATATGATCCAATAGCTCTATATCATCGTTACTGGGTTTCTGTATGTGATCAGCAATATAAAAAATCATATCAACAAAACTGTCAGCTACTTCTTTTCTGTAATTCTCACTATCAGGTGATACACATAACACTGTATTAATATATTCATCGGCATATATATTAATATTACTCAAGTATACTTCTGTTTCCTTCTCTGTTTTGATAGTATTATCTTTCACTGTATCACCTCACTTTACAACGTTAGTCTGTTAATTTAGTAAAATAAAAAAGGACGATAATAAACCGGTCAGCAATCGAAGAACACGCCCAGCAGCTACGATCAGCGCCGGAAGTTCCGTGAATGCTTTTTCAGTTTATCTCGTCCTTTGTTTAAAAATCGTAAATGTATTTCTTATCTGCCATTTACAATAGCACATATAAACCATTAATGCAAGCATAAATTTATTTTTATTGCTAAAGGTATAATAAAAGACCTATTGATAAAATAATCCGTTATAACTCAATATACAACGTTATAGAGATATATATATTATAATATAGTGTATCTAAGTATATATTAATAAACTCAGAATCTAGGAGGGGCTTAAAAGATGTTATTATACAGTACTGTATAGAATTAATTAATAGGGGATTATATATATAATATAATTATATGGGCGTTTTGGCACAGAAAAAGCCAGGCTTCCGGTGTCTGATCCGGTTACCTGGCTGAATGATTTTTTATTAATTTTCGATTGGCTCGCCCCTCCTGAGTTCCTCGTTAGTGACACGATAGCACATTTTATAAAAACCTGTCAAGCCAAAAGCAAAAAATATTTTTCTTGACAAAGCAAACATTTGTATGCTATGAATAATTTAACAGACTTCGGCGGCGGGTCTGCTCTCCCCTCGTTAGCCGCCACAAGAAAAAGAGTTTAAGCCCCTGGATAATATCCGGAGGCTTTTTTCTTTCCACAATGGGGCTATTAATTTCGGGTATTAGCTTAATAGCTAACAGTCTAATTTTACATTCAGGCGTTTTCCACCTGTTCCACGATGGGTCTATTAATTATTCCGTTAGTCAATAACTAACACTCTAATTTTACATTCGTCAAAAACGACGTTATAAATATAATAATATAATTATAATCAGCTGTCAATAATCACATTAAAAACACCGGGTTTCCGCAGCTGTCAATTTCGGTTGTGGCTTCTTGCCCTGCGTCAAGATACACTGTTTTTACATCTTCAAAAATTCGCCGTTCTCTGTTCACCGTATATTTTTTGTGTAGTGTGTAAATGGTGCCGGAGATTCCCGGAAGTACCGGCGCATAAGCTGGCAAACTCAGCGCCACTTTTTCCGGTGGCAAAATGTCAACAACTTCGACATTATCAATTCTCAGCAAATCCTCATGCCGTCCCAGGCTTGGAAATCGTCTCGGATACTTCAGCATTTTATAAATTATGTCAACTTCCTTTTCGTTTTTTGGCTGAATGTGCAAACGCAAATTCAAATCTGCGACAAAATCAACCAAAATCGGCGTATTAACCCAGCCTGTAAACCCCGGGCCGTTTTTCACTCGGACGGGAAAACGCTTTTTAAATTCTTCCGTTTCTGATCCGGCATAAGCTCCGCCCTTCCAGCGCATGACAAATTCCTGTTCGTTCATCGTTCCATTTCCAGCTATTGATATATTCATGTCGTGCCAGCTGCTCCACCGGCACAAAAAATGGACCATCCCGGCAACTGTAGAAAAAGGCGGCAGTGGGTACGTATATACCCTTTTCCCGGCGTGCGAAAAAGGCGTTGCGAAAACGCCCTTTTCCATGTATCCCTCTATTAACACTGTCTTCATGGCTCTTCGGCCTCGCATCTGAAACCGAAAAGAATGTCCTCGTAAAGCTGATCGGGGATTTCCTCTTTCATCAGCGGTTTTCTCTCTGCAAGCTCTTCGTCAAGGCTTGCGTCAATGTCTCTGAGTGCCTTTTCCCTACTGAAGCCCATTTTTACGACTTCGCTTAAAAGATCGATTGTTTTTTTCATGTTTTCTTTCTCCTCCTTGCTCTATTCTTCAAATCCCGGATACGGCTTGAAAGTTTCGGCCCATTGTGCCTCGTCTTCTTCAGTCCACTCCGGTTCCTCTTCCGGTTCAACCTCGTAGGAACATCCGGCAGCGTCCTCAAAGATGTTATCTTCGTATTCGGTCATCCACTGACCGTCTACAAGGCAATCATATCCGGTTGCGTGGATGAATCCAACGCCGTCCTCGAAACGATCGAACGGCATGTTTTTAAGTTGTACCCTTCTTGTAGCTTTTCCAGCCTCTGTATTTTTCATTTCACCCCTCCTGATCCGCCCCGCCCTGGGGGCTATGTGCTTGTCTTCTTTAACTGTCTTTAGTATACATCAATTTTTAATGTATGTCAATACCTTTTCTTCAAAATCTTTTGTATTTTCATCGGGCAAATACTCCAGCAAATAACCCGGCTGACATTCTAATATAGTACATAATTTATCAAGTGTTTCCTGTGTCACAAGGCGATCATTGCGGAGTTGCTGCAACTGGCTTTCCGTAAATATCTTGTTTTTCCTTATTATATAAGTAGTAACCCCTTTTTTTGTCATCATATCAATTATATTTCGTTTATATTTAATCATGTTCTTACCTCCTTATTATATGGATTATTATATCATTTTTATACACTAAAACGCAATGTACAATATGCACAAAGCATTGTTTTTATATACTTCATAATTTAGTGTATAATGTCAATAGACATACATTAAATTTTAGTGTATTATATAACCATCAAAGGAAAACAAAAAACATTCACCCCGGACGCTGATCCGGGAGAAAGAGAGGGAACAAAATGAAAGACACTATCCTTAAAGCTTTATCAAATATCAACTGCTTCTATTCAATCATCTGGATGAAAGCGACAGGCAAAGATAAATACACATTCAGAGAAGAAAGCAAAGTCCACGAAATGTTATTAGCTGCCATGTCAGTAGTCATAAGGAGGAAAACAGTATGATAATTGGAACATCAACAGTCGGGAAATGTGTTTATGATCTCCCCGAAGAGATCAAGACACTGGAAGAAATGCGGGCCTTGATTTACGGGACGTATTACAACCCGGAGACCCGGGAAGAACTGCAATGGCAGCCGAAGCTCCGGGGGCTTAACGGTCCAATGTACAATGGCTTGAAGATTTTAGAATCCGGTGAAATAGTTCCGGTTATCCGGTACGAAAAACCGAGCAAGTTTTAACCCCATCCGGTGGCGGTCAAGCCGTAGCCCCAACGCAACCGCCGGATTTCAAAAAAAAGAAGAAAAGGAGAATGAGCTATGAGTTATTACACAATGAGCAACAAGGAGTTGTCCCAGCTGATCCGTAAAACATTAAAAGAAAGCGGATTCACAAGCAAAGACTTATCTGTCAGAGTCAGGGCGGCATTATATGACACCTCTGTAAATATCACGATTAAAAATCCACTTGTGAGAATTTCAGAAGTGGAGGAAATCGTAAAAAGATTTTCTGAAGTCGATTATGACGAATACAGCGGCGAAATTCTGGCGGGATGCAATGTTTATGTGCATTGCCAATACGAATATGGAATTTTCAAAGATGCTGCCGCCGATCTTCTCCCGACCGCCGAAATGGTATTAAACAACAAAGAAAAATACAGTGGTCATGCAATCGCAGACAATAAAGAAAAAAGCGTTCACATCATCTACTATCAGGGCGTGCAATGGACGCTTGCGGAGTTTGAAAAAGATAAAAACGCCGCTTATAAATATAAACCTACATACTGGATTAATAGCGCAATGGATTTAGCTATTGCAATGTGGCGGTTCAAAAATCTTGGTACTATTTACGCATAACAGGGCCGGCAAGCGTACCGGGGAGCATTTCCCCGGCGCCCCTTTAAAAAAACAAAATAAGGAGGAAAATAAAATGATTAAAATTGACATGTGGTATGGTGATAAAAAGGAACAGGCAGCAGGACTTGATATTTGGTTTAACGATCTCGGTTGTTTTTATTCTGGAAACATTACAATTTTTGGAAAAACAGTGGGCGATTATTACGCCGACAGCGTACAAGAAATTTGCGGAGCGTTTCCACATCTGAAAAAGAAAATCAATGATTGTCTGAATCAGGCGTAATGGTTCTGGCCGGGTTCGATTCCCGGCAGTGCGAGAATGTACCGAGAGATTACAGAAGGCAGCGAAAAAGTCAAGCTGAATTAATAGAAAAAAGCGATCTAACAACGCACGTTAGACCGCTTTAGAAAATGCTTCCGAAAAAAAATCGAATAGCATCCAGCTATTAAAATATAGCATTTTTCCTTTAAATGGTCAATACTTTTTTTGGTATCTAGTAAAAACACCCAGCTCCCATGGGTACAGGGAAGAAAGAAAAGACATGAAGAAAAAAAGTAGCTATATCGCCGTACAGGTGACAGAGAACGGGAAAAACTATGCTTACGCCGTCAAGGTTTCTGAAAGTGATAACTTGCTTTCAAAGCTGGCGATAAAAGGCATCACAGCGGCAAACCTTTGTGGATCCAGGAAAGAAGCTGAAGAAGTTGTTACAACCTGGAACGAATGTTTCAAAAACAATGGTTCTTATATGTTCGGGGAGGTGTTCTGTTGATGAGCGAAAAAATAATCGAAATCAGAAAAGCCACGCAAAAACAAACCGTCGCCGCTATAAAAAGCGGCGATTTTTCGGAAGTCAAAAAGATAGAGGATGCAGCACGCCAGGAAGCGGAGAACGTTTTTCTTGCGGTCGCTTCCGGTTCCGTGCCGCTGATCTGGTACGATCTGCCGCCGGTGCGATGTCAGTCTGGGGCGGTGTCCGTCATGCGGTATGCCCTGCACCGGTCAACAAAGCAAGGCGGATTTTTGCAGCTGTCTTTCATGGAATTAAAAAACGGTCAGATCATCCCGACTTCTGACAGGCAGTACAACACCACTGACGGCGGTTTTTCGGAGTTTTTCCGGGACTTGCCCCGGTCAGTTAATGTTAATTTTTTGGAGCAGTAAAAACGCTGCTCTTTTCCTGCTACTCTTCCGGTATCCAGTCCGGCGCCAGGTTCACGACCTGGGGAGCGGATCAGGCTTGTGAAATCTATCTACAAGCCGTGTACCTTGACAACTTAACTTTTTTGTTTGTTCGGAAATACGGTTGTTAATTTGCTTTTTTCGCCGTTTTTCGTCTTTCTGGCGTTCCTTGATGTTTTTACCATTGCCAGATTTACAAGCCGTTTTTGTATACTTTCGTCAATCAATACTCACGGTTGACGGGGCGCCGGTATGGTGGTACTATGATTATATATAGCCGTTTCCGGCTCTTTTTGTCGTGCCTCTGTGCAGCTGGCACCGATCCGGGGCACAGTGCCCGACCAGTGGCAAAAGTATGTTCTGTTTTGGGCCAACTGTACAACCGCCCTATTTGGCTTTTTAACGGCCGTTTAGATTCCGGCCGAAGAAGTATAGCCTTGTCAGTTTTGCGGGCGTTGTGGGTGAAATTAGAGCGTCAGTTATTGACGCCTGGGAAATCCCCGTCACCGGTCCGCAGCCTTTTGCAGAAATGTTCATGTCAGTTGTGAAACGAACAATATTTCTGGCGGTTCTTGAATATTTGCAATATTCAGACACAGAAAAATGCCGAAAAACGGTCAAAAAAAGAACTGCTGGAAAATAACCTTTATTTCCGGATTTCAATTTTGTTTGTCTTGCATATATTAATCCATAGCATCTTCCGAGAGGCTGTAAAAAATCACGAATCAATTTAATTTATTTAATCCCTCAGATTTTCTCCTAGCCGTATTCTTCGTTTTGTATGTGGTCCGTTGTTTCCGAACTTTCACCTTCTGTTCCGTCTTATCTTTCTTCCTACGTACTTTGTTGTGCGCTGATCGCTCAGTTGAGAATCCCATATTTCCCCTCCCTGTCTTTAATCTTCTGGTTTCTGCTTTTGAAGTTGATAATTTCTATGTCTGTTTGCAGTTCCTGTGGTATCCGCCCAACGATGATCACTCTTAGTGGCTCCAATCTCCGGACCATCTCTTGAAAGCCCTTGCAAAATTCCAGTCGTGATGCTTTTGACTTCACTCGCCCATTAGTGCAGCAGGCAACCGTGCTTTTTTTTGGTATTCCGTCAAAAATCCAATCATAGCAGTATTCCGGTGGTATGTTCACGTTTGGAATCACACGGATTCCGTTTATGTACAGGTAATGTGCTATCGCATGATTGCGGTACTTCTGCCAGATGTTCATAGCAAATGGCATACCACCTTCTCCGACTGCCATGCTGAAATCCGGTGCGATCACACTGTTAAAGCATTTTAGATGCTCGATATATTTGTCTGGACAATTCCAGATTTTCTCAAATTCGTTGTCATGGATATAAAAATTGACGGTCAAGTCCCTATGGTTCTTTATCCGCCGGTCAAAGCTGTCTTTGAAGTCGACAGTATCCGTTCCAGGTCTGCCAGTATACCGTGGCATCATGGGGAACTGGTATGGTCCGTCCAATTCTGCTCCCTCGATCATATATTCTCTCATTACGTCATATGCGGTATGATTCATGGTTATCACCCCTTAAAAACACAAAAAGACATCCTGTTCCGGGAATTGGAACCGATGTCATCATTAGTATGTTTCCATACTATCAAATATTTAGTTAAATGTCAAAAAATTACATCTCTGCTCTTCCGTTCATCTTTTGTATATTATTTAGATTGCAAATGCGTAAGTGTAGTTAAATTCCTTTTCGCATCCATCCACATAGTTGATTTTCCTGTAAAATACGGCGTGTCGTTCTGAGAACTTATTTAAAAAGATGATCGAGGCGCAGGAGCGTCAGATGTCCGGCAGTTCCCAGGGCGGCCAGCAGTACTAAATCTGTACGCGCAGGTAGTTTCATTGCTATGCTGAGTTGATCTAAGCTCATGCAAAAAAGATGCTGTCTGACAGAACTGAAAAACTGCCAGACAACATCTTTTTATTTTATATAAGATCCAAAAGTCTTAAAATCCTATATTCATTTACAGCAATTCCTGTACTTTTCGATATACAACCTCTGCAAATTTCTTATGTCCTGCTGCATTCAGATGTTCCTGATCTGCGTCACAGCAATGTACATAGGATGCTGCCGGAAGGAAACTGATATGACGTTCAGCTGCGATTTTTTCATAAACAGGCTGCAGATTTCTGGAAACGATCACAGACTCTCTGGAAAACTCCTGGTCATATCCTTCCTGCCATACTTTTTCTCCCAGATAGATGGGAGACATGAGAAGGACTTTCGCTCTTGGTGCGTATTCCTGGATCTGATCCAGCAGTCTTGTGATTCCCTTTCCAATTACATCTGCGGATGCTCCAAAAACAGTTTTGCAGTCATTGGTTCCCAGCATTAGAGTGATCACATCCGCCTGGGCATGTGTTTCCAGAAGTGTGGGAAGAAGTGCAGTTCCTTTTTTTCCGTCGCGGAGCGGATCTTCGAAAACCGTTGTTCTTCCGCACAGTCCTTCCTCGATCACGCGATATTCTTCTTTATTCAGTTTTTCCTGGAGAAGGCTTGTCCAGCGTACTCCCCACGGTAGTCTCTCTCTGCTCTCTCCGTCATATCCCCATGTATTGGAATCTCCAAAGCATAATACCTGTTTCATTTCACCATATCCCTATCTAATTAGTATGTTTATTTGTTAGGTGAATCATATCATGCTATTCTCATTTGGTCAAATACACAAAAAAAATAGCCTGCTATAGTTTGACTCTATAGCAGGCCATCTTACATACTCTTTTATATACTTTTTATCAGAGATTCTTTTTACAGTCCGATAAATCCTGTAACATCTCCGTTGATCACATAATGTGCACCATTATCTTCCGGTTTAATGTAGATTTTGAGGTCTTTCAGTTCAGAGGCTTTTTTGCCCATATCCTCTGTCCAGATCTTTTTGATCCTGTCAGCAACCTCTGAAGTATGTATCTCTTTGCCCCAGTACTGAACATATACTTCTGTCACTGGCTCAGCTTTCTTAGCTGCTGTTGTCTTAGCAGCCGTCTTGGTTGTTGTTTTCTTAGCTGCAGTTGTTTTTCGTGTTGTTGTCTTCTTGGCAGCGGTTTTCTTAGCTGGCTCTTCTGATTTTACAGCTGTTGTTTTCTCTTCAGCAGATTTTACTTCTGCTGTTTTTTCTTCTACTGGTTTCTCAGCGGCAGGTTTTACCTCAGCTGTCTTCTCAGCTGCTTTTGTTTCTACAGAAGCTTTTGCATCGTCTGTCTTCGTTGTCTCAGCCTTAACGGCTTTCTCTTCGGATGCGGTTACTACAGATTTTGCAGGAGTCTCGCTTATTGAAGCCGTTTTTACAGTTGTCTTGGTTGCAGCTTTCTTTGTTCTAGCCATGTTTATAGCCTCCTTACAAGGGATTTGTTAATCTTTTCTCATGCAATACAATACTACGATTTGAAAGTTTTGTAAAGAAAAGTTTCAAAAGTCTATTAGTTAAGGCTGTAATTTACAGCATGTACACGATAAGTTACACTGCTTTTACTATATGTCCAGTTATGACGCAGCAGACAATTATGATGACGTCCGTCCCCATCCAGATTACACTCTATCACTTTAAATGAATCACTGTAAACTTCTGTAACGATAGCCGAATGTCCATTATTATTGATGCGCACATAGTCTCCTACCTGAACATTATTATCATATATTCTCTGAAGGCCTGATACTCTCTGCCCTTCCCAGATATCATAAAATACTTTTCTTGCAAACCCATCACACTGGATAGCCCCGTCAAACTTATTGCAATCATACTCGCCATTACCTGGTATCGGATCAATTCCGCTCTGAGTTCCGTGATGTTTGCATGGAACATCACTGATCGTATCCTGAAATCTTTCAGGAGCTCCGCTGCTGTCCAGATTATCTGTCAGATCTGAATAACTGTTTACAACATGGTTCCAAAATTTCCCATCAGGAAATTTGATTTTTTCATCTTCAATTCTCTGCTGCAGATTTTTCTTTTTAATAACAGTAAGATTAACAATTACCGGCTTCGCTGCATTATAAAACGTTGTACTTTTTGTAGTAACTGTGATCTGCACTTCTCTCTGAATATCGTTTTCTTGCCATTCCTTCAAAGTAACCGTTCCATCAGAAGCTACCGATGCAATAGCACTGTTGCTGCTGGAATAAACCAATGTTGCATTCTGATCTGCTTTTGCCCCGAGATTGAATGCTCCATCATAGATCTTACGTTCCTGCTGCTGTACACAGCTGACAGATGGAGTTCCTTTTACCGTAGTGATCGTCAGTTTCCTGGTTGCCGGAGCATAGGAAGAAGATTTCGCTGCAGTGATCTGGATTGTAACTTTTCCAAGCTTCTTTGCCTTTTTAAAGTTCAAATTACCTTTGGAATCCACAGAAACAATACTGGTATCTAAGGACTTATAAGTAAGTTTCCCACCTTCTGAAGGAACTTTGGCACCAAGAGATTTCATTGTAGTGGAATACGCTATTTTTGCCCCATTCTTTACAGCAGTGGTAATATTCTGTCTTTTCAGCACATTAATCTTAATTGCAATATTCTGTGCCTGATAATGTTTGGTCGCCGCAACTTTTACAGTAACTGTTGCCACTCCCTCTCCATTAAGCATAATCTTGCTATTTTTTACAGATGCAATTTTTGCATTAGTGGTTGAATATGTCACTTTTGCAAATTCTTTTTTTCCTGAAACACTGATTTTGTAGGATTTGCCTTTGTCTGTATAAAGTTTTGTAATACTTCCTGGTGTAACTTTTACCGGCTGTTTTGCTTTGCTGATCTTATAAGCTATTTTTTTTGTACCTGTAAAATTGCCCTTTCCTGTGATTTGTAAGGTTGCTGTTCCAGGTTCTTTATTATTAAGATATTTATATGTATAATCTTTTTCATTCTGTAATGAGATCATTCCGGCCGCATTGGCTTTCGGCATATAAATAGAAAATGCGGGAGTTTTTGCCTGTCCATCCCAGGTGTAAATCGTTGTCTTCAAATTAACTTGAACTTTACCGTCAAGACTGCATGCTTTGATGGTAAAATATTTAGAAACAGAATCTTTGTAACTTCCCTTTCCTGTGATTTTTGCAACAGCTTTTGTTCCCGTTTTTGTATTATTAGAATAAGTTACTGTATAATCTGTGCCGCTTTTTAATGTTGTATTTCCAAGTTTAACAGTTACACCTGGCTTCTGCGGACTTCCATTGTAAGTTGCGGTTTTTACAGTTACCTTTGCCGTTTTGATGCTCTTTCTAACTACTGGTTTTGAAGCAACTACCTTTAAAGTGATACATTTACTGTTCGTTGGCATGGTCGTATATTTTTTGCCTGAGCTGTCTGACATGGTAAATGGAAGTTCTATAGAGCACTTCAGGTTCGGGATCGTTTTCAGTGTTTTAAGATTATCCATATAGTACAGCATATATCTTGCATCATTGACGCTAGATGTATTAAACTTACTGAGGTTTAGAGATTCCAGGCTGCTACAGGAGTTAAACATATATCCCATCTTTACCACTTCAGAAGTATTGAAATGGCTCACGTCCACAGCTTTTAACGCATAGCAGCGTGAAAACATTCCTTCCATAGATTTTACTTTTGATGTGTTAAATTCAGAAACATCCAGAGAAGTCATTTTTTTAAGCTCGCCAAACATAGAATTCATATCTACTACCTTGGATGTATCAAAATTTTTAATATTGAGGCTTGTTAAAGACTCATTTCCATAAAACATGAAATACATATTCTGTACATTAGAAGTATTAAAACTGTTCAGATCCAGAGACTTGAGCTTGCTCATAGTACAGAACATTTTGCCCATATCTTCTACATTTGATGTATTAAAGTTTCGTACATTTAACTGTGTAAGACTTTCGCACCGTTCGAACATACCGTTCATATATACAACATTTGCTGTATTGAAATTACTGACATTCAACTGTGTAAGGCTTTCACAGCAATAAAACATCTCCTCCATAGTCGTAACATTCGCTGTATTAAATCTACTGACGTCCAACTGTTTAAGATTCCGACATTCACGGAACATTCCGCTCATCCTTGTCACTCTGGAAGTATTAAAATTCCGGACATTCAGCTGTGTAAGGCTTTCACAGCCTAAAAACATGCTATTCATATCATTAACTTTTGAAGTATCAAATTTACTGACATCCAGAGTTTTTAATTTACTGCAATTTCGGAACATTCCCTGCATATGAGATACATTTCCGGTTTTCAATGAACCAGTATCCAGCCGTGTAAGGCTTTCACAATCTGAGAACATAAAGGCCATGTCTGTCACCTTACTGAAATCACAGTTTTTAAAAGTGATCCTGGTAAGATTCCTGCATCCCTTAAACATAGCTCTTGTCTTTGTGATTCCGGAAATTTCAACTATGGCTGTTTTAATATCATCCTGCCATTTACTCCAGCCCCTTTCTGCATCCCAATAATAATCTGAGGTATCATAGTCACCGTTTCCTTTTAATGTAAGACATCCGGATGTATCAATTGACCAAGCAATATCTCCGGTGATTCCTCCATCCATCATGCTTGCGGAAGCACTTACAGCATCTTCTTCTCCATCAGAAAAGTCATCACTTTCTGCCATTTCTTCTGTTTCCGGTTCTTCCGAAAGATTTTCAGTGTCCTCCGACATTTCTATATTATCCGCTTCTTCCGGCTCTTCTTCTAATTCCTGTTCTGTGCTATCAGGTAATTCTGCTGCTTCATCGTCTGCTGAGATTCCATCTTCAAAAATATCTTCCTCAGAAAAACTTTCCTCTGGACTGTCAGTCTCCTCATTTACATTTTCCTGGACTGTTTCCGGTTCTGTCTCTGAAGCCATGGTTATCCCTGCATTGCCAAAGATCATAGACCCTGATAAAACGACACACAGAAGTTTTTTGATCATTTTTCTCCTCATCCTGTTTTCTCCCTTTTTCTTTTTATACTAAAACGAAGTTCTGATTCTTCGCTTTGCTCCATCCAATTAGATCCCCAGATTTTCCAGTTCTTCACTCATATACCCCTTGAGATGCTCCTTTAAAGCCTTATGCTGAGGCAGGATAAGATCAAAATCCAGTGCCAGGATCTCACCAGCTGCTTCACTTGCATTCTTCAAAATTCCGGCATCATTGTAGATATCACCGATCTTAAATTCCATCAGTCCGCTCTGGCGGATACCGAAAAGATCTCCTGGGCCCCGAAGCTTCAGATCTTCTCCGGCTATATAAAATCCATCATTGGATTCATTGAGGATCTTCAGACGTTTAGAAGTATTTTCTTCATTATTTCCCTGGATAAAAATGCAGTAAGACTGATGCTCTCCACGCCCTACACGGCCCCGAAGCTGATGAAGCTGGGCAAGCCCAAAGCGTTCTGCATTTTCTACCATCATGACGGTAGCATTTGGCACATTCACTCCAACCTCCACAACTGTGGTAGATACCAGTACCTGGATCTCGCCGGAAGCAAACGCCTCCATGATCCTGTTTTTCTCTTTTGGCTTCATCTTTCCGTGAAGGATTTCTACTTTGATCTCCCCCGGAAGGATCTCCTGAAGCTTTCTGGCATAATCTGTAACATTCTCTGCCTCCAGGCCTTCGCTCTCTTCCACCATAGGACAGATCACATAAGCCTGCCTTCCCATCTGCACCTGCTTTTCAATAAAAGAATACGCCTTGGGACGGTAGGAAGTTCCTACTACGCAATTCTTGATCGGAAGTCTTTTTGCAGGAAGCTCGTCAATGATCGAAATATCCAGATCTCCGTATAAAATGATCGCCAGTGTCCGGGGAATGGGGGTTGCGCTCATAACAAGTACATGAGGCGGATTTCCTCTGGTCGTCAGCGCTTCCCTCTGGCGAACGCCGAATCTGTGCTGCTCATCTGTGATCACAAGCCCCAGATTCTTATATTCCACCTTTTCCTGGATCAGGGCATGAGTTCCGATGATCACATTCACTTCACCGTCTGCAATCTTCTGATAGATCTCACGCTTCTGTCTGGCTGTGGTAGATCCTGTCAGAAGCACCGGATGGCAGGAAGCGATATTCTGTTCTTCCATCAGCCTCAGAAAGCCTTCGTAATGCTGATTTGCCAGAACCTCTGTCGGTACCATCAATGCACTCTGAAATCCATTCTCTGCTGAAAGTACCATAGCTAAAAATGCGATCACGGTCTTGCCGCTACCAACATCCCCCTGTACAAGCCTGGACATCAGCTTATGACCGCTCAGATCCCGTTCGATCTCATGCCAGACATTCTTCTGGGCTCCGGTCAGGTCATAGGGAAGCCCTTCTATGATTTCCTCGGTTGTCCATACTGGTTTCATTGGAAAAGTGTTTGGAGCCTCTTCTGTTTTCTCCTTCAAGAGCTGTATTGCCAGCACAAAAAGCAGAAATTCATCGAATACCAGACGTTTCCTGGCTGTGAGAAGCTCCTGCATATTTTTCGGAAAATGAACAGTCCGGATCGCATAATTAGCATCTGCGAGCTGATAGCGTTCCCGTATCTCCTCCGGCAGATATTCCCCATGGAGAGGCCTTGTATCCAAAATCTGATGGACCAACTTCGTGATCATCTTGTTGGAAAGTCCTTTCGTCAGACCATATACAGGCTGCATACTGTGAATGATTTCCTCATAAGCTGCCGGGGTAAAAATCTCCGGATGTTCCATCTGCGGACGGCCTTTTTTTCTGATGATCTTTCCTCTGAGGATAAACACACTGCCCTTTTTGAGTGTTCCCCTCAAATAAGGCGCATTGAACCAGGCAACCGGCAATCGGCCGCTTGCATCTGTCACAGTTGTTGTCAGAACCTGGAGATTGCGTATCTGGTTAATATAAATACCTGTTGCTATAGTGGCACGGATAGAGACTGTTTTGTCCTCCTCTGCTGATGCAATCTCCACAGGCTCCTCATATATATCGTAAGTCCGCGGATAATAACGGAGAAGCTCTTCCGCAGTCGTGATCCCGATCTTCTGGAAAAGCTTCTCTGTTTTCTCACCCACGCCTTTTAATTCACGTAAAGGTGTCTTATCATTCATTTTTTGTGCTCTTTATTCTACAGAAATCAGATAGTAGTAAATTGGCTGTCCACCCTGGTTCAGCTCAACCTCGCACTCCGGATATTTCTCGGTAAGAGAATCAGAAAGTGCCTCTGCATCTTCCTCAGATACATCTTCACCATAGTAAACACTGATGATCTCAGATTCCTCGTCAACCATCTCTGCTACCATCTCCTCCGCTACCTGAAGTCGATCTCTGCCTACTGCAAGGATACCTGCATCACCGATTCCCATGATATCTCCCTCATGGATTTCCTTGTCATCAATACGTGTATCACGGACTGCATAAGTAATCTGTCCGGTCTTCACTCTGGAAATCGCATCGGTCATGGAAGCAAGGTTCTCCTCGCTGCCCTTCTCCGGAACAAAGCTGATCATTGCGGAAATTCCCTGTGGGATTGTCTTGGTTGGTACTACAATGATCTCCTTGTCCTCAGTCAGATCTCTTGCCTGGTTAGCTGCAAGGATAATATTCTTGTTATTCGGGAAAATATAAATTGTTTTTGCATTTACTTTCTCAATAGCATTGAGCATGTCTTCGGTACTCGGATTCATAGTCTGACCGCCTTCGATCAGATAATCTACGCCAAGCTCACGGAAGATCTGAGAAAGTCCCTCACCTACGGATACGGAAATAAATCCATGATCCTTTGGAGGTTCTTTGTTTTCTGCCTGTTCTTTTGCAAGTTTTTCCGCATCTTTGATCAGTTTTTCCTGATGTTCTTCTCTCATATTGTCAATCTTCATGCGGGAAAGCTGACCATACGTGAGTGCGCGTTCAAAAGCCTGTCCCGGATGATTGGTGTGCACGTGTACCTTGACAATCTCATCATCAGCCACCAAAACAATGGAATCACCGATGGAATCCAGAAATTCACGGAAACGGTCGATCTCATCCTGTGGAAGCGGTTTTTCAAGAAGGATAATAAACTCTGTACAATATCCAAATTTGATATCTGCCTCTGCCTGAGGAGAAATCTTTGTGATCTTAGGAGCTGCTGCCTCAAACTGGGAATAATCCACTTCTTTTCCATGATATCCGTCGATGGCACCACGGAAAACTTCCAGAAGTCCCTGTCCGCCAGAATCCACAACACCTGCTTCTTTCAGGACTGGAAGCATCTCCGGTGTTCTGGCAAGAGTTTCCTCTGCATGCTGAAAGATCCCGTCGAAAAAAGCATCCAGATCTTCTGCAGCATCAGCAAGCTCTGCTGCTCTGTCTGCTGCAGCTCTGGCTACAGTAAGAATGGTTCCCTCTTTTGGTTTCATAACTGCCTTGTATGCAGTTTCAACGCCTCGCTCCATAGCTGCGGCAATGGCAGGTGCATCCAGATCTGTAAGTTTACGCACACCTCTGGTAAATCCACGCAGAAGCTGTGACAGGATAACACCGGAATTACCTCTGGCTCCACGGAGGGAACCGGAAGAAATTGCCTTTGCCAGGGATTCCATATCCGGATCTGTAAGAGCACCTACTTCAGAAGCAGCAGACATGATGGTAAGCGTCATATTGGTTCCCGTATCTCCATCAGGTACAGGAAACACATTCAGTTCATTGATCCACTCTTTCTTCGCTTCCAGATTCTTTGCTCCGGACAGAAACATTCTGGAAAGTATTTTAGCATCTATGGTTTTGTTATTCACCACAAGTTCCTCCTCTAAAACTAATCTATTGCACGCACGCCCTCAACCATAATGTTGATCTTTTCAATCTCCATTCCTGTAAAGGCTTCGACTTTATATTTTACATTGTTGACAAGATTGTCCGCAATAGTACTGATATTCACGCCATATGCTACGATGACATGAAAATTCAGCCGGATCTTATTATCATCCGTGATCTTAACACTGATACCATGTTTCAGGCTGTCAATACGCAAAAGCTTGACCAGGCCATCCTTCATACTGATAGCTGCCATTCCGATGATACCAAAACACTCTACCGCCACACTGCCGGCATAAGTCGCAATGACATCTGTATCAATTACGATCTGACCCAATCCGGAATCTATACGTCCATTCATATGGTTACCTCCATTGTTTCATTCAGATTAAATTATATGAATCTATTATAACCTTTTTTTTATAATTACGCAATGATAGAGTTCAACTTGTTTTATCTTATAGAAAATTAAGCTCATCCACTCTAGTGAAGGGAAATCCCTGATTGTGATGGAACATGCCGACCGATACTATGAAACCGGTTTTTCTTTTTCGTTTATTTACTTATAATCCTTTTACAAACGCAACTGCATTTTTTATATCTTCTTCATCTGGATGCCCTTTTGCAATTCCACCAACCAGTTTAAATGGACCAAATGTGTCATAACCTTTGCACCCGAATTTTCCTATCACTTTAGAACGCTTCTTATCCAAAATCTGCTCAATGGATTTATAATTGGCACTTCCACCATAAGTACAGATCAGAAATACCTTTTTGTCGTCCGGTAGATTCTTCTCTGCAAATCCCAATATCGACTGATGAAATTTTGAAAAATAGATTCCTGATGCAAACCCAATCATATCATAACTGCTCAGATCTGCATCGGGTTGTTTTACAACATCAATCAAATCAACCTGACACTCTTCTGCTATGCTCTTTACTAATTTTTCTGTATTTCCATGATGTACCGATGCATATATGATTGCTTTTTTCATTTGTTTTCCTTTCTGCCTGCGCCATCAATCAGGTCATAACTCATGTCCAAAAAGTCCAGTATCTTTGCTTTACTGACCGAACCATCCAGTAAAATCGTGATCCAGTGCTGCTTGTTCATATGGTATCCAGGTAAAAATCCATGAGTCTGAATAATCATATTCGTCATGTCCGGATCACACTTTACATCCATGATATCAACCGACTCTTTTCCTTCTAATCCCAGTTTCGATTTTTCGACAGTCATGATCACTGCATACCATTTTCCGTTTTTATGTCGAAGTACTGCACTGTCTGGCGATGTACTCCATAAATATTCCGGGACTGTTCCGTACTGTTTCTGCACATATTTAAAAATTTCTTCTTTCTTCACAAGCTATTCAACTCCTGACGTTTCTGATATCCTACCTATAATCATACCACATTTTCGGATTCTGAACTACCTGCCAAATCCTTTTGCATTTTCCCGTTTTTCCTATCCTCATATGCCAGTTCAACAAGAATATGTTCTATTCAGATTCAGGAAAGAGACCAGGCCAAAGAAAAAACGATAAATTAATTCGCACTGGGTAATTTTCTATGTTTCAAATTGATCTAAACCATACACACAACGCTTAATTCTACCATGATCCGCCCTGTTCCCGGAGGTATGGAATACTTTCCTTAAAACTCTTTGCAGAATTTTTGATAAATTTCCTTTTTTTGCTTGCAAAAGAGCAATTCATCTGTTAAAATGGTGACTGTTGATAAAAGGAGGTGCTATTCATGGCTAAATGTGCAATCTGCGATAAAGGAGCTCATTTCGGAAACAATGTGAGTCATTCCCATAGAAGATCCAACAAAATGTGGAAATCTAACGTTAAATCCGTCAGAGTAAAAACAACTGCCGGCGGAGCAAAGAAAATGTATGTATGTACTTCTTGTTTAAGATCCGGAAAAGTTGAAAGAGCGTAAGTAATATCGTATGCCCCCGTAGAATGCGGGGGCTGTTTTTTTATCTTTAAGACAGATAAATCACAAGCGGGAAGTATGCCAGGTGCACACTTCCCGCTTATCTGCAAAACATATGATATCCGCATAGCAGACATATGACTGCCATTGCGATCACAATAAAATTCTCTGTAATAAGGATACCAAGAACCATGCCCACACCAATAAAAAACAGCATAAAACCAGTTAGCTTTCCCACTCCTGTCTGCTCATTTCCTGTTTTTTATTACAGTATATGCATGAAATCTAAATGGAATACTACTCTTCTTTCCCGTCTGTATCCTCAGCATTGCCTGCACCTGGCGCAAAACGGTTCACAAAATCCGGCACCATATCCAGAACCTTGGTAAGGCCATCCTGATTTTTTACGTTTACAAGTTTGGTGCTTCCATTCTGGATCACAAGCACTGCACAGGGAGACATCTTTCCGGCAAGACCTCCGCCGCCATTGTTCTTCTTGTCCCCTTCAAAAGCTCCGGCTCCCACGCCGAAGGATACATCGACCAGAGGAAGGATAATGGTATCACCTACATGAATGGCATCGCCAACCACTGTTTTGGCCGATACAAAGCCATCCATTCCTTTAAATAATGAATTCACGGTATCTTTGAAATTATTCTCTTTCTCCATGTTTTACCTCCTTATGTCTCCATCGGTGGATGACGTATTTTATATTTTTATTGAAATAAAGCTCTGCGGCTGTTTTGAGAACTACAATTCCATAAATCCTTCCCTTTAACAGGATCTCTCCCTCAAGAACATTTTCATCATCAAAAAGGGGCGCTGCTTCGATCTTGTTTTTATGAAAAGGAATCGTCATTCCTAATACAGCCAATACCATACCTGTAACTGCCGGATCTTCATTGCCAAATGTGATTTTTCCGGTGATCCTTGTCGGAAGCACATGATAAATCAGTTTTTTTGCATTTTTCCACAGAAAGGAAAGAGCCTCTCTGGTTCGGGGATGGTCTAAAAATTCCTTCCACCAGTTTATCTTATCACAGAAATTCCGGATTGTTAATGCAAGACTTTGCATTTTTTTCAGAATCCTTTTGGGGATTCCAAGAAAATTCTGTACGATTCGGATCAGCTTTCCAACTGCCGTTTTTATTTTTCCCACTATATTCGAAATTAAATCTGCAATCTTTGTCCGAAGCTTCTTTTCATCTTCCGATATTTCTTCGGAAATCGATATCGGCTCCATTATTACCTTTTCCGAAATTTCATTTATATCTTCAACAGTATCTTCCTGAGGCTCAGACATTTGCAGCTCTGCGGTATCATTCTGATTTTCGCTTTTTGATGTCTTTTCATGGCTTCTGGAAGACTCTGTCTGTTTTTTTGCATTTTGATTTCCGGAGTTGGAAAGAGCTCTTGGTTCCTTTTTTTTACGAAACAGATTTTTTAATTTTTCCAACGGAATCCCTAAAAAACATATTTTTGTTTTCAGAACGCCCTGCTCCCAAAATACCTGTGCAGATATTATATGAAGCAGCCAGTTCACTTCACCGGTAGCATGTATTTCACGAAGACTATCCGTACGGTCTTTTTTTAATTTCCCTCTGTATCTGATCGGACAGAATAAAAGAAGCAGCAGGATCAGAAAGATCAGCCCGATCAGGATCCCCAGAAGGATCAATATCCATTTTATTATCAGCCATAATATATGCAGCATTGGTTCACCTGTTTTTCAGATATTCTTTTATTTTAAAATTTCCAGTTTCGGTATAAACCTGTTCGATCATATCCTGTACCATCTGTATAGCACCGGATTTTCCTCTAGCCATTCCAACGATCAAAGGACAGGTGGCTCTGGCGCTTCGCTGTACAAGCATGCCTGCAGGAAGAATTTCCAAAATATTTCCGGGATTATCAGACAAAGTAACAACGTAGATATCCGGCACGAATTTGCCAGCAGTGATCCTGGCTCTTATTCTAGTAGGATTTTTTACATCATTTCCTATGTAATAGTTTTTCATCCATTTCAGCAATCTGCCATCACCTCCGTCTATAATGCCAAACAGGGCTGCGTATGTACACAGCCCTGTCCTGTTGTTAAAAATACTTCTGCTGTTTCGCCCAGACGCCCTCACTTCGCATTTCCAGATACTCCTGATAGGCCTGTTCCACGATATGCTTCTCGTTGGAAAAACGGAGAAGGTGATAGATCTCATGAAACTTATAGTATCCGGAATCTACAAAATATTCCTCTCGCTGGGGTTTGCTATGATAATTATCAGCTATCATGAGATACCAGTGTACCTCTTTCATTACCACATCCTCCGGAACGGTGAAATTATACTGGCTCTTACCGATATATTTCACGATAGAGGCCCGAACACCTGCTTCTTCCATTACTTCACGTAAAGCAGTCTGTTCAAAAGTCTCTCCTTTTTCTACAGTTCCTTTGGGAAGCACCCATCCTTCATAACGGTTCCTGTAGGATTTATACAATGCCAGGATCTTACCCCGATGAATTACCACACCGCCACAGCTTGTTGCTTCTATCATATTGCAATCCTCCTGTAATGCGTGTGTCTTTTGCACTGGCTATAGTATACCTCTTTTTCACCTTATAGGCAAGGGGCAAGAAGCAGATACTGTTCTCAATTTAATCGAAATAATATGCATCAAAAACATCGGCCGCAATGGGAACTGCCGCTTCACTTCCGGTTCCGCCGTTTTCCACGATCACTGCAATGGCGATATCCGGATCATCTACATTAGAATAACCCACAAACCAGGAATGACTGGAGCCATTTTCATCAAACTCCGCAGAACCGGTTTTTCCGGCAACAGTATATCCTCGTCCGTTCAATGCGGAAGCCGTACCGTTTTCAACTACATTTTTCATTAGTTTTCCAAGGATATTGGCTTCATTTCTTGTCATCAGACGTTTGTATTCTGTTTTTTCTGTTTCCCTGACCGTATCACCGGAATTATTCACGATCTTATCGATCATGGTTGGCTTCATCAGTACACCATCATTGGCGATGGCACTTGTGATCAATGCCATATGCATCGGAGAAACAAGAGTGTTACCCTGGCCGATCGAGGTCTGCATCACAAGTGCATTCGGAGAATCTTTATCAAGGGTAAAGCGACTGGTTTTATAGGAATTCAGCGGAAGCGCCCTATTAAAGAGCAGATCCTCTGCAGTACTTTTCAGAGTATCTCCTCCCAGACCAAGTCCCATATCTGCAAATGCACAGTTACAGGAATGTGCAAATGCGGAATAAAAATCCTCCTGCCCATGTACTGCACCATTGTAACACTGGATCGTGTGGTCATCCACTGTGATACTTCCCTGACACAGATAGGAATATCCCTCCAGTGATCCCTTTTGTCTGAAATAATCCAGTGCCGTGACGATCTTAAATGTTGATCCCGGAGGATAAGCTCCATTGGTTGCACGGTTTAAAAGGCTACTGTTACTTTCATCATTAACAAGGGTATCCCAGTTCTGTGCGATCGTGTTCGGATCAAAATCCGGTTTGCTCACCATAGCCAGGATACGTCCGGTGGATGGTTCCAGTACAACTACCGCTCCTCTGCGGTCTCCCAGAGAATTGTATGCCGTTGTCTGAAGATCTGCATTCAGACTGGAAATCACGGTATCACCCTGATTCTTTTTTCCCAGGAATTCATTTTTCATCTGTTCCAGAAAAAATGAATGGGAGGTGAGAAGCTGGAAATTTGCTTCCGATTCCAAACCACTTTTACCATTGGTATCATATCCTACTGCATGTGCAAAAATATTGGAAAACGGATACGTTCTCTCTTCTGTTCCATCTTCATACACATTGGTCTGTGCCAGAACCTCACCATCCGAAGACTGGATACTTCCACGTACTACCCGGTCCGAAAATGTATCCTGACGGGTGTTGTACGGGCTGTTGATAAAATCTTCGCTTTTTATGGCGTCAAAATAGACCAGATATCCGATCAGACTGACAAAGATCAATATAAAGAAGGCCGATACAAAAGTTAAAGGCCGGTTCTTTTTTCTACGGAGTCTGGCGATTTCTCTTTCTCTCAGGCGTTGCTCTCTTTCCTCTTCTTTCAATCGTTTCTTTTCGCTGCGTTTCAATTTGTTCGTCCTCATCTTCCCTCAGAATATACAGTCCCTGAATGATCGCAAGCATCAGGATGGTACACATGACAGAACTGCCTCCGTAACTCACCAGCGGAAGTGTAACTCCTGTCATTGGAATAAACTTGGTTGCACCGCCAATGGTCAGAAATACCTGAAAAGCATATTCCGTTCCGAGCCCCAGTGCGATCAGTTTATAAAACGGATTCCTGATCTTTAGTGCAATAGTAACGATCATCAGAAAAAAGCTTGTGCATACAAGAATCAGGCAGATGGCAAAAATGCCACCCAGTTCCTCGCAAATAGCACTGAAGATAAAATCATTTTTTACGACCGGAATCTTCTCCGGAGAGCCCTGACAAAGTCCCATTCCAAACCAGCCTCCGGTTCCGATCGCAAACAGAGACTGCACGATCTGATAACCTTCATTTTGATAGACAGCCATCGGATCCTTCCAGGCACTGACTCGCTGACGGACATGTCCAAAAAGATGATATGCGATCACCGAACCAACGCATCCTCCGCCAAGTCCCAGAAATAAATAGCTCGGATTTCTGGTTGCCACATAGATCAGTACAAGGTAGGTGACAAAAAAGATTACTGCACTACCCAGATCCCTGGAAAGAACCAGAATCCCTACATGGATCACTGCAACGATCGTAGCCAGTACTACTTTGCGAAAATCCACCTTGGTACACAGAAGTGATGCCATAAAAAATACGAAGGTTATCTTGATCACCTCGGAAGGCTGGATTCCCATAAGAGAAAGCTTTGCACCGTAGCTTGTGCTTGCCAGAACAAGAACTGCTGCCAGAAGTACAATACCAATTCCGGCATAAGCCCATGTAAGATCCTTTAAAAATTTTATTTTTCGTATCATTACCGGTATCACCAGTGATACTGCACTACCTGCGGCCACGATCAGAAGCTGCTTAGTTGCAGACGGAAGTGAAAGCCGGCAGAGCATGATAAATCCTACGCTCAGGAGCATACACATATTATTTAAAAGAAGCAGCGATGCATTCTGATAAATAATTCGATAAAGGATCTGGATCGCTGCAAAAAAGATCATCATTTCGATATAGAACAGGATGACCCTGAAATCCATGCTTTTTAAATAGATCACAAGAAATGCTGTAAAATCAATAAAAAAGATCATGGTCAGCTGCTGATGGAGCAGTTCTCTCTTTTCTTCCTCATCCTGCCGCCACACCATATAAAAACAATGAAAGGTATAGACGATCATCAATGTGAGGATCACATACTTAGATAATTCTGTAATTACATTAATCATACACTTTTACTCGGCTCCTCTTTTAAAATGGCCTTTTGTATACCTGCGTCCGGAAGGTTTTCCGTTTTCCTGATAAACCGTCCGGAATTCTTTCAGGATCGCTTTTGCTTTCTTTGGCTCTTCGATCGTAAATGCCAGTCGCAAAGAGTGAAGGTTCAGTTTTTTTACCTGATCTTTTTCACCCGGAAGTCCGTAAGGAATGCTATTATAAATGATATTATAACAGTATTTTGCTTTTTCGGAGATGTTTTTTCCCCATGGATCACAGCTGCATTTTACCGGAAATTCACTGTTATAGCGGTCTTTCAGATAAGCCGTCTCATATTTTCCTGTACATCCGAAAAGATTCTTCCTTACACATTGCGCGGAAAGCATCAGTGGGATATAACCATATAAAAGCAGCTCCGAAGAAGTATTATCTCTGTGTTTCAGTTCACCCTCATTCAACTCAAGGGGGACTGTATTTCGAAGAACTCCCTCTTCCCGCCAGAAATCAACACTCTGATCATTCCAGGTATACATGGATGCATCCAGGATACATTTTTCGCCATATCCCATTTTTTTCAGTACGGCGTAAGATTCCAGGTTTCTTACCAGAAAACCCTTCATACCCTGCTCCAACCATTTTTGAGCTGATTGAAGCCACTTTTCGGGGATTTCTCCGCGATGGATATGTGGAGTAGAAAGATATAATTCACTGCTTGCAGCAAGTTCCGGTGAAAAATATTTTTCCATAGTAGCAAAAGGAAAATAAAAACCTGTAATCCCCGGTTCGTTCAAAAGTACTTCCGCAGTATCCGAACGTTCACAGGATACATACACAGGCAGGCTGTCTGTTCCCCTTCTGTGACAGGCAGCCAGATCCTTAGATTTCGTCGGCTGCTTCGTAACCTGTGCTCTCTTCTGACATCCGATCAGTGCTTCCCGCAGCTGACTCAGAGCATCTCTTCGTACTTCATTGAGAACTTTAACCGGAACAAAAATCCTTCCATTTATTTCAATGTTCAGATCCTCCCACTGAAAATCTGTATTTCCCAGTTTCTCCATCTGCTGACGGATCCTCTGTTCTTCCATTGGCTGATTTTTAGCAAACTGTACCTCACCGCCCATAGCAGTTACTGTCTGGCCCTTGCAGGTTATTTCCAGTATAACAGGACTTTCAGGAGAAAGTATTAAATTCCCATGAATTTTTTCTTTTATTTTTCTGATCTCCGGCTGGATATTACCGGATTTTTTTTCATTGGCAAAAGCCATCATTTCCGGCCCGCGATACATATCATAGTATCCTTTGCAGGATCCTCCACGACTGAAAAGCTCAAGAAGATACTTCCGGTCTTTTTCCTGAACGTGATATTCTTTTCCACTTAAATACATATCCAGATATTTTCGATATACTGCCGTGACGCCCGCTGTGTACGCCGGCTGTTTCATACGCCCTTCGATCTTCAGAGACATAACACCCGCCCCCAGGATATCCGGAAGAATATCCAAAGTGCAGATATCTTTCAGGCTTAATGCACAAAAATCCTTGTCTCCTTTATATTTTCTGTGATCCATGGTTACACTGTAAGGAAGTCTGCATGGCTGTGCACAGCGGCCACGGTTTCCGCTTCTTCCACCGAAAATACTGCTCATCAGACACTGGCCGGAATAGCTGTAACAGAGAGCTCCATGGATAAAAGTCTCTATTTCCAGAGGACTTGCCTTATGCATGGCAGATATCTCTTCCAGGGAAAGCTCTCTGGCCGGAACCACACGAGTTGCTCCCTTTTCCTCCAAAAATAGCATTCCCTCCGGTCCGGTTACTGTCATCTGTGTGCTTGCATGAATATCCAGATCCGGGAAATTCCGGCGTATAAAAGAAAATACTCCCAGATCCTGTACGATCACCGCATCCAGACCTGCCTCATAATACGGAAGCAGATATTCAAACAGCTGATCATCCAGTTCACGGTTCTTCAAAAGTGTATTCACAGTAAGATATAATTTACGGTTATGGATATGTGCGGTCTCAATGGCAGTGATCAGCTCTTCCTGGGTGAAGTTCTGCGCATAAGCTCTTGCTCCAAAAGCCGGTCCCCCTACATATACCGCATCAGCCCCGGCACCAATAGCTGCCTCAAAGCTTTCATAAGAACCTGCCGGCGAGAGCAGTTCTGTTATCATATTTTTCAAAGTATTCCCTCATCTCCCATCTGTTAATCAATCCGATGACCATAAAACAAAAGAGGATTACCGAAGCAATCCCCCATCCTTATTTAAGCAGTTCATCAAGTTCTTTCTCCAGTTCCTTCACCTTACCGTCCAGAAGATTCTTCTGTTCCTGAGCTTCCTGTTCTGCCTTCTTCGCCTCTTCAATCTGCATTTTCAAAGAGATCAGTTCATGTTTCAGATCATACATCTCCTGGTCTTTCTGCTGCAGATCCTGTTCAAAAATCTCCGCCTGCTTCTTTGCCTTAAAATAATCATCTGTAATATTCAGACTGAGCAGTGTATGCTTGGTCTCCATGGCCTGTCTGGAGTATCCCGGCATCTGACTCAGCTCACTGATCTTATTATTCATATAGGCTGCAACCTTCTGAAAATATTCCTCGGACTCATACCCGCCCAGAGTAATGATCTTTCCATCGATAACAACCTGTGCTGTATTCTTTACCGCCATTCGTAAAGCCTCCTGAATTTATCTGTTACTGGTAATTTCCTCAATAACATTCCTCTGCATTGCCGGTCTTACAACCCACAATTTCTTTTATTATAACTGATTCCCGCAAAAATGTATAGAAGTTTTTCTATTATTTTGTCGATTACAATATTTTCTTTAAAAATGCAAATGTTTTTCTCAATTATGAGTGTTGGCTTTCATGTGTTCGATCATCTTTTTCCAGGAATCAATACCGCAGGTTCCACTTACCTTTACGCCTGTGTTTTTCTGGAAAACTTTCAGAGATGCTTCTGTATCGTCTCCGAAATGGCCATCCACAGTAACACCAAGTACAGACTGCAGCACGGAAACTGCAACGCCGGAATTCCCTTTCCGGATGATCGGAAGCTGGGTCTCAAATTTTCCTGTCAGAACTACTGCCTTTTCTGAAGTCTGTACAGGATACACTGCTTTTCCGTTCCAGTCATAGATGGTGTAGCCCTGTTTCCACTCTTTCTTTGCATTCTCAAGGCTCTTGTATGCTCCAATCTGGCTCTTGCTGTCAGCCCAGGACTTTCTTGTGCGATAATACTTATCTACCGTTGGCGTGGTGGTCTCAGCTCCGATCAGCTGCTTGAACCGGTTCCAGTCACCTTTTGCACGGATCGCTGACGGGCAGTTCTTTGCGCATACATCATAATGCTGCACAACTCTGTCAGCCGGGATTCCCAGCTGTTTCATAAGCTGTTTGCACAACCGGACTGTATTCTGGAAAGCTTTCTCATAATTATAGCCAGCCTGGACACACATCTCGATTCCTACTGAATTTCTGTTGTTGACAGTACCAAACAGCCGACCGCCGTAGTTAACCCCTACGTGCCATGCGCCACGGTTATACGGAAGCGCCTGATATGCCTCTGTGTCATCCACATATACATGTGCAGAATAGCCTTTAAAGTTTCCATCATGTTGAGCCTTAGCATGTGCTTTCGCATTTGCACCCTTGGCATAGTTATCTGTGTTGTGAATTACGATATATGCCGGTTTATGACCTGCATAGCTGTTGTTGTTACTGATAAGACTTGTGTTGATATTCATGGTTGTACTCTCCTTTTCTGTTTTTGATGTCTTATTTGATGCCTTAATAGATAATATGCCATTCAAAATGCTGATGATCTTCTGACCATAATTCCTGCCGGATACCTGAGCTTTTCCCATAATCTTTAACATATGTTTCCTCCAATAAAAAAAGACGATTACTCGCCTCCTAAAAATACTTGAATTATTTTTTTCGAAATGGTATATTGATAATACAAAGGAACAACCGCCCACAAGGGGTTGAACTCAGTGAATAGCGAAATAGAAATTCCACCCTACACTCAGCCAAAGTTTTGGGGTGGTTTTTCTATGTAGAAAATTACTTACAAAACGTCAAAACGAACGTAAGCAATGCCAGAATGAACATACCAAAAGCCATGAGGTCTTTGAAATCAAAATGATTCTTGTCCATCAGCACCACCTCCATTCTATGTAGAATAGAGGTCAGCCACCCTGCAACACGATTGCTCCGTGTTCTATATTATCATATCGTCCTTTGATGTTCAACGAATTTCACAAAGGGATCACTTGCCCTCTGAATCTTTGTATTTCGTCCTGTCCCAGATACCTTTTACTTTTTCCCAACCGCCGGTCGCAACCAAATACACTACAAACGCCGCAATAATCGATGCGAAAATATAATACCAGGTGACAGCTGTCTTATAATACGTGCACAGGACTGCCAGTGCCACCGGACACAGGATCAGTGATGTGACCAGTGCTACAATACTTGTCGGGATCTTATTAAGTCCCGGGAGCTCTTTGATCACCTGCACAATAATCGATACCAGGAACGCCAGCACCCCGATCAGCGCCAGACCATATGTTACATACTGCATCATTACATTTACATTCATGTTCATTCTCCTTTTCTTTCCAGATCTTCTATTCTATGACATGAGCAAATGATTGTTTCCATGTAGTGTTTCCCTTCTCCGACTGTTGCACCGGCGCAATTACAGTTTAAAGCACATGTTTTGAAATTTCTTATAAGCATCAAAGTATAACTCGTGCTTATCTCCGTTATATGTCAGCTCATAATACATTCCATCCGGCACAGTCGTGCTCAGAAGTGCTTTACTGTTCTGTAATGTCTTACAACTCCATACCACGTACACATACTGTACTGTGATCTGTTTTCCATCGATCTTATCCATGTGTGAATTGGTATATTCAGCTACTTTTACTTTGCAAAGTCTTAAAAATTCTTCATTTCCCATTCCTTACCTCCTACACATGGTCAATTCTCGGAATTCCATACTCAACCGCACGCTCATGTTCGATCTTGCATCCTCTTGCTTTCTGCCAGTCTTTTGCAAAATAGGCGATATCGGCATCAGATAAAAACTCCAGGGACTTTCCAATGAACCACAGAGGTTTTGCTCCTACCGGTGCTGACTGGAAGAAAGAATCAATAACCTCTACAGGTTCTCTCAACAACTCTTCTGCCGCTTTGATTGCCACCTTTCGCTCTGCAAGAATCTCCTCGTCTGCTTTGCCACTCATTGGCTGACTGATAAATAATTTCTTCATTTCTTGTCCTCTCTTTCTTAAAAAAGTGTATAAAAATACCACCTGTCATTTTCTGACTGGTGGATAATTATTGTTTATTTTAAGTCTTGCATTCTTGTGTATATTATCGTAAAATACACATAAGATATCTTAATAAGAACCATTCGCAGTACCCATGATCTTTTAGATCGTACAGCTGAATGGTTCTTATTTTTTATTTCTTTGATAAACACCAATTATTTTTCTATCCTTGTACAATGCGATCTCTTCCAAAAAAGGAGAGATGTGTTGATCTGAACAGATTATTGACCTGCTCCATTATTTCGCCCTCTTTCAGCGGGCAATCCGTTATATCAAAAATAAAGTTTCCTGCCTGGCGCTTTTTCTTTTTTACCGCATTATACAGAACGTTTTTTCACCTGTGCTAATAGTCTTCAATTCAGATTCTCTGGTAACTCAGTTACCGAGTAATTCACTTTTTTTATGACCTTTACTTTGTCGATAAATCAGGACGAGGATATCCAAGATGGGTATATGCCAGCACGGAAGCCATTCTTCCACGTGGAGTTCTGTTAAGGAAACCTGTCTGCAAAAGATAGGGTTCATACACGTCTTCCAGTGTTCCGGAGTCTTCTCCGATCGATGCGGCAAGTGTTTCAAGCCCCACGGGGCCGCCCTGAAAATTCAGGATCAAGGTCTGGAGAATGCGGCGGTCTGTTTTATCAAGGCCATACTGATCTACTTCCAGAAGATCCAATGCGAAGCAGGCAACATCGTAGGTGATCACACCATTATACTTCACCTGGGCGAAATCACGTACTCTCTTCAGAAGACGGTTGGCCAGACGGGGGGTTCCTCTGGAACGCTTGGCGATCTCGGCAGCTCCATTGGGTTCGATTTCCACGCCAAGCACCTGAGCGGAACGTAGAATGATCGTCGTCAGTTCTTTTTTATCATAAAACTCCAGTCTCTGTGTTACGCCAAAACGATCACGAAGCGGCGCGGAAAGAAGACCTGCCCTCGTTGTTGCACCTACCAATGTAAACTTCGGAAGATCCAGACGAATGGAACGGGCGGATGCTCCCTTGCCGATCATGATATCGATAGCAAAATCTTCCATTGCCGGGTAAAGAACCTCTTCTACCTGTCGATTCAGTCTGTGTATCTCATCTACAAACAGCACATCTCCTTCCTGAAGGTTGTTCAGGATCGCAGCCATTTCGCCTGGCTTTTCAATCGCAGGACCTGATGTTACCTTCATATGTGTTCCCATCTCATTGGCAATGATCGCGGAAAGTGTAGTCTTTCCCAGCCCCGGAGGTCCATAAAACAGCACATGATCCAGTGAATCATGACGCTGCTTTGCTGCTTCGATATAAATTTTCAGGGTATCTTTTGTTTTCTGTTGACCAATATACTCATCCAGACTCTGAGGCCTTAAATTTCCCTCCAGGGAAAAATCCTCTTCTGTAACATCTGTGGTGATCATTCTTTTTTCCATTTAAATACGTTTCTCCAATTTATAACTGTTTTAATGCAGCTTTGAGCAAGGCCTCCACGTCGTCTGGTGAAACATCAGAGACTTTACGAACGGCTTTCATGGCATCAGTACTGCTGTAACCAAGTGCGATCAGTGCTTCTGCTGCTTCCTGACGTCCGTCGTGGATCAAGAATCCAGAAATAGAGGCAGCCTCCTGTTCATGGGCAAGTTTCTTCTCAAATGCATCTTCAAGTTTCAGTTTGTCTTTTAATTCGAGAATAAGTTTCTGTGCAGTTTTTTTACCGATTCCTGGTGCTTTGGAAATGGTTTTGATATCGTCAGAAAGAACGGCAAAACGCAATTCATCTGCAGTCAGTCCTGCAAGAACTCCAAGCGCGGCCTTAGGCCCGATTCCGTTTACATTTAGAAGAAGGCGAAACATTTCCAGATCATCTTTGGAAAGAAAACCATATAACTGCATGGCATCTTCTCGTACCTGAAAATAAGTATGGATTTTGACTTCTCCATCTATGCGGGATACCTGCTCAATTGAACTGCCTGTCATAAAAATCTCATAACCGATGCCGTTATTTTCCAGGATGACGGCGTTTTCTGTAGTATCAGCCACAAGACCTCGAATAAATGAAATCATATATAATCTCCTGCTGTTATTTGCTGCAGCGAAAATAGTTGCAACAGATTTCTGTAATCAAAACTTACTTTCACAATGATAACATATCAATCTGCAAAAAGCAAACATCTATTCGAGTGTGAAATAAAAATCCCGGCTGGAAAATTTCTCAGCCGGGATAAAATTAAACATATGGAAAGAATGAGTATTTCTTTTAAAGAATAACGTGTCGCGGACATGCTTCTTTGCATGCACCACAGTTTGTACATTTTTCGTAATCAATGTGAGCGCAGAAATCTGTAACGGTGATTGCACCGTTCGGACATGTTTTTTCACATTTCTTACATCCGATACATCCGAGTTCACATGCAGTTGTAACGGCTTTTCCCTTTGCATGAGAGCTACAGCCAACAAATGTTTTTTGATCATATGGTGCAAGTTCAATCAGATGATGCGGACATTTCGCAATACATTTACCGCAGGCCTTACAGGCTTCACGGTCAACAACTGCTACTCCGTTTACAATATGAATTGCATCAAACGGACAAGCTTTTACACAGCTTCCAAATCCCATACATCCATAATTGCATGCTTTGGATCCGCCGCCTGGAATGAATGCCATCATTTCACAGTCTTCTACACCAGTATAGTTATAATTGTCTTTTGTTTTTTCGCAGGTTCCTGTACATTTTACAAAGGCAGCCATACGAGCAGATTCAACTACTTCCTGTCCCATGATTCCGGCAATTACTTTGCCTACTGCTTCTCCGCCTACCGGACAGGCATTGACCGGTGCTTCGCCCTTTGCGATTGCAGCAGCAAGACCATCACATCCAGGATAACCGCAGCCACCACAGTTGTTTCCAGGAAGTGCTTCGCGGACTGCAACTTCACGTTCATCTGTTTCGACAGCAAATTTTTTGCCGGCAATACTCAGGAAAATACCAATAAAGAGACCGACAGCTGCAACAACTACGGTTGCTGTAATAATTGCTCCAATATTCATAATGTCGCCTCCTTAAATTAATCCTGAAAATCCGAAGAACGCAATCGCCATCAGTCCAGCTGTCAGAAGAACGGTTGGAAATCCCTGGAAAGCTTCCGGAATATCGTTGTAGGCAATTTTCTCACGGATTCCTGCCATCAGCACAATAGAAATGGAGAAACCAAATGCTGTTGCGAAACCGTTTACAGTGCCTTCCAGAATATTGTAATCCTTCTGCACGTTTGTAAGAGCCACACCAAGAACTGCACAGTTTGTGGTGATCAGAGGCAGATACACGCCAAGTGCTTTGTAAAGAGAAGGCATACTTTTCTTCAGGAACATTTCTACGAACTGCACCAGTGCTGCAATGATCAGAATGAACACGATGGTCTGAAGGTAAGTCAGATCA
>ENA-OPDD01000019-OPDD01000019.1-human-gut-metagenome-genome-assembly--contig:-NODE-19-length-116548-cov-6.611196_pt1 | contig 116548 bp, 110 predicted proteins | sample MGYA00241574_ERZ501499 | MGnify/ENA primary metagenome ERZ501499 (study PRJEB25962, sample SAMEA2042576) | human gut metagenome | biome: human gut; feature: human-associated habitat; material: faeces...
GTACTTCATTTGATAAAAAACTAAAAAAACAGCGATTTACATCAAACTTACATCATTTGATGCAGAAATCGGTGCAAGCAAGAAAAAATCGCATAATTAGTACAATGAGTGGGCAATTCCAATCGGGATTGCCCATTTTTTGAACAAACAAAAATACATATCGAAATTTACAGGAGAAATATATATGGTTGGAAGAATTTATCATGTAGGACTAACGGTTTCTGATTTGGAACGCTCAATTGCATTCTACAGAGATGTCCTTGGGCTTGAGTTTCAAGGAGAGATTTTTATGGAAGGCGAAGAAACAGATAAAATGTTTCGTAGAGTAAATTGCAAAGCAAGGGTCGCTTATTTGAATGGCTCCAAGGCTGTTGAAGCACCGCCAGTTGAGCTGATTCAGTTTGTAAACAACGAAGTAAAGAAAGTTCCCTCTGATTTGTTTACAACATCTATCTCGGAAGTATGTTTCTACACAGATGATATTGATTCTGCTTACAAACATCTCGTAGATAATAATGTGGAGTGCTTGTCTGAACCGCAGTATTTCGATTTTAGAGCAGATGGATTTGGGGAAAGTAGAGCTTTTTATTTTAGAGACCCGGATGGAATCATTCTTGAGATGATGCAGCCGCTTTAATGAAAAATGGTAAGTACAGGAAAGCGGCAACTTTCAGTTTGTCAGGTTGTCCTTTGAGAGGGGAGAAATCCTTTTCTCAAAGGGCTTTTTCTATTTATACGGATATTCGCAAACTACAAGATAAATCCAAAACTTCATATACTCTAAGCACAAGGAGGTTGAGGTTTGGTTTATAAACAGTTATCAAAGATTTCATATTTAAATAATTTGGCAATCAAAAGATGTTGTCCTTTGCAAAGTGCTTCTGATTGGTAAAAATGATGACAGGATAAGAGGAAAAAAGTATAATGATTTCAAGAAATCAGAAGTTGGAGGAAATATACATGAAAATTGTCATTATTAATGGAAGTGCCAGAAAGGGAAATACGCTGAGAGCGATTGACGCATTTATAAAAGGGGCATCAGAAAAGAATGAGATTGAAATCATCCAACCAGATAGACTTCATATAGCACCTTGTAAGGGATGTGGTGCCTGTCAATGTTATAAAGGATGTGTTGATCAGGATGATACAAATTCCACAATCGATAAAATTGCCGATGCAGATATGATTCTTTTTGCTACTCCGGTATATTGGTGGGGAATGTCTGCACAGTTGAAGCTTATCATTGATAAGTGCTACTGCCGCGGTTTGCAGCTGAAAAATAAAAAAGTTGGAACAATCGTTGTGGGTGGATCCCCGGTGGATAGTATCCAGTATGAGTTGATTGACAAACAGTTTAGCTGTATGGCAAAATATCTTTCATGGGATATGGTTTTCCAAAAATCATATTATGCAACAGACAGTGATGAGCTTGCAAAAAACAAAGATTCTATAAAAGAACTTGAAAATATTGGAAAAAACTTATAAAGCATATTTAAAGTTCGAGGTTTCAGAAAAAAATAAAAATATGAGTAGGACTCGATAAATTCCAATTGGTATAGCTGGCTATAATGTGTCATTCCATTGCGATTGTAAACTTACCACCAAGAAAAATGATGGGTATCAATTCTGAAGGTATGTTGATCTCAGCTGTATATGAAGAAAATGGTCATGAAGGACTAAACTTATTGATGGTTGATGACAAGATTCCTGCAGGAGCTAAGCTTTACTAGGATAAAAAAATGAGTAATTTTTGGTGTAAATTTACGCATTTACGCCAATTTAAAATGGAAAGATAACTATAAAACTAGAGTAGAGATTGTATTGTGTGATACAGCTTCTACTCTTTTTCTATATCAACAAATGATACTATAATTTATTGAAGAAAAAAATAAATCATATATTGGACAATTCTTAAGAGGAGTTGTCTTTTCTTTTGTACTACATATTGTTCTTGCGTGTCATTAATTGCAGTGGTAAACTGAAGCCAGGAAAGCAGTTAGTCTAATCTAACATTTTTGAGGGTTGATTATGAAGTTTTATAAAAGTGGAGATCAAAGTAAACCAGTCATCTTTTTGTTTCCAGGCACTTGTTGCTTATATAGTAGTTTTGATCATGTGTTAGAAGGATTACATGCATATTTCTATACGGTGGCTGTTTCTTATGATGGTTTTGATCCAAATGAGAATACTCAATTTCATTCGATGGAAGAAGAGTGTGAAAAGATTGAAAAAGAAATAATGGATCATTATGGCGGAAGAATTAAAGCCGCTTATGGATGTTCACTTGGAGGCAGCTTTGTTTCTTTGTTGATTCAAAGAAAAAGAATTCATATTGATCATGGCATTATTGGAAGTAGTGATATGGATGAGGTTGGAAAGGTGATGGCTACAATTCAGGCATCTATAGTAACGCCTATTATGTATAAAATGGTGCATACAGAAACACTTCCAAAGTTTATGGAGAAAAAGATTGCACAAATGGATGATTCGAAGAAGAAATTGGTGAATGGATTTTTAGATATGTTTGGTTTAGGTGGTTCTTGGATCACAAAGAAGAGTATTTATAATCAGTTCTATTCGGATTTAGTGACAAAAGTACAACACAATATGGATGTTCCAAATACAAAAATTCATGTATTCTATGCGACCAAAATGGGTAAAAAATATGAAAAGAGATACTATACATATTTTAAGAATCCGGATATTCATCGATTTAATATGCAGCATGAAGAATTGTTTTGTTGCCACGCTAACAAGTGGATAGAAGAAGTAAGAAATGTTGTAATTGGAGATGTTGGATTATGAAATCAAAAATAGATATTACAGGTGTTTCAGAGACAATGCTTCAGACTTTATATGCTAGAGCAAAAGAAACGAATAGTCAAAATGCAAAAATCAAGGATGATATTGCCGTACATATTGTTGAAAATATAGATTATGATTTTTCTAAAGCTGATAAAGATAGTGCTATGAGTAGTGGTGTTATCGCAAGAACGATTGTGTTGGATCGTATGGTCGAACAATATTTAAATGTTCATACAAATGCAGTTGTAGTAAATATTGCATGTGGGTTGGATACTCGTTGTTACAGAATGAAAGGTAAATATCTTCGTTGGTATAATCTTGACTTGCCTCAAACTATGAAGATAAGGGAACAGTTTCTTATTGAAACAGGGCCAATGTATCAAATCGCAAAATCAGCTATGGATGATTCTTATATCCATGATATTGAGTATCATGGAGAAGATATTCTAGTGATCATTGAAGGGTTAACTATGTATTTAGACGAAAAAGAAGTGTTGAAGATGTTTTCTATTATTGAAAAATCCTTTAAAAAAGTAACTGTTCTTGTCGAAACTATGTCGCCTTTTGTAGTAAAGCATATGAAAGAAAAGTCGATAGATCAAAGTAATGCTAAATTTTTGTGGGGTGTAAAGAATGGAAATGAACTACAAAAGATTTTACCAGAATTTATTTTTGAAAAGGAAGTTAGTTTGATTGAAGGTATGAAAGAATTGCATCCTATTTATCATTTGTTTGGATGGATTCCATTGGTTCGAAATATTTCAAATAAAATTATAGTTTTGAAGAATAGGAGTTAATACGGATGAAGAAAATTCATTTTGAAGTACATACAGACGGATTCTATGGTGACTATTGGAAATGCAAAACGGATTCAGATTGTGCGATGATTGCCATGATTGGTGATGATTCCCAGGATTATTTGGCCCGTACATCTGTAAAATGGTTACATAAACTAGGATTAAATGTAATGACTATGTCACCCGCAAAAAAAGATTATGGACATCATAATTATCCTTTAGAACGAATAGAGAATGCGATAAGATGGCTAAAAGTACATGGAAATAAGAAAGTTGGAATTGTGGGTGCATCCACTACAGGAACACTAGCACTTACGGCAGCTTCTTATTTTGAAGATATCACTTTGACAATTGGCTTAACTCCAAGTGATTTTATTTGGCAAGGCTTTATGCAAGGCAAAAAAGATGGTTGTAAAGAATGGCCAATCGAAGGGGAATCACTATTTTCTTATAGGGAAAAATCACTTCCATATATGCCATTTTGTTATAAACATCCTCAATATTGGCATGTGATTGAACAAGAAACAAAGCGAACAGGTGATATGATCAATTCTAGAAAGTTGTTTGATGATTCAGAAGCTGTTCATCCGATTTTGGAAGAAGAAAAAATCAAGATTGAAAAGATTCATGGAAAACTATTGTTGATTGGCGCTGAAGATGATGTGTTGTGGGATGCTGCAAAATACATTCGTCGCATGGAAGAACGAGAACATATATGCAAGTTAGAAGCTGTTGTGTATAAATATGGAACTCATTTTGTTTTTCCGGAAAGCATGTTAAAGATGATGCTTCCAATTGGTTCAGCAAGCTTTGTGAAATTTGCGTTTCAATCCGCAAGAAAACATCCAAAGGAATGCCTTGAAACACGCATAGATATTGATGTTCGTATTAGGAATGCGATTGAAGAATGGAAAAAAGGTAAAGTAGGATATGTCGGATAAAATACAAAATGCGTATGAATCATCAAAGAATATTTATGATGATGTTTTAACGCAGGGAAATATTTTCAGTAAGTTGTATATTAAATTATTTTGGAGTGGTACGAATGATAATGATATAGCACAAAAAGTCTTATCATATATTCCAAATGATTTTTCAGGCAATCTTTTAGATGTTCCAGTCGGAACAGCTGTATTTACCCAATATAAGTGGATAGCTTTAAAAGATGCGCATATTACTTGTCTTGATTACAGTATGGATATGCTTGAACAAGCCAAGAAAAGATTTGATGGGTATACGCATATTAAATGTATTCAGGAGGATGTATCCAATTTAAAAATGAATGATGAATCCTATGATATTGTGGTTTCTATGAATGGATTTCATGCTTTTCCAGATAAGAAAAAGGCATATCAAGAAACGTGGCGAGTTTTAAAACCAGGTGGCACCTTTATAGGATGTTTTTATATTAGGGGTAAATCTAAAAGAACAGATTGGCTTGTGAATCATATTCTTTCTAAGAAAGGATGGTTCACCCCACCATTTCAAGCTGAGGAAGAACTTAGAAATATTCTAAAAGAGATGTACAAACAAATAGATCTTCACATAGATGGATCGATGGTATATTTTTGTTGCATAAAATAATGAGTTGAATGAAGGTGAGATTATGTTGTTTCAAACAGTAGGAAATGAATTGAATCCTGTTATTTTATTTTTTCATGCGATGGGTGTAACTGGAGAAAGTAGTATGCCAGTTGCCAAGAAATTAGCGGATAAATATTATTGTGTTCTACCCACTTCTACAGTATATTGTTCAAATCAAAAGTATCTAGGTAAAAGTGATGAGATACAACAGATTAAACGATTTTTAAGTGATCATGGGATCAAAGAGATTGAACTAGTAGTAGCATCTTCGATTGGTGCAGATCTTGCGATGACATTTTTGACGGAAGCTAAAATGCCGATAAAACATGTTTTCTTTGATGGTGGTCAATTTGCACAGATTGGTAAGATAACACGTAGAATTATGGTTCCATTCTTATATGTGGCCATGAAAAGTTTGTATTGGACAAATGGGAAAACATTGAAGAAAATTATGTGGTGTGATGATGATACGATTAAGCCTTATTTTATTGAAGCCGGAAATAATTTGTCATATACAAATTTGAGAAAACAGATGGATGATAGTCTAGAAGATAAGCCATTTCCAAAATTATCAGAAGAGCTGCAGAAACATACATTCTGGGAATTTGGAAGTAAAGAAGATCATTTTAAATATCGAAATGCAGTGATGCAAGCCTATAAATATGGGAACTTTCCAGTTTTTGAGGGATTGAACCATATGGAGTATCAAATTCGGTATCCAGATGGATTTGCCAGAATGTTAGAAATGATTATTAAGACAGATCAATTACCTGAGTTGACATTTTGAAAGAAGGTATTATAAAAATGTTGTTATTTTTACAAAATGTTTTATATTGTCTGTTGTATGCATTATTAATAAAATGTGCAGTAAAAAACGATGGGTGTAACTGTTTATATTTTTATCCGAAAGATTTTTTAAAGGAAGCACAAAAACGTGGTATTGCCGATAAGAAAACTGTCATGAAAAGGTCAAAATGGTTCATGATCCCTTTTTGTATCATTATATTTGTGGCTTTGATCCTGATTATTTCTGTTTGGAATCATGTTACGGATTTAAAAACGGCATATCTTCAATCCTGCCTATTTCTTGTGGTCATGAATTGGTTTGATGGTATTGTGATTGACAGATTATGGGTAGGACACAGCAAAATCTGGCATATAGAGGGTATGGAAGGAATTCCATATGTAAAGTCTTGGAAGACTGTGTTGATAAAACGAGGAGTGGCTACTGTACTATATTTGGTGGTTGCACTTGTAGTTGCAGAAATTGTGGTATTGCTTGGTAAAATTTAATCAAAGTTGTTGTGTTAAATATAGATTGAATAATTGTGGTGGTTCAAATCTGAAATTCTGAAGGGATAAGTGAAAAATGATAGATAAATATTTAAAAGAAACATGTATGCTTGATTATTCCAATCCTGAAATACAAGAACTGATTCAAAAGAAGAAGTGGAAGGAACTGGATGAATTTGAAAGAATCAAGGCAATATATAATTTTGTAAGAGATGATATCTTATTTGGATATAATGAAGATGATGCGATTTGTGCATCAAAAGTATTGTTTGATGGCTATGGCCAATGTAATACAAAAGGAACCTTATTTATGGCTCTTTTACGAGCTTGTCAGATTCCATGTAGAATTCATGGTTTCACAATTGATAAAAGACTTCAAAAAGGAGCCATGACAGGCTTGGTGTATCGGAGTGCACCCCAAAATATCTTTCATAGTTGGGTAGAAGTTTATTTTGAGAATCAATGGTATGAGCTTGAAGGATTTATTTTAGATCAGGCATATCTTAATAAATTACAGAATCAATTTCCAAATTGTAAAGGTGCATTTTGTGGATATGGTGTAGCCGTAAAAGATTTTAGAAATCCTACCATTGATTTTAATCGCAATTCTACATATATTCAAAGTGAAGGAATTACACAAGATTTTGGCGTCTATGATTGTCCGGATGATTTACTAAAAGAACACCATCAACAAATGTCAAGGCTAAAAGGATTTGCCTATAGACATATAGGAAGGCATTTCATGAATCGTAATGTAAAAAAGGTACGTCAAAGATGAAATCAAAGAGAATGATTGTTGTAGTTGTTAGTAGTATAGTTTTATGTTTATGCTTATTCTTTATATTTCAAAATGAAACAGATACCAGTATTTCTAATAAAGATTTAACATTGATTTATGAAGAGACAGTATCTCCAAATAAGGAATATGTTTCTAATAAAAAGGATATTGTGCATTATACAATTAAGATTTATCAAGAGGATAAGAATAAGGTTCAAGTTTATGCTGAATCGAATTCTCCTGTTTTTGAAAATACAAATTATTCAGTTGATTATAATCAAAAATTATCTAAAGAAGATATTCAAATTAAATGGATGACACTTTCAGGAAGTACAGAACCAAAAGAGAATGATCAACTAGGTCTTGCGAATGTCAAAATATTAAAAGATGGAAGTGTAGTCAATGAGAAAGTCATTAGTTTTGTAGGTAAAGGTGTTAAGGCCATTACGGATGTAATTGGATAAAATAAGGGAGTGTGATTGTGTGAAAAAAATGATATTAGGCATTGCTTGGCAACTTATGGGGTTTCTTGGCTCAATAGCTATTTTGTGCTCAGCAACACTTCATCAATGTAATTATAACGGGATTACTGGAGTTTTAGGCAGTTTGTTGGGATTAGAATTAATAATCCCATTTATTATTTGTCTAACACTATTTATTTGTGGTTTAGTAGTCTGCTTCAAAGTAATAGAGGAGGAGTAAATTTCAATTTAAATACTTGACAAATCTCTATGGATAAGAATAATATAACAGTGTGATATAACACTGTTATATTTTATTTGATGGAGATTTATATGTCAGAAAAAGCCGAGAAAACTAGAGAGATAATATTGGATACTGCCATCAAACATTTCTTAAGAGATGGATTTAGTGGTGCTTCTTTAAGAAGTATCGTGAAAGATGCTGGTCTTACTACAGGAGCATTTTATAAGTACTATCCAACTAAGGAAATGCTTTTTGATGCATTAATTGATCCGTATATAGAGCATATATATGAAATATATGATGGGATATTAGCTGATTTTGAAAAGCTTTCTGCTCATGATCAGACAAACAATATGTCAAATGCAGCTACTGATGGAACAGATCAGATGATTGACTATATTTATGAGCATTATAATCATTTTAGATTATTGTTTAAATGTGGAGATAGTGGGAAATATGAAGCTTTTATTCATAATATGGTGAATAAAGAAATGAAGGCAACCAAGAAATATATGCAGATTATGAAGGAGTCTGGAATAAATTTATTAAAAGTTGATGAAAGTCTTATGCATATGATTTATACTGGTTTTTTCTCATCTGTACTGCAAATTGTTGAACACGATATGGATAAAGAGATAGCTAAGAAAAATGTTCATCAATTAAAAGAATTTAATACGGGTGGTTGGGAAAGACTTTGTAATATTCAATTTAAATAAGGTGGCAATTGCCACCTATACTTATAACAATGCAGTTAGTTATGACTAATAATCAGGAGGGATTTGTATGGAAGAAAAAAAGAAATCTACAATGCGTTGGATACTAGAGTGGGCTGAACAAAAGAAAATGGATTATGTATGGAGTGTCATACTTGGAATGGGTAATGTGATTTTTAAAATCATTCCTTATTTTCTTATCGCAACGATTGTAAGGATGTTTTTAGAGGGGAATGAAGATTTTAATACATATCTACAAAATTCAATATGTATAGCTATTTCCTTTATTGTGGCCGAGCTTTGTCATTCACTCTCAACAACTCTTTCACATAAGGCAACATTTACTGTGCTTTCAAACATAAGAAAAGCATGTTTTGAAAAGCTAGCACGTGTGCCACTAGGATATGTGAAAGATACTTCGTCAGGTACATTTAAGAATATTATGGTGGAAAGAATTGATAGTATTGAAACAACGCTGGCACATATTATTCCTGAATTCACTTCAAATCTACTTGGTCCTATTGCTATATTGATTTATTTTTTTACAATTGATTATAGATTGGCTCTTTGGTCATTATTACCTATTATTATTGGTTTCCTATCTTATTTTGGGATGATGATTGATTTTAAACCAAACTTTGAGAAGACGGTAAATGCTACAAAAGATTTAAATGATGCAGCTGTTGAATATATTGATGGAATCGAAGTCATTAAAGCTTTTGGAAAAACAGAGAGTTCTTATGCGAAGTTTACGAGTGCTGCCAAGGCCTATGCAAATTCCTTTATTTCATGGATGAAAAAATGTTCGATTTATCATGCACTTATGTTGACGATAACACCTTATACATTATTAACCGTACTTCCTTTTGGAGCTCATTATGTTGAAAATGGCACACTTACAATGACGGATTTTATCTTATGCATAATTTTATCATTAGGGATTGCCGGACCATTGATCACAGCTTTTTCTTATACAGATGATTTGGGAAAGATAGGTGTCATTGTTGACGAGGTTGTTGGAATTTTAGATCAGCCTGAGTTAAGTAGACCATATAAAAGTACATCTGTGCCAAAAGATAATTCGATCGAACTATCAGATGTTAAGTTTGGTTATCATGATAAAGAAATTCTTCATGGCATTCATATGGAGTGTAAGGCTGGAAGTGTGAATGCGATTGTGGGTCCTTCTGGAAGTGGTAAGTCAACAATCGCAAAGTTGATTGCGTCTTTATGGGATGTGAATTCTGGAAGTATAAAAATTGGTGGTGTAGATATTACACAAATCTCTTTGATGGATTTTAATCAAAGAATTGCATATGTAGCACAAGATAATTATTTATTTAATGAAACGGTTCGCGAGAATATTCGTCAAGGAAATCCCAATGCGAGTGATGAAGAAGTTATAGAAGTGACAAAGAAGAGTGGTTGTTACGACTTTATCATGCAGTTGGAAAATGGTTTTGATACTGTAGTTGGAGGAGCAGGTGGTCATCTTTCTGGTGGAGAAAGACAACGTATTTCTATCGCTAGAGCCATGTTAAAAGATGCACCTATTGTGATTTTAGATGAGGCTACGGCCTACACGGATCCTGAAAATGAGGCAATTCTTCAAAATTCTATCGCTAAACTTGTAGAAGGAAAGACACTGATTGTGATTGCACATAGGCTTTCTACAATAAAAGACAGTGATCAAATCTTTGTGGTCAATGATGGAAATGTAGTAGCATATGGCACGCATGATCAACTTCTTTCATCATGTGCACTTTATAAAGATATGTGGAATGCCCATATTTCTGTAAAGGATACAGTAAAGGAGGCAAAATAATATGTTTGAAATCTTGGCAAAATTCTTTAAATTTTCGGGTGAAGAAAACAGTAAAAAGTTTAAATTATCAATAGGAATTGGTTTAGTAGAAGCACTTGCTTCAGCTATGAAAATACCGGCTATTATGTATATATTGATGGGCTTGATTGAAGAAAAATCAATGGGTAAATATATTCTTGGCTCATTAGTCATTATGATTATTGCGATTGTGATAGATGTTGTTTGTAAAAGAATTTCGTCTGTACTTCAGACAGAAGGTGGATACAATGCGAGTGCCTTTATGCGTATTAAAATTGCAGAACATCTTCGTTATCTTCCAATGGGATATTTTAATTCAAATAGTATTGGTGAGATTGCTTCTGTTACGACAAATACAATGGAAGTACTTGGAGATGTTGCATCAAGAGTGGTAATGCTTACGATGCAGGGAATTTTAGAAACGGCAATGATTGTATTCATGATTCTAATTTTTGATGTAAGGATTGGATTGATATCTGTTGTTGGTGTTATTGTATTCTTTATAATTAATTCTATGATGCAAAAAGCTGGTAAAAAAGATTCGGAACAAAAAGTTCAGTGTGATACAGAACTCGTGAATCAAATCATGGAATATGTGCAAGGTATTTCGGAAGTAAAATCTTATAACTTATTGGGTAAACAGGCGAAACGATTGAATGATGCCAATGATGCGTGTGCTAAAATCAACACAAGGATGGAACTTTTATTTGTGCCATATCATTTTCTTCAGGGTATTGTGACAAAGATTACAGGTGCAATTATCATTATTTGTTGTGCAGCCTTTTATGTAAATGGAACTATGAATGCGGTGTATGCGATTGGCATGAGCATTTCGGCTTTTATACTTTATTCAAGTTTAGAAACAGCTGGGAATTATTCATCCCTTTTACATGTGGTAAGTGTTTGTGTGGATAAAGCTAATGAGATTCTGGAATTGAATACGATGGATATTGAAGGAAGAAAAATAGAACCAAAGAGTCATGATATTCAATTGAATCATGTTTCATTTTCTTATGATAAACGAAAAATCATTGATGATGTATCCTTGTCGATTCCAGAAAAAACAACTACAGCGATTGTAGGTCCTTCTGGAGGAGGTAAATCTACATTGTGCAATTTGATTGCGAGATTTTGGGATGTGGATGAAGGTGAAGTGAGTCTTGGAGGTATAAATGTAAAGGATTATAGTATGAATAGTTTGATGAATAACTTTGCGTTTGTATTTCAAAGAGTGTATTTGTTTGCGGATACCATTGAAAATAATATTAAATTCGGTAATCAAGAAGCTACTCATGAACAAGTTGTAATGGCAGCTAAGAAAGCTTGTTGCCATGAGTTTATAAGTCAATTACCTGATGGATATAATACAGTTATTGGTGAAGGTGGAGCTACGCTTTCTGGTGGGGAAAAACAACGCATTTCCATTGCGCGTGCCATTATGAAGGATGCACCCATTATTATTTTGGATGAGGCAACAGCCAATGTGGATCCGGAAAATGAAAAGGAATTAATGGAAGCTATCAATGCTTTGACAAAAGAAAAGACAATTATTATGATTGCACACAGGTTAAAAACTGTCAGAAACGCGGATCAAATAGTTGTGATAGATAAAGGAAGCATCGTACAACAAGGAACACACAATCAATTAATGAAACAAGAGGGTATCTATAAGCGCTTTGTGGATTCTAGAGAGCAGGCAGTGAGTTGGAAACTTGCACATTAATTTATTAATTGTGAATTTACTAGGAAAAAAGATAATTATAAAAATGAGAGTAGAGATTGTATGACATGATACAACTTCTACTCTTTTTGCATGAATTAATAAATGGTACTACTATACTTTGAAAAAACGGAGTAAATCATATAAATAGACTTTGAAGAAACGGAGTAAAATGCATAAAAACATTTTGAAGAAATGGAGTAAACGGCATATAATAACATTGAAGAAATGGCAATTAGAATAGGAGGTACTCATGTTTTTTAATCGAAAAGTATATGATAAATTATTGGAATGGAAAAAACTATATTCGGATAGATATGCTGTTTTATTAGAAGGAGCAAGGCGTGTAGGTAAGTCAACAATAGCTGAAAGTTTTGCGAAGAATGAATATAAATCCTATATTCTAATCGATTTTTCAAAGACAACGAATAAGATTCTAGAATGTTTTGATGATATTGGAAATTTGAATATCTTCTTTTTAAGATTACAGGCAGAAACAGGTACAACACTATATGAACATGATTCGTTAATTATTTTTGATGAAGTACAACTTTTTCCAAAGGCAAGACAGGCAATCAAACATCTTGTGGCGGATGGTAGATATAGCTATTTAGAAACAGGTTCTTTGATTTCTATAAAGAAGAATGTGAAAGATATTTTGATTCCATCCGAAGAAATGAAAATTCAGGTTTATCCAATGGATTATGAAGAATTTTGCGATGCCACAGGCAATAGTTATGAGCTTTTAAAGCAGATATATGATAGTGCCTCACCTATAGGGCAGGCAACCAATCGAAAGTTAATGAGAGATTTGAGAATATATATGGCTGTTGGTGGAATGCCTCAGGCTGTAGAAGCATATGTGGATGGAAAAAACTTTTCTGAAATCGATATGGTTAAAAGGCAGATTATTACACTTTATGAGGAAGATTTTAAAAAGATCGATGCTTCTGGAAGATTATCAGCTATGTATCATTCAATTCCTGCTCAGTTGGCAAAGGATACAAAAAAATACCGTATGAAAAGTGCAATTAGTAAAACAAGTACAGCGAAAGCAGAAGAATTATTGTATGAGTTGATAGATTCAAAAACAGTATTACCATGCTTTAATACGACAGATCCTAACGTGAGTTTGGCTGATACTAAGGATTTTGATAGTTATAAACTATATGTTTCAGATACGGGATTATTTGTGACAATGATGTTTATGGATCGAGCCGTAACAGAAAATGATGTATACGCAAAATTACTTTCTGATAATTTACCTGCAAATCTTGGGTATCTATATGAAAACCTTATGGCACAGATGATTGCTTCAACAGGAAGAGAATTGTATTATCACACATGGGAGAAAAAAGATAGTACACATTATTATGAAGTAGATTTTCTAATTTCAGATAAAAGTAAAGTTAATGCATTTGAAATTAAGTCTTCAGGTCTTGGGAAGCATGAATCCATAAATGAATTTTGTAAAAAGTATTCTAAAAGTGTGAATAAAGCATATTTAATATCCCAAAAGGATGTAGGAAAAGATGGAAGTTTGTTATTGAAACCATTTTATCTTGTTCCTTTCATTGTAAAGTAATAAATCAAGTAATTCCAAGATAGGGATTACTTTTTTATATGACGATTTAGAGTCTATGATTCTATTTTGTAGAGAATTCAAAAAGCACAATCAATAAGAAAATTGCCAGTTAAGGGTACTATTTCTTTAAAAAAATGAAAAATAGTACTGTTAAACTTGCTTTTATATACATCCAATCCCTTTTAAAAATACTGTAACAAAAAAAAGATAGAGAAGTTCACCCTAAAAGGGTTTAAAGGTTGATTTATCCCTATCTATCTTTAAATATTCTTAAAACAGGCATTTAGAAGTTGCCTGTTTTTGTTTATCGAATCTGTCCATTACCCTGGACTATGTATTTATATGTAGTTAATTCTTCAAGCCCCATGGGACCTCGGGCATGAAGCTTTTGTGTGGAGATGCCAATCTCACAACCTAAGCCAAATTGTCCACCATCTGTAAATCGTGTTGAACAATTCACATATACGGCTGCACTATCAATGGATTGTGTAAAGAGTTTGGCATGTTCTTTATTTGTAGTTAGAATAGATTCACTGTGTTTTGTCGAATGTTTTGAAATATGTTCAATGGCTTCTTCTACAGAATCCACAATTTTAACAGCTAGAATATAATCTAGAAATTCGGTGTCGAAATCTTGTTCTGTAGCTTTTGTACCATCAATGATATTTTGTGCTCCTTTGTCCAATCTTAATTCAACTGGATATGTGTCCAATTGTTTTTTTAGCTTAGGTAAAAACTCATTGGCTACTTTGGAATGCACTAATAAAACTTCTTCTGCATTACAAACACTTGGCCTAGAACATTTCGCATTCTCAATGATTTTAATGGCCATATCTTGATTTACTTCATCATCCACATAAATGTGACAAATACCTGTACCTGTTTGAATACATGGTACTTTGGCATGTTCGACACAACGTGAAATTAAATTCTTTCCACCTCTAGGAATCAATAGATCAATATAGCCTACGCCTTCCATTAATTCATTGGCACTTTGATGGGTTGTATCTTGAATCAATTGCACAATATTTGGATTTACACCACATTTTTGAATACCTTCTTGCAGTGCTTGTACAATCGCATTGGCACTATTCCAAGCTTCTTTACCAATTCTTAAAATACATGTATTTCCACTTTTAATACATAAAGTAGCCGCATCACTTGTGACATTGGGTCGACTTTCATAAATAATCGCAATGACACCTAATGGTACACTTACTTTTTGAATGACTAATCCATTCTCTAATGTTCTTTCATTTAATACTTTTCCAGTTGGATCCTCTAATTTGACAACATCTAAAATGCCTTGAGCCATATCATTGATCCGTTGATCATTTAACTTCAAACGATCCTTCATGACATCACTCACCACAGCTTTTTCTAAATCAATTTGGTTCGCATTTAAAATATCTTGTTTATGAACTAATAAAGAAGTTGCCATAGCTTCTAAGATTTCATTCTTTTTTGTTTCATCACACAACATCAATGACTTTGTGGCAGCCTTGGCATTTTTCATGATTTGTAAAGTTGTCATATTATGCTCCTTTCTTGGCTACAAAGCGAGTACCAATACTTTCATTATCTAAAATAGAATATAAAGCTTCTGGCTTTTGACCATTGGTAATAATCATATCCAACCCTGCATCCATGCAGATTTTGGCAGCCTCTAGTTTTGTTCTCATACCACCCGTACCTACATTGGAATTGACACCTTGTCCAAAGCTTAAAATCTTTTCATCCAATTCATAGACAACCGGAATTAATTTCGCATTTTCATTCTTATGAGGATCATCATCATACAATCCATCAATGTCAGATAAAATGATATATAAATCAGCATGAATATTTTTAGCTAGAATGGCACCCAAGTTATCATTGTCGCCAATCACAATTTCTTCAGTCGCAATCGTATCATTTTCATTTACGATAGGTAGAACATTTCTTTTTAATAAATGTTCCATGGTATTGATGAAGTTTGTCTTTCGATCATCATTTTCAACATCGGCCTTTGTGATTAAAATTTGCCCCACAATATGATTGTATTGCGAAAATAAAGAATCATAGGTATACATCAATTCACATTGTCCAATGGCTGCACAAGCTTGTTTTCCTGGAAGATCATGCGGCTTTGAATCCAATCCCAATTTTCCCATGCCCATTCCGATGGCACCACTTGATACAAGAATGACTTCATGTCCTGCATTTTTAATGTCACTAAGTACTTCACATAACTGTTTCATTCTACGAATATGTAATAGACCTGTATTTTCGTATGCCAAAGTACTTGTACCTACTTTAATGACTACGCGCATATATTTCACTTCCTTTTCAAAAAAATATTTTTTTAATCATAACACAATTTTATATTTCAATAATACTTTTTTCCGCCCTTTCATTGAGAACGCTATCATTATTAGATATAATAATTGCATGGACAAAATAATAAATCAAGTTTTAAAAGAGAACACAATAGAAATATGGAAATTAGATGGAAATCAATTGTATGGGAATGATTGCTTTTTAGATTTAATTGGAGTACCAAAAGAAATGAATGCACAAGAATGCTTAAAATTTCATTTATCACATGTACATCCTGAAGATCAAGAGCAATTTGGAGAATACGTAAGAAAACTAAGCGAAGAAAGAACGGAAATAGTGTATCGGTTTTTACATCCAGAAAAAGGGGTCATGATGATTCGCTGTTCAGGTAAGAAAATGGAAGATGGTACGATTGCAGGGATTCATCAGGATATAAGTGATATTGTACGTTTAGAAAAGGATAAGATCTTAGAAACATATCTTGCAGAAACCAATGAGAAATTGCGGAATCAAAATGTTGCGCAGAATGATTACTATAAGGAAATTTTAGATGAATTACCTTGTGGTGTATTCGCATATACCGTAAAGGAACATAAAATTGTACATTTAAATAAAAGAGCTTTAGATATGTTTCATATAGATTCATTTGAAAATGCGCAAAGTAAGATGCGTTCGATATTTGAAAAGTTTGAATATCCAGATTCAACCATAAATGAGCGCTTGATCGCATTAAGAAAATATGATAATTTCGTAGATTTTGAAGTAATCATTAATCCTAAAGAAACTTATGAAGTTCATGCACTCGCAAAGTCAAAAGTTTTTATGAATCCAGATCATGAACGCATTATCATTACGGTATTTTTAGATATTTCAAATATGGTCATGTTGAAAAAAGCTTTAGAACAAGCCAAAGAAGGAAGTGCAGCTAAAAGTGCATTCTTATTTAATATGTCTCACGATTTAAGAACACCATTAAATGCCATAATTGGTTTTAGTGAATTGATGAAAAGTCATTGGGATGATCAAGAAGTGTCTAGAAATTATCTCGAAAAAATTGATGAATCCAGTCAATACTTACTTTCTTTGATCAATAATATTTTAGAAATGTCTAAAATTGAGAGTGGGAAAGAAGAATTGAAAGAAAAACCATGGGATGTTTATACGTCTTGTGATAATCTTCTACAATTCTTTGAACCCGATATTCGTCAGAAGAATCAAACACTAAATTATTCAGTGAATATTAAACATAATATGATTTTGACGGACTCTTTAAAAATCAGAGAAATCTATGTAAACCTAATGAGTAATGCGATCAAATACACGGATGCTGGTGGATCTATTTCTTTTTCTTTAGAAGAAATTGAAAGAGAAGAAGGGGTATCCGACTATAAGGGTATTATTCAAGATACAGGTATTGGCATTTCAAAAGATTATTTGCCATATATCTTTGAGAACTTCACAAGACAAAGAACATCCAGTGAATCAGGTGTAATAGGGACAGGACTAGGTATGCCAATCGTTAAAAAACTGGTAGATCTAATGCATGGAACTATAAGTATCGAAAGTGAAGAAGGTAAGGGGACAACTGTCGTTGTAAATCTTCCTCATCGATATATTATAGAAGAACAAGAAGTCAAAGAAGTGGATGATAAAGAAATTGATCTTACAGGAAAACACATTCTTCTTGTGGAAGACAATGATTTAAATGCCGAAATTGCACAAACACTACTTGAAGACAAAGGGATTAAAGTGACATGGGCGAAGGATGGATTAGAAGCCGTAATGATGGTAAAGGAAAATGCGATGGATTGTTTCGACTGTATCTTAATGGATATTCAAATGCCAAGAATGAATGGCTTTGAAGCTTGCAAAGTCATACGTTCTTTGCCAGATGATCGAAGCAAACTTCCAATCATTGCCTTAACGGCCAATGCCTTTGAAGAAGATCGTAAAGATTGTTTAGATGCAGGTATGAGTGAACATGTTTCGAAACCGATTAAAATTCAATCTTTACTACAAACAATTGAATCAGTATTAAAAAAATAGCGGCAAGTCCGCTATTTTTAAAACATAAATGTCAATGCTGCTGAAAATAATGTCAAAAACGTGCAGAAATGTCAGTAGAATTGTTTATCTCTAAAAAGTGATTATTAATGATATAATAAATATACAAATATTTGTTCTCAAATAGGAATTATAGATTTGAATATTATACGAAAATGGAGGACAAATATGAAAACACCAAAAGAATATAGAGACAATCTTTTAAATCACATTATCACCAAACAAATGTTAGTGGATTGTTTGTACAGTGTGAATAAACGAGCCAAAAACTATCGTGATAAAGAAAGGAAACAAAGAGCGTATTCGAGATGTCATCGATACGTAGATAATTCTGCATTTATTGAAGGAGCTAGAGAAAAGAAACTAGAGATGTATCGCATGAAAGATATGTTGTTGCAAATTTTGACACCCATTTGTATCCACAAAGAATTCATTGGTTATGAGACTGAAAGAATCTACAGCTACGAAACTGAGGAGTACAAAAAGTATAAGAAACAATTCTTTTACGAAGGACATTATATGGATGATGATTATTCCATTGTGTACTTTGGAGATGTAGAACTTAAGGATGAACCAATATATCACTATTACTTGTTTTATGATTTGGATTATGGACATACTTTCCATACACCAATTAAAGAAGAGGATGTAGAAAAGTATTCTTTACCTATTATTGAAATTAGTGAGTTAGAAACGACGGGTCATAAAGTCAATGATTTGGTAAGTGTACAATTTGTACGAAAAGTAATTCGATTGATTGAAGAAAATAAGTATATATTACAGTAAAAGCGCAGGAAAATTCCTACGCTTTCTTCTTTTCCATGATTTCTACAATGGTTGTATCCACATCTTTCATGCCAACCTTAGATAGATAAGCCATATTTTGAATACATTTTTCTGGTGTGCTTGCCACAATACCATCACTATTCTTTAGTGGTGCATTGTTTAATGCGGTTTTTGCACAAAGAAGTGCGGATAAGGTTCCTGTAGTTACTTTTAAGCTACATCCTACTTTTCCACCATCACAAATCATACCTGTAACTGTACCTGTCATATTTTTGATTGCATATCCAATCTGATTTTTGTTTCCACCAAACATATAAACAAGAGCTGCACTACAAGCTGTACTACTTGCCATCACACACGTACACATTGGGGATAATTTTCCAATATAAGAATTGATATAGCGATTGAGTAAGTGTCCTAATGCTAAAGCCTTTAATTCTTTCTCCTTTGAAATTTGTTGTTCTCTAGCTACAATATGAATCGGTAAGATTAAGGCAATTCCTTTCGTTCCTGCACCAGAACTCGACATCGTATTTAATGGACATCCAGAAAGTCTTGCCTCTATAGCACAGGTGAGTGTAGAAATAAGATTTGATGAAAAGGAACTTGATAAAGCTAAGTTATGCTTTTTGGCATAGTCAGCCAGTTCTAAATTCATCTTGACTCCATCATACAAAAATTCAATGTCTTTAGAATCTAAATCATTGACTAGATCCACAATGTCAGAGATACTCATTTTTCTTAAATCTTGAATTAAATTGGATTGTTTACTAACTGTATTTTTATTATCGATTAAAATCTCATCGTTCTTAGATAAAAATACAACATTTGTATGTTCATCCTGGATGATACAAGTACTCGTTTGATTTTGAGTATGAAGAGTTCCTTTCACATAAAGATTTGTTTGAGTTGAATCCACATGGACTTGTATCTGCTTAAATTTGTATACTTTTTCTTTTATGGAATCATCAATATCTTCAAAAAGTTTTAACCCTTTTTCTGGATTCTTCAAGAATGCACCAAGAGTTGCGGCATACTTTAATCCCACATGATCAAAGTTAGGAATGCCGGCCGACATTCCATTTTTAAAAATTCCAATATTTACATCGACATCGATCGAAACAATTTTCTCATCTAATACTTTAGCTGCATTTGCCAAACATAACGCCACACAGACGGGTTCTGTACAACCTAGTGCAGGTGTTACATCTTGTTTTAATAATTGTATACATTCTTTTCTTGTTAACATAAAATCACCACAAGTATTATACAAAAAGTTTACAGTTTTTAATAATGATTTGTGTTATAATCTAAAATTGAAAAATATAACCGAGGTATACGAAAGTGAAGAAAAAGACTATAGTTCCGTTGATTGTATTTCTTGTAGGAATATGTCTATTGAGTGTATTTACATATAATACGAATGTTCAAATTCAAAAAGATAGGCGTACGATCGCAAAATTAAATGTAGTAACATATGGTCAGCGTATAGAAAATGATATTGAAAATGGAATTGAAATAACAGATACTTTAAAACAGTTATTGATAAATGGAAATGGTCAAATCATAGATTTTTCCAAAATAGCCGAAAATCTAATGTCTTATTCTATACAAAGTGTGCAATTAGCACCGAATGGAGTAGTAACCGAAATTTATCCTGAAGAAGGAAATGAAGCTGGTAAAATTGATTTATTAAATGATTCAAAGCGAGGCGAAATTTCAAATTACGCAAAAGATCATAATACAATCATTACCCAAGGTCCTGTTGAATTGAAACAAGGAGGTTCTGGGCTTGTTGTTCGTAATCCTATTTATCTAGAAGATGAAAATGGACAAGAATATTTTTGGGGATTTACGATTGCGGTTTTGCGTGTTCCTGAAGTTTTTGAGGATTCGACAAACGCTTTATCTAAGTTTAAATATAATTATCGCCTTTTAAGAGAAACGTCTGTTTTAGATAAGAAACATGTGGTGGTTGATGCGAATTGCGATAAGATGATTCGCCCGGCCACTTATAATTTGACTGTTGGAAAAGAAAAATGGAAACTTGAAATCATGCCTAGAGCTGGATGGGGTAACTCTAAAACTTTATATTTAATTTTCTTTGGAGGACTATCCTTAGTTCTTCTACTAACTGGACTTACAATAGTCTTATTCCTTTTGGATGAAAGAAGAGTTGAATTAAAAGAGCTGGCCCATAAAGATGGACTGACTAAGCTTTATAATCGATATGGATTTGATGAAATGGCCGAAAAAATGATAAAAAAAGATCCAGAAGCATATTATGTGGCTGCTCTATTGGACGTAGATGATTTCAAATTAATAAATGACATGTATGGACATGCCTATGGGGATAAAGCTTTAATAAGCCTAGCTGAAAATATGCAAAAACTTTTTCCATCTTCTGCATTGCTTGGTAGAAATGGTGGAGATGAATTCTGTATTCTTTTACCAAATTGTACAATGGAAGAAATAAAAGAGGCTTTGATTGAATTTACAAAAACTCCAAAAACATTTTCGTATAAAGGGCAAACATATTCTTTTTGTATCTCACTTGGTTATGCCGAATATCCAAATAATGCGATTGAAAGATCTCAACTCATGCGTTGTGCCGATGCAGCTCTTTATGAAGTAAAACTTCATGGTAAAAATGGATGTATGGCCTATAAAGAAGGACTTCAGCCAGGTGTTCGCAAACAACTAGGATTTGTGTTAAATGATATTTCTGAAAATTTACCTGGTGCTTTTATTATTTATCGAGCGGATAAAAAGGATGATGAAATTTTTTACGCAAATAAAGAATTTTTAGATATGGCTGGATATGAAAATCTAGATGCATTCTTTAATGGCACAAAGAAAAGTTTCCGAAACTTAATTCGTGAAGACCAACAAAAAGCGGTAGAAGCAAGTATTTGGAATCAAATTGAAAGTGGAAGTAAGAATGACTATATTCATTATCAATTAAGAAGACAAGATGGAACTTATATTCCTGTACTTGATCAAGGAAGAATTGTGGAAAGCGAACGTTTTGGCAAAGTATTCTACGTTTTATTCATGGATTGGCAAGCTATGCAGTCGCATTATAGTGAAAAGTTTAACGCAAAAGATGTGCGATAATTTTTGTCACACACCTTTTTTCGTTTTATAATGAAACCATGAAAAATAAAAATTTAATTTATCAAATACTAATTAGTTTTGTGTTGGTTTCTGTTTTAACGAATATGGCATGTTTGTTTATTCGTAACAGCGTAATTCAACAAGAAAAATTAAAGGCAGAATATACAGTAAATTCAACAATCAATCGTGTTGAAATAAAGCTTGAGTCGTATATTGAAAAAGTAGGTTTTTTAAAGAAGACAATTGAGGCTGGAATTGATTTAGACGATGCTTACTTTGAATCTGTGGCATCTAGACTATATGGAGATGATCCGGCTGTTAAGACAATTGAACTTGCGCCAAACGGAATTATTCAAAATGTATATCCTTTTAAAGAAAATCAAAAAGCTATTGGCATGGATATGTTGGCAGAACATGAACGTAAAGAGGCTGCTACTTTGGCAAAAGATACAAGGAAATATACATTAGAAGGTCCTTATGATTTAAAACAAGGTGGAAAAGGAGCTTTATTATACGATCCAATCTATGTGAATGGTGAATTTTGGGGCTTTTCAATATTAGTTATTGATTGGGATGCATTCCTTACAGAAATTCATTTAGATGAGTTAGAAAAAGCTTCCTATGATTTTGTGATTTGGAAAAAAGATCGTGTCACAAAGGAGAAGATCATTATTTCTAAAAGCTCAGAAAATATAGGCTCAGATACATTGTTGGTGAAATGTGCACTTCCTAATAATAATTGGAATTTTGAAATCATTCCCAAAAATGGTTGGATCAACAAATATGAAATGATGAGTTTAGTTGTAGCAAGTATTATGATCGACTTTCTTGTGACGGCAGCCATTGCTCAGCTTGAGATTCGTCATAAAAAAGATTTAGAATATGCGACTCAAATTGAGATGGAGGCTAAAAAAGCACAAGAGGCAAGTGCTGCCAAATCCCGTTTCTTATTCAGTATGTCACACGATATTCGTACGCCAATGAACGCAATCATGGGATATACGGAATTAATGGAAAAGAATGTTGGAAATATTGAAAAAGAAAAAGATTATTTATCAAAGATTCGATGTTCGAGTACATTTCTTTTAGATTTGATTAATTCTATTTTAGAAATGGCACGTATAGAGAGTGGAAAAGAAACATTAAATATAAAGGTATGTAATATATATGATATTATTGAATCTTTAAATTCAGTCTTTGAAAAACAAGCCGAACAAAAAGGCTTAACCTATCAGTGCACCACTAAGATTCAACATCCATATGTATATTGTGATCAAATTAAGTTTGAAGAGATATTGTTGAATATCGTTGGAAACTCCGTTAAATATACTAAAAAAGGTATGGTTTTAATTCAAATAGAAGAAACAGAGTCCGGCCATTTTCAATGCATGATTCAAGATACAGGTATTGGAATGAGTGAAGCGTATTTGCCACACGCCTTTGAAGACTTTTCTAGAGAAAAATCGGGTACGCAAACGAGCGTAAAAGGTACGGGACTCGGGTTAGCGATTGTAAAATCTTTGGTTGAATTAATGAATGGTACGATTGAAATTTCAAGTCAAGTCAATCAAGGTACAACAACTCGAATTAAATTTCAGTTCGAAATAGCAAGTGAAAATGAGCTCGAGAATAATCAAGAAACGAATATTATAGATTTTAAAGGAAAACACATCTTACTTGCTGAAGACAATGATTTAAATGCAGAAATTGCGATGACACTTTTAACAGACTATGGATTGATTGTAGATCGCGTAAGTGATGGGGTTGCTTGTGTAAAACAGGTCAAAGAAAAAGAATATGATGTGGTTTTGATGGATATTCAAATGCCAAATATGGATGGCTATCAAGCTACACAAAAGATTCGTGAATTTAGTGATATTCCAATCGTTGCGATGAGTGCCAATGCCTTTGAAGAGGATAAACAAAAAGCATTATCCATTGGGATGAACGGCTATATCGCAAAGCCAATCGATATGGATAAAGTTATTAAAACACTATCAAATGTTTTTGTGTTTAAATGCCCCGTTTGTGGAAAGTATACATTTCAATCCGGACCAGGAAGCTATGAAATATGTCCAGTATGTGGATGGGAAGATGATAAAGCACAATACAAAGATCCAAATTTAAAAGGTGGAGCGAACCGCTTCAGCTTAAAGGAGTACAAAGAACAATATGAAAAAAATCATCAATAAATATTTACTTTTATTTCTTTGTATATTCTCACTTGTACTTCCAACAGGATGTGAAGTTAAGGAACAAAAACAAGTTGTCGTTGATTATCAAGAATACCATTTTCGTAATGAAGATTTGTTAGAGTCTCACTATGAAAAACATGGTAAAGAAATGGGATTTTCATCATCAAAAGAATACGAAACGGGTGCCAGTGATGTTGTGAATGATCCAGATTCTTTACACAAAACCGAAAAGGAAGATGGGGATGACGTGTATTATAAAGAGGATACCAATGAATTTGTGGTTGTATCCACGGATGGGTATATTCGAACCTATTTTAATCCGGATGCGGGTAGAAAATATTTTGATCGACAATAAAAAAGGACCGAATATCAGATCTATAATCTGAAAATTCGGCCTTTTTATATGATTTTATGCAGGAATTCTTTTATTTAAAATACGAACCAAAACAGGAATGACAATCAATTGAATGACGATACCTGGAAGACAAGTAATAAAACTAGCACTCATAAATACAGATAATGTATAGCCTTGTGTACTAAGAATACATGTGTTGACTAAACCGTTCATGATTCTTCCTGCAAGCATCGCAATAATCAAACTCATATATAATTTGGTCATTTCATTCTTCATTGAAATATATTGTGTACATAAACCAGCAACCAAACCATATACTGCAAGTTCAACCATCATTTGTGGCAACATCATTGCAGGTGGCATACCAGTTGTTACGCTTGAAATGAAAGGTGTTAAAATTCCACATGCCAAACCATATGGCCATCCACAAAATAGTCCGCAAATTAATACTGGAATGTGCATTGGCAAGAATATGCTTCCAGCATTTGGGATAACATGAAATGCCATAGGAAGCAATACACCTAAAGCGATGCATAAAGCGCATGATACTAGTTTTCTTGTGATACTATTCATCGTTAAATACCTCTTCTTCTAAAAATACTTGGTAAGGATGTATGGACATATCAATACTTAACATTGTACATATTGTTTTAAGAAATCTACATCTAAAATTAATATTTTTTGATTCACAATTTTAATGATGCCTTCCTCTTTTAATTTACAGATAATTCGACTCACGCTATTACGAGTGGAGATTCCACAAAATCCTGCAATGTCATCATTTGTGATTTGAAAATCAATAAGAGTACCTGCTTCAACTTTACGACCAAATAAATTAATCAATTGATATAAGAAGGAGCATATTGCACCTGTTTTTCCATTCATCATCATGATTTGTTGGCGAAAAATAGCTTCAGATAATTTTTCTCTATAATACGAATTGACATAATCCTGCAGCTCTTTATCTTGGCTCACATAATCCCAAAATAAAACTCTAGGAATGCGATAAAATGTTGCCACATCACTTTCAACACGAACATTGAATGGTGCGGATGTATATTGACTTACTTGATCTCTTAATAAAGATAGTATGTCTGGGGTATTGATGTAAGAAATGATGAATTCACGACCATCTGGTAAAATGACACTTGTCTTGACAACACCATCTTTTAATACATAAGTATCTTGTTGTTCAAGTCCATAATACGTTAAATAGGTATGTTTCTTTTTCTTGATGGTTGCTACATTTTTTTCTTTTAAAAAGTTTAATAAGTACTCATTGTCCATATTCGCTCTCCTTTACCGGTTTTGAATTATAACAATACTCTAAATTTTGCGAAACAACAAACGTTAACAACTGATGGTGTTTCGCAATTGAATGTTTCGGCTTATATTAATCCCTGAAAAAAAAGGAGAGATAAAAATGTTTGAAATGAATGTGCCTTATGATAAAGGCCAAATGAAAATCAAATTAGAAGATAAGAATTTAGCTGGTGTTTTAGAGGGAAGACAAAGTGATTATAAAACTACACTTTCAGAAAATGAAATTGTGGAACAATCTTTGAATAATCCCATTGGTTCAAAAAGCTTAGAAGAACTTGCCAAAGGCAAGAAAAATATTGTCATTATCAGCTCAGACCATACGCGTCCAGTACCTTCAAAAATTATTACACCTATTCTTTTAAGAAGAATTCGTAGTGTATCACCCGATGCACGTATTCGTATTTTAGTTGCGACAGGCTTCCATAGAGAAAGTACACATGAAGAGCTTGTAGCTAAATATGGAGAAGACATTGTAAAAAATGAAGAAATTGTTATGCACGTATCTACAGATGATTCTTCCATGGTAAAAATTGGACAGTTACCAAGTGGAGGAGACTGCATTATCAACAAAGTTGCCGCTGAAGCTGATTTATTGATTTCTGAAGGCTTTATTGAAGCACACTTCTTTGCAGGATTCTCTGGAGGAAGAAAATCAGTGTTGCCAGGCATTGCATCTTATAAAACAATTATGGCAAATCACAGTGGTGAATTTATCAATGATAAAATGTCACGTCCAGGTAATTTACAACACAATTTGATTCATGAAGATATGGTATATGCGGCAAGAACAGCCAAACTAGCCTTTATTGTCAATGTTGTATTAAATGGAAATCATGAAATTATTGGTTCTTTTGCCGGAGACATGGAAAAAGCACATGAAAAAGGTTGTGATTTTGTTCGTTCTTTGGCAAGTGTAAATAAAGTAGATTGTGATATCGCAATCAGTACGAATGGTGGATATCCTTTGGATCAAAATATTTATCAGGCAATCAAAGGAATGACAGCTGCTGAAGCTACATTAAATCCAGATGGCATTATCATCATGATTGCAGGATGTCGTGATGGACATGGAGGTATTGGATTCTATCATAATATTGCAGATGTGAAAGATCCAGAAGAATTTGAACAAAAAGCTATCCATACACCTCGTTTAGAAACCGTTCCAGATCAATGGACATCACAAATCTGTGCGCGTATTTTAGCACATCACAAGGTTATCATGGTTTCCGATTTAGTAGATCCACAACTTGTAAAAGATATGCATATGGATTTAGCTACAACTGTAGATGAAGCGCTACAAAAAGCGTTTGAAATAAAAGGAAAAGATGCCAAAGTTGCCGTCATTCCTGATGGTTTGGGTGTCGTTGTAAATATTTAAGGAAGGAAATTTGAATTTATGTTACACAATTTAATTGCGGAATTTTTATCAACAGGACTTATGATTTTATTTGGTGTCGGTGTACACTGCGATGAAGTTTTGACAAACACAAAATATCACGGAAGTGGACACATCTTTGCAATCACAACATGGGCCTTTGGCATCAGTGTTTGTCTATATATTTTTGGTGGAGTTTGTATGAATCCTGCCATGGTACTTGCACAATGTGCTTTAGGTATGCTTCCATGGACAAGCTTTATTCCATACGTTATTGCCGAATTTTTAGGTGCTCTTGTAGGAGCTTTGATTTGTTATGTGATGTATAAGGATCACTTTACAGAAAGCGAAGGAAATGTGAACCCAATCGCCATTCGTAATATTTTCTCTACAAATCCAAACTGCAGAAATTTGCCAAGAAATTTCTTTGTCGAAACACTCGCAACAACTATTTTCTTGAGTGCCATTTTAGCCGTTGCTACAAAGTATGAAACACAATTACCTATTGGTGTTGGACTTATTGTATGGGCTGTTGGTATGGGTCTTGGAGGAACAACTGGATTTGCGATGAATCAAGCTCGTGATTTAGGACCTCGTTTGGCCTTCCAATTATTACCTATTAAGAATAAAGCCAATAATGATTGGCAATATGGACTATTAGTTCCAGGAATTGCTCCTTTTGTAGGTGCATTGATTGCTGCTTTGTTCTGCCATTTATTTTTAGGTATCTAATATTAGAAAAGACAGATATTCAAAATCAGACTGAATATCTGTCTTTTTTTATATTTTTCTTTGTGTTTTTAAATCATATAGGGCAATACCTAAACAGAAGATTTCAGAGACTGTACAACTGATCCAAATTCCATTTTCCTTTAATAATGTAGTACAAACAAATAGAGATAATAAGACAAAGAGAATGCCACGAGAAATCGAAAGAACAAAGGCTTTTCTTGGTTCTTCTAAAGCAACCATGTAGCCGCTTGTGATTATGACATGTCCCATAATCAAGAAGACAAAGCTAAATTGACGTAGCGCTATAATGGTATTAAAGTAGTTTTCTGTATTTACTGGAACAAAAGCAGCCGTGATATTTGGTGCAAACACTTCTACAATTAAGAATAATATAACTCCAGCACAAGAGACTAAAACACGTGCATATTTATGAAAAGTTGAAACGGCATTTTTATCGCTTCGACCATAATAATAACTAACTAAAGGCTGCGTTCCTTGACTGGTTCCAACCATTACCATCAATACAAGATTATAGATATACATCAATACAGTAAAAGTAACAAGTCCATCCGTACCAAGTAGTTGATTGATACGATAGTTAAATACTGTAATCATAATGCCTGGAGAGATTTCGGAAATACAATCGGGAAGGCCTAAAGATAAAATTCTAGAATATTCATGCCAAGGATAGTTTGCCTTCACAAAATGGAAATGCGATTTATGGCTAAACGAAAAATGATAAAAGAAGAAGCAGAAAGTCACAAGTTGAGATAAACCTGTAGCTAAGGCAGCACCACTAATTCCCATGTTAAAAGTTCCCATAAATAAAGGGTCAAGAATTAAGTTTGTGCCAGCTCCTAGACAAATACCCATTATGGATTTTTGGGGGAAGCCATCGGCCTTTAAAAGGACTTCGAAACAATAGGATACAATATAAAAGAAGGAGAAGCAGGATAATACTTTGATGTATGTATCTGCATAATCAAATACATCTTCGTTTGCACCTAAAAATTCTGTGATGTGATGTGAGTTTATAAAAGATAAAATCGCAATACATAAAGCTACACATGAAATTGTGATGGTATTCATTGTGAATACTTCATGCATTTTTCTTTCTTCATTCGCACCTCGATAAATGGACATCACTGTACTCGATCCAATCGCAAATAAGACTCCAATGGAGAAAATGGTTGTGACATATGGACTTGCCACGTTTATGGAAGCTAATGCCGTATCGCCTTCATAGTGGGCAACAAATATACCGTCAACTAAGGTATATAGATTAAAGATAACCATCGAACATATGGATGGTATGACAAATTTAAGATATTGTTTCAACATAAAATCACCAATTTAAGTGTAAACCTTGGTATAATACTAAGGTCAAGGGTGGCAATATGAAAAAGTATTATAAAATCAATGAAATCGCAAAATTATACAATATTAAAACAGACTCTTTAAGATACTATGAAGAAGTAGGTTTAATTTGTCCAATGCGATCAAAATCAAATTATCGATTATACACACTGAATGATATCTATATTTTAAACATTATTCGAGATTGTTTAAAATTAGGGTATGATACACATCAAATCAAAGAATACTTAGATAATCGTAGTGTGAATAATACAATTGTGTTTTTAAAAGAAGAAGAAAGATTGATTCAAAGACAGATTCAAGAATTGAACACGAAACTACTTTCGATTCAAACTCGAATCATAGATTTAGATCGCACGCAGTATATGGAATTTGATACATGTAAGATTGAAGTATATCCCAAAAGATATTGTCGGTATTTAAAAGAAAAAATTGATCAAGATGAAAAGATTGACTTTCTATTGACGAAACTAAGTGAATCGATGGAAGAAGATATTTCTGTATTAGGAAATATGGATTCAGGCAGTGTTGTTGAATATAAAAATAATGAGTATGTGTATACAAGTGTATTTATTTTAACTCAAGAAGAAAAACATGACTTTATTCTAGACGAAGGTATGTATTGTACATATACGTATTCAGGCCAATATGATCGAACGAATCAATTGTTTAATAAAATGAAAGATTGGATTAAAGAACACAATTATGCAGTTGATGGGCCATTCTTAGAATTTTTATTGATTGATATTCATGAAACAAAAAAAGTGGAGGAGTACATTACCTCCATCCACATTAAGGTTAAACCAAGATGATAAATCCAGATTCAATAGGTTTATATTCTTCGACATCCATTGAATCGTAGTATAGATCTCCATTTGCATCTAATACTAGAATTCGATGATTTTCACAAATAGTTGGTAAGACTTCTAAAGTGTTGTTGATTTTGTAGACTTTATTTTCTTTTTCAAACAATTGAGAATTATATGGTTCGATATCATCTTCACAAATATAGGTGTAGCTTGCACAATATAATTTACCATCTTCAAAATAAGGCTCAATACGATCTCTAGAACCGTTACAAGGCGTATTTAAATAGCTTTGTGCATGTGTATCATCGATTACTTCAATTGGAAATTCAGATACTACTGGTTCGGATTTATTGCCATGAACAATCAATGATAGTGTGTCTTCTGTTCTGTTAAATTCAACACTGCATAACATTTGATTTGTGACAATATCATAATAAGTTGTATCACGCACAATATATTTCTTATTTAATCTGGATTTCCAAACTGAGTTTAGTTCTTGTTTTTTAGCCTTTTGTGCAAACGCAACCGTACGATTTCTTGTTGTTTTTAAAAGATAATCCCCCTCAAAGAAGATTTGATTTCCTTTTTCATTTGTCCATTTACCATCTGCATAATTTAATAAATCACTCATGAGCCAGCCTTTTTCCGTTTTATCTTGCACAACCATACTTGATTTGATGGTTGTGATTTTTTGTAAGCCAAAGGCATGGGCATAAATTCCTGAATAATCTGGATATGTATTTGGTTCTAAATACGTATTGAATAAGCGCATTAAAGTTGTAGGAACATCGAGTCCACAATCATGGGTTTCACTAAGTGCTAATACGGCATTGTATTTAGGAATAATGATCAGCCTTGAACTAAAGAACATACTGTTTCCACCTTTTGCCAGAACACCATCACCAAAATCATAGTCTGGATCATGGTGTCTGACTAAGTCCCAGCCTAAGCCAAAATCAATGGCGCCAAGATCCGATTCTAGAAATGTAGTGCCCCAAGATTTAGCCATTAAAGCTTTTGACTTTTCACTAATAATAGAATTAGGCTCTAGAAATATTTGTCCAAATTTACATAAATCAATCATAGAAGTGGTGATTCCACCGGCTCCTTGAATTGGAAAGTATTCTTTTGGTTTCTTACCTTCAGAAACTAAAGGATAATCTGAATCGATTGTATAAGTTGTGTTGGTGCTTTTTGCGCCAATCTTTTCTGTAATATATTTTCTTAAGACATCTTCATAAGCCATATTACGAACTTTTGAAACGACCATTTCAGCAAGTGTAAATCCATCATTACAATAGGTGCTGTAAGTTCCTGGATCTGCTTTTAGGGTGCTGTTTGATAAATAGTTTAATACTTCGCTATAGTAGTCAAACTTAGAAGTGGTACTCACACTAAAATGTTTCCATTGTGTCCCTGGAAGTCCACTCGAATGATCTAGGCACATACGTACAGTAATCTCTTTATATCTTTCATCTTTCATTGTGAATTCAGGAAGAATATCTGCAACTTTATCTTCGAGTTGAATCAATCCTTCATCCACTAACTGCATAACACATACGGTACAATAGATTTTAGATATCGAACATACATTAAATGTACAATCCGTCGTGATGGGTTGATTGTTGATTTTGTCGATGACACCAATCGCATCGGCACATACAATTTTTCCATCCTGCATAAAGGCATAACTACAAGCCGTATAGTCTGGCTTTACCATAGCTTTTAATAATTGAGTAACTTGATTTTCCATATGATTTCTCCTTTTTAAAAGAAAACGAGAAGATGATAAACCTTCTCGCTACTCTGCAACGGCATCAATTAAAATGCTGTGATAGGTATTCACAATATCATCAACCGTTTCTTCAATATTCGCATTGTTGACAGCTATATAAGCAGCGTATTTTTGGTACAATGGATATCTTTCTTTATACATTTGTTGAAGGGCTTGTTTAGAACTTGATAAAGGTCTATTTGGATCGGAACTAATTAATTTATCGATATCACGATCAATGAAGATCGTAATTCCATTTAAACGTAAAAAGTCCATATTGACTTTATGTTTAACGACACCACCACCTGTCGCAATAATTTTATTGTTCATCTTACTAGCTTCAATCGCAACTTCTGTTTCAATTGCTCTAAATCCAGTTTCTCCAGATTCTTGGAAGATTTCTGGAATGCTTTTGCCGGCTTTGGCAATAATCATATCGTCTAAGTCGAAAAATTCTTTTCCAAGCTTTTCTTCAAGCATTTTACCAATAGTTGTTTTACCAGCACTTGGCATACCAATTAATACGATGTTACAACGATCTTTCAACATCTCCTTTTTGATTTCGTCAATGATAGAATCGTCAAAAGACATATTTTCAAAAATTTCAAATGTATATTTGGCTTGCGCAATCAACATCTCTAAACCAATCACACGCTTGATATCGGCTTCTTGAGCTTCAAAACATAAACGTGTAAGAATTGGGTTGTATACAACATCTAATACACATTCTAATTTATGGAACCAGCTTACATCAATTGGTGCATTCACAATATTTGGAAACATTCCAACAGGACTTGTATTGACGACAATATCTGCATCTAAATGGGATATATACATTTCATCGTATCCAATGGCACCACGATTTGCACTTCTCGAAACAATCACAATGTCTTTTGCGTTTTCATGTTTACAAACGGCTTTAACAGCAGCACATGCACCACCGTTACCAATAATCAAAACTTTTTTTCCTTCCATATGTACGTTGTGGGCTTTAACCATATATAAGAATCCGCCAAAGTCTGTATTGTACCCTTTTAATTTGCCATCTACATTGATGATTGTATTGACGGCACCAATAGCTTTAGCACTCTCATCCATTTCATCTAAGTAAGGAATGACATCCTTTTTATATGGAATAGTCACGTTGATTCCTTTGAAATCTTTCTTTTCCATAAATTCTTTGAATTCTTCTTTATCTAATTCCACCAATTGGTAGTCATAATCTTTTACGTTCTCAATCTCTGCAATTCTTGTCTGAATTTGTTTGGAGAAACTATGCCCCAAGTGCTCACCTATCAATCCGTATTTCATATCATTTCCTCTTTCTCTAGAACAGCACTTTAAATGTTAAAAAAAGCATTTCGAAGAAGAAATGCCTTTTGAATGCCCTGAAACTTAAAATAACCATCGTATACATATGGCTTTTCTCAGGGCTATTTAAAGTAAAAGTAATAATATCTTGAAGTGTTCATACGCATAGAATACACCATTTCTTTGTAAGTGGCAACTCTAAAATGAAAATAAATGTAAAAAGCGGAAAGCTGTTTCAAAAAAAGATGTGATACAATTTATCCGAAAGGAGCTAATTATGAATATTGGATTTATGGCATGTATTGTTCTCGGGGTTTTGTTTCTTATTGTGGGGATTCTTTTCTCTTTATTAAAGGAAAAAGGAGCTAAGTATGTTTCTGGTTTTAGTACGTTGAATCATCCTGAAAAGTATGATAAGGCATATATTTCTTTAGATATGCGAAATCAATGCTTTACATATGCATTGATTCTATTTCTAGGAGCAATCATTTCTTATTTCATATCCACTCTTATCGCTATACCAACCTATGTTCTATGGGGTATTCTTTTCTTTAAGTCTGTACATTTGGATGCAGAAAAGGCATTCGAAAAGTATTTGATTAAGTAAATTAACGCAAAAACATTACTTTTAACGATACTAAAGTTAAAATGAAAATAATAGAGTTAAAAAGGAATGGTGATAACATGAAAACGGATATATTTGGAATGATGTTTTTCAAAATGAGCAAAAAACACACAAAACGAATTCTGGGATATGAAGCAATACATCCACTCTGGCACTTCTTTGATTTAAAAGCCTATATGATCATGGCTTGCATGATGGGTGGAGGAATTGGATTTAGAGCAGCTGGAATCTTTCCGGATATCTTTATTGCCTTCTTTTATTCAGGACTTGGTTGTGCATTAGCTTAAGCTGGCATTGCTTTCTTAAGAAACTATATTCAATATGAAAACTAAAAGAAAAGACCGACTTGATCTCTTCTTTTAATCAATATTGGAGTTTTGGACAATGAAATTACAGAATGAATGCGCAGCAGGAAGCATATATCTGTTTTTGATGTTTGCCATATAAATGATACGTTTCTTTTGTGGGTTGTTTATCTTTAATTTCTTTAAATGAAAATGGACAGAAGTCGTAGAGCTATGAATCCAGGCAACTATAATGAGGATGGAACTATCAAAAAAGGAAAGAAGAAGTGGATTTTATCCAATCTATGTGCTAAATGTAGTGCTTGACTGTAGAGTTCACTGCTTCAACAGAAAGATAGGAATCCAAAGTTTGAAAATAATGTATGATTGCTGCATAATGTTGTCAGCAAAGAACCCTCACTGCTTGTGGTGAGGAGTAGTCAGTTGATGCGTATACAAAAAATATGAATAAAGGAGAATAAAAAAATGAATACAGTAACAATGAAAAATGTTGGATTTGGTGCAGGCGTACCAAAGATTTGTGTTCCTATTTGTGGAAAGAGTAAAGAAGATGTTTTAGAACAAGCGAAAATCATTCTTGATACACCAGCTGATATTATTGAATGGCGTATGGATTGGTTTGAAGGAGTTGAAAATACTGCATCTGTAGTAGAAATGGCTAAAGAATTACGTGAAGTATTTAAAGAAACTCCAGTCTTAGCTACTTTCCGTTCTAAAAAAGAAGGTGGAGAATTAGAAGTATCTACTGAATATTATGTGGAATTAAACTGTGCAGTTGCCAAAAGCGGTTATATAGATGCAGTAGATGTTGAATTATATACAGGAGATAAGGAAGTTGAAACGATTGTAACGACAGCTCATGAAAATGGAGTAAAAGTAATCATGTCGAACCATGACTTCTTCAAAACACCATCTAAAGAAGAAATCATTTCTCGCTTATGCGCTATGCAAGAAAAGGGTGCAGACATTCCTAAGATTGCAGTTATGCCTCAATCAAAAAAGGATGTATTGACATTATTATCAGCTACAAATGAAATGGCTGAAGAACATGCCAATCGTCCAATCATCACTATGTCAATGGCAGCTACGGGAGTAATTTCTCGTTTAGCTGGTGAAGTATTTGGTTCTTGTTTGACATTTGGTGCCGCTAAAAAGGCGAGTGCTCCAGGTCAAATGGGTGTCAATGATCTTAAGACAGTTCTAGAAACTTTACATAAAAGTTTATAATTTTTAAAGGTGGGTCATTCCCATCTTTTTCTTTATTGACAATAGATATCAAAATGATATCATAAGAGTATCAGGAGGTTCTTATATGACAGAAAAAGTTTTAAGCAACAAAAAGAATGGCATGGCCATGATGATAATATGGATTGTTTTATATCTTGTAGCCTTGTTGATGACAATACTTGGGGCAGCATTAATTTGGCCTTTATTTATTATTGGTGTTGTATGGCTATGCATTGGTTGGATTCCATTTCTTGGTTTAAAAGTATTAAAGCCACAAGAAGCCTTGGTTTTGACATTATTTGGTAAATATGTAGGTACTTTAAAGGATGCTGGATTTTATTTTGTCAATCCTTTTTGTCAGGCTGTCAATCCTGCCGCAAAGACAAAACTAAATCAAAGTGGAGATGTGGATGATGGTTCTAAGAAGAGTATTTTTCAAGCGCAAAATAATGGAACAGTAGAAATGGCTTCTAAAAAAGTATCTTTGAAAATCATGACTTTAAACAACAATCGTCAAAAAATCAATGATTGTTTGGGAAATCCTGTTGAGATTGGAATTGCCGTGATGTGGCGTGTTACAGATACCGCAAAAGCTGTATTTAATGTAGATAACTATAAGGAATATCTTTCTTTACAATGTGATAGTGCATTAAGAAATATTGTTCGTATTTATCCTTATGATGTCGCTGAAAATGTAGATACAACAGGTGATGGTATTGCCGATGAAGGAAGTCTTAGAGGTTCTAGTGAAGTAGTAGCTTCTAGAATTCGTGATGAAATTCAAAGTAAGGTGAAAGATGCAGGTCTTGAAATTATTGAGGCAAGAATTACATATTTGGCATATGCACCAGAAATTGCAGCCGTTATGCTTCAAAGACAACAGGCAAGTGCGATTATTGATGCACGTAAGATGATTGTGGATGGAGCTGTTGGTATGGTTGAAATGGCATTGGATCGTTTAAATGAAAATGGGGTTGTAGAATTGGATGAAGAAAGGAAAGCGGCTATGGTTTCTAACTTGTTAGTCGTACTTTGTGGAAACCATGATGCGCAGCCAGTTGTAAATTCTGGCAGTTTGTATTAATGGAAAAGAAACAGATTCCTTTGCGTCTTTCAAAAAAATTGTATGATCAAATCGCTTCATGGGCAGAAGATGATTTTCGCAGTGTCAATGGACAAATTGAATACTTGTTGACAGAGTGTGTGAAACAAAGAAAAAAGAATGGCAAATACGTCAGTGATACGATGGATGAGCCTATTGAATTGGATATTAAGTAAGAGAGTGTAGAAATACATTCTTTTATTTTTGGAAAAAATAAAAGCTTTTAAAGGTTAAAGCTGAAAAACTTGGTATCTTAAGCTACTTTTAAAGGTTAAATTTTGAAGACTTGGTTAATTGAATAGTCATTTTGTCTAAGTTGTACATTGTAATGTATATGTAAAAAACATAAAATACTCTAAAAATAGGAGGTAAATTTATTTATGTATACAAACAATTATTCAAACTCAGTAAGTACAAATTCATTATATAAAGTATACAGCTGGATGATGGTAGGACTTGGAATTACGGCAATCACTTCGGCCTTGTTGTATGCTTCTGGCATATTCATGCTTATTATTCAGATTCCCATGATTTCACTATTATTATTCATAGTACAAATTTCGTTAACGATTTCAATGGGACGTCAATTATCACGTAATACACCTGCTTCTACGATGAAGACGATGTTTATTGTGTATTCACTTACAATGGGAATCAATATGACATCATTGGCTTATGTATATAGTGCTGGACAGATTGCAGCTGCCTTTGGCATTAGCGCTATCTACTTTGCATGTTTAGCCATTATTGGAAAGACGACTAAAATGGATCTTAGTAAAGTGGGAAACATTTGTTTGATTGGTTTGATTGCGATGATCTTTAGTCAATTTTTCTTCATGCTATTTAGAGTTAGTATGGATGTACGCTTATGGAGCGTGATTGGCCTATTATTATTTACCGGACTTACAGCTTGGGACATACAAAAAATGAATTATATGTTGAATGGGTATGAAGATGAAAAGATATCGATTTATATGGCGTTACAGCTTTATTTAGATTTCTTGAATATCTTCTTATACATTTTACGATTATTAGGACGTAGAGATGATTAATTCATCTCTATTTTTTTATGGTTGACAATGTAAACTAATATTGTATACTTTAATAGTTCACTAAATGAACTAAAGGAGTATGTATGAAAGTATTAAAGAAAATAGGAATTACTATATTATGTTTATTATTGATTTGTGGAATAGGAATTGTTTGTTTGTTTCACAATGAATATAGCTCATTAAAATCATTAAAAAAAATTGATGCTTATCCAATGTATACAATGGATTATAGTGCGGATTATGGATTGGATGAGTTTTTAGAAAAAGGTGCAAGCAATGATAAAGAGCTTGTTGAATTTGTGGTGAATCATGTAATGAAGGGGTTACCATTAAGTATTAAGATTCCAGATTTAGGTTGTTCTACATTTATTGCACAAAATAAAGATTCAGGATATCTGTTTGGACGCAACTTTGATATGGATTATTCGCCAAGTGTATTAGTGAAGACGAAACCTAAAAATGGTTATGCCTCTGTATCTATGGTGAATTTAGGCTTTGTAGGATATAATGAAAAATATTTACCAGATACATTAAAGGATTCATTAGTGACTTTGGCAGCACCTTATGCACCATTAGATGGAATGAATGAAAAAGGATTAGCGGTTGGTGTATTGTTGATTGATACAAAACCAACAAATCAGAATACAAAAAAGGTGGATATCACAACAACAACAGCCATTCGAATGATGTTAGATAAGGCAAAGAATGTGGATGAAGCGTTAGAATTATTATCTTCTTATGACATGCATTCAAGTGCGAATAGTTGTTATCACTTCCAAATTTGTGATGCTTCTGGAAAGAGTGTTGTCGTAGAATATGTGGATAATGAAATGAAGGTTGTATATCCGGATAAGAATTACCAGTGTGCTACAAATTTCTTGTTGACGCAACCAGATGCAGAATTTAATTTTGGTCAAGACCGCTACCAAATTATTGATGAAAAATTAAGTTCCACAAATGGAAAACTATCCAATCGTGAGGCTATGCAGCTTCTATCTGATTGTTCACAAGATGCACATAAGAATAATCAGGGAAAAATCTCAAAGACACAATGGTCTTGTGTATATGATTTAAAGAATAAAAAGGTAACGGTTTGTGTGAATCAAAATTATGATGCGAAATACACAATTTCTGTGCTAGAATAAAGCTATGAAAAAGAATGAACAAGTATTAGAAGCGTGGCTTCAAATGACAACCGTTATTAATAATGAGAGAATTACTCCAGATCTTCCTTACAATGAGTCGATGATTTGTCGTTATTTATATCAAAATCAAGATATAAATGTAACCGCAACGGATTTATGCAACTATATGCGCATGCAAAAATCGCAGATGAATCGTACGCTTACAAGTATGGAAAAAAAGGAATTGATTACACGTATTCGTAGTGAACAGGATACTCGTAAAATCTATATCACATTAAATGATTCGATGCTTAAAATTTATAAAACTCAACATGAGAAAATATTAAAAATCGTCGATGAGTTATTCGATAAAATTGGTTATGAAAGACAATCAGAAGTGATTAAATTATTTGATTTGATTACACAAACCGCAAAAGAAATGTTGTAAAGATAAGCTGGATTTCCAGCTTTTTTCTTTTGTTTCATCAAGAGGTCTTTTTTGGTAGAATATAGGTGGCGTTTGGGGAGGTTTATATGAAAAAAACAAATTATGTAAAAGATGTATTGGTTGTTTTATTAGGAAATTTTATGGTAGCAATATCAGTTGCTTTTTTTGTTTTACCAAATAATACATTAACCGGAGGCGTAGCCGGTGTTGCCGTGGCATTAAAACCATTATTACCATTTGTACCATCCGTATGGCTGATCAACATATTGATGATTGGACTCTACGTTGTTGGCGCAATTTTTTTGGGGAAGGCATTTGCACTGAAATCATTGATTTCAACATTTAGTTATTCATTTTTCGTTTCTTTGTTGACTTATGTGACAACTTTATTTCCCAAAGACACATTTGTCATGCAACCCATGTTGGCAAGTATTTATTGTGGGTTGATTTCGGGAATTGGCTTAGGTCTATGCTTTAGAGTGAACGCAAGTACTGGAGGTATGGATATTCCAGCCTTGTTGATTCATAAGTATACTCATATTTCTTCAGGAAATTCAGTAATGATCATTGATGCTCTAACTGTATTGTTGGGAATGTCTACATATGGTGTAGAACCAGCCTTGATTGGAGTGTTATCTGTATTCACATCTGGTTTTGCGATTGATAAAACAATTTTGATTGGTTCAAGTACGGCAATCAACTGTATGGTTATTTCAGATAAATGGTTTGATATTAAAAATCATGTATTAAACAATATGGAGCGTGGTGTTACAATTTTAGAAGGTAAGGGTGGATATACAAATGAATCCAAACCTGTATTGATGATTGTAATTCCACAAAAAATGTATTCGAATTTAGAACACGAAATCATGCAGTTAGATCCAAGAGCTTTTATTATTGTAAATAGTGTTCATGAAGTCGATGGAGAAGGATTTACTTATGAATTGGAGGATTTAAAGTGATGACAAAATTAGTGATTTGTGACATTGATGCCACATTAGTCAATGAAAAGAAAGAATTAACGCCGAGGACAAAAGAAGCTTTGATCAAGCTTCATGAAAAAGGGATTTATTTTGGGATTGCCTCAGGACGTCCAGCCGATGAATTAAAACGCAATAAAGAGTATTGGGATCTACCTTTTGACTTTGATTTTGTGGTAGGGATGAATGGCGCAGAACTTTGGGATGGTGTGCATCAAAAATTTTATAGCTATTTCATGATGAAAAAGGAATGGCTAAAAGAAACCATGGAAATCATGAATGTTGTTAAATGTAACCCAATGATATATTGGAATGGAAAGATTCGTTGTGTTCATATTGATGATTGGATGATTCATTCGGCTTCGACTTCTCATAAAGAATTGGAAGTTGTAAAATTAGAAGATTTCTATGCACATGAAAACGCAAAAATCATGTTCCGCATGAAAGAAGAGGATATGCTTAAAGCGGAAGCTTGGGTAAAAGAGCATCCAAATCCTTATTATCATGGTTTTAAAACGCAATCCACATTACTTGAATTTTGTGATAAAAGAATCAATAAGGGATATGGACTACAAAAAATATGCGAACTAAATGATTTAGACATAAAGGATGTCATGGCCTTTGGAGATACATCCAACGATAATGATATGTTAAAAGTAGCAGGTTGTGGTGTTTGTATGATCAATGGTACGGATGATACAAAGGCTTGCGCCAATGCCATCACAAAACAAGATAATGAACATGATGGTTTAGCTATCTATTTAGAAGAAAGTGGGATTTTATGTTAAAAGTATGCGTAATTGGTGGAGGACCATCTGGATTGATGGCTGCCTATACCGCAAGCTTAGTCGGTCACCAAGTGGAGTTGTTTGAGAAAAATAAACAATTAGGAAAGAAGTTGCAACTTACAGGACATGGACGTTGTAACGTTACAAACAGTTGTTCAAAGGATGAATTTTTCAAGCATATTGTGCATAATGAAAAATTTCTATATAGTCCTTTCTCACAATTCTCTAATTTGGATATGATCCAATTTTTAAAATCCAATGGTTTACCTACCATTGAAGAAGACCATGGGCGTATGTTTCCTGGTTCGAATTCAAGTCAGGATGTTGTTTTATTGTTTGTGGAATTATTACGCAAAAACAATGTGATTCTACATATGGATGAAGCATGTACAGATTTAATGGTTGAAGATGATAAAGTTGTTGGAATCAAAACAGATAAAGGTTCGTATTCGTTTGATGTAGTGATTGTTGCGACAGGTGGAAAGTCTTTTGCGTCGACTGGAAGTAGTGGCGATGGATATAAATGGGCGAATACATTAGATATCAAAGTCAGTGATTTATATCCTGGATTGGTTTCTTTACGAACAAAAGAAATCTTTGATTTAGCGGGTCTTTCTTTGCAGAATGTGGGTATTCAAGTAAAGAAAGATAAAAAAGTTTTATATAAACAATTGGGAGACATTTTGTTTACGCATGAAGGTGTTAGTGGACCAGGTATTTTGGCCATGTCAAGCTATGTGATTCATAAAGAACCTGACAAAATCATATTTGATTTAATTCCAGATAAATCAATGGAAGAAGTGGATGCATTTTTACTAGAAAGAATGAATCGTTCTTCAAATAAACAATTGAATCACATACTTGAAATGATGATACCTAAGAGATTGGTACAATATATCATGGATCGTTTAAATATTGATGATTCTTTAAAAGCCAATGAAACAACAAAAGTACAAAGAAGAAGTATTAGTGAATTATTGAAATGTTTAGATTTTGAAGTGTCTAGTTTTGCCGGATTTGATCAGGCTATGATAACTGTGGGTGGAATCAAAACAAATCAGATTCAGCCTCAGACAATGGAATCTAAGAAAATTAAAGGCTTAAAGTTTGTGGGTGAAGTATTGGATTTGGATGCGCAAACAGGAGGATACAATTTACAGATTGCATGGACAACAGGATATGTTGCGGGAAGCACAATAAAAGAAGGGGCTAATTAAAGTCCCTTCTTAAATTTTGATGCAGGAATGTGACAATAGGCACCTGGATTTTTATCCAGGTATTTTTGATGGTATTCTTCGGCATTAAAAAAGTTTTTCATAGGCTCTACTTCAACAGCTAGAGGTGAATCATATTTCTTTTGGATTTCATTATATTTAGATTGGATGATTTCTAAATCTATTTTTTCCACATAATAAATACCTGTACGATAGGAAATGCCAATATCTTCACCTTGTTGATTGACGGATACTGGATCAATAATGTCAAAGTATAAGTCTAAAATTTTAGAAAGTGAAATCACGTTGTCATCATATTGGATTTCTAATGTTTCTGCATGACCTGTAAGTCCTGCTTTCACATCTTTATATTTTGGGTTTTCACTATTACCATTCGCATAGCCAACGGTCGTCTTTAGAATACCATCAAACTGATCGAAATAGTGCTGCACACCCCAAAAGCAGCCTCCAGCTAAATATATTGTTTTTATCATTTTAATTTATAATATTTTCCTTTCGAATCTTTTTTATAGCGCCCAACTTTTTTTGCGTAGTCACTCTCAATCCATTTGGAAAGTTTACACTTCTTTTGTTTGTTTGCTAAGATGGGCATTAAATACTTACTTAAATCATCAATAGATGCATAGCGGGTATTGATTTTTGGATATTTCTTTAATGCTTCTATTACTTCTTCATCACTTGCTTCATTTGGCTTTGAGGTATTTGTTTGTTTTTTTTGTTTTTGTGTCTGTTTTGGTTGAGACTTAGGCGTTTCTTCCTTTAAAGGCAACAAGAACGGGTCTCTTGTCTGTAAGATTTCAATGTCGATATCTTTTCCTTGGAACAACAAGGCTTGTTTAATACCTTGAAATCCTTGATCATTTGTGACAAGAAGAATTTTTTTAGGGACTATATTGGCAACAATTTGTCCAAGTAAAGTAGCACAATAGATGTCCGCAAAATTCTTTTGGCTTTGGTGTGTATTGAAACAATAAGAATTTGGGAAATCCTTCGCAATCGCAAAGATTTGCTGCCAGCACTTTTGCCCTATTTTTTCAAAGTTTCCAAAGAAAAAGAAGACGCTAGGACTAGTGGCTTTTAGTGTGTTTGTGTCAAATTGTTGAACATTTTCACAGTCAATACAATAGAGTGTGTAGTCTTCAAAATTATCGATTTTAATATTTTGTGGAGAGAAACTCATGCATTGAGAAAATGTTCCGATTGAAAAATTAAGTTGTGACATTTCATTCATCCTTTCGTAAATAATTATAGCACATCGTGGTATTCTTGCTTTGAATTTGTTATAATAAACTTCAAAGGGGGAGTTTTAGTGGCTTATTATCACATCTTAAAAGAACGTCGAACAAACCTAAAACTTTCCATTCAGGATGTTTCAAATCAGACGCGTTTAGCGCCTCAATATATACAAGCAATCGAAGAACACAACCTTGATGTTTTCTCCGATGACCTATCTTTCGTTCGCTATTTTGTGCATGCCTATTCGGATGCGATTGGCGTAAATTGGCAGGCTATTTCAGATGAAGTTGATGTGGATGTCAATGAATTTGCGCATCAAAGAGACATGGCTTTAACTATGGCACAAAGGCGTATGGTTGAACAAATGGCGAGTGTTCAAAAGACAAAAAAGACGACTAAGAAAAAGAAAAAATCATCTTTAGGATGGTTTCAAAAACATGTCAGTAGAACAAGTTCTTCATTGAACGCAAACCAGACGAAGATCATCAAAATGCTTGTCCTGATTGGAATCATTGGATTAGGAGTTTTATCCTTGGTCAATGTGGGATTGCGTTCGATTTCAAATCAAAAACTAGCAACGCAGCAAGAGCTTCGTGAAGAGCAATTGTCTAAAAAGGAACAGGAGACAAATAAACTCGCAAACCAGCGTAAAAAAGCTAAAGAGGCTCAGGCTTTAGTTGTTAATAAAATTAGCGGTGAAACCAACGCATATCAGCTTTCGAATATTCAATCGGATGTAAAAACATTGGATTTAAGTATTACGTTACCGACAAAGACAAAAATTACTTTGAAAAAGAATGATGAAACAATCAATGACACTTCAAAAGTATATACGGGTACATTCAATCAGAGCTTGGAATTATCCGATGATTGTACTTTTGAAATTAGTATTGAGACATATTCAGATAACAGTATTTCTATTGATGGAAAAGAAATTTCTTTTGATAAAGAAGGTTGGAAGCAGGGTGAGCCTGCCGTTATCACACTACAAATTGGTAAGGGATACCAAAAACCTGTTGAAGAAGATGAAACGGAATATGAGGATAGTGACTATGATTACGATTATGATTATGGTTACACAGATGAAAATCTATATGCACAAGGGGAGGATGTAACTTATGGCCAAGATGAATATACCGAACAGACTAACAATTATTAGAATTTTATTGGTTCCTGTTGTTGTGGCTGTATATTTATGTATGGACCCGACTATTGGTGTTATAGATGAAGCAAGTGGTCTTGCACTACGTGATGTGATCGCATTTGTGATTTTTGCGGTTGCGAGTATTACAGATTTTTTTGATGGAATGTTAGCAAGAAAGAACAATTGGATTACTTCTTTTGGAAAATTTGCAGATCCTATCGCAGATAAGATGTTAGTGAACACAGTTTTGATCTTGATGGTTTATTTTCATCAAGCCAATGTGATTGCGGTATTACTTATGATCGCAAGAGACTTGATTGTTGATGGCTTACGAATGAGCGCAGCTAATTCTGGTGAAGTTGTAAGTGCAGGTATTTTTGGAAAACTAAAGACAGTACTACAAATGTTTGCACTTGTATTCTTGTTATTGAAAGATTGGCCGTTTGTCTATATGGGTATTTGTATGGACCAAATATTGTTGTGGGCAGCAACAGTGGCTTCTTTATATAGTGGATGGATTTATTTCAACCAATTGAAAAAATACGTTTTGGAGACTATGTAATGACTGAGGCAAAACAACTTGTTTCTTTATGTACAGAAAATCATTTGACTATTTCTAGCTGTGAAAGTCTAACAGCTGGCCTATTTACGAGTACGATTGCTTCAATTCCTGGGGCAAGTGCTATTTTAAAAGGTGGTTTAGTGACTTATTTTACACCAATGAAAAGTGTATTAGCTCATGTGGATGTGAACTTAATTCAAAATTATGGTGTAATTAGTGAAGAGTGTGCCTATGCCATGGCCAAAAACACAAGAGAAATTATGGATGTGGATTATTGTGTGTCTTTTACGGGCAACGCAGGTCCGAGTGCCTGGGAAGAAAAACCAGCAGGAAGAGTCTATTGTGCTATTGCTTCTAAAAAAGCGGTTCGTGTATATGGTTTTCAATGTACAGGTCTATCTAGAAATGATGTAAGAGAGCATGTTGTTTGTCAAATGATAGATATATTGATACAAACAATTCAAAAGGAGAATATATGCCAAAAGAAAAAGTAGAAACAAATAAAGATAAACTTTTAAGTGATGTACTAACAGAAATCGAAAGGGAATATGGTAAAGGTTCTGTCATGAAATTAGGGGATAGAGCAGCCGTAGATATTGAACCCATTCCTTCTGGAAGTTTATTATTGGATGATGCTTTAGGTATCGGTGGATATCCAAAGGGAAGAATTATTGAAATCTTTGGTCCAGAATCAAGTGGTAAAACAACACTTGCTTTACATGCCGTTGCAGAAGTTCAAAAAAAGGGTGGTCGTGCAGCCTTTATTGATGCGGAAAACGCGATTGATCCAGTATACGCAAAAAATTTAGGTGTCAACATTGATGAGTTGATTTTATCTCAGCCAGATTCTGGGGAACAAGGTTTAGACATTATGTTGATGCTTGTTGAAAGTGGAGCTGTTGATTTGGTTGTCGTGGATAGTGTTGCAGCTTTAGTTCCACAAGCTGAATTAGATGGTGAAATGGGTGATAATCAAGTTGGATTACAAGCTCGTATGATGTCAAAGGCAATGCGTAAGCTTGCCGGAGCAATGAATCAAAATGATTGTACAGCTATTTTTATCAACCAGCTTCGTGAAAAAGTAGGTGTTATTTATGGAAATCCAGAAACAACTCCGGGTGGCCGTGCATTAAAATTCTACTCTTCTGTTCGTGTGGATATTCGTAAGGCGGATGCCATTAAAAATGGTACAGATATTGTTGGAAACAAAGTAAAAGTTAAAATTGTTAAGAATAAGGTAGCACCTCCATTTAAGTCTGCCGTATTAGAAATTATGTATGGCGAAGGAATTTCTTACATTAGTGAACTATTAGATTTATGTGTCGATGCCAATATTGTAAAAAAAGCAGGGGCATGGTTCAGTTATGAAGGAGAAAAAATTGGTCAGGGTAAAGAGGCTGCCAAAGCTTACATTAAGGCAAATCCAGAATTCAAATCAATGCTTGAAGAAAAATTAAAGGAATTTAAAACAAACAAAGAAGTTGAAGAATAAGAGTTCTGCGTAGAACTCTTATTTTCATTTAGAGGTATATATGGCACGTTTAGAAAAAAATAATTATAAATCCATTCAAAAAAATGAATTAAATGATCCCGTAGTATTTGTGGTCGATATGATCAAAGGCTTTGTGAATATAGGACCCTTACATGATGAAGTCATTGGCAATGTGGAAAAGAATATTGAAAATCTATTAACAAGCTTAGACTGCAATAATGTCTTTGTATGTGATTCACATCCACCAAAGACGCGTGAATTCAATTCGTTTCCAACGCATTGTGTAATTGGCAGTGAAGAAGCTGAAGTAGTAGATTCTTTAAAGCCATTTGTGAAACACGTCATTAAAAAGAACAGTACGAATACATTTATGGCACCAGAATTTGAAGAGTTTCTAAATTCAGATTTGAAGTATTATCGTGATATAATTGTGACGGGATGTTGTACAGATCTTTGTGTTCTTCATTTCGTATTGAGCTTAAACACATGGTTGAATGAACACAATATGAATGAATATCGTATTGTCGTGGTTGAAAACTGTACAGAAACCTATCATATACCAGAAATACATGAAGCTACATTCTGGAATGATGTCGCATTTAGAATGATGGAAATGAATGGTATTCAAGTTGTTTCTGAAGTAAGGGAGTAAAGATTATAAAATGAAAGATAAGAGAAATTTAAGTTTAGTCATGGACTTTTATGAACTAACAATGAGTCAATGTTATTTTAATGATAATAAAGACAAAGAAGTCGTATTTGACTTATTCTATCGTAAAAATCCGGATGACGGGGGATATTGTGTATTTGCAGGCTTGGAACAAGTTGTAGACTATGTTTCTAATTTACATTTTGAAAAAGAAGATATTGATTATTTGCGCTCATTAAATCAATTTAGTGAAGATTTTCTAGAATATCTATCAACCATTCGTTTTACTGGAGATATTTATGCGATTCCAGAAGGAACACCTGTATTTCCTCATGAACCATTAGTTCGTGTAAAAGCGCCAATTATTGAAGCGCAACTTGTAGAAACGGCATTACTTTTGGCTATCAATCACCAGACTTTGATTGCGACAAAATCACGTCGTATTGTACAAGCCAGTGAAGGTAGAGCGGTTATGGAATTTGGTGCACGCCGTGCTCATAACTTTGATGCAGCCATTCTAGGAGCTAGAGCAGCTTATATTGCAGGTTGTGCAGGAAGTGCCACTACGTATTCAGGAAAAGAGTTTGGTGTACCTGTACTTGGTACAATGGCTCACTCATTTATTCAAAGCTTTGATACCGAATATGATGCATTTATGTATTATGCCAAAACATATCCAGACGCATGTACTTTATTGATTGATACATATTCTACTTTAAAATCAGGTATTGTGAATGCGATTAAAGTAGCTAAGGATTATTTAGAACCAAATGGATACCGTTTAAAAGGTGTTCGTATTGATAGTGGAGATATGGCATATCTTTCTAAAAAAGTTCGTAAAATGTTAGATGAAGCAGGAATGAAAGATTGTAAGATTGTTGTATCCAATTCATTAGATGAGTACGTCATTGAATCTTTGATTCATCAACAAGGTGCTAAAATTGATTCGTTTGGTGTTGGTGAAAACTTGATTTGTTCAAAAAATTCGCCAGTATTTGGTGGTGTTTATAAAATGGTGGCACTTGAAAAAGATGGTCATATGATTCCAAAAATCAAAATTAGTGACAATGTTGAAAAAGTGACAAATCCAGGTATGAAGAATTTAAATCGTGTCATGGATAAAGAAACAGGTATGGCTATTGCCGATTTATTGACATTAGAAGATGAAGTCATTGATACAACCCAAGATCTAACTATCTATCATCCAATGTCACGTTGGAAATACAAAGTGATTCCTGCCAATACATATACAGTACGCGATATGTTAGTGCCAATTTTTAAAGATGGTAAGCTAGTATATGATCTTCCAAGCCTAGAAGAAATTCGTGCATATAGTGAAAAGGAACTAGCTACAATTTGGGATGAAATCAAACGTTTTGTATATCCACAAGAATATTATGTTGACTTAAGTGAAAAGTTATTGAATCTTAAGTTAGAAATGTTGAAAAAGTATAAATAAATAAAAAAAGAAACCGTCACTTGACGGTTTTTGTGTTAAATACAGCTTTCAAAGAATGCACGCATGTCCTTGGCTAATAGATCAAAGCTTTCTTTACCAAGATAAGCCATATGACCACTTGGATATTCACCAATTGTAACTCGATTTTGATCTAGATTGGAATGGGTTGCCAAATATCTGGCATTTCCAGCTGTTGTACAAAGATCATATAGACCTGAGGCAAAGAAGACTTTCATCTGTTTGTTTCTTCGCATACATCCAGCTAAGGATTGGGCAGGACTTGTTTTGAATTCACGATTCCATGTCATATTTACATCAAAGACTAAGCCTTTTGAGATGCGATCACTTGTGATATTTAATTCTTGGCGCATCAATCCATAGGCAGTCTGGAAAGCAGGTGTATATTGTCCCATGGCTGGGTCATCCGCAATGACATTGGCTTCCATGATTTCTGGATCATCATTCCATGTATAGCGCCCGTCATAGAATCCTAAAGCTAAGCCCTTATCTTCTAATAATTTATGCGCAAAGCCTTTTTGCATATCCATATGTAAATGGTGTCTTAACCAATATGTTTTATCAATACCAGAATAGTAAGCTAGTTTATCCGCAATTTCTTCTTTGTTTGAACAAGCATCCCCTAAAAATAAGGCTGTGACATATTCAGTGGATGCGAATGTAAAGGCTTCATCAATAAAGTCTTTTTGTGAAATATTTTCCTTTGGATTATGGAAATAATTTGTGGCTGCCATTGTGATTAAATCGGTAGCACTTGCTTCAACCGGAAGCTTTTCAATAAAGTAACTTCCAAGTAAGAAGATACCACTGACACTAATGCCCATCGTATCGGCCTTTTCAGGACCTGCACCCATCAACTCTCCTGCAAGTAGGGCACTTCTAGCCGTACCATAGCTTTCTCCCGCAAGTAATACTGGTGAATTTCTTCGGTTGTAACGAGCTAAGAATTGTTCAATGAATTTAGAAATACTTCGAACATCACCATGTGTTTCATAAAATTCTTTTCTTGCCTTTTCCTGAATCAAACGACCTAAACCTGTTCCTACTGGATCAATAAAGACTAAATCACATAAGTCTAATAAACAATGAGGATTGTCTTCTAGTTCAAAAGGAGGAACAGTAGGAAGATTGAGTTCATCATCTAATTTTACAATTCTAGGACCAAATAATCCCATGTGAAGCCAAAGACTTGCACATCCTGGACCTCCATTATAAATAAATAGAATAGGTCGTTTAGAATTGTCTTGTATATCACTTCTAAAATAGGCATAACTAAAGATGGATGCGACTGGATTATTTTCTTCATCTACAAAGAAATGATCTTCACAAATTGTATGATAAGGAATGGTTGTTCCTTGAATACTAATTTTGCCATCTGCCTCATATTTTGATTTTTCTAAGTTTTCTTGAATACGCATTATTTCACCTCGCACTTTTTGATAAAGACATTGAATATATCTTGCATCTCACCATATTTATGGGACAATGCTTCTGGATGAAATTGTACGGCATAAATTGGTAATGACTCATGTTCAATGGCTTCAATAATGCCATCTGGAGCTTTAGCTACAACTTTAAAGTTTGGAGCTAAATCTTTGATGGCCTGATGATGAAAACTATTCACATAAGCTTCATCACTTAAGCTAGGATATAAAAAGCTATCCTTTACAATATGGATCTTATGACTTGGATTTTCTCTTTTTTCTTGTTGCGCATGTTTAATGACACTTCTTTTACAATACGATAAATCTTGATACAAAGATCCTTTAAAATAGACATTCAACATCTGAATGCCACGGCAGATTCCAAAAATGGGAATCTGTTTTTCATTGGCATATTTTAATACTCGCATTTCATAATAATCACGATCTAAGCTTGAATTACCTTGTAAAGGTTCTGGATTTTCATTATAAATCATAGGATTCACATCAATTCCACCTGTCACAATTAATCCATCTAATGGATTAACTTGAGCTTGAATTGTATCATAGTCATTTGTGATAGGAAGAATCATCGGACAACCACCACCACGAATAACACTATTAATATAGGCTTCATTGATAAATTGTTTAGGTAAATTCTCTTTATCCAATTCATTACACGTTAGACCGATAATAGGCCTACGCATTTTTATTCTCCATAAGGGCAATTTCGATATTCTTTGTCTCTTTAATAATATATTTTCCTGGAATAGCTTCATCTACATATTCCATTTCACCATTTTGGTTGTCATATGGATCGTTTGGCAAGAAGTTTTTAGCTGGCACAAAAGCACCTTGGAATTTAGATGAACATGGAGTTCTAAATGGATCTAGATATCCAAAATAGAAATCTCTTCTTTCTAAGTTTCCGGCACGATATGATCCTCCACCAAATGAACAATCTGCATATAACCATCCATATGGAGCTACATAGAATCTGGCCCAATCATGATTGCCAATTGTTTCTGGTGTAGTATAAAGTCCAGCTTGCCAAGTGGCAGGAATGCCCGCAATACGGCATAGAGTAATAAATGTCAATGCTTGTAAACCACAATCGCCCTTTAGTCCTGTTGCGATATATTCTGGAATACAAGGTAAAGTCGCATAAGCACGTACATACGAATATGTGACATGACTTGTGATATAGTCATAAATCAATTTAGCCTTTAATAATGGATTTGTTTCTTCACCAATGATTTCTTTAACTACATCTTTTAAATAATCTGTAAATACAACGTGTGGCGCATATTCTTCAAGACAAGTATCTGGATGTTCATTCGTCACAATACTAGGATCTAATTCTTCATAGTGCATGTGATTGATGAATTCATATTCTACACTGAATTCTTCACCTTTTTCGTATGGTTTTTCAATATAAACACATCTTTGATCTACACTGTTATCATTTACTAGACCTTTATGAGATGTATTTAATAATTTAAAATCTTCAACCTGCGCATATTCTTTCGGAATAGGAAGCCATACACGAATCGTTTTTCCAGGTTTTTCAAATGCAGGATCCACCTTTAAGCTTGTCTTGACATGAATCTTGCAGTAAACATCTTTTTCTTCTTTCATTTTATGCATTACATCATCTAATAAAGTACTTATAGCACCATCTTTTTCAATCAAACGATCCTTATACGCTTTACGCACTTTAATTAGGTTTTCAAAAAAATTGTCTTTTAAATATATTTTTCCCTCAATGAAGATCCATTCAAACGCATTGTCTTTGAATAATTCATCAAATTCTTCCTCTTTGAAATCTTCAATCTTTGATTTTAATAATTCAATGGCGTCTTCTTTGGAATACGTAAAATCTTCAGGAAGACGAGAAATCAATTCTTTTTCTAATTCTAAACGCTCCTTTAGTTTGGCAGGAATGTCCTTTTGAAGACGTAAATCAATCATCTCCTGCATCAATTTAAATTGCCCATTCCATTTTAATTTCATTAAATCTTCAGGAAGTGGCGTGTTCAATGTTGTCATGTTCATAAAAGTTCACCTCATTTTGATTATACCCTATTATGAAAATTATTACATAAAAAAATGAAACTTATTGAAATAAGTTTCGAATTAATTCCTCCTGACTATATTTTTCCTGCATTTCTTTATCTACACTCATTAAAATAGGAGGTAGTTTTCTAAATGATTTGTAGTACTGTAAAATAAAAGATAACACGAAAAAAGGAGCCCATTCAGTCAGTGTCATATTGTCTTTTGGTTCTAAAAGAAATCCATCTTTTAAGACTTTACAATTTAAGGCGTATTCCAATTCATTGCCAAAATTCACTTCTAATATTTCTTCATCAAAAGAAAGAATGGGACTTAAATGATCTAAGGGAGCATTCATACTATATTGATATGTATGTTGATCAATTTGTTTCATTACTAACGTTTTATATTTCATGCTCTTATTGTAGCTTATAATACTTTTTGTTTCTGTTAAATATTATTAACATGGTATAATCTTTACGGTGATAAAATATGAAATTTGAACAAATGAATTTAGATAAAAATATTATACAAGCCTTACATACATTAGGATATGAAAAACCATTACCCGTACAAGAAAAAGTCATTCCCAATATTCTTTCGGGAACGGATTGTATTGTGAAATCAAGAACGGGAAGTGGAAAAACAGCATCCTTTGCGATTCCTATTATTCAAAATCTAGAAATTGATGAAAGAAGCCCACAAGCATTGGTACTTACTCCCACTCGAGAACTAGCTTTACAGATTCAACAGGATTTTGATCGTATTGGAACCTTTAAAAAAATTAAGACTCTACCTATTTTTGGTAAGCAGCCATTTAAGTTTCAAAAGGAAGATTTGAAACAAAGATGCCATGTTGTGATTGGTACGCCAGGAAGAGTTTTAGATCATCTTCAACAACAAACACTGGATCCTTCAAAAATTAAATATGTAGTTTTGGATGAAGCGGATGAAATGTTGAATATGAACTTTTTAGATGAGGTGCAAGCTATTTTAAAATACATGCCAAAAAAACATGTAACTTGTTTATTTAGTGCAACCTATCCTGCAGTGATTCAAAGAATGAGTAAGAAATATTTGTATAAACCAGCTAAAATTGATCTAACGAGTACAAATAAACCAAATATTCTAGAAGAAGCCTATCATGTCAATGAAGAACACAAAGAATTGTTCCTTCTTCATTTATTGGCATTAAAGAAGCCAGAATCCTGCATGATCTTTTGTAAGACGCAGGCAAGAGTGGATGAAGTCTATGAATGTTTAGAAAAGAATCAAGTCAGTGTCGATAAGATTCACGGTGGTATGATGCAAGAAGAGCGACTATCGCATATGCGACGCTTTAAAAAAGGAAAGGTGCGTATTTTAGTTTGTACTGATGTCGCAAGTCGAGGAATCGATGTTTTTAAAGTGGAGATGATCATTAACTATGATATGCCAAGTCCCGTTGAAACATATACACATCGTATTGGTCGAAGTGGTAGAGTGGATGAACAAGGCTTAGCTATAAGTTTAGTGAATGAATATGATGGAGTTCGAAAAGAAAAACTAGAAGAATATCTAGGTTATAACTTGCCATTTAAAGAAGAGGGTGAAGTCTATTTAAGTGATTTAGATGTTTTAGATTCATTAAAAGAATCCAATCGTGTGGTGGTCGATAAATCAAAAGATTTAAGAAAGGGTATCACTAAAATCTATTTGAATGGAGGAAAAAACAAGAAGATTCGTCCTGGCGATATTGTAGGGGCTATCTGCGAAATTGATGGTGTTACGGTCGATGACATTGGTGTGATTCAAGTGCAGGATCATCAATCGTATGTGGATATCTTAAATGATAAGGGAAAACTTGTATTAAAGAATCTAAAAACAATTAAAGGCAAAACATTGCGTATTCAAAAGGCAAAAAATGGATTTGGTCATTAGATCAGATCCATTTTATTGTACATTACTAAAATACGTGATTTGCACGTAAATGGAGAGTGAACTTCAGAAAATGAATTGAAATTTAGTAATAATATAATGGTTATCAGTGATATTTGTAGATGTGATAAATCATTTTTTTGATTTATACATCTATTTTCAAATGAATAAAAAGAGTTCAAAATAGTTTTTAATAGAGCTATTTTGGACTTTTTCTATGGTTTATAAATATTGTGGTTGTCTTTATGTTGAAATGTTATAACAATTAATTTATAATATAATTGAATGTTATAACAATTAAATGGGAGGCAATTATGGAAATTAAAGACGCAAAAGTATTTCATGATTATTTAAATGGTGTAATTGAAGGTGAGGATGTTAAGAAGAGTACAAAATTGTATTCGAATGCTAAAACATTCTATTCAAGTGTGGATCCAAGTGTTTCAGATGATCAAATTATGTATGAAGTATACTCCTATGAACATGATGGTTTGTGTTATGGATTGACTGTGATGCAACCTGTATGTGTGAATGGCGAATGTAATGTAACGCGTGGACATTTCCATGAAAATTTAGATTGTGATGAAATTTATTGTGGCATGGGTGGAGAAGGTCTTCTTTTATTGATGGATGAAGATTATCATTGTCATGCTGAAAAAGTAAAATGTGGAAGTGTACACTATATTGATGGTCATTTGGCACATCGACTTGTGAATACGGGAAATAGTGAGTTGAAAGTACAATGTATGTGGCCAAGCAATGCGGGTCATGATTATAAGCGTGTAGAAGAGCATCCTTTTACAGTAAGAGTGTATAAGGAAAATGGTGAATTGAAAGTGGAGGAAGAATGAGTTATTTAAATTTTAAATCGGAATATGATCGTTTTCCTAAGACGACAATAAAGAATCATAGAGCGTTTCATGGATATGATGCAATCTATCAGGAGTTAAATAAGAAAATTAATAATAGGAGTGTTGTAGTCTTTGATTATTATCCAGGTGTAGATGAAGAGGAAGTATATGAATTGATCAAACGCTTCAATTTTTCTTTGGAAATCAATATGTATGATATCTTTAAAGATGGCAAAACCATGACCGAACAAATGAAATATAATCTAACGGATGATCGTGTGTTTGGCAAGATGTATTATGGTAATCTTGTGGATTTTATAGATGAAGAAAAGCTAGAAGAAGCTAAAAATAAGGTGGAGGAACATCATGGTTCTACTATCATTTATGGAGTTGGAGCTGGCTTAGTAAGTCATGGCGATTTGTATATCTACTTTGATATGGCACGTTGGGAAATTCAATTGCGTTATCGTAAATCTATGCCAAATTATAATTGTGATAATTATGATGAAGATATCTTAAAAAAATATAAGCGTGGCTATTTTATTGAATGGCGTATTGCCGATAAACATAAGGCTGAGCGATTTAATTGTTTTGATTATGTGGTCGATACAAATAAATCAAACGATCCAAAAATGATTTCGAGTGATACGTTTATCGATAGTTTAAAACAATTAGCTCAAAAACCATTCCGAACAGTACCATACTTTGATCCAGGCGTATGGGGTGGTCAATGGATGAAGGAAGTTTGTAACTTAGATGTGAATCAGCCAAATTATGCATGGAGTTTTGATGGTGTGCCTGAAGAAAACAGTATTTTATTTGACTATGATGGAGTTACTGTAGAGCTTCCAGCTATGGATTTAGTGTTGTATCAACCAAAAGAATTATTGGGAGAACAAGTTTATTCTCGTTTTGGTGCAGAATTTCCAATTCGCTTTGACTTTCTAGATACGATGGAAGGACAAAACTTATCTTTGCAGGTGCATCCATTAACGGAATATATTAAAAAGAATTTTGGGATGAGTTACACCCAAGATGAGAGTTACTATATTTTAGATGCTAAGGAAGATGCCCATGTTTATTTAGGTCTAAAAGAAGGCATTCAACCCAATGAAATGATTTCTGATTTAGAGTCTGCGCAACGTGGTGAAATTGTATTTGATGCGGATAAATATATCAATAAGTTTCCGGCAAAGAAACATGATCATTTCTTGATTCCAGCAGGAACTTGTCATTGTTCCGGAAAGAATGCGATGGTATTAGAAATTAGTGCAACACCTTATATCTTTACATTTAAATTGTGGGACTGGCAAAGACTTGGCTTAGATGGCCTACCTCGACCTATCAATATTGAACATGGAAAACATGTTATTCAATGGGATCGTACGACAAAATGGGTCAAAGAAAACTTGGTCAATGCGACTTATGAAGTAAAAGAAGATGGAAATGATTGTAAGATCGAACATACGGGTTTACATGAACTAGAATTCATTGAAACAAGAAGATATACAATCAACAATGATTCATTGCACAAAACACATGGTACAGTGAATATGTTGAATTTAATTGATGGAAAGAGTGCCATTATTGAAGGGAATTTTGAACCTTTCATTGTGCATTATGCAGAAACCTTCATTATTCCTGCAAGTATTAAGGAATATACAATCAAGCCTTACAATTGTGATAAAATTAAAGTATTAAAGGCATATGTAAGAAGTTAAAAAGTGACAACCTAAATGGTTGTCATTTTACTTTTTTCGCTTTTGTGCATACATTCTTTGATCAGTGATTTGCAGGATGTCTCTTCAGATTTATTAATCTAAAATTTTCTGTATTTCATCCTTAAAATAATATCGATTACCATCTTGCGTTAATGCATCAATTCTAGCTTGTTGGTGCAGACGCTCCTGCTCTTTTCTTGTGTAATATCATGAATGAAGTGAGCGTAAGATAATTTATCTTCTCATTCCATACTAATTGTGACAATGTGATAGTATCGGTTGTCTTAATATTTCATGTTCCATTCACAAGGATTATTTATATTTTTTATATGTTTATATCCCTGCGAATCGCATAAAATATTATTTATCCTACAAAAAACGAATGAATTTAAGGGAAAATAATCTTAAATATATTGGCTTTCCCTTATTTTCGATTATGATTTAAGGGAAAAATGAAAGACAGGTGTTTAACCAATGAGACCGTTTAACTATTCAAAAATTAAAGAAGAAAAGTGGAATTCAGAAATTCTTGGTCTCATAGCAGCAATATACAAGTTCGCAGGGAAACAAGAACTATATCTTAAGCAAAGACCAGACGAGTTGGAGAAACTTGTGGAGATAGCAAAGATTCAGAATACTGAGGCTTCAAATGCGATAGAGGGGATTGTAACAACAAATACAAGAATTAAGCAGTTGGTGGAGGAGAAGACCACACCAAAGAATGGAGATGAAGAGGAAATCGCAGGATACCGTGATGTATAAAATATTATCCATGAGAGTTTTGATATGATTCCTATTACACAAAACTATATTTTACATGAATTAGAATTCATTGAAACAAGAAGATATACAATTAATAATAGTTCACTTCATAAAACACATGGTACAGTCAATATGTTGAATTTAGTGGATGGAAAGAGTGCAGTAATTGAAGGTGATTTTGAACCTTTTATTGTGCATTATGCAGAAACATTTATTATTCCTGCAAGTATTAAGGAGTATTCAATCAAGCCATATGGTTGTGATGAAGTGAAAGTATTAAAGGCATATGTACGATCTTAAAAAACTTCCGAAAGGGCGTTTTTGTATGTCGAAATAAAAAACCTGAGAAATCTCAGGTCGTCTTAGCTTTTTAAGGCATCTAATTCTTCTTGGGTTAACGCTCTAAATTCACCTAATGGTAAATCATCTAATTTTAAAGGACCAAACTCAATACGTTGAAGATAGGTAACTGTGCAGTTTGCCTTCTCAAACATTCTTTTTACTTGGTGGAATTTTCCTTCATGAATCGTTAGATAGGCTTTATTTGTATCTAAAATTTCTAGCTTTGAAGGGGCTGAAGTAAATTCCTCAAATTCCATAGGCTGATTAAAGAAGTCTACGGCATTTTCTGGTAGAGTCCCATCAAATTCAACATAGTATTTTTTGTCTACATGTTTTTTTGGTGATAATACTTCATGCGTTAATTTACCATCGTTACTGATGAGTAATAAGCCTTCTGTATCTACATCCAATCTTCCAACTGGATACAAATCGTGTCTTTGGCTTTGGACAAGTTCCATGACAGTCGGATAGAGCATATCTTCAGTGGCGCTCACATAGCCTTGAGGCTTATTTAAAATATAGTATTCGTATTCTACATAGCTTACGGGTTCATCATCCACACAAACACGATCATCTTCTTTTACGTTATAGTCTGCCTTTTTTATGGTTTCATCATTAATGGTAACCCAGCCATTTTTAATTAATTTTTTAACGTCATTTCTTGTGCCAAATCCCATATGAGATAAATATTTGTCAAGTCTCATTGATAACGCCATCCTTTCGCATATTTATTTTTTAATGAGCCTTTAGAAAGTTTCGCAAAGCCTAAAGGGAAGTTATTTACGCAAACAAGTGTCCATTCAGATGTTTTTGAATCCAAATCTTTCACATCTAGAGTTTCACCTTTTAAGTATTTAATAACACGCTCATCTTCAATGGAAAAGTTTAATACATTTTTAAATTGTTCAGGACAAAGGACAAGGGCTAGACTTTGGCTTGGTTCAAAATGTTTACCTTTAAGTTGCCCTAATAATAAGCCAGATCTTAGTACGCGATAGCCTTTATAAGCTTGAAAATCACTGTTTAACCAGATGACCTTGTCCTTTTTGACTTTAATGGTACCCTTATTTAATTTAACCAATCGTAAAAAATCAGTAACACAATCATCAAGCTTATCGCTTGGCTCCAGTTTTATTTTTTTATGTTTTGTTTCTCCATCTTTGACAAGTAAAGCTACAAAGTGACCTTCTCCCTTGATTTTATGTGGATATAAACGAACACATTCCTCCATGTTTACACCTGGCATCATACCATCGATTTTATTAATAGGAACAAGATGTAAGTCGGGATGTTTGTCTAATACATGTTGAATAACTTCTTCATTTTCGTGAATCGAAAAAGTACAAGTGGAATATACGATAGATCCACCTGGCTTTAACATGGATATGGCCGCATTCAAAATGTTTTTTTGAATCGGAGGATAGAATGTATCATCCTTTTCAATCCAGCTTTTAATTAAATCTGGCTCTTTACGAAACATTCCCTCACCACTACAAGGGGCATCTACTAGAATCTTATCAAATGTTTCTGGGTAGTGTTCTTCCATATTTGTCAAATCTTCACTGGTTACCCAGGCATTGTCACATCCGAATAATTCAATGTTTTTTAAGAGGCCTTGGCATCTTGAAGAACTAATATCATTTGAAATTAAAAGCCCAGTATGATTGAGTTTTGTCGCAAGCTTTGTGCTCTTTCCACCAGGAGCTGCACACGTATCTAATACAATATCATTTTCGTCTACAGGAAGAACTTGTGCTGGTAACATAGCACTGGGTTCTTGAAGATAGTAAAGGCCTGCATAATAGTAGGGGTGTTTACTAGGTTTATCTTCACTTGAATAATAGAAGCCATCATTTGTCCAAGGGATGGGTTTTAGTTTAAAGGGGGAAATCTTTAGAAATTCTTCAACAGAAATTTTTAGTGTATTGACTCTTAAACCATAATATCTATCATGATCAAAACTTTGTAGGTAGTCTCCATATTCTTCTTGAAGAAGCTCTTTCATTTGTTCTTTAAATTTAACTGGAAGTTCCATTATAGATCAAATGCCTTTCCAAGTGCTTGAACGGCTTTAACTTTATCTTTCTTTTCAATGGTTAGTGAGATAGAGATTTCACTAGAAGTAATCATATAATACTTAATGCCATTTTCACTTAAGATGTTTAATACTTTACTGGCAATACCTGAATGTGTAGAAATACCAAGTCCTACTAAAGACAATTTGATGTATCCAAGCATTTGATGTACAGGATATTCCTTTGAAGCATGTTCCATGATTTGATTACTTTGTTCTTCAGAACAATATAAAGTAAAGTTGGCTAGGCCTTCATCATCTAATTGTTGTGAAATTGTATCTAGGTTGATATTTAAATCGGAAATCATCTTAAATAGTTTTCCTAAATAAACACCATCATTAGGTAAGTGCATAAAGCGCATGATCGCATAGTCATCTTTTACACTTAAACCTGTAATTGGCATATCTTCTAATTCTTTATGCATAATCCAAGTTCCTTTCTCTAAATCTGTTTCCAAAGCTTTTCCTAAGAAAAGGGGAACATTATATTTACTAGCAAGTTCGACGCTTCGAGTTTCTAATACTCCAGCTCCTAAACAGGCCATCTGCATCATTTCTTCATAAGAAATGGATTTTAATTTTTTAGCACGCGTATATAATCTCGGGTCAATTGTATAAACTCCATCTACATCGGTAAAGATATGGCATTGATAGCCAAGTTTTGCGGCAATCGCAACCGCTGTTGTATCACTTCCGCCACGACCTAAAGTAGTGATGTCTCCATATTCAGTAGCACCTTGAAAGCCGGCTACAACAACAACTTTTCCTTGATCTAAATGAGCTTGAATTGTAGTTGTATCAATATCTTTGATCAAAGCACGAGAATGGTGTTTACTAGTAAGAAAACCTGCTTGATAGCCAGTTAAACTGATCGCATCCAAACCTATTGAATTCATCGCAATCGCAAGAAGTGTAATTGTTTGTTGCTCACCCGTAGATAATAAGGAATCCAATTCTCGTTTGTTTGGATTGCTTGTGACACTATGAGCTAATTCTATTAATTTATTTGTGGTTTTTCCCATGGCACTCGCAACAATGACTAAATTGTGACCTTGTTCTTTCATGTGTTTGGCATGAAGTGCAATGGCCTGAATTTGTTCAATTGTTCCAACGCTGGTTCCACCATATTTTTCAACTATATTCATATTTTATTCTCCAACTACACTATTTTAGCATATAAAAAGCTGTCTTAGACAGCTTATAGATATTATTTTTGATTAAAATGATATTTTTTCATAAATCGATCGAGTACGATCCATTCCTCTTCATCCAAGGATATAAGAGTATTAATAAATTTGCGTTGAATCTTAGCTAAATCAGTATCGGATGACATGGCATTTTCAAAGAACCTACGGATTTCATTTTCTCTAGATTCAGGAATAAACATTTCGCCTTTTCCATATAATAACCATTCTTCATTAATATTGAATTGCTTACATATAGAAATTAGATTGCTTTTTGATAAACTGTTATCGCCATTTTCTATTTTTGATACTGCTGCTTTTTTGATTCCGATTAGCTCACCAAATTTTTCTTGGCTAATTCCTTTTTGTAATCTTATTTTTCTAACTCTTTTACCGATTTCATCATTCATTATAATATGCCTCACTGTTTATTCATTATATATAACAAAAGTATCTTAAATCAACATTCTGATTTGACTGAATAGATTAAAGATACTATAATGTTTCTTGTGGATACTTAGGGAGTATATTATATGGAAAAACTAACTTTAGATGAGTTGAAGGTTCTTGAAAGTATAAAAAAAACTTTAAAAGAATTGAGTAAAGAAGATTTAGAAAAGGTTTTAGATTTTTCCAGAGAATTACAAGATATAAATTATTCCAAGGGTAAGAATGATAGTAGAGATGGGAAAGGACAAAAATGAACAACAAGAAAACATTAACAAGTTTGGCAGCAGCCAGTATGGTTATTACGCAAGCTGGACAAATGAGTGTATTCGCAAAGGGTGCTACAGCAGATCCAGAAAATCCAGCAGAAAAAGAAGAAATTAAAGTTGAAAAAACGCAGAAAGAATTATTAGAAGAACAAATTCGTAATGCTCAAGAAAAAGTGGATGAAGCTCAATCTAAATTAGATGAAGCAACACCTTCAATGAAAGATTCTACAAATCAGTTAAATACAGTTAAGGCAAATCATAATAAAGCTAGTGATGATTTTAAAATTGCAAATGATGCTGCCTATTCATATATTTCAAACGAAATCTCAGTAAATAAGAATGCTATTGAGCAGGCTAAGGGTGAGTTAGATGCACTAAAAGCTGAAAAGGAACGCTTGGAGAAAGAAGCATCAGATTCAGAAACACAAAAAGCACAACTTGAAAAAGACTATCAGGATGCACAGAATAAATACAATGAATTGGTTTCACAGGGAACAATTGAAGGTTTGACTGAACAAATCGCCTCTCAGCAAAAAGTTGTAGAGAGTGTAAATGTCAGCTTACAAGAAGCACAGGTAAAATATGATACTGTTAAGGGACAGTTTGATGAAGCGGCAAACAAAATCAATGATTTAGAAACTCAAATTACTGTGCAGCAAGGTAAGGTAGATGCTTTAAGTGCCCAATTAGCTACAAACGAGGCTGCTATGCAGGAAGCCTCAAAGGCTTTAAACAATGCTCAGCAGGCTTATGACGCAGCTACAGATGAGACTGCTAAGGCTGAATTAGAAAGTCAACTAGCAACAGCACAAGCTAATTTAATTGCTACCACTGAAGCATATAATACCGCAAACGCAGAGTTGGTTAATGAGAACGGAGTTTTAAGTTCTCTTCAAGGGAATTTAGAAACTGTAAAAAGTGAAAATCAGACTGCAATTGACGCCTATAATGAAGCTCAAAGTATCTTGGCTCATGTTCAACAAGACAAGGTAACAGCCGATAATCAATTGGCTAGTTTCCAACAATCATTAGAGGCTACAAAAGCTAGTATTGCTCAAGCAGAAAAGGATGTAACTGTTAAGAAAGATTTATTAGACGCTGCCAAGAAATCAACAGAGGAACTTTCAAAATTAGTTGATTCTACAAAAGTGGCTTACGATGCAGTGCAGGCACAATGGAATCAAGGAAGTTTAGGTTTCTATGAAAATATCGGCGATACGCAGGCTGTTGATGTTATTAAGGAAGGCATTAGTTTAGGAACGACAACTTTAGGTGATATTGGAGATTCTACAAATTTATTTAATATGAAGGTTTCAATCCCTTTAATTGCAGAGTGTAACCGTTTACGTGTCCTTAACGGGCTTCCGGAATTAAAAACAAGTGGATTAATGATGGCGATTTCGCAAGTCAAAAATAATCATTCTGTATATAGGGAAGGTGTATATGATTCGCCTCATACAGGTTTGTATAACACTGGTGAAAACATTGCGAGCGGTTTTACGTGGGACTTAACCGAGTATGAAGATACTGATAATGGTGGCAAAGGGCCTTTCCGTGGTTGGTATGGTTTTGAAAAGGATTATTTAAATAATTTTTATAAAGAACACCCTGAAGAAAAAAACAATTCGTTGAACGAAACAGCCGTGAAATACCCGGATTTGGCAAAACATATTGGGCATTATTTAAATATCTTAAGAAATTATGATATTTCTGGAGTCGCCTATATTCCTCAAGATAAAAATAATCTTAATAATAAAGCTGGAGACTTTGCTCAAGAATTTTCAAATTACACTAATTATTGGGAGTATGGTATTGGGTTACCTTCCGCAACAGACGTTGATAAAAAATATGACAATCGCATTGGCCAAATGACGGTCAGTGAATTCGAAGCAAAATTCAACGAATATTATGATTCTTTAAGAGCTGATTTAGAATCTAAAAAAGCAGCATATGAAGACGCTAAAAAAACGTTGGATGATGTTCAAAATAACGGAAATGCGATTGCAAATGCTACAAAAGCATATGAAGAAGCTCTTGCCAAATTAGAGAAATTAAAAGCCAATGAAGATACAACTAATTTGCAAATTCAAGAAGCTAAAAAGGCAGTAACTGCAGCTGCATCAAAAGTGACTGAAGCGCAAGAAAATGTTTCAAAAGCTGAGAAAGCTAAAAACGAGAAATCAGAAACTGTAAGGGTTATGCAAGCAAAAGTAGATGCCCAGAAAAAAGTTGTAGATTCTAAGGTGCAAGATGTTGCAAATGCTAAGGTTGCGGTAGATGACGGTGAAAAAGCAGTGAGCACTGTAAAAGACACAATCAAAAAATCCGAACAATCAGCGGCTAAACTAAAAGTGGAATTAGACGCTGCTAAAGTTGAAATGGATAGCAAGAAAAAAGCCTACGAAGAAACGAAAAAGCTCGCAGAAAAAGCTAATGAAGAGTTGTCAAAATTAAATACTAACAAAGTCGAAGAAGAAACTAAAAAGGCTGAATTATCTTCTAAGATGGAACAAACAAAATCCGATAAAGAGACTGCAGAAAAAGAATTGAAGTCCGCTAATGTCAAATTGAAAGAATTGAAAGATTCTAAAAAGACACGTGAAGATTTGAAAACTTCTATGGAAGAACTATCCAACAAATTAAAGAAACTTCAAAATGTTTTAACCAATGTATCTAAGGATTTGAAAGAGAATGGTGCAAAATCAGACGTTGTTCAAGGAGAATTAGCTTCTTTAGAGAAAGAACAAGCTCGTTTAGATGATGTATTGGCTTATTATCACTCATTAGTTGATGAAATTATGACTATGACTTCTGGCGGCGTGGATTTAACGGAAGAAGAAGCTGAGTCGTTAAGTAAATTACAGGTTGCTATTGAAGCCTTAGAAAATGCAAATGAAGCATTAGCAGATGCTCAAGCAAAATACGACGTTGAAAAAATTAAATATGATGCATTAGCTAAAGATGTTGAGAGTGCTAAAGCAGAATTAGTAAAAGCGGAAGCTACATTAAATGCTTATTTGAATCCTACACCAGCACCTTCTCCGGAGACAAAACCTGAAACTAAGCCTTCAGGGTCAGAGACTAAACCTGCCGGAGATAAAAACGAAAATGTGATTACAACTCCAACAAAAGGAGAGGGAATTACATTAACTGAAACTAAAAAAGAAGACACGACTACATCTACAAATACAACTAAAACTCAGGATGGAAAAGTAAATACGGCTGCCGAAGCTGCATTAGGATTCTATGCATTGAGTGGTGTATTAGGACTTGCTGGTGTTGCATTTACTGGTAAACACGCTCGTAAAGAAGACTAGTTAATTACAGGAGAGATTTATGTCTCTCCTTGTGTTATGGAGAGGAATATGGCATTTAGAATAAAAATTCAAAATAGTCGTGGGGATTGGTATCAACTATTTCCAGACAATGAAGCACCCAAGTCATTTTTGCAGGTGATGAAGGTACAAAAGGCCACTTTTTATGAAGATGGTTCTTTTGAGTGTACTATTTATGATATTCAGCCTGTGATTGATAGTTTAGAAGATTATATTAAGATCCAACAAAAAGAATTTAATTCGAGTCATTCATTAAGGAAAAGATTGAACAAAAGAAAAGCAGAAATGGACAATGGTATATACAAGGTAGTTCCTAATAGCTTATTCGATTTAACGAATGACTATGTACCTTATACGCGAAATTTTAAAACGGGATATGATCTCTATCCAACATGGCGTATTATTGAAATGAATGCGATGTCTTGGCCAATGTTTATGTCCTATAATTTCATCAAATTTATTGAATCTTCAATTTATCGTGCTGATGAATTAAACTTTAAGTTAAAAGAGAATGAAACTTTATTAGTGAAATGTTTTGTTGAATAAATAAGGCACTCATCATTTAAATGATGGGTGCCTTTTGATAATAGGTTAAAAGAATAAGGTGAAAAAAATCAATTGATTTTTTCACCTTATATTTTTTAGACAGCTTTTGTTCCATTAATATATACATTTTTTATTGTATTATTTAAATCAATCAAACTTTTTGTACAAATTATAAAGTCAGCATCTTTGCCAGGTTTAATAGAACCAACTCGATTCTCTAAATGTAAGATCTTAGCTGGATTGATTGTGATGGCCTTGATGGCTTCTAACTCTGGTAGTCCTGCCTTATGTGCAAGTGCAGCATTTAATGGCAGATATTGTTGGGTATTGAATGGGGAATCGGTTGTGATCGCAAACAAGATTCCTTTTTCATACATCTTATTTGGGGTTTCAAACGAATCGTTGGCACATTCAAACTTATCTTTATGACAAAGACTTGGTCCACAAATACATGGAAAACCACTCTCTTTGATTTGATCTAGAATCGCTTGTGAATCCGTCGCATGATCTAAGGTTATTTCAATATCGTATTCTTTTGCGATACGAATTGCCGTTAACATATCATCGGCTCTATGAGCATGACACTTTAAGGGAATTTCTCTTTTGATAACAGGAATCATCGCTTCTAGCTTTTGATCATAGTCTACATCTTTATCAGATTCTTTTTTCTTCATGTATTCCTTTGTCTTTTCTAATGTTTCTCTTAATAATGCACTAATCTGCATACGCGTATCAATTTTCTTTCCTTTGTAGCAATTCTTTGGATTTTCTCCAAAAGCTGCCTTCATCGCAATTGGATTTTGAATGCTCATTTCATCGATACAATTTCCTTTTGTCTTATACGCAAAGAATGTACCACCAATCACATTGGCACTACCAGGTCCTGCAGCTACCGTTGTGACTCCTGCTTCTAATGCAGTTTGTACAGTTTCATCCATTGGATTACAACCATCAATGCCACGCATGTTTGGAGTGATTGGATCTGTGATTTCATTTAAATCATTGCCCTCAAAACCAATAGCCGTTTCTTCCATGCCCAAATGACAATGGGCTTCTACCATGCCTGGATACACATTGAATCCCGAAAGATCTTGGATATCTTCATCTTTGGGTTCTAAATTCTTTCCAATCTCTGTAAATACACCTTTATCGACTCGAAAATCACCGATAAAGGGTTCTTCTTCCATGGTATAAATAGTGGCGTTTTTAAAAAGCATTAAGCGGCCTTCTTTCCGTCGACATAAACAGCTTTGATTTCATTTGTAGTATCTAGAATGTTCTTTGTACAAATCACAAAGTCAGCGTCTTTACCTTCTTTGATTGAACCTACACGATTGTCTAAGCCTAAGATTTTAGCTGGATTGATTGTGATGGCTTTAATAGCTTCATATTCAGGAAGACCAGCTTTAGCGGCTAGAGCAGCACTTAAAGAAAGGTATTGTTGAGGCACTACAGGAGAGTCTGTAATGATTGAGAATAAAATACCAGCTTTATATAGTTCGTTTGGTGTTTCAAATGACATATTCGCAAGCTCGAATTTTGATTTGTGAGTTAAAGCAGGTCCACAAATACAAGGGAATCCACTTTCTTTGATTTGAGGAATGATACAACGAGCATCTGTAACATGATCTAAAGTTACTTCAATGTCATATTCTTTCGCAATACGAATGACAGTTAAAATATCATCGGCTCTATGGGCGTGGCACTTTAATGGAATTTCTTTTTTGATAACTGGAATCATCGCTTCAAGCTTTTGATCATAAGCGACATCTTTTCCAGCTTCTTTTTTCTCCATATATTCTTTAGTCTTAGCTAGAGTCTCTCTAAGTAGTGCACTAATTTGCATACGCGTATCAATTTTCTTTCCTTGATAACAACGCTTAGGGTTTTCACCAAAGGCTGCCTTCATAGCCAAAGGATTTTGAATGCTCATTTCATCAATACAGTTACCTACGGTTTTATACGCAAAGAAAGTTCCACCAATCACATTGGCACTACCAGGACCAGCAGCTACCGTTGTAACTCCACCTTTTAATGCGGATTCAATTGTTTCATCCATTGGATTACATCCATCAATACCACGCATATTTGGTGTGATTGGATCTGTGATTTCATTGACATCATCACCTTCAAAACGAATGGCTGTTTCTTCCATACCTAGATGGCAATGACTTTCAACTAAACCAGGGAATACATATAGACCATTTAGATCTTGCACATCTTCACCAACATCTGGTGTCAAATCTTTTCCTACTTGTGTAAATACACCTTTATCAATTTTAAAATCACCTACAAATGGATCTTGTTCCATTGTATAAATTGTTGCGTTCTTAAATAACATTATGCTTCCTTCTTTCCATTGACATATACTGTCTTAATTTCATTTTGTGTATCTAAAATATTCTTTGTACAAATCACAAAGTCTGCATCCTTACCAGTTTTAATAGAACCAATACGATCATCCAGTTTTAAAATCTTAGCTGGATTGATTGTGATGGCCTTAATGGCTTCATATTCTGGAAGACCAGCTTTTGCGGCTAAAGCTGCACTTAATGATAAGTATTGTTCGGGTACTACAGGAGAGTCTGTGATAATGCAGAAAGGAATACCGGCTTTATAGAATTCATTGGCCGTTTCAAAAGACATGTTTTTAACTTCATATTTTGATTTATGACCTAAACAAGGACCTAGAATACATGGAAAACCACTCTCTTTAATTTGTGGAATAATACTTCTTCCATCTGTTACATGATCTAATGTCACTTCAATGTCATATTCTTTCGCAATACGAATCACGGTTAAAATATCATCGGCTCTATGACAATGGCACTTTAATGGCATTTCCTTTTTAATAACCGGAATCATCGCTTCTAGTTTTTGATCATAATCTACTTCTTTTCCAGCTTCTTTTTTCTCCATATATTCTTTAGTCTTAGCTAGAGTTTCTCTAAGTAATGCACTGATCTGCATACGCGTATCAATTTTATTTCCTTGATAACAACGCTTAGGATTTTCACCGAATGCGGCTTTCATCGCCAAAGGATTTTTAATTGTCATTTCATCAATGCAGTTACCTGCAGTTTTATACGCAAAGAAAGTTCCACCAATCACATTAGCACTACCTGGACCTGCAGCGACTGTAGTCACTCCGCTTTTTAATGCTTCTTTAATTGTTTCATCCATTGGATTACAGCCATCGATGCCACGAATATTGGGCGTAATTGGATCTGTGACTTCATTTCCATCTTCGCCTTCAAAACCAATGGAAGAACATACCATACCTAGATGGCTATGAGCATCAATAAGTCCAGGGAAGACATATAAACCAGATAAGTCTTGAACAAAGTCGTCTTCATTAGACTGTAAATCTTTTCCTACTTCAGTAAATACACCTTTATCAACTCGAAAATCACCAATAAAGGGATCTTCTTCCATAGTATAAATAGTGGCATTTTTAAATAATATTACACGGCCTTCTTTCCATCAATATAGACAGATTTGATTTCATTTGTCGTATCTAGAATATTCTTAGTACAAATAATAAAGTCAGCATCTTTACCTACTTTAATAGAACCTACGCGATTATCGAGTTTTAAGATCTTAGCTGGATTGATTGTGATAGCTTTGATAGCCTCATATTCATCCATACCTTCTTTTGCGGCCAAAGCGGCACATAAAGATAAATATTGTTCTGGAATAACTGGAGAATCGGTTGTGATGGAAACTAAGATTCCAGCTTTGTTTAATACGCCAGGCGTTTTAAAGGATTTGGATTTCAATTCAAATTTTGTCTTATGACCAAAACTAGGACCACAAATACATGGATATCCGCTTTCTTTGATTTGTTCGACAATGCATCTTGCATCGGTCGCATGATCTAAAGTTACTTCAATGTCATATTCTTTCGCAATACGAATGACAGTTAAAATATCATCGGCTCTATGGGCGTGGCACTTTAATGGAATTTCTTTTTTGATAACTGGAATCATCGCTTCAAGCTTTTGATCATAAGCGACATCTTTTCCAGCTTCTTTTTTCTCCATATATTCTTTAGTCTTAGCTAGAGTCTCTCTAAGTAGTGCACTAATTTGCATACGCGTATCAATTTTCTTTCCTTGATAACAACGCTTAGGGTTTTCACCAAAGGCTGCCTTCATAGCCAAAGGATTTTGAATGCTCATTTCATCAATACAGTTACCTACGGTTTTATACGCAAAGAAAGTTCCACCAATCACATTGGCACTACCAGGACCAGCAGCTACCGTTGTAACTCCACCTTTTAATGCGGATTCAATTGTTTCATCCATTGGATTACATCCATCAATACCACGCATATTTGGTGTGATTGGATCTGTGATTTCATTGACATCATTGCCTTCAAAACGAATGGCTGTTTCTTCCATGCCTAAATGGCAATGACTTTCAACTAAACCAGGAAATACGTATAGACCATTTAGATCTTGTACATCTTCTCCTTCATCAGCTGTCAAATCTTTTCCTATTTGTGTAAATACACCCTTATCGATTTTAAAATCACCTACAAAAGGGTCTTGTTCCATTGTATAAATGGTTGCGTTCTTGAATAACATATAATCACCTCTAGAATCTATTGTATCACGTAATGAAAAATATTACATGTAAGATGAAAATAATTTGTAAATAAAACTCATTTGTCTTTCACAACCTTATTCTATATAATGATTTGGGTGAGTTTATGGCAAAGAAAAAGAGAAAAGTAAATACGAAACGAATCGCAATTGTCGCGTTGATTCCAGTCGTTTGTATCGCATTATTGATTGCGAATTTTACAAGTATTCGTTTGAGTATTAAAGGGTATCATAAAGAAGATAAAAAGGTTGTATTAAAATTAGAGAAGGAAGATATTAAAGACATCTTGCAGTATGATCAAATCATTAATATTTCAAAGTGGGATAAAGTAAAGAATGATGCACATTACTTGTTGTATGATGAGTATTACAGGGCTTCTAAAAAGAGCGTAAAAAAAGTGGTGTATTATATTGACTCTTACTATGAAAGAATGGAAGATTTGAATTACTTAGGATATACCAAGAATGTTTTGTTTAAGAATTCAGATCTGTACACAATATCAAACTTGGATACATTGATTTCCGCCAATGTTCCATATAAAAAGGCTAAGAAATATTTAGCTGTTAAAGGGGCACAAATTCAAGACATCAAAAAATATGTAGATTCTGGGTTAAGCCCATTAAAGGCAGTTTTACAAGTGTCTTATCCAGGAATTGATTCAAGTAAAAAAGACAGTCGCTCTTATACGATTGAAAATCCAGAAGATACATTGATTCTAATTAAAAATGGATTTAGTGTACCTAGTGACTATGTTCCTAAAGATCTTAGAGATGTGAATATTCCTTATGAAACAGAAGTGGGACAATTAAGAGATGAAGCGGCAACTGCCCTTGAAAAGATGTATAAGGATGGCTTGAAACAAGGCTATAGTATTGCGGTTAAGAGTTCGTATCGTTCTTATGATACACAATTAGCAGTATATAATGAATATTTTGCGATGTATGATGCAGCTTATGCGGCAAGTCTAGTTTCGATTCCAGGATCGAGTGAACACCAATGTGGATTGAGTGTGGATCTAACAAGTCAAAGTGTAATGAATGGAGAATATGGAACATTTGGTGAAACACCTGACTATAATTGGGTTGAACAAAATGCCTATAAATATGGATTTATTTTACGCTTCCCAGAAAATACGGGAGACCGTACAGGAGCTACCAACGAGCCATGGCATTTTAGATATGTAGGAAAAGAAGCAGCTAAAGAAATTCATGATAAGGGATGGATCTTAGAGGATTATATTGAACATCATGGATTTACATACAATTTGCGTTTGAATTGACGAATATAAAGGGATTAGTTTAAACTGACTATGGTGATGATTATGTGGTTAGGATTACTAATTCCTTTTTTTGGAACGACTTTGGGTTCAGCCGTTGTGTTCTTTATCAAAAATAAAAAGAATGAACTTTTATCTAGATGCTTTTCTGGTATTGCCTCGGGTGTCATGGTGGCTGCAAGTATTTGGTCTTTGTTGATTCCGGCAATGAATCAAGAAAAGAATATCTTGGTCATTGTGCTTGGCATATTTTTAGGAGCTTTATTACTACTTTTCTTGGATTGTATTGTTCCTCATATGCATCCTGGAACAAATGATGAAGAGGGAAAAGAATCGCATTTTAAGAAAACGACAAAGCTAGTATTTGCGGTAACTTTGCATAATATTCCAGAAGGTATGGCTGTTGGCATAGTACTAGCACAAGCGATTCAAACAGGAAGTATATATGCGGCTTTAGCTTTATCCATTGGGATTGCGATACAAAATTTTCCGGAAGGAGCCATTCTTTCTTTACCCTTAAAGAGCAATGGCTGTTCAAAACATAAGGCGTTTTTGATAGGTTCATTATCGGGTATTGTTGAACCTATATTTGGTTATGTCACAATTTTATTTTCAAATTGGATCCTACAATGCCTACCGTTTTGTTTAAGCTTTGCGGCAGGGGCCATGTTGTTTGTGGTGGTTGAAGAACTTGTTCCTGAAATGGCTCAAGGAAAACATTCGAATCTTCCAACAATTTCTTTCTTGTTTGGATTTTGTATGATGATGGTATTGGATGTGATTTTAGGATAAGCTTTCATTTTTTTTAGAAAAGAGTTAAAATTATTTTACATAATGTAGAAGACCCATAAGGAATTCTGCATTTTCTTTTGGGAAGGGTGAAGGCATTGGAGAGTACAGATTTATTAAAGGGAAGTATATGGAAATCAATATTGATATTTTCTTTACCATTACTGGTTGGGAATTTATTTCAACAATTATACAATACAGTCGATTCTTATGTGGTAGGAAACTTTGTCAGTTCACATGCCCTTGCAGCTGTAGGACAATCTACTTCCATCATTAATATGTTGGTTGGATTCTTTATGGGATTATCAACAGGTGCCGGTGTTGTGATTGCACAATATTTTGGAGCCAAAGAAACAAAAAAGATGCAGGATTCGATTCATACATCTTTAGCTTTAACTTTAGTTTTGTGTGTCATATTCACAATATTGGGTATTGCTCTATCTAAACCCATTTTAGTCATGATTGGTTCGCCTAAAGAAGTTTTACCTTTGGCTGTGATTTATCTTCAAATTTATTTTGCGGGTGTATCCTTTTCACTAATTTATAATATGGGAGCCGGTATTTTAAGAGCTTTAGGGGATAGTAAAAATCCATTGATTTACTTAGTTGTATCGAGTTTAGTCAATATTGTATTAGACTTTGTGTTTGTGATCTACTTTCATTTAGGTGTTGCTGGTGTGGGTATTGCGACAACTTTGGCACAGCTCGTTTCTGCCATTTTAGTCATGCATGAATTGATGCATACAGATAAAGAGTATAAGGTATATATTTCTAAGATTCGTTTTTCAAAGCCCATTCTATCAAGAATTATTTCAATAGGAATTCCGGCAGCTCTACAAAATAGTATTGTTTCTTTTTCCAATGTGATTGTTCAATCGTACATTTCTAAATTTGGATCGGCTGCTGTTGCAGGATATAGTACAACGACAAAACTAGATGGTTTCTTGCAGCTTCCAATTCAAAGTTTCTCGATGGCTATCACAACGTTTGTGGGACAGAATTATGGGGCTCAAAACTATAAGCGTGTAAGAAAAGGCTTATATACAACATTATTGATGTGTGAAGTAATCATCGCATTAGGAGCCTTCTTGATTTATACAAATGGAGAGTTCTTAGTCGGATTATTCTCACAAGATAAAGATGTGATTGTAGCTGGTGTGACTATGATTTCTGTCTTTGCGCCAGGCTACATCTTCCTTCCTCTATCCCATATTACAGCAGGTGCCCTAAGGGGTGTTGGATTATCTAAAGTACCAATGTATTCGATGATTTTATGTTTCGTTATTTTAAGACAAGTCTATTTATTTGTGGCAACACAATTTAGTTCTGAATTAATTACTGTATTCTTGGGATGGCCACTGACATGGATCGTAAATGCGGCACTATTGATGGGGTATTATCATATATATTCAAAGAAATTAGTAAGAGGCGATATTTATTAATCGTCTCCTTTTTTATACCCTTGAAGTGAAAATAAATAATGGGTATAATGGGTATAAAAGATTGCGGGTGAAGAATTATGGATAATGAGAAAATAATCGAGCATATCGCAGAAATAGAGCGTGAGATTGCCGTTTTACCGGCAGGTGGTGTTTCTAAAAAGAATGTACATGGTAATATTTATTATTATCATAGAATCACTCAGAATGGGAAGCGAATAGAAAAATATGTAAAAGCAGATGAAGTTGATGAACTTATATCGAATATTGAGAAAAGGAAAAAATTAGAAAAGGAATTAAAAAAATTAAAACAATGCATGCCTAAAGAAAAAAATCTTGATTTTAAGACAAAGGTGCTTGTTGGGGATAGATTAAAATCTTTAGTTTCAATTACACGAAACTATAAAAAAAGAGAATGTATTCAAATGCTTAGAGATTATATCTTCAAAGACATAGCTGATAAAGTATTCATACTGTATGGATTAAGACGAACAGGGAAAACCACATTGATTCGTCAAATTATTTTAGAATTGTCTGAATCTGATTTTAATAAAGCTGCATTTATTCAAATTACATCAAAAGATTCTTTATCCGATATTGACGAAGATCTTAGACTATTAGAAAAAAATGGATATAAATATGTATTTTTGGATGAAGTGACATTGATGGAAGATTTCATTGAAGGGGCTTCTTTATTTTCTGATATATATGCCAGTAGTGGAATGAAAATTGTTCTTTCTGGCACAGATTCACTTGGCTTTGCGTTTTCTAAAGAAGAACAATTATACGATCGATGCATAATGCTTCATACAACATTTATACCCTATAGAGAATTTGAAAATGTGCTTGGTATATATGGGATTGATGAGTATATACGTTATGGAGGGACAATGAGTCTTGGTGGAATTAATTATAATGCAAGCACACCATTTTCAAATATTAAGGATACAGAAGAATATATTAATACGTCAATCGCGAAGAATATCCAACATTCTTTAAAGATGTATCAATATGGGGGTCATTTTCGTCAGCTTTTAGATTTATATGAAAAGGGAGAGCTTACGAATGTGATTAATCGAGTAGTAGAAGATATGAATCATAGATTTACTAAAAATGTTGTAGAAAGTACATTTAAATCTCACGATATAGGGGTCACTGCCAATAATTTGTTGAGAGATAGAGTGGATCCAATAAATATTCGAAAACATATGGAACTAGATAAGGTGACTCTGGGAATAAAAAACATGCTTGATATTTTAAATAAGGAAGAACAAAGTATTGATATTAGTGATGTGCATATGACTCAAATTAAAGAGTATCTGGCAATATTGGACTTAATAAAAGAAATAGATTTAGAATATTTACCAGAAGTAAACCAGAAGAGTAAAATTGTTGTTGTTACACAACCTGGTTTAAGATATGCACAAGCTGAAGCTATTGTTGAGAATCTTCTTTTAGACGAAAAATTCCAAGAATTAGATATCCAAAAAAGGACACATATTTTAGAACGTTTACTTAGTGAAATTCGTGGCAGAATGATGGAGGATATAGTTCTTTTGGAAACAAAACTCGCAAAAAAAGATAAACATGTTTTTAAGTTGCAATTTCCAATTGGTGAGTTTGATATGGTTGTGCAAGATCCAAAAACATTATCATGTGAAATATATGAAATAAAATACAGTAAGGAACGAGCATGTGAACAATATCGTCATATAAGTAATGAAGAAAAGTGTGCAATGACTACACATCGATATGGCAATATTACCGGAAGGTATGTGATTTATCGTGGAGAAAATACAGAAATGGATACGATTCAGTACTTAAATGTTGAAGACTACTTAAAAAGTTTGTAGAAAACAAGGTAAGGGGCGAGATTTAGTAGAGTCTCGCCTTTTTTCTTTGTTTCGAATTGGGAATATTTAATTCCTTTCGATATTTTGATATGGTTCTTCTTGATGCGTAGAGTTCCATATTTTCGAGTTCTTCTACAATTTCTTCATCTTGTAGAGGTTTTTCTGGATTTTCCACTTCAATCAATAATTGAATGGCTTTTTGAATCGAGTCTTTACTGCTTCCTTTGTGTGTCTTTGAAATAAATAAATCTTTTACAGGATACATATGATCATTAAATTCATAATATTTATCACTCAGAGTCCTAGAAACGGTTGAAATCGAGTAGCCCGATTCTTGAGCAATTTCTTTAAGTGTGCATTCTTTTAAATCATCTTGAAATAGAAAATAATTCTTTTGATGCGTGATCAATATATTTGCGAGTAGAAGAATGGTTTTGTTCCGACGGTTGATACTATCTATATAAAACTTAGCTTCATTTAAATATTTTTTAGCTTCTTTTGACAATTTTACTTCTTCACAATGAAGCGATAGATTTCCCATTTCTTTGGGGATGATTTTTAATTGATCTTCATCAATTTCAATTGTGAATTCAGGTAAAGCTAAATTTGTCGTACTTTCTGTGTCATATTCACTGCAAGGAAATGGATTGCATTCTTGCATGTGTGCTAATTCATCAAATAAAGATTCATAAGGTATATCTAAAGCTTTAGAAATAGTATAGAAATCTTTTTCTTCAAGTTCTTTTGAATGATTCTTTAAAATAGTGTATGCGATTGTATAGCCTTTTTCTTTTAATTGAATCATTAAAGAATCAATACTATTTTTAGCGGCCACACCAATGGGTTCAAAGGTTTGAATGAAAGATAGTGTTTCTTCAAATTGTGTTTTAGTACATTTTAAGTCCGATAGGACAGTTTGGATGTCTTGATCAAAGAAGCCATGACTATCTAAGGATTCAATAATATAATGGGCAATGGGTTCATTGTATTTTTTAGTGCTTGTATGTAGCTGCAAATAAAGTTCATCCTTTAGACTTGGCTTATTTGAAATGCCTGCTTCAAGATATTGTTGGATATCTTGACTTGGAGTGTATTCTAAAAAAGGATTATTTTGACTGACATTATATAAAAGATCCGATAAAGTCTGTCTATCTTTACTTAATATTTCTAGATGCGACTTTAAACCTGTTGTCATGTGGAGTGTTTGTTTGTAGGTGTGTGTATAAATCAAATCTTGTTTCATATGTATATATGTTATAACATATTATGGTATAATAATTCAAAAAAAGTGGAGGGTAACATGATAGAAAAAATATTGGCATATATTTTGGCATGTTGTAATAATAGTGAATTTGAACAAACAACAGTTGCCTTGATAAGTGAAAATTTAAAGATTAGCCGCTCACAGGTTTCTGTTGTATTAAATAAATTAGTAAAAGAAAATAAATTGATTCGCATTGAATCAAAACCGTTTTGTTTCATTTCGGTTGAATATTTGAAAGAAAAGTCAATTCCTTTTAAAGATAGTGTATATGCAAGTTTAGATGATTTATTGTCAAATCAGGAAAAGAAGGATTTTGAAAAACTAGTGGGCATGAATCATTCTTTGGCTCAAACGGTTAAACAATGTAAAGCTACCATTTCATATCCTCCTAATGGGTTGCCCATGTTACTTTATGGACCTACGGGAACGGGTAAGTCTTTAATTGCAAAGTTGACGTATGAGTGGGCAAGAAATCAGGGTGTCATTTCAAAAGATGGACAATTTGTGCAGGTGAACTGTAGTGAATATGCGAACAATCCTGAATTATTAACAGCCAATCTATTTGGTCATGTCAAAGGTGCTTTTACAGGTGCTGAAAAAGATAATGAGGGTTTGATTGCCTTAGCCGATAATGGTGTTTTATTTTTGGATGAGGTGCATGAATTAAAGGCGGAATGCCAGGAAAAGTTGTTCTTGTTTATGGATCAAGGCATTTATCATCGTGTGGGGGATAATGAAAAGTGGTATAAGTCTAATGTTCGTATTGTATTTGCGACTACAGAAAATCCGGATAAAGTGTTGTTAAAAACATTAATGCGACGTATTCCAATGACAATCACAATTCCTAGTCTTGAACAAAGAGGTACGCAAGAGCGTATTGAGTTGTTGCATAACATTTTTAGTCAGGAAGAAAAACGTTTAGATTGTCAGATCAAGATGAGCAGCAAAGTGTATAATGCGCTGTTACAAAGTAAGATGCCAGGTAATATTGGTCAATTAAAGAGTAGTGTGCAGTCTTGTTGTATCAATTCTTTATTTGATAAGGTCAATGACGAATTAGTGATTCATTTGGATAGTTTGCCTAAAGATCTTTTACAGCAGGTTTATGCGAATCAAAAAACGGTCTTGGACGATGATGAATATATATATGTGGATGATTTGCAGGGGTACTATAATGGTACAAAAGAAATTCTTCAATTGAATGATAGTCTATTGACTAGTTTTAGAAAATATAAAGAGGAACATACAAGCTTGGCGGATTTTATGGCAAAAGAAAAGAATTATGTTCAAAAATATTTTGATAACTTGATCTTTAGAAAGAAAGAATCAAGTCAGGTAGATTATTATAATCGTGGTGTGCAGCATATCTTTAACTTGATTGAATCGCGGTATGGATTAAAGATCACAAATAATGAAACGTTAGCTATCGCATCTTATTTAGATGAGATTCATCATGAATATCATGATTTAAGAAGCTGGTTTTTAAAACATGAAGAAGAGTGTGATGATTTATATCAATTGTTGCAGGAAGAATTTTTTAGAGCGACCAATGTATCTTTAGAAATTTGTACGTATTTAAAGTCCTATCTAGAAATGGATATGTATTCCATTATTATTTGTACATTTATCTTCTATGTTTATAATGTACAAAAAGATTCAAGACTTTCTCAAAAAGCAGCCGTTGTACTATCACATGGTTTTTCTACGGCTTCTAGTATTGCGGATGCAGCCAATCGTTTCTTAGGACAATATATATTTGATGCGCTAGATATGCCTTTATATATTGATACGGCTACAATGATTGAGAAACTGAATCGTTATTTGGATCGTATTGGCAAGGTCAAAGAATTGTATCTATTAGTGGATATGGGTAGTTTGGAAGATATTTATAAAGGTTTGCATATAGAGAATGCGAATATTGGAATTATCAACAATGTGAGTACTCCAATCGCTTTAGAAATTGGAAATGGAATTCGTAATAATGTAGAGATGGAGAGCATATTACAAAAAACGATCGATGCTTTCTGTGTCAATTTTGCGTATCATATTGAAAAGCATCAACAAAAACAGCCAGTCATTCTATGTTCTTGCGCAAGTGGATTGGGTACGGCCAAGAAATTAAAGTCGATGTTGGAGCAATCTTTTCCAGATGGAATCAATTTAGATGTGAAGACGTTGAATTATTCGGAATTGATTGAATTAGGTAAAAAGAACAATGTATTTGAAGAATATGATGTTTTATGTGTACTTGGAACGTTAGATCCAAATATGGAGGACATTCCATTTGTGGGTATTGAAGATTTGATTATTGAAGATACATTTGGTGATTTCAATCAATACTTCAAGGATTATATGGATGAAGAACAGCTGTCTTTGTTTGATAAAAATATTCTGCATAATTTCTCATTGAGTAATATTATGAATGCACTAACGATATTAAATCCGGCAAAACTATTAGAGCAGGTTGCCAATGCGATTGATGTTTTACAAAAGTATGTTGGTGTTCGTTTCAGCAATCGAACTTGTTTTGGATTGTACGTACACATTTGTTGCTTGATTGAAAGACTTGTTGTTTCAAGAAATGCTGAGTATGATCCAAGCTCGGATTTCTTAAATGAACACAAAGATTTTGTGGACTATGTTAAGAAGGCGTTTAAGCAAGTAGAAGATTTCTATGGTGTAGATATTCCTACAGAGGAAATGATTCATATTTATAATTATGTGAAGAATAATTAGTAAAGATGAGGAAACTCATCTTATTTTTGTAAACTTATTTCTATGGCACAATATTTGCTTGTATATAAGTGAATGACGTAATACAGAAAGGAGAAAGATGAATGAGTAGAGTAATATTTGCCTCACATGGAGGATTATCTAAAGGAATGAAAGATTCAGTTTCTATGATCGTTGGAGATTTAGCTAAGGATGTAGAAACATATAGCTTGCTTCCTGGACAAAATCCTGAAGATTTTTATCAAGAAGTTTTGAAAGAAGCAAAAGAGAGTGAAGAACAAATTGTAATCTTGTGTGATATCAAAGGTGGAAGTGTTCACACAACTTTATCTAAACTTGCAGTATTGGATAATGTAATGGTTTTTTCAGGAATGAACATGGGATTGGCATTAGATGTAGTAATGAAAAGCTTGGGCCAAAATCTTGAATTAGCAGATGCGAACGATTTGATTGAAGCAGCTAAAGAGGGAATGACAGTTATGAATGGTATGACAAGCGAAGATGATGAAGATTTCTAATAGGAGGAGAAAAAAATGATCAAATTATTAAGAGTGGATCACAGATTGTTACATGGTCAAGTTGCTTTTTCTTGGAAAAATGCAGTTGAAGCAGATTGTATCTTAATTGCGTGCGATGCAGTTATGAAAGATGATTTAAGAAAAACATCAATTAAGTTGGCAAAACCAAGTGGTGTTAAATTAGTTATTAAAAATATGGATGATGCAGTAAATGCGATCAACAGTGGTGTTACAGACAAATACAAATTATTGACTGTAGTTGAATCTATTAAGGATGCTGAAAGATTGTGTAAAGAGTGCAACATCAATAAATTAAATCTTGGTGGTACTAAGGCTACTGCTGAAACTCGTAATATTTCAAAGGCAATGAATATTACTCCAGCAGAAGAAACAATTTTAAAAGGATTATGTGAATCAGGTGTGGATGTAACAATTCAGATGGTTCCAGAAGATAGTCCAGTAAACGTAGAGAAAGTATTATAGGAGGAGAAATATGTTATTACAAGCAATTTTACTTGGCTTGGTAGCAATGCTTGGAAATGCTGAATATTTGTTCGGTACAAGCTTGTTGTCAAGACCATTGGTTATGGGAGCTTTAACAGGCGTTGTACTTGGTGATATCCCAACAGGTGTTACATTAGGTGCAACTTTAGAGTTGGCATTTATGGGAGCTTTCTCAATCGGAGCTAGTATTCCACCTGAAATGATTTCAGGAACCGTATTAGGAACAGCTTTCACAATTACTACAGGAGCTGGACCAGAAACTGCATTAACTGTTGGTTTACCAGTTGCTTCATTGGTTTTAATCGCAAAGAACGTTGGAATGGTTTTCATTTTACCTCCATTTGTTCACAAAGCAGATACATATGCAGCTGAAGGAAACATGGCAGGCGTTGCTAGAATGCACTTCTTAGGTGGATTCTTCGGTGTTAACTTGATTATTGGTGTTATCGTAGCATGTGGTTACTATGCAGGTGGACCTGCTGTACAGGCTTTATTAAATGTAATTCCTGAATGGATTTCAAATGGTTTACAAATCACAATGGGCTTATTACCTGCAATTGGATTTGGCTTATTGTTGATGATGATTATGGACAAAGAAGTTGCATGTTTCTTCTTCTTAGGATTCGCATTAAGCGTATACTTAGGAATTCCAGTAACTGCAATCGCAATTTTTGGAGCTATCATCGCTATCGTATTAACTCAATTACGTAGCAATTCAGCTCAAACAGCTACAGAAGGAGGATTAGACGAAGATGACGACTTCTAATAAATTAACAAAAAAAGAATTAAATCAAGTATTCTGGCGTTCATTCGGAATGGAATGGGACTGGAACTATGAAAGACAGATGAACATGGCATACTGCTACTGTATGTTACCAGTAATCAAAAAATTGTATTCAAATAAAGAAGACCAAATTGCAGCTATGCAACGTCACTTGGAATTCTTCAATACGACTCCTCAATTGTCAACATTGATTCTTGGTATTAGTGCTGCCATGGAAGAAAGTAACGCAAATGATCCTAACTTCGATACAGAAAGTATCAATAGTGTTAAGGTTTCATTGATGGGACCTTTAGCTGGTATTGGTGATTCATTCATCTGGGGAACATTACGTATTATCGCTACTGGTGTTGGTCTATCATTAGCGAACCAAGGAAATATCTTAGGACCTATCTTATTCTTATTGATCTTCAATATTCCTGCTCAAGGATTACGTTATTACTTAATGAATGCTGGTTATAAATTAGGTAGTGGATTCTTGGCTAAGATCCAGGAAAATGGATTGATGTCAAAACTTACTTATGCAGCAAGCGTTTTAGGATTGATGGTTGTTGGTGGTATGACTGCTGAAAACGTTTCAATCAAATTCCCATTGGCATTTGGTTCTGGTGATGAAGCAACTACATTAAATGATGTATTCAATAATATCATGCCTGGTTTAATGCCATTATTATTCACATTATTGGTTTACTACTTATTGAAAAAGAAAAATATTAAGACAACTACATTGTTGTTATTGTGTGTCGCAATCGGATTGATTGGCTCATTCTTTGGTATCTTAGGTTGTTAATAAATTTAAATAAATAAATGGAGGAAAAGAAAATGATTAAATTTAATGAACAAGAAAAAATCGATAGCGTAAATGGAGCATTGGCTCTACGCCCTCAAATCAACGAAATCGTTGATGAAATCTGCGAACGTGGATATTCAAACATTTGCTGGTTAGGTGTTGGTGGTACTTGGGCAAGTGCTATGCAGGCTACAGTACACATGAAAGAGATGAGTGCTATTGAAACTTGGGCAGAAAATGCTGCTGAATACTTAACTACAGGAAACAAACGTATTACTAAAGATACAGTTGTTATTATCTCTTCTGTAACTGGAAACACTAAAGAAGTTGTTGATGCTATCAAAAAAATCAAAGCAGAAGTTGGCGCTACAGTTATCTCATTTGTTGATGCTAAAGAAGCTATCTTATTAGACTTAGCAGACTACAAGATCTCTTATCCAGTTAACGAACAATTAAAGTTCTTCATGGTTGCTGACCGCTTCATGTTCAACAATGGTGAATTCGAAGACTACGAAGATATGTATGCAGAATTTGACAAATACTTGGCTCAAGCTTTAGTAGAAGTTGAAAAGAAAGCTGAACCATTCGCAGTAGAATTCGCTAAAAAACACTGGAATGACGAAATGCATTACTTTGTAGGTGCTGGAAATCAATGGGGAGCAACTTACTCATACGCAATGTGCTATTGGGAAGAACAATTATGGTTAAAGACTAAATCAATCTCATCTAATGAATTTTTCCACGGTATGTTTGAAATCGTAACTAAAGAAACTCCAGTTACAATCTATATCGGTGAAGATGCTCAACGTCCATTGTCTGAGCGTGTCGCTAACTTTATTCCAAGAATTTGTGAAAACTACACAATTATTGACTCTAAAGATTACGAATTAAAAGGAATTAGTGAAAAATATCGTAAACACTTATCTCACCACGTAATGCATGCTGTAAACAACAGAATTGACGTTCACATGGAAATCGAAACTCGTCACCCAATGGAAATCCGTCGTTATTACAGAAGATTAGAATACTAAAATATAAAGGTGGAACCATTCCACCTTTTATATGTTGTTTAGGGAGGTACATATGGAAAAATTAACAATGCTTGATTATGTGAAAGAAACACCGGGCGTATTAAGAACAAATATTGAACAATACACTGCATTGGTTGAACCATTGATGAAGGAAGTGCAACAAAAAGAAATCAAACGTATTTTGCTTGTGGCTTCTGGATCAAGTCATAATGCATGTTATTGTGCTCGAAGTTTTGTGGAAAAAGTGAGTGGTTTAGAAGTTAGAATCATTACTCCATATACATTTACGTATTATGAAAATGATATTAAAGAAACAGACTTAGTCTTAGTGGTTACACAGAGTGGTTTAAGTACAAATGCAATTGAAGCATTAAAAATCATTAAGAAAAAACAATGTAGAGCGATTTGTTTAACAGGAAATAAAAATAGTGATGTAAAAGATGTTGCGGATGTTGTGATTGAATATGGTGTTGGCGAAGAATTAGTTGGCTATGTCACAAAGGGTGTTTCCTCACTTGCGCTATTCTTAGATTTATTCGCAATTGCGTATTCTGGTAAGACTGAATATTTAGAAGAGTTAAAAAAAGCTGTCCATTTAAATGAAGAAATGATTGGTAAGGCTACAAGCTTTATTCAGTTACACTATAAAGAATTTTCATCTATGTCTTGGGTTTACAGTTGTGGAGCGGGAGCCAATTATGGAACAGCGCTTGAAAGTGCATTAAAAATGGGGGAAACCATTCACATTCCAAGTTGCTGCTACGAAATTGAAGAATATATTCATGGTCCGAATTTACAATTAACGCCACAATACAATGTGATTTTCTTTGATGGAAACGATGTGGCAAGTCATCGTGTGGAACAAGTATATAAGGCTACACGCAAAGTAAGTGAGCGTGCCTATTTGATTTCAAATAATCCTGGATTAGCGGATGATGATCATGTTTTAAGCTTGAGTGGTACTGTATCAAGTGAACTTTCACCAATTGTTTATTTACCATTTGTACAACTATTAAGCTTTATTATTTCAAACGACTTACATTCTATTTATCAACATCCATTATTAAAAGAATTTAAGGCTATCGCAGCCGCAAAAACGGAGAATTTTGTAAATTATGACGGCGATGATTAATACAGTAATTTTTGATATGGACGGGTTGATGTTTGATACAGAAACACTTTATATTGATGTATTTGAAGATGTTTGTAAAAAACATGGTCACGCTTTTCCAAGAGAATATTTTTTAGGGATGTTAGGCACAAGTCATTTCGATTATTCAATTTACCATAAGGACTATCCATGGTTAGAGGATATGTTGAAAATTGCCGATGATGAATTTGTTTCTTATTACGAGAAACGCTTTGCGATTCCAGGCTCTGCCAATAAATATGGCTTGAAAGAATTGCATGATTATTTAAAATCGAATAATTATAATATTTGCATTGCGTCAAGCTCAAGTGTTCCGCACATTAAGCGTTTAGTGAATAATTGCGGATTTGATTTTCAAGCAGATTTGATGCTTTCATCACAAGATGAATATGCGTCAAAGCCAGCTCCCGATTTATTTTTGGCATGTGCAAAAAAGATGGGAGTAAAGCCTGAAAATTGTATCGTACTTGAGGATAGTAAGAATGGAATTCGTGCGGCGTATAATGCAAATATGCGAAGAGTTTGGATTCCAGATCAAGTCCCATTTAATGAAGAAGACATGAAATATGTTGATCTTCAGTGTAAGAATTTAAAAGAAGTAATCGATATATTAGAAGCAATGTAACGTTGCTTCTTTTTCGTGCTATACTAATGTTGTTTTTTTTTGAGGGAGGATATGTATGTTAGAGTTAGTCATATTTGATGTAGACGGATTAATGATTGATACAGAAAGCGTATGGAAGAATGCGTTTGACAAGGCAGGAGATAAATATGGTATTCCAAATTTAGGAGACACATTATTTCCTTCATTAATTGGCAAAAGACTGGAAGATGAACAAGAGTTGTTGGATCGTCTTTTACCAAGTGATATCCAAGATAAATTATTGAATGAGTGGAGACAAATCGGACTTAGTTCACTGGCCAATAAAGTACCAGTTAAACCAGGCCTATATGAAATGTTGGATTTTTTAGAACAACATCATATCAAAATGGCTGTCGCAACAACGACAAGAAGAGATTTAACCGAACAAAGACTTAAAAAGATTGGTGTATATGATCGTTTTGAATATGTTCTTTGTGGGGATGAAGTCACAAATCGTAAGCCGGATCCAGAAATTTATTTGAGTGTTTTAAAGCGAATGGATACAGACGCAAGAAATGCTCTAGTCTTAGAGGATAGTGTAGTTGGGGTTGAGGCTGCTTATAGAGCAGGTATTGATTGTATTCAAGTGCCAGATCTGATTGCTCCAACAGAAGTACAGGAAAAACAGACAATTTGTATTGTCAAAGATTTAATGGAAGCTAGAGATTATATTCAAGAAAACAGGATTTAAAATGCGTCATAATGATTTTGAAAATACACCCATGTTAAAGCTTGTTATGGGGTTGGCTATACCGAGTATGATTGCTCAACTTGTTAATATTTTATATTCCATTGTCGATCGTATGTTTGTAGGACAAATTGAAGAAGTGGGAAATGTATGTTTGGCAGCCGTTGGAATATGTGGGCCAATCGTTACTTTATTATCGAGTTTTGGAACACTTGTAGGTATTGGTGGTTCGATTTGGCTATCCATGTGTTTAGGACAAAAAAATGAGAAAAGGGCAAGTCGAATCTTATATAACAGCTTTGTGATGTTGGTTGTTCTTTCCATTTGTTTAACACTTGGATTCATTCTTTTAAAACACAATTTGATCTATTGGTTTGGAGGCAGTGATGCCCTTTATCCTTATGCCAATACTTATTTAACAATCTATACATTAGGAACTTTCTTTGCCCTAATGTCGATTGGATTGAATTATTTTATAACGGGACAGGGCTATGCCACGATTGCGATGTTAAGTGTATGTATTGGGGCCATCACAAATATTATGTTTGACTTTATTTTGATTCGTACACTTAAAATTGGTGTGGCTGGAGCAGCCATTGGTACAGTTGTAGCACAGCTTTTATCGTGTATGTTTGTGCTTTGTTTTTTAAGATTCAAATCGAAAATCAAACTTCATAAAGAAGAATTATCTATAGAGAAGATGAAGCATATTGTAAAACTTGGATTTTCCCCATTCCTGATTATCGCATCCGATTCCATTATTTTAATAGTGATGAATATGATGCTTCAAAAGTATGGTGGAAATATGGGTGATATTTATATTTCGGCTATTACTGTAGCTCAAAGCTATTTCTTGTTGATTACAGGTCCACTTTTAGGTATTAGTTCAGGAACACAGCCAATATATGCGTATCATTTTGGTGCGCAAAATTTAAAGAAGATCAAAGAAGCATTTAAAATTGTGATTTCATTTGCGTTTTTATTCTGTCTTGTTATGTTTATTATTTCAATGTGCTACTCCAATGTATTTGTGGCTATGTTTACTAATGATGCCATGACTATGCCAATCGCAGATAGGGCTATTAAAATATTCTGTTTAGGTATTTTGATGATGTCCATTCAATATGTTTTAGTGGATGGAATTACAGGATTATCTAATGTAAAATTATCATTATTTTTATCTTTAAATCGTAAACTGATGTATTTGTGTTGTACATGTTTATTACCTGTATTTTTAGGGGTTTCTAATATTTTCTATGCACAACCAGCAGCTGATATTTATGCGAGTATTGTGACTGCCATTTGTTTTATAAAAATCATACCTTCTTATTTAAAAAGTCATGGTGTACAATAAGGTCAGGTGATGATTATGTTGTTTAAGAAAGAGAAAAAGATGAATGTTCCAGATTTATGGAATTTTATGACTTCCTTAAATAAAAAGGATAAGGCTTTGTTTGAAGACCTATTAGATAATGATAATGAACCCTTGGAATATAAGGGAGATGTCAAACAGGGTGGTTTATTAAAGAATAAGAAGATGATTGAAAGAAGGGTCATTGAAAAAGAAGAGGATGGAAGATTACGTGATTATACGCAATATCGTATTCAGCCAGATGTATATGAAGTATTAAAACCATCTTATGATCAATTCTATTCAATTATTGGTGATTAAGCTTGTAGAAATACAGGCTTTTTTTCTTTAAAGGTGCAAATCACAAGACAAAAAAAGTCCTTAAAGGTGCAAATATAGGAGCAAAATAAGTCCTTCTAGGTGCAAATAAGATAAATAAATAAGTCATTCTAGGTGCAAATAGAAAAGAAAGTGTGATATAATAGCTATATATAAAGGAGAATATATATGTTAAGAAATGCGACGAATTTATTGACAAAATGGAATGCTCGAAAGAATCGAAAGCCACTTATTGTATGGGGCGCTCGTCAGGTGGGTAAAACATATCTTGTAAAGGATATATTTGCCGAAGAGTATTATTCAAATGCTTATATATATATTGATTTTAAAATTGAAGATGAAATACGCGATTTTTGTGATCATACGACCAATGCAGAAAAAATAATTGAATATATTTCCTTATATAAAGGTAAAGATATTACTAAGAATACACTTTTAATTTTTGATGAAATACAAGAATGTCCGAATATTATTTCTTCTTTAAAATATTTTTGTCAGGATTTTAGAGAAATTCCAGTCATTGCGACAGGTTCAATGGTGCGGATTCGTCTTCAAAGAGAATTAACAAGAAATGGATCCACACAAAAGTTTATGTTTCCTGTTGGTAAGATTGAACAACTCACTATATATCCTTTAAGTTTTGATGAATTCTTATTGAATAGCAATGAAAAATTGTTTAATGTGACAAAAAAGGCATATGAGAGTAGAACTCCATTAAGCAGTAGTATACATGAATTAGTATTAAATGAGTTTTATAAATATTTACTGATTGGAGGTATGCCTGAAGCAGTGAATACATACTTTGAATCCAATAGTTTTCTAGAATCAAGAAGAGTATTAAAGGATTTGTACGATAACTATTTATCCGATATGGAATTGTATCAGGCAAGTCGAGAATCTTGTTTACGTTCAAAGAATTTATTTTCAAATATATATGGACAGCTAAATAAAGAATCTAAGAATTTTTCACCCGGATTTATTGAAGAAAAGACAAAAACGAGAGATTATTTCCATCCAATTCAATGGTTGACCTTAGCTCATATTGTGAATCAATCTTTCCAATTAAAACAACATGTCACAATGCCTCTGATTCCTGATGGAGAAGGTAAATTCAGATTGTTTTTGGGAGATATTGGTATGTTCTCATATCAAAGTGGAATTAATGCATCTTCTTTTGTTGCTCCAAATAAAGAGAATACTTTATCTGGTATATTTTACGAAAACTATGTTGCGAATGAATTAGTCGCAAAAGGTATTGGATTATATTATTGGCGTGGAAAAAATGATGCAGAATTAGAATTCATTATTGAATCCGATAACAAACTGTATCCTTTAGATGTGAAAAAGGGTAAAGGTGTTTTAAATTCTTTAGATAAATTTTCAAATCAAAATTCATTTGAAGTAGCGATTAAAGTATCAAAGAATAATTATGGATATGATCATGAAAAAAAATTGATTACGATTCCATTTTACTTTATGTCATTTTTGGCAGAAGATTTGAAAAATGGAACGTTTAAAGAAGGTTAGTCAAACTATAAATAATGAAAAAGCTGTCTTTTATTTTGACAGCTTTTTTAAAATATTTTGTTTTCAAGCATTTGTTCGATGATTGTAAATACAGTCTGTTCCATTCTTCCATCATACAACATTCTGTGCTTGGCACCTTCAATATATATTAATCGTTTCTTTTGGGCTGGAATCTTTTTATAGGCATGAGAAGAACTTGATGGAGCAATGACTTCATCGCTTGTTCCATGCAACATAAGGATTGGACATTCAATTTGTGAAATAGATTCTTTATATTGAGAAACAATTTTTGTGAAGGCTTGGTATTGCTTTGAGCTTGGGCCTTTCTTTTCTTTGTCGGATTTTTTAAATAAACCTGTTACTTTTTTGATGTCAAGATATTCAAAGGCAGGTGCACAAAGAATTAAAGATTGTACTTTATAAATGCTTGCCAAATAACTGGCAATTACGCCTCCCATGGAAAAACCAATTAGAATCACGTTAGGATTTTCTTTAATAGCAAGACCTAATTTGGCTTCACATCTTTGTACCCAATCTTTGTAGTTGGCATCATTTGGATTGTTTAAATCGTACATATCAAATTGAATTACTTCATATTTTTTAGCCTTTAAATAGCGCGCTAATGAATCGAATTCATGACTTAGATTTCTTCCAAATCCGTGGATTGTAACTATTATAGGTTTCTTTCTTCGATTAAATAAAGACATTCGCATCACCTCGTTGTATAATTATTATAACATCTATTGAAAGGAAGGTCACATGTATCATGAAGGCAACTTTACTGATTAAAAATATTGAAAACTTATATACATGTGATAAGGATTTTACAATCTTACATCATGCCTTTATTGCATGTCACCATGAGAAGATCATTGAAATCAATACGGGTTCTTATAAAGAATGGCTAGATCCTGCAACTCGTGTCATTGATGCACAGGGAGAGTGTGTAGTACCTGCTTTTATTGATTGTCAATTTAAAAGCTTTACACACGTACGTTTAGGTGATCAATTAAGACAAGATATCAATGCGTTGTATGCGATGCGTCAAAATGGAATCTTAACTTTAATTTGTGACAATCCAAATACGCAAAGAATGAAGCTAGAACAGGATGTGTTTTATAAGAAAAACCAGCCGAAATTACCCGTGCTACATCGATTGAGTGAATTGAAAAATGAAATTCCAGAAACATTTTTAATGAGTTGTGGATTTGGACTACCAAACTCCTATGTATATAGTATGGCACCCATTAGTTATATGTTGTTTCAAACGCATCGAGTGTGTTCGAGAACATTATTAGAAAGTATGACATCTTTACCAGCTAAAGAATTTAATTTATCAGATCGTGGATCGATTGAAATTGGAAAAACAGCCGATCTTTTGGTTTTACAAGTCACAACGATTGAACATTATTTTCAGACTTTGGGAAGACCTTTGATTCATCGTATGATCAAAAATGGGATTCAATTCTATCCCGAGTGGATGGTTTGTTAGTTTTCTTCCTTTTTTCTTTTTCTAAACAAAAAAAGATGGACTAGTCATTCGTCCATCTTCCAAAGATTCCACATGGTAATACACTATCATTTGTCGTTACAGGAAGTAAGTTTTCACCACATTCAATGTGTCCGCCTTTTTCTTTCTGAATGGATCTTGATAAAGCTTCATTTAATGTTGAACAACTAAATCCAGTTGTATAGCAGTTCACAATAAAGAATAGCGCATCATCGCTTAAGATCTTCATACATTCTTGAATTAATGGGAATAATTCTTCTTCTAATTTCCAAAGTTCTCCATTAGGCCCTCTACCATAACTAGGTGGATCCATTACGATACCATCGTATTTTCTTCCTCTTCTTTGTTCTCTTTTAACAAATTTAATACAGTCATCGACAATAAAGCGAATCGTATGATCTTGTAAATTAGAAAGTTGCATGTTTTCTTTTGCCCATTGAATCATACCTTTTGAAGCATCAACATGCACAACTTCTTTCGCTCCAGCTTTTGAACAAGCCATGGTAGCTCCACCTGTATAGGCAAATAGATTTAAGATTCTTAAATCATCACGCTTTGATTCTTTGATCTTATTGGCCATAAAATCCCAGTTGCTGGCTTGTTCAGGGAATAGTCCTGTGTGTTTAAATCCAGTTGGACTAATTTTAAAACGCAATCCCTTATATCCAATTGTCCAGAATTCTTTAATAGGCTTTTTCATTTCCCAATGACCACCACCCGATTTAGAACGATGATAAACAGCATCGGCCTTATTCCATGCACGCTCATCTTCAATTGGCCAGATTGCCACAGGATCCGGTCTTCTTAGGATCGTTTGATTCCATCTTTCTAGTTTTTCTTTATTTCCAGTATCAATAACTTCATAGTCTTGCCATTCTTTAGCAATTTGATTCATACTTTTAGTTCTCCTTTAACCGCTTTATTATAACATACATTTGCCAACTATGATATAATAGAGTGTGACTCTAGAAGGAGGTTTTAACATGTTTGTTCAAATGATTTGTAAAGATCGAAATGAAAAAGAAATGAATGAATTGTATGAAGTTTTAGGCCTTATCGCAAGACGAGAAGAAGTGCAAATTGAAGATCGTTATGATCATGTTGATATCTTGGTTTGTCCACAAGGAAAGATTGTTGTGACAGAAGAAGATGGTGATATGGTTTTACGTGCCAATACCCGTCATGCAGGCCCAGGCTTTCATGCGTTTGTAGTAGATATATTTAAAGATATTCAGGAAGAGGTTCCTGGAGAATATGAACTAATGGATGATATGGAATTTGATAAGGATGAAGATTTTGATCGATTAAGTTCTATGTATGAGGATGAAATGGATTATATTCGTGGTGTTCTTTTAGAAAATGAAGTGATGCGTCAACAGAATTATATGTATGAAGAAACTTACTTCTTGCCGCTTCAAAAGGAAGATCGTATCCTAACAAGTCAGGGAGATTTGGATTTAAAAGAATTTAAACATATGAATACTCGCGACTTAATGGATTCTTTCTATGTTTGGAATGATTGGGAAAGAGATGCCAAATTCTATAAGAATTGTGCATTGACTTTACTTGCCAAAGAGGGTGTTGGCAAATACACATTAATGAATGAAACAACCATTAAGCATGCCAATGATATTTGTGAATATATCGAAGCTGCTTATGAAAAAGATCATACAATTGATTTGCCTTTAGATGTATATGCAGATTTGTGTGAACAATTGGATCGAGAAAATAAATTGCAGAATGCCAAAAATATGGAGCAGGAAGCCATTCAATATCGTATTAAAGAAGTGTATCACTTATTTGAAGATGCAAGAGTTGTTGCCAGTGGTACCGCAGAAAGAAGCTATGATCCAGTAAATCAAGCCTTATGTTTGATGTCTCCATATACAGATGAAGCACAATGGGATTGGTTGATTCAGGCCAGTAAACAACCGGGTATTGTTACAAACTTAGATCATATTATGGAACAAGATCCAATCCAATATGATAAGAAAACAATTTGGATGGATTCATGGCAAGAAGATGGTATCTATGTATTAGAAGCTGTACTTCGCTACAAAGAAAAATTCTTATATTTCCACGATGTATGTGCCAAGGAAAAGGATTTAGCTTTTTTAGAACAATGCATTAAGGAATCTGGTTTTACTAAAACGCAACAAGACTAGATAAAGTGTTAGAAAAGACAACAAAAGTACATGGCTATTCACCTGTTGATACGTTGTTGATGGATTATAGATTTGTGCCTTCTGTGTTAACGCTAAAACATAAGAAGCTAGAAATTGTCAAAGCGATTGTGAAGGGTTTTACCAATAAATAAAGTAAATACGAAAGTATTCGTTTCCTGTGGTTTTGAGTGCTCATATTTCTGAGCACTTTTTTTGGGTTTATGGTAAAATTGATACGGTGATTAAAAATTATGAGTAACTCAATATTAGATACATTAAATGAAAATCAAAGAACGGCTGCAACGACAATTAACGAACATGTTCGTATTATTGCGGGTGCTGGTAGTGGGAAAACGCGTGTCTTAATGGCACGTATTGTTTATTTGGTCCAAGATTGTGGTATTTTACCAAATCGTATCTTGGCTATCACATTTACGAATAAAGCGGCAAATGAAATGAAAACGCGACTCACAGCGCAACTAGGCAGTATGGCAAGCGTAGTCCGTATTTCAACCATTCACTCTTTGTGCGTAAGAATGCTTAGAGAAGATGCGGATTTGATTGGTTATCCAAAAACATTCGCAATTATGGATCCAGAAGATCAAAAGGCTATTTTAAAACCAATTTATAAAACATTAGAAGTGGATAAGACAACGATTTCTTATAATCGTGCACTCGGTGCTATTAGTGCTTATAAGACAAACTATATTGATCCACAAATGGCAGGTAATATGGCAATGGATGATGTCAGTATTACTTTAGCTAAAATTTATGCAGGCTATGAAAAACGTCGTAATGAAATGAAGGCTATGGACTTCGATGATTTGTTGCTAGAGGGACACCGCTTATTAAATAGCGTATCTTCTGTTCGTGAGAAGTGGCAAAACCGTTTAGACTACATCCACGTAGACGAGTTCCAGGACGTGGATCCAATTCAATATGGAATTATTAAACTACTAACTGGAAAGAATACACATTTATGTGTTGTAGGAGATCCAGACCAAACTATTTATACTTGGCGTGGAGCCAGTGTTGACATTATTTTGAAGTTTAATAAAGACTTTGAACCATGTAAAACTGTAATTTTGAATGAGAACTATCGTTCAACACAGCCAATTCTAGATGCTTCCAATGCAGTTATTAAATACAATAAGGAACGTATTGATAAAGATTTATACACAAAACTTCCTGGTGATGAAAAAATCACAATGTTTGAAGGTAAAGAAGATAGTGAAGAGCCAATCTTTGTGGCTCGTCAAATAAATGAAAAGCACAAAAAAGGTTTAGAATACAAAGATATGGCGATTCTTTATCGTTCGAACTATTCTTCACGTGCTTTTGAACGTATCTTTAAATCGGTCGGCATTCCATACGTAATCTATGGGGGTGTTCGTTTCTATGAAAGACAAGAAATCAAAGATGCCCTATGCTATTTAAGATTATGTACAAACCGTAACGAAGAAGATCCAGACCAAATGGCATTAGATTTAGCTGTACTACGTGTGATCAATGTACCTCGTCGTGGTATTGGTGCACGTACAATTGAAAATCTTCAAAAACAAGCCGCAGAAAGACATATGAATTTATATGATGTCATGAAAGATCCAATTGGATTAAGTACGGCGGTTACGAAGAAATGTGAAATGTTTGTAGATTTAATTGAAGATCTACGTGAAAATAGAGAGCATTATGCGTTAGAAGATTTCTTGGATTATGTATTAGATACAACAGGCTATATTTCGATGTTGAAAGAAGATCGAGAAAGTGGTCAGGACCGTATTGATAACTTAAAGGAATTAAAAGAAGACATTGCCCAAAGTATGATTGAAGATCCTGAAATGACTTTAGAATCTTATTTACAAGATATTGCCTTGTTTACGGATAAAACACAGGAAACAAGTGAAAATACAGTCAGCTTAATGACGGTACATGCCGCAAAAGGACTAGAATTTGACACAGTATTCTTAGTTAACTTTAACGATGGTGTATTCCCAAGTTCTAGAGCCTGTGATGAAGGTGGCATGAAGGCATTAGAAGAAGAAAGAAGACTTCTATATGTTGCAATGACACGTGCTAAAAAAACACTATATATTTCTTGGAATACAGGCTTTAGTTATATGCAGGATGCGTTTAAAACACCAAGTCGTTTTAGAGCTGAAATCCCAATGGAATATATTGAACAAGAAGAAAAAGAAGAAGCACCAAAACATCCAAAGGTTGTTGTGTCTCAATCCTTAACAGGAAGACCATCTAAGCTTGGCGCGAATAAAAAGAAAATACGTTTACGTAAAGGGGATGCCGTTGAACATACGATCTATGGTCAGGGTGTTGTGCTTGAAATTCGTGGAGATGTCGCAACCATTGCCTTTGGTCATACGATTGGTGTGAAAAAATTAAATGCATCACATCCTTCTTTAAAGAAAGCCTAGGTGAGTATGATGGATGAAAAGGCAAGAATTTTAGATTTACGTAAAGAATTAGAAAAATATTCCATTGAATACTATGTCTATGACAATCCAAGTGTGACCGATCAAGAGTATGATCGTTTGATGCAAGAATTAATGGCATTAGAAGAAAAGCATCCAGAAATGCAGGATGCGAATAGTCCTAGTCAACGAATCATTGGGTCTGTACTTGAGGGATTTGAAAAGGTTACGCACGATTCACAAATGTTGTCCTTAGGCAATGTGTTTAATAAAGAAGAAATTGAAGAATTTGTTCAAAGAATATCGGAAAGCGTTTCGAATCCAGAATTTGTCGTAGAATGCAAATACGACGGACTTGCGATGGCATTACTATATGATGATGGTAACTTTACTCGAGCTGTGACCAGGGGTGATGGAATAGTTGGAGAAGATGTTTCAAACAATGTAAAAACCATTCTTTCCATTCCTATGCACATCCCTGAAACGCGACATGTTGAGGTTCGTGGTGAAGTGTATATGCCTAAGGCAAGCTTTGAACTATTAAATAAAAGACAAGAAGAAAAAGGGTTAGCCCCTTTTGCGAACCCAAGAAATGCAGCTGCAGGAAGCATTCGCCAATTGGATTCCAGTGTGTGTGCAAGTCGTAAATTAGATGCCTATTGGTATTACTTCCAGAATGCGTCTGATTTTGCGGTACAAACACAAGAAGAAGCTTTAGAAGCAATGTCTAAGATGCATTTTAGGACAAATCCATTGCGTAAAGTTTGTACAACCGTCGATGAAATTTGGCAATTTATACAGGAAATTCAAGAAAAACGTGAGGATCTACCTTATGAAATTGATGGTATGGTCATTAAATTAAATAATTTAGCCGATCAAAGAAGACTTGGAAGCACTGCTAAAGTACCGCGTTATGCGACTGCCTATAAATTTCCAGCACAAGAAGTTTTGACACGATTAAAAGACATTGTCATTACAGTAGGGCGTACCGGAAAAATTACGCCTAACGCTGTGTTAGAACCAGTTCGTGTTGCCGGAACCACAGTGAGTGCGGCTCAGTTACATAATGAAGATATGATTGCCAATAAAGATCTTCGTATTGGTGATATTGTTGTTGTTCGAAAGGCTGGAGAAATTATTCCGGAAGTGGTAACAAGCGTACCTGAAAGAAGAGATGGCACACAAGTGCCATATCATTTCCCAACAACATGTCCAATCTGTGGTTCCCATTTAGTACGACTACCTGATGAAGCGGCACACTATTGTATCAACCAAGATTGTCCTGCTCGTGTTGTCGAAAGTATGATTCATTTTGCGTCAAGAGATGCGATGAATATTGATACTTTGGGTGATAAGAAAATTGAGCAATTACACGAATGGGGTTATTTAAATTCGATTGAAGATATTTATTTTTTAGATCGTTACTATGATGAATTGATTGAACAACCAGGCTATCAAACCAAGTCGGTGGATAAGCTTCTTGAATCGATTGAAAATAGTAAAAAACAGCCATTGGGTGTCATCTTATATGGACTTGGAATTCGTCAGGTTGGTAAAAAAGCCGCAATGATTTTAGCTGAACAATTTGGTGACATCGATACTTTAATGCATGCAAGTATGGATGATTTAGTTACGATTCATGATATTGGTTTAATTACAGCCCAAAGTGTTGTAGCTTTCTTTAAAGAAGAAAAGAATCTTCATTTAATTGAAGTATTAAAACAAGCTGGATGTAATTTTACACAAGAAAAGAAAAAAGTTGTACAAAGTCGTTTCACAAATAAAACATGTGTATTAACAGGAACTCTAGAACATTATACGCGTAATGAGGCAAAGGCCATTTTAGAATCTTTAGGTGCGAATGTGTCTGGTTCTGTATCCAAAAAGACAGATTATGTCATTTATGGTACGGCTGCAGGATCTAAGCTTACAAAGGCACAAAGCTTAGGTGTTATGACAATGAGTGAAGAAGAGTTTGTACAGGAGGTAGAAAATGCGAAAGAATAAATTAGTATTGGGTTTACTCGCTTTATGTTTATGCGCTTGTTCTACCGGAAATAAAAATCAGGCAAACGCATTGGATGAAGATTCGTATCAAGCTATTTTACCCTATGAATCCAGTGATACTAGAAGTAAACATGTAGGTTTGATTCAAAATACAGATTTGCGTGTAGAAATGGAAAGTGGATTGATGGATCTATCGAAAAAGTATTTTTCACCAACTACGGTGGGTTATAAGACACATCAATTCTTAGATTATGATGAATTGGATGCGACAGACGGTTCAAGAGGATTATTAGGAACGGTTCGTGATGGAAATCCAAATGGTCTAAATCCAAGTGCCGATGAAGAATTTGATACGGGAAATGGGATTGTGACAAATGCGACAATTTTAGTGGACTTGTATGAATTAGATTGGTACACAAACGATAATCTAAAAGGAATTTCATTAGGTCTTGTCGTAAATGGAGAATTAAGCGCATCCGATGGTTCGAGTGTAGAAATTACAGATGAGAAGATGCAAAATTATTTGGAAGTGACTTTTTCTAAATTAGCTTCCTATATGCATGAGCGTTTTAATGAAATCAATAAGAATATTCCAATCTTTATAGCGGCTTATCGCTTGGATGATTCAAATACAACTGGTAAAGGTGGCTATATGTATGAAGGATATTATAAGGGTGGACAAGGAAGTTTTACTTCTTTAAGTCAAGAATGGACACTGGTTCCAAGCTCACGCTTTACAGATTTGGATTCATCAGCTGCAACGGAGTTTGCGTCTTTTAAAGAAGAGATTTCAAGAGTTCTTCCAGATAACACGTATATTACGGGTGAGGCTAAATTTGAATCTAAAAAATTAAAGAAATTAAATTTGACAATTACAGCACACGGAAAGACAGCCGGAGAAATCTTGGCCGTGGTTGAGGATGTAAAAGATCAGATGGATACATTTAGTTCAAAAAAATGTGACTATTTGATTACTGTTCTAAATGATGATACAGTGTATGCATTGATAGAGAGAGCATCTGGATCAAGTGAATGTAATGTGATCAGTAAGATATAGGAGGAGAATATGGAAAAGTTCAGTACAGAATATTTTCACAAATTGGCAAACGATTTGAAGTTTGATTTGAGTGATGAAGAAATCGAAGAATTGAAAAAAGATTTCGTTGCCGTCGAAGAACAAGTATCCCTTTTTGAAAAAGTGGACACAGAAGGCGTAGAACCTATGGTCTATCCTTTTGAAGCACCTACAACATTCTTAAGAGAAGACGTTGTAAGTGATGTATTAACGCAAGAAGAAGCGTTGACGAATGTAAAAGATGCGCGTATGGGACATGTTCACGTTCCAAAGGTGGTGAAGTAAGATGGAAATTTCAAATTGTGTAAATAAAAATGTGGCTATTGAAAAAATCAATGCGGCTCAACCAAAATTAAATGCCGTAGTAACTATGGTGGATGAAGCTAATAACACAAAGGAAGGAAAACTTTCAGGTGTTCCAGTAGCATTGAAAGATAACATTTCTACTTGTGGTATTCGTACAACTGCAAGTAGCCGTATTTTAGATAACTATGTTCCTGTTTATGATGCGACAATCGTAAAGAAATTAAGAGAAGCAGGAGCTGACTTTGTATGTAAGGCAAGTATGGATGAACTTGGTATGGGTGGAACCAACAAGAATGCCTACACAGGTGCTGTACACAATCCTTATGATCTAGACCGCATTCCAGGTGGATCAAGCGGTGGATGTGCTGCTTTAGTTGCCGCAGGATGTGTACCTTTGGCTATTGGTACAGATACAGGGGATAGCGTTCGAAAACCTGCTGCATATTGTGGTGTTGTTGGGGTTAAACCAACATATGGACGTATTTCACGTTATGGCATCATTCCTTATGCGAGTTCATTAGATCATGTTGGATATTTTACAACAAATGTAAAAGATGCTGCATTAGCTCTAGAAGTACTTGCCGGTCGTGATGATCATGATATGACTTCAAGTTATGAAGCGGTTAAAGAATATTCAAAATTATTGAATGGTGATCTAACAAACAAAACAATTGGTATATTTAAAACCGTAATGGATGAAGTGAAAAACGAAGAATTAAAAGCTCAATTTAACACTTTAGTTTCTAAATTAGAGGAAAAAGGAGCTAAGATTGTTGAAGTGGAAATGCCAAAAGAATATATGGAATTGATTGCACCTGTCTATAAGACAATTGCGAATGCAGAAGCAACAGCTAACCATTCAAATCTGGATGGTATTCGTTTTGGAATGCGTGAAGAAGGTCAAGATTTAGAAGAAGTCATGACAAATACTCGTACAAAAGGTTTCTCAAGCTATGTTCGTGCCCGTTTCGTGATTGGTTCATATTCTTTGTTTGAAGAAAATCAAGATCGTTTATTTAGAAAAGCCCAAAAGATTCGTCGCTTGATCGTTCAAGCTTACGCGAAGATGTTTGAAGAATGTGATGCTGTATTAAGTGTTGCAGCACCAACGATTGCACCATTGATCAATGAAAGTACAAATGTTCGTTTTGGCGTATCTAGTTTTGCCGAAGAACACATGCAGTTACAAAATTTCTCTGGTTATCCAAGTATTACACTTCCACTAGGAAAAGTAGATTCTATGCCTGTGGCTGTGAATTTAACTTGCAAGCCTTTTGAAGAACAAAAAATGTTTGATGTATCTAGTGCGATTGAAGAATGCACAGGTTTAAAAGGACAATGTTTGGAGGGATAGTAATGAATTATTTTGTGACGATTGGTATTGAAATTCACTGTGAATTAAAGACAAATACAAAAATGTTTTCTGGTGCTCCTGTGCGCTTTGGAGAAATCGCAAATACATGTACAAGTGTTGTGGATTTAGGACATCCTGGATGCTTACCATGTGTAAATAAAGAGGCTGTAGCCTTAGCTATCAAGGCATGTACAGCTATGCATTGTGATCTTGAAACATTGGTTCGTTTTGATCGTAAAAACTATTACTATTCAGATTTACCAAAAGGATTCCAGATTACGCAACAGTTCCATCCAATTGGAACAAATGGATATGTAGAAATTGATGTGGATGGAGAAAAGAAACAAATTCGTATCGAACGTATTCATATGGAAGAGGATACCGCAAAACAGTTCCATAAAGATACAGGTACATATATTGACTTTAACCGTGCTGGAACACCATTGATTGAAATCGTATCAAAACCAGATATGCATAGTGCTAAAGAAGCAGCCGCTTATGTGGAAACACTTCGTAAAAATCTTTTATATCTAAATGTCAGTGATGTTAAGATGGAAGAAGGAAGTATGCGTTGTGATGTCAATATTTCTTTGAGTGAAGATAAAGATACTTTGGGAACAAAGACAGAAATCAAAAACTTGAACTCCATTGCGAATGTGCAAAAAGCGGTTCAAGCAGAAATAGAACGTCAATCTGCATTATTGGATGCTGGTGAAAAAGTGGAACAGGCTACTCGTCGTTATGATGAAGCACAAAAGACTACAATTCTAATGCGTAAAAAAGAAGGAAATGTTGACTATAAATATTTCCCAGAGCCAAATATTTTCCCAATTCAATTAGATCTTGACTGGGTTAAATCGATTCAGGATAATCTAGAAGAGCTTCCTGATGCTCGTTTAGCTCGCTTCATGAAGGATTATGAATTGAGTGAATATGATGCAGGTGTATTGGTTTCTGATCGTGAAATGGCTGATTTCTTTGAAGAAGTATTAAAATCAACAAAATTTGCGAAAAAAGCATGTAACTGGATCATTGGAGATGTTTCAGCTTACTTAAACAAAAACAACTTAAGTTTTGCGAAAGTACCTTGTTCAAGTGAAAACTTGGCTAGCTTGATCAATGTGATCGAGGCTGGAGAAATCAGTGGAAAACAAGGTAAAGTTGTATTTGAAGAGGTTATGCAAGGAAAAGATCCTAAGAAGGTTATCGAAGAAAAGGGTATGAAACAAGTAAGTGATGATGGTGCTATTTTAGCTATCGTTAACAGTGTTTTAGATGCCAACCCTCAATCGATTGAAGACTTCAAAAATGGTAAAGATCGTGCCGTTGGATTCTTAGTAGGTCAGGTCATGAAGGCGAGTCGTGGTCAGGCGAATCCTAAGCGTACAAATGAGTTGATTCAAGAAGAATTAAAGAAAAGATAAAAGTCTGATTCATTCAGACTTTTAATGTTTTTAGGTACTGTGTTATAATAAATACGTTATTAGGAGGTTTTTTAATGGCCAAGATGAAGCGTAGAAGACATACGTCCAATAAACCTACAGGTCAAGGACACAAGCTTGTATGGTTTACTGTTATTATAATTATGATTCCTGTTGTGATTGTAGGATATGTTTTGTTGACAAGTTTAGGTGGACAAAATCGACCTGTGGAAGGTAGTCGTTTTTCAAAAGCGGATTTAGATCCTGCCATCACAAAAGACAATATCTCATCTCTTGAGAGTGCTTTAGGAAACATTGATAATGTAGAAAAGGTAAGTGTGAATTTATTAAGTGCAACACTACGTGTACATATTGATCTAGTAGATAGTGCAACGGATGATGTGGCAAGTGCAGCACTTGATAGTGCATATAATATTGTGAATGAACAATTGCCAATTGATACATATTTTACAAATAAAGATAGTTCAAAAATGTATGATCTAGAAATTGATTCTTATAATTATTTGATTGATGATACACATACGGCCGATGGCTGGACATATTTAAAATTGACAAAGACTGGAGCAAGTGATGGTCCTGTTACTGATAATATGACAACCGCAAAAGATCCTGAGCTTTCAAATCAATTAAAAGCAGCAAGTGAACAGATTCAACAAAATATCGCAAATGCGCAAAACGAAGATGATGGACAATAAGAGTCCATCTTTTTTCATGAAAGGAGCCAAAAAATGAAATTATATATTGATGAGAATAATAAAGTAGTCACTATGCATGAGGCAACGAGTGATATGAAGTGTTTTGAAGAGTTTGAAAATAGGAAACCCTATTCTTTTGATGGAGTAAAAGAACTTGAAAATTGTATTCATCCTATTCATGTCTTATTGAATACGAGTATGATCGATGAAAAGTGGATTTATATGAATTTAAAATCATATATATCTAAAAATGATCGTGTCTGTATCCTTGCATTTAGCTTTTTTAATGATACTAAAAATGAGTCTGATTGGAATAAACAGTATGCGCCTGGACAAGGGATATGGTATCGCTCTAATCAAGATGTATTCTACAAGTATGGCATTGGTCAGGAACAAATAGTATGGGTCAATTACTTTAAAGATTCGATGGATGAAATGAAGGAAAAGATTTTAAATAGTTCCATTTTGATGTTGACAGGTGGAGCTCCTGATTTAATGATGAAGCGAATTAAAGAAAAGAAATTAAAGAAGTTAATTAAAAATTATAAAGGAATTATGATTGGATATAGTGCAGGAGCCATGATTCAGCTTGACTCTTATCACATAAGTCCGGATGAGGATTATCCAGAATTTTTGTATCAGACAGGTTTAGGTTGTTTATCTGGTTTTGCGATTGAACCTCATTTTAGAAGGAGTAATGTGCAGCTGCAAAGTATTGAAAAGGTAAAATCAGAGAAACAAATTCCTGTGTATGGCATCTATGAAGAGGGTGGAATGATTATTGATTCAAGCATTAAATGCTTCGGTAAAATAGAGAAATTTGAGTAAAAAATCATTAAAAGGTACTATATGTTTGCACAAATTAATTGAAATTTTGCACAAATTAACAAAAAGTTAGTTTTTAATGTTAAATTCACATAGATATGGGATACTATTGATATGAGCCAAATGTGAAATGGTTAGCTAAAGGAGATAAGTATACATATGAAGTTTTGTAAGTTGATTACAGAGGTCGATTTAGAACTGCTCGAAGAGTTAGTCGATAATGGATATCCTGTGGATCGCATTGAAGAGAACGGGCAGGTTTACTACAAAACACCAGCTATGTTATGCCAAAATTTAAAAGTGAATGATGAAGTGAGAAATTACAGCAACGGTTTGATTTCAATGTCCATTGAAAATGTTCGAAAGAAAAAGGGGTTATATAGAACGGGGAATCTATTGATTGATATGGATTCTAACATTATCCAAAAGGGTAAAGAAAAAATCTTTATTCCTAAGGCAAGTTTTACAATAATTTCAACACTGATGGACGTTCCTCACAAAACTGTATCTAGATCGGCGTTGGTTTTTTACTTGGAACAGGCGTATCATCACGAAATATTGGATAACACTTTAACGGTTCATATCGCTTCAATTCGTCGCCTTTTGGGTGATGAATACATCAAAACCCATAAAACTGTTGGCTATTTTTGGGATTTCGATGTTTTTAAAGTGGGATAAAGTTGAAAAATGGCTTGAAAGAAAGGTATAATGTAAAGGTGTTGGAAGGAGATTTAGATTATGCCACATCTATTTGAGTCTAAAGATAGTTTTAAGGAAAGCTTTAAAGATGCTGTTTCTGATGCCTATGGACGTGATTTTGAAGATACATATCCTGAAGAGAGATATATTGTCCTAGGTAACATGATTCGTGATTTTGCCGGAGAGCATTGGAGAGAAACTAAAAATGCGATCAAGAAAACAGAATCAAAACAGCTTTATTATTTTTCTATGGAATTCTTGATGGGTCGTTTAATGACTAGCAACCTAATGAACCTAAACATCTATGATGTTGTTAAAGATGGTTTAAAAGATTTAGGTATGGACATCAATGAAATGGAAAACATTGAAAGTGATGCAGGATTAGGAAATGGTGGTTTAGGAAGACTTGCCGCATGTTTCATGGATTCATTAGCATCTCTTGATTTGCCAGGACATGGTAACTGTATTCGTTACCGTTATGGTTTGTTCAAACAAAAAATTGAAAACAACCAACAGGTTGAATTGCCAGACTGCTGGTTAAAGAATGGTAATGTTTGGGAAGTATGGAAACCTCAGCATGCCGTAAAAGTTAAATTTGGTGGTTACGTAGATGGATACATGGATGGATATGGAAAATTCCATGCTCAACATCATCCAGAATTTGTCGTACGTGCTGTACCTTATGATGAACCAATCGTTGGATATCATACAACGACCACAAATACACTTCGCTTATGGGATGCAGAAGTTGATGAAGATTCTGTAAACTCAGGTGGATTAAATGAATATTTGAATCAAGTAACAGCTATTACAGCCAATGTATATCCTGATGATTCAACAATCGAAGGAAAACGTTTGCGTTTAACACAAGAATATTTCTTTGTATGTGCTGGAATTGATCAAATTATTCGTTCACACTTACGTGTATACCCAAGCTTAGATAATTTAGGTGATAAAGTTGCGATTCAGTTAAATGATACACACCCTGTATTAGTTATTCCTGAATTAATGCGTGTATTACTAGATGATTACTTCTATGACTGGGATGATGCTTGGAATATCGTGACAAAGACTGTTGCGTATACAAACCACACAGTTATGGCAGAAGCACTTGAAAAATGGCCTCAAGACATGGTTCGTTCATTGTTGCCACGTCTATATATGATCATTGAAGAAATCAACCGTCGTTTCAAATATGACGTAGATCACAGAGGACTATGTGGAATCTTCAACAATGTTTCAATCTTAAAAGAAGGACAAGTTCACATGGCTAACTTGGCTGTTGTTGGTTCTCACAGTGTAAACGGTGTTGCGAAACTTCACTCTGAAATCTTAGTAAATGATGTATTCAAAGATTTTGTGACAATTTATCCAGATAAATTCAATAATAAGACAAATGGTATTACTCACCGTAGATGGTTATTGTTCTCAAACCCTCAATTGACTCAGTTGTTAGAAGAAACAATTGGAGATGAGTTCAAGACAAATCCAGAAAAATTAGAAGATTTAATGGAACACGTTGAAGATGAGGCTTTACAAGCTAAATTCATGGATGTGAAATTAGAGCGTAAAAAGATTTTGGCTGCCTATGTAAAAGAAAACTTAGGTATTGATATTGATGTGAATTCAATCTTTGACTGCCAAGCTAAACGTCTTCACGCATACAAACGTCAATTATTAAATATCTTCCACGTTATGTATTTATACTTAAGAATGAAACAGGATCCTTCATTTAGAATTTACCCTCGTACATTCTTCTATTCTGCAAAAGCAGCAGCAAGTTATGATTTAGCGAAGGAAATTATTAAATTGATCAACATGGTTGCCAATGTTGTTAATAATGACCCAGAAATTTCTAAATACATGAAGGTTGTCTTCATTCCTAACTACTCTGTATCTATTGCTGAAATCTTATTGAATGCGGCAGATGTTTCTGAACAGATTTCTACGGCTGGTAAAGAAGCAAGTGGTACAGGAAACATGAAGTACATGATGAATGGTGCAATCACTCTTGGTACACTTGATGGTGCTAACGTAGAAATCGTTGAGCGTGTTGGATACGAAAATGCAGAAATCTTTGGTTTACATGTAGAAGACATCAATGAACTTCGTCATGAAAACTCATACAACGCATGGAACCTATATAATTCAAGCTACAATATCCGTATGGTAATTGATTCACTTAAAAATTGTACATGGTCAAATGATCCAAACGAATTTAAGTTGATCAACAACGACTTAATGATGCGTAACGATGAATTCTTCGTATTAGCTGACTTTGATGCATATGTATATGCTCAAGAAAAAGTACAAGCTCGTTACATGGACAAGAGTCGCTGGGCTAAGACAATGTTAGTAAACATTGCCAAATCAGGATATTTCTCTAGTGATCGTACAATTAGCGAATACGCTAAAGAAATTTGGAATTTAAAACCATTGTCATTTGAAGACTAATTAAAAAAACAGATCATATTTACCGAACAAGGGTGATATGATCTTTTTTTCATGGTAGAATGGTTTTATGAATGAAATTCTTTTTGCGGAAATCTACTATATATGTGTAGCTATCATGTTGATTCTAGGCTTTAAAACCTATCATTCCATGATGAAAAACAGTCAAAAAGTTAGCTTTTTGGCAGTTGTCTTTGTACATATATTATATTTCCAAACTGATTTAGTACGAATGACGACAAATAGTCAGGACCTGTTTCTAACTGAAATGAGCTTCTTGTTCTTTTCGCTATGCACACTTTCCTGGTTTAATTACATCCAAACAATGCTTGATATTCATTATGAAAAGAAATCGCAAACACTCTTTGCGATGCTTCCTGTGATTATAAGTGTTGTATTATTGTTGATAAATACATTGAATGGGTGTTTATTTCAAATCGATTCATATGGAAATTTTCAAGAAGGACCACTCTATATTTTGTATGTATTTATAAATGATCTCTATTTTATGGTTGGAGCCTATCAAGCTTATGTGTATAGCCGTAAGGCAAAGAATTATCAACAAAAGAAATCAAATCAAATTTTAGGCATTTATATGGTGTCACTATTGTTGATTGGCACAATGCAAGATTTTTTTCGCGACATTCCTGTTTTTTGTGTAGGAACTAGTCTTAGTATCCTTATTGTATATATTAGTTTGGAAGAACAAATGATTTCTATTGATCCATTAACACAATTGAATAACCGTAATCGTATGGAACAGCATTTATTTGAGTGTGTAAGAAGTCAAGATTTAAATATGTACTTGTTAGTGCTGGATGTGAATAGATTTAAGAAAATCAACGATGAGTATGGACATGTGCAAGGGGATTTAGCATTAAAGGCCATTGCGAACTGTTTAAAAGAATCTTGTATTGAAAAAAGTGATTTTATTGCTCGCTATGGTGGGGATGAATTTGTGATTGTGTATAAAGGAAATGATGTAGAAGGTTTGTGCCAAAGAATTCATGCGTATATAAAAAAACTATCTTTTCCGTTTGATTTAGATGTGAGTATTGGATGTGCACCATATCACAAAGATATACATAAATGGAATGATTGGTTTATTGAAGCTGATAAACAATTATATAATGAAAAGAAAAAATTGAAAGACCGGTGATCCGGTCTTTATTCATACCAAGCAATCGCTCGAATAGAAAAGCCTTCACAGTTTTCAATTTTAAGTGGGAAACAACTAAACCAAAATAATTCATCACCACATTGATCTAAGTTGGTAAGATTTTCGATATTCACAATATCTGTATCTTTAAATAATGCTTTGTGCCGATTCAGATTATTATCACGCAGGGGGTCTAATCCCATTACGTCAAAGCCAATGCCTTTAAAGTTTCCTTGAATTATAAGGAAAGTCATTAAAGTAAGTTTCGTCTTTGAAATGTTTGTCCCAACCAAGATTAAAGAAAAGAAAATCAGCCAACTTGGCTTTATCTATATTGATTTTATCGATTGTGATGGCTTGTCCTTCTTTTAAATCTCTACAATCAACGACAAGAGCTTTGCCGATGAATTGTTCTGGGGAAAATTGATCTAAAGTCTTTCTGTTCGCAAAAATATGAGCCGGTGGATCCATGTGTGTTCCTACATGAGAATTGATTTAGATGAATGTTTCTTTAAAACCATCCTTTTCGTAGGTGCTTTTTGTGGTTAATTTTGTGTTTCACTACCCGGAAAGACGGGCATATCTTCCGAAATAGTATGTGTTAAATCAATGACTTTCATAATTTACCTCCAATTACTATTTAACCACATCTTTTATCTGTATTGTGTTAAAATGATAAGTACAGGTGATGAATTATGAAAAGAATATTATTATTAGGAGCTACAGGCTCTATCGGTTTACAAACAGTGGATGTGATTGAACAACATCCAGACCAATTTTGTCTAGTTGGTATTGCGGCTGGACATCAAGTGGATGTAATGCAGAAAATTATTGATAAACATCCTACCATTCAGGTAGCTGGTATTTCAGATGTTTCAAAGGCTAAAGAATTAAGTGGTGTTACTGTTTATAGTGGCAATGAAGCCATGGTTCAATGTATTGAAAACTGTGAATATGATTTGTTGGTGAATGCTGTTGTTGGATTTAGAGGATTAAAGCCTACCTTAACATCTTTAAAAAAAGGAATTGATGTGGCATTGGCTAATAAAGAAAGCTTGGTTGCGGGCGGTGTTTTGGTGCGTCAGACATTGCAGGAAACAAACACCAAACTATATCCAATCGATTCAGAACACTCTGCCATCTTCCAATCCTTGCAGGGAAATCGTAGTGAAGATGTGAAGCGTTTAATTATTACGGCAAGTGGTGGTAGCTTTAGAGATAAGACAAGGGATGAGTTAGGTGATGTAACAGTAGAACAGACTTTAAAACATCCAAACTGGAATATGGGAAAACGAATCACAGTGGATAGTGCAACAATGGTCAATAAAGGTTTTGAAGTGATTGAAGCACACTATTTATTTGATTTGCCGTATGAAAAAATCGATACAGTGTTACATCGTCAAAGCATCGTGCATTCTATGGTTGAATACAATGACAACGCAATTATTGCACAACTTGGATCTGCCGATATGCGTTTACCAATTCAATATGCGTTATGTTATCCAGATCGTCCGGTGTTAAAGGAAGATCATCCTTTGGATATGACAAAAACAATGGATTTGAACTTTAAAGAAATGGATTATGTTCGTTATCCAATGTTGAAACTAGCCTATGAAATTGGTAAAAAAGAAGGAAATCTAGGTGCCGTATTTAATGGAGCGGATGAACAGGCAGTACAGCTATTTTTAGATAAAAAGATTTCATTTTTACAAATTGAAGAAAGTATTGAACAAGCTTGTAAGCAGGCAAAATATATTGAAAACCCTACAATTGAACAATTAGAAGCAACAGATGCGTGGGCTCGAAAGTTTGTTGTTGAATATTGGGACTAGACCAATTGATATTTTGGGAGTAAAATAGTGAAATGGAATGGAGGGTTTGTCGTGAATAAAGCAAAGGTTTATTGTGTCGCAAGTGCTGTAGCAGTTTGTGTGGCTTCAAATCCAAATATGGATGTGCTTGCCAAACAAGTACAGCCAGTAAAATTAGAAGAAAAAGCCCAACAGACAATTACTGCAGATGATTTTATCAAACAATATTTGAGTACAAAAGAAATTGTTAAAGATAGTACAAATAAAGATGTAGAAAAATATACATTGATCACTAAGGTGGATGAAAAGAATTATTCTTTTGTATTAGCAGGAGATCAATTGTTCAAAGTCTTGACTAAAGAAAATCAGGATCAAATCAAAACAGCTTATGAAACAGCATACACAGATGCAGGTATGAAAAAAGCTGAAGGATGTACTTTAAGTGCATATGAAATTGTTGTAGCTGAGGCCAATACATTGGCTAATACATTGATTCTAAACGCTAAAACAGCTTTGGATACATCTTTAAAAGATGCACAAAGTTTAGATTCTACAATCTTTACTGCAGATAGCTATGCCGCTTTAAAAACTGTGATGGATGAATCCAGCCTTTTGGTTCAATCAACAACTTCAACTTTAGAACAACTTACACAAGAGTTAGTGAAGCTGGATAATGCAAAAAAAGCATTGATCAATGTTTCTGGATTAAAAGCTATCGTAGATCAATCAAGTACATATGTAAAAGATAGCTATACTAATAGAAGCTATACGGCATATGAAACAAGTTTGAATGAAGCTAAGCAAGTATTAGAAAATGGTGCAAGTACTGTTGAAGACATTGAAAAGGCACAGTCTGCTTTAAATGCGGCAGCTGCTTCTTTAGTTAAAAAAGCGGATTTCTCTAAATTGAATGAAAAAGTGCAGGAAGCTAGTGAAGTCTTAGAATCCAATAAGGATATGCTTGAAGAAGAGTCTTATAATAACTTCAAGAAAGAATTGGATGATTGTAGTCTTGTACTTTCAAATGATGAATCAACACAGGCAAAAGTGGATGAAACGTTAGCACATCTAAATGCATATTTAGACGATAATACAAACTTTGTATACAAGGTGGTTACTTTAGAAGAAAAGGTTGCACCAAAAGTAGAAACAAGTAATGAATTATTAGTGCAAACACCAGTTGTACAAGAACAGCCGCAAGTTGTGGCTCCAACTGTAGAAAAAAAGAATGTGGAAGCTGCAAAAGTGGAAACAGTAGTCAAACAAGAGGTTACAAGTACGGCAGCTAATAATTTCATTAAGACATACTTAACGAGTGCAAGTGGAAATATCTTTACAAGTGCCAACAACTTGAATTATCAAAAGATTCTTTCTGCGATGCCTAGCTGGGTAAAATTATCTGCAACTGATAAAAATGCAGTGAATGCAGAATTGGTGAATAAAGTTGGTAAAAAGTATCAGCGTTTATTGCAGGAAGCACAAAAATTTAGTATGAATGCAGGAAAATATACGCCTGTAAATACATCAACAAACACAAATGTAACGATTTATTCATGGTTATGTATGATGTCTTTAGGTGTATTAACATTTGCACTAAAACGTTTAAGAAAACAAGATTAAGGGCTATGGCCCTTTTTTTCATGCTTAAAAATTGTTATAATAACGAAAGAAAGGCTTATAATTTTATGAAACAACAGAAATACAATTTTAAAGATCTAACTCTAGCATACTTTCAAAAAAAATCGAAATTGTATCGTGCAGGTGGATATAAATATGCCATTCCATTAAAACGGAATCTAAGAGATTACCAAAATCATTTCTTTGCGTTTTTGATGGATGTCAACATTTGTTTATTGCCTGTTTATATATGGGTTCTTGAGTTTTTATTAATTATGTGTGGATTGATTCCACCACACTTCTTTGATTTATTATTCTACTTAATGTTTGCCTTGTTATTTGTATCTAGTGTATTATTACTTGCGTTTTTTACAGCACGAACAAATGGGCAGTCATTTGGATATGCCATTATGGATTTGAAATTGGTTCGTAGAAACAAAAAAGAGGCGATGCCAATCCATTTGATCTTACGACAAGCATTGGGATTTGGTCTTCCTTTGATGATTTTAGGGTTCTTCTTTCAAGTGCCAGGAGTCATTTTATGGTGGGTCATCAATGGTATTGTTGTCTTAATCACTCCAAACCAACAAACTCTATTTGATTTGATTTTTGGTTTGGTTCCTGTAAATGAACCAGAGCAGGAGATTCGTTTTGAAACAAAGGCGGAACCAACTTTAGTAAAAGAAGAGTTGGTTGTGACTCCAATCGATTTACATATTCGTTCAAACTACAGTGATGATGGTTATTATGATGTAGAAGAATTATTCAAACAAGCCAAAGAAAATCGCTTGGAAGTTATCTCAATCACAGACCACAACTGTGCAAGAGCGAATGCGGCAGCGGTTCGTTTTTCAAGTTTGTACAACATTCAATATATTCCAGGCGTGGAAGTGGATGCACAATATAAAAGAATGCGAGTACGTATTCTAGGTTATTATATTGACTGGACGAATGAAGTGTTTGAAGTGTTAGAACAAAATTCTTTGAAGCGTGAAAAAGATTTATCCATGGAGCGTGTTGAAAAATTCGAAAATTACTCAGGTATTCGTATTGATGTAGATTCATTAATTTCAAATTCTCGTTTTCAAACTATTACACCAGCAGAAATCACAAAGATGGTGTTCCATAACGAAAGAACGCGTTTATTGCCTTTTGTGAAGAAGTATATTGATAGTTGTGAAAATGAGAGTGTTGCGATGTCTCGTTTTGAAACCGATGTATTTGGTAAGAATGGACCTTGTTATGTAAAGGCTAACTATCCGGATGCGAAAGCAGTCATTGATGCGATTCATAGTGCTGGAGGTATTGCGATTTTATCAAGCTGGCATTTAGATTATATTTCAGATGATGTTTTAGAAGAAATTGTGGATTTAGGTATGGATGGAGTGGAATGCTTCTCTAATGATATTCATGAACAAACGGTTGCGGCTGCCTTGAAGATTGTTCAGAAACGCAAATTATTCGTATCTTGTGGTAGTGATTATCATGGTCCTACTAAGCCAAAATATCATATGGGTGTTTCAAATTGTCCTGAAAAAGCTTTACCATTGGTAAAAATTTTGACAAAAGCTGCGAAATAAATTTGCTCAAAATACGTTTTATAGCGTATAATAAACAAGTCAATAAGCTTAGAAAAGAAGAGTATTTATATGGCGTACTAAAGAGAGCAGATGGTTTGGTGTGAATCTGCGTACAATATATAAAGAAGATGGTCTTGGAGCTTCTTTATCGATAGGTAGGTAAAGACGTATGCTGGCGTTAACAGCTTGAGGTGTGAAAACACAAACTAAGGTGGTACCACGAAGCTTTCGTCCTTGGATGAAGGCTTTTTTTATTTGTATGATAGGAGGAAATAAAGATGACACAAAAGAAAGAACCATTTTATTTAACAACGGCCATTGCGTATACATCAGGTAGACCTCACATTGGGAATACATATGAAATTATCTTGTCGGATGCGATTGCTCGTTTTAAAAGAGCACAAGGATATGATGTATTCTTCCAGACAGGTACAGATGAGCATGGTGTAAAAATTGAAGAAAAGGCAAAAGCTGCAGGTGTAAGTCCACAAGAATTCGTGGATGGTGTGGCTGCTCAAATTAAATCAAACTGGGATTTAATGAATACAAGCTATGATTATTTTGTACGTACTACAGATGATTATCACGTAAAAGAAGTACAAAGTATTTTTAAACGTTTATACGATCAAGGAGATATCTATAAAGGAACATACGAAGGATGGTATTGTACGCCTTGTGAATCATTCTGGACAGAATCTCAATTGGTAGATGGATGTTGCCCAGATTGTGGTCGTCCAGTTAAGAAGGCAAAAGAAGAAGCTTATTTCTTTAATATGCAAAAGTATGCGGATCGCTTAATTAAATACATTGAAGATCATCCTGATTTCATTCAACCAGAATCTCGTAAGAATGAAATGCTGAATAACTTCTTGCGTCCAGGATTACAAGACCTTTGTGTATCTCGTACATCATTTACATGGGGAGTTCCTGTTGACTTTGATCCAAAACACGTTGTATACGTTTGGATTGATGCATTAAGCAACTATATAACTACACTTGGCTATCATGCCAATGGTGTTAGTGATGAAAAGTTCAACAAATACTGGCCTGCAACACACATTATTGGTAAAGATATTTTGCGTTTCCACACAATTTATTGGCCAATTATTTTAATGGCTTTGGATTTACCTTTACCTAAGAAAGTATTTGGTCATCCATGGTTGCTTACGGGAAGTGACAAAATGTCTAAATCAAAAGGCAATGTGATTTATGCCGAAGATTTAGTGGCTCACTTTGGTGTAGATGCTGTTCGTTATTACTGTTTACACGAAATGCCATTTGCGCAAGATGGAACGATTACTTGGGAATTAATGATTGAAAGAATCAATTCGGACTTGGCAAACATTTTAGGAAACTTAGTATCTCGTACAATTGCGATGTCAAATAAATATTTTGGTGGTTTAGTCACAAATCCAAATGTATGTGAAGCAGTCGATGAAGAATTAAAAGCTTGTGCTTTAGAAACTAAGAAGAAAGTAGAAGCTAAGATGGAAGAACTTCGTGTTGGTGATGCATTAGATGAAGTATTCACATTGCTTCGTCGTACAAACAAGTACATTGATGAAACAATGCCTTGGGTACTCGCAAAAGATGAATCAAAACAAGATCGTTTAGCTACTGTTTTATATAACTTATTAGAATCTATTCGTATTTCAGCAGTATTATTACATTCATTCTTACCTGAAACTGCAGAAAAGATGTTCGCATATTTAAATACAAAAGTAACGGATTTAGATTCTTGTGAATCTTTTGGAAACTTAGAAACAAATATTCATGTAGTTGAAAAGTGTGAACCATTGTTTGCACGTATTGATGAAAAGAAATTTATGGAAGAGTTTAAGAAAGAAAAAGAAGCAGCTAAAAAAGAAGAGCCTAAAAAAGAAGAAAAAGTAGAAGAAGTTACGATTGATGATTTTGCGAAACTACAATTCAAAGTCGGTACGATTGTGAAGTGTGAACCACATCCAAAGGCAGATCGTTTATTGGTTGAACAAATTGATTTGGGTGGTGAAGTTCGTCAAATCGTTAGTGGTATTGCGAAACACTACAAGCCAGAAGAATTGATTGGAAAACAAGTTGTCGTAGTGACAAACTTAAAACCAGTAAAATTACGTGGTGTAGAATCATATGGTATGATTTTGTGTGCTACAGATGATAAAGACTTGTCATTTGTCACTGTCGCAAAAGAAATGCCTAATGGTGTAACTGTTCGCTAATGAATGATAAACAAAAGGTTGTTTTTAAACAATTACAGCTGGCTGGACTTGGCATTGTCGTCTTTGTGTTTGGCTTGTTGTATCAAGAAAAAGCCATTTCCATTGTAGGAATCTGTATCTTGATCTTTGGCTTATTAAGAACCTACTACATTAAAAAAGTAATTGATAAACTAGATGAGTAAATAATTGCTCATCTTTTTTTGCGCAAAATAAAAAAGGCGATGAACTCGCCTTGATTACTGCATTAAACGATGCATATTTTTAGCCTCATACATAGAATCGTCCATGGCTGATAAGAATGCATCGGTATTTTTACCGTTAAATTTAGCTATTCCAATCGAGAAAGATAAATGGAATGGTTCTTTTGATTTTATATTAAATTGTCGAACATTATATTTAATTTGTTTCTTTAAAGCCAAGGCTTCTTCATCTGATTTGAGTTTCGCAAAGATCACAAATTCATCTCCACCCATACGAATGGCAACTGAATCTTTATCGATCGAATGTTGTAGAATTTTACCAAACTTAATGAGGGCACGATCACCTGTAAGATGTCCATATGTATCATTGATAGCTTTGAATTCATTAATATCCAGCAAGAATCCATATACATGTCTATTTTTATCACTTTGTAGCTTATTTAAATAATGGTTCATGTATTTTCGATTGTATAATCCTGATAAATCATCAATAAAGGATACAGATATTTGGTTTTCAATATAAACCAAGATAAATGCGATTGCGACACATAGCCAAATCGTAGAAACTCCAAAGAAGAAACCTTGAATCATGGTACCAATCATACAAGGGATGATAAAGTAGTAAATGGGAAAGAATTCTACTAAAATGGAATCATATTTAGCTTTATGAACAGTATATATATACTTTCGATATAATAAACAAAGACAAAAATATATAAAATAAAATTCATGGGACCACGAGTATATACATTTTCCTTTGAAATATCAAAGATGATACCCGTTCCCAATAAATTGATAATGATCAAGATTGTGGCAATGATCAATGGAATGGCTAAGATTCTTGATTTCTTCTTGATGCGCTCAAAATTTCTATGAATATGATATTCTACGAATAAACACCAACAATATCCGATGATGCCTGAGCTAGCTGAAGAAATTGTATTTGAGATATATTGTAAAATATGAAAGATAAAACCTGGGCGTGCATCAATGATAAAACTAAGCGTTTCATTGATCGTGGCAATAAAGGTAACTATAAGCATAAAGTTATAGGCTTTTTCATCAAACTGATTCGTTTGCGCAATTCGTATTCGATATAACAATAAGAAGAGTACTAAAAATGCCCCAGTCCCGTTTGCCACCAGTATCTCGGGTATGTTGATCATAATAAACTCCGTTTCTTTATGGTTAGTTACTTTAATCATAATCCTCTTTATAAGAACTTGCAAATGAGAAATTGAATCTTATGTAAATTAAAATTAACATAGATTAAGGATAAATTAAGCGTTGGATAAATGTCTGTTCAATCGTATGTAGTCATATTGTACTTTATTTAAAGCGTTTTATACTAAAGATGTAAGGGAGGTACAGATATGACTATGATTAAAAATTCCGTTGTAGAAATCTTTATTTTACTACTTTGCGCATGTACCGTTTTTATTTATACAATACCAGATACAACTCACACTTGGTTATTAAATTCAGTTGTGATTGTGGTAATGGGCATTTGTGTTCTTAGAATTGCACTTAAAATGATGAATAATAAATAATCTTGGCTTTTCCTAATGGGAAAGCCTTTTCTTGTGGTATATTATACATATGAAAAGATTTTTAAAAGATATTGCACAAGGTATATATGATGGACTACAAGAAAATGAAACTACACATAATCAATACAGTTTTCAAGAAATCTATGATGTAATCCAGGAATTTGTATCCTATGTTTTTGTTGGCTTGATTTTAAGCGTAGGAGCTGTTTTTGGGTATCCCTATTATAAGACATTTATATCATTAGGTGCGGTACTCCTTCTTGTATGGGCATTTATCTTGTATTATTTTTTAAATTCAAAGGATTTTAAAAAAATCAAAAAGAAATGAGGAAGAGGTATGGTGCGCCAGTTCGGTGCAGTTGATTTAGTTAGGTGAAACTCCTAACCTGGTAACTCTTGGAGCAAAGAGGCCAGTATCTAGTCCTTGGGCATTGTATCGTGAGGTA
>ENA-OPDD01000031-OPDD01000031.1-human-gut-metagenome-genome-assembly--contig:-NODE-31-length-91974-cov-13.653673_pt1 | contig 91974 bp, 87 predicted proteins | sample MGYA00241574_ERZ501499 | MGnify/ENA primary metagenome ERZ501499 (study PRJEB25962, sample SAMEA2042576) | human gut metagenome | biome: human gut; feature: human-associated habitat; material: faeces...
TAATTTCGTCCTTTTTCATAGTGCAAAGGTACGAAAAAATATCGAGATATGCAAGGATTTTTAGATATTTATTTTTCTATCTTGCTGATACACAGTTCATTAAATATAATCTTATGCGCCTATAGATTAAGCCGTTTCCTATATCTCATACTTTTCAGGCAAATTCCGCTCATGATGGCAGATAGCGTCTTGTACGGCATTTTGCATTGTTTGCTTTGGGGATCAAAGAATGGTAATTCAAAGGTTCCTCGCTCCAGTCGCTTCTGATACAGCAAGAAACCGTCGCCATCCCATTTTAGCATTTTTACCTGCTGGCGATTCTTTGAGAAGAAGATGAAGACGGCACCACCGAGTGGCGGCAGCTCCATCTCCGTCCTCACAATCTGGTACAGGCTATTTATGCCCATGTTCATTCGGACATATCGCTGGCAGACGTAATACTGGGTGTTTTCGTTTAATCCAAACATAGCAAGTCCTCCTTCTCGTAAAGTTTCATCAGATGCATGATTGATTTGGCACTACCTTTCTTGATGGTGACTATCGTTCCATTGGGAAAGGTTAAGGTTATGCCGAAAAGATAATTTTCCGGGCAGACGGAATCGGATGACATTTCCATGGGAAGGAACATCATCCCAGTGTCCTTGGCTGTTGCTTCGGAACATTCCTTACGGGCTTCGGCCTGAAGCAGACGAATCTGTTGTTTGGCTAACCTAACAGAATAACCTTTCTCTGACATCCATCTATGCATCGAGCGATGGTTTACATGCCGTTCCTTTAAAAAAGGAATCAAACTGGCTTTTGGATTATGATTCAAATGAATCTGGAAGGCATTCCATGCCCTCTCATAACGTTCTGTTGCTCTCATAATTGCGTTGCTTTTAAAATTATATGGTGCAAAGGTAAGAACTTTTACGATAAAGGGAAAGGTATAAACGCGGAGCCGCTTACAACAAATTTGAAGAAATGCTTGTAGACACATGTCCACTTGTCATCTTTCTTATGTGTCATCTTCTCAAAGTATGCAAAAAAATCAGCTTTCTGTCGTGTTTTGTCCAAAAAAACAAATTCTTCATTGATGAGTGATTGGGTTCTGATACAACGGATGGCCTCTGCTTTGTTGAGCATATCTGTATTAAACTCACGTTCCATCTCATTCTTTGGATGAGCATAGATATAGATACCTAAATATTCTCTGCGACTCATTTGCATAGTCTCAGGGTTGCGTACTGGTGGATAGAAGTCCAAATAAAGAGAAATACGGTCGTTTTTAATCGCTCTTTGGCGAAGAGAAACTCTTGTACATGTATTTACCATGATGTTTACTTTTTATAATGTGATACTTATGTTTCATATATGATCCCGTATTAAGAGATCTTTGAAATCGATTGCAAAATAATAGAGTTATGTAATGGGGTACAACTTAACCTTTTGATAACCGCTAAATAACCTTAGGCTTGCCGATAGCTTTCTCTAAATCTCGCTTGGAAATCTTGATATACTTGCCAAACTTCACCTTTTCAATAGCGTATTTCTTGATACGCTTATAAATCTGGTCCTGACTTAAACCATACAACTTCATGGCCTCCGGTATTGTATAATAAAGTTGGTCTTCTACGGATTCACCTTTTGCCAATTGTACATGACGCTTGGAATACAGAACATTGTTACCTTCCATTTTTCTTGGAATAGCATTGTGACTAACGAAACTATATACGGCTGTTTTCGTCATACAATATTTCTGTTGAATGTCCATAACAGTCATCCATTCACTGATGGTTGGATCTGGAGACAGGTGTGCAAAATAATCATCCACCTCTTTCTTGTTCCAATATACTCTTCCTTGTATGGATATTCTTGAAATCTTGACTATCTCATAGATGGCCGTTTCGTAAGTGTTGTGGACTTCTGCAATTTCCTTGGCAGAGTAATATTCTGGAACAGGTAGCTCTCGGTTTGCATGAACAGCTTCTTTTGAAGCACTTTTTTTGTGGTGTATGGCAAACTATCAACAAGATAATCTATATCTCGCTTTCTGATTAAAGATAAACGAGAAGTAATCTTGGATGCTCGCAACTTACCACTATACACCATATTATATATGGTCTGTCTGCTTAGTCCCGAAAGTATAGCGACCTCTTGAATAGTGAGGTATTCTTTCACGAGGATTTCAGACATGGATTTCTCGGAAGCTTTTCGGTGGCTCATTGTCTCAGCCATCTTTACTTTCTCCTCACGTCTTGCTGCCTTATAGGCATAACTGTTGCATTGCTTGGAGCAATAACGAGTTGTGGATTTCAATGCATAGAAGCTCTTCCCACAATACTCGCAAATTTTTAGAATTCTTTCTTTGCTTGCTGTCATTTGTACGCTTTTTATACTTTTTTACTTAATTTATTGTAGAAAAAGTCGTCTGTCATTACTCCGTTTATTTTCAATAGTCTTATATCATCGTCCATCATTGTCCAAAACTCTCGGCAATCTTGCACTCATTTGCCAAAAATGGAGTCTCATATTATTACTTTTGAAAAGTGGAGGTACAAGAGCGGTACAAAAAGGTGCTAAAAAAGCCTTACCATTGATTATAACCAATAGTAAGGCTAAAAAGAAAGGTGCTCATTTTGAGCACCTTAACTATCATTTGTTGTCGATATTAATCGTTGTTTATCACGACTTATTTTCCGATGCAAAAGTGCTTGAAGATATTGTTTAGCGTTTCCTGGCTACTGATCTGTCCGCCAGTGATTTCACCCAGTTCTTCCAACACCATTTTCAGGTCTTCGGCGACGATGTCGCCGCTCATGCCCATTTCCATCGACTCCAATACTCGGGAGAGGGAATCATGGGCACGGAGTAGGGCCTCGTAGTGGCGGGCACTCGTTATGATGACGTCGTTCTCGGTAATCTCAGGAATATCAGCGGCTTTTACTAATGCCTGCTCCAGGGATGAAACATTCTCGCCTGTGCGGGCACTGATGAAGAGTGGGGCTTCTGATTCACTGGAATCTGAGCCACAGGAATGGGTGAATTTATCGAACGCTAGTTTATCATTCTCCAGTTTATCCATCTTATTAAATACCACCAGCAGCTTCTTGCCCTGGTTCTTCAGCTTCATCTCTTCGATTTCTGAGGCTGACGGCTGATCATCCAACAGCCAGATTACTATCTTCGCCTCTTCCATCTTCTGGAAGGTGCGCTCTATTCCGATGTTTTCTACCACATCATCCGTCTTGCGGATTCCGGCTGTGTCAATAAAGCGGAAGGTGATTCCGTCGATGAGGGTGGTGTCTTCGATTACATCTCGGGTGGTTCCGTGAATGTCGCTCACGATTGCCTTCTCCTCGTGGAGCAGACGGTTGAGCAGGGTGCTCTTGCCCACATTCGTCTTGCCTACGATGGCTACGGCTACTCCCTGCTTCAGGGCATTGCCGGTTTCGAAGGAGTGGGCGAGGGTGGTAATCTTGTGATTGATTTCTTCGGCTAGTGCCTGGAGTTCGCTGCGGTCGGCAAACTCCAGTTCTTCGTGGTCGCTGAAGTCGAGCTCCAACTCCAGGAGCGAAGTCATCTTTAATAATTTTTCGCGAAGGAGGGAGAGCTCGTTGCTGAAATGACCCTTCAGTTGGCTGAGTGCCATCTTGTGGGTTGCCTTGTTGGTAGAGGCGATGAGATCAGCTACGGCTTCTGCCTGAGAGAGGTCCATCTTGCCGTTGAGATATGCACGACGGGTGTATTCGCCCGGTTCTGCCTGGCGACATCCTACCTCTGTAAAGCGATGGAGAACCTGCTGAAGAATGTATCGGCTGCCATGACAGGAAATCTCGGTGGAGTTCTCGCCTGTATAACTGTGGGGTGCACGGAACACGCTCACCAGTACATCATCGATGGTGTTGCCATCCTTATCCTTGATTTCGCCATAATGCAGAGTGTAGGGCTTGGCTTCTTCCAGGGATTTGCCGTTGGCAGACTGGAAGATTTTGTCGGTGAGGGTAATGGCGTCGGAGCCACTGAGTCGGATAATTCCGATAGCACCGCCGGCTGGGGTTGCCAGGGCGCAGATACATTCTTCTTGATTCATTTTTTTATTGTTTAAATTCTATCTAATACAACCTTGATGAGATTGTCGATGGTGCTCTTGTAGCCGGTGTTGGCGCTGAGGGCACGGCGGTTGGCGATGACCATGCAGCAGGTTAATGCCTTATGACCGAGGAGAAGGGAAAGACCGGCGAGGGCTGAACTCTCCATCTCGAAGTTGTTGACGCGCAGACCGTTATACTCGAATGCTTCAATCTTCTGATTAAGTTCCGGGTCGGCAAGTGGGGCACGGAGCTCGCGGCCCTGAGGTCCGTAGAAACCGCCACAGGCTATGGTGATTCCACGAACCATATCATCGCCGGCTATCTGGTTGAGCAGTTCCGGATTGTTGTCTACACAGTATGGGTTGCCAATCTGGTCGTTCCATTTTACCTGGCGCTTGAATTCTGCCTCTGTTTCGAGGTCGCAGATTTCGTTGCGACGAGCATAGAAGTTGATGAGTCCGTCGAAACCGATGCTCTTCTGCGAGGCTACGAAGGTTCCGGCAGGGCAGTTGAGCTGCAGGCCGCCGCAGGTTCCGATGCGCACGAGGGTGAGCGTGGTGTGCTCGGGTTTCTCGGTGCGGGTTTTGAAATCGATGTTCTTCAGCGCATCGAGCTCGTTGACTACGATATCGATATTATCGCATCCTATTCCGGTGCTCTGCACAGTGATTCGCTTGCCTTTATATGTGCCGGTGATGGCGTGAAATTCCCGACTTGAAACTTCGCATTCCTTCTCATCGAAATGGGAGGCTACGAGGGCTACGCGACCTGGGTCGCCAACGAGGATTACTTTGTCAGCCACTTGTTCCGGGCGAAGATGAAGGTGGAAGCAGCTTCCGTCTTCATTGATAATCAATTCTGATTCTGCAAAATATTTGCTCATGGTTCTTTTGATTTTAAGTTATACATTATTTATATTGGGGCTTTGCGCCCCCTCTGTGTTTAAGATAAGCAAAGATACGAATAAAAAATGAAATGCGATATTTTTTTAATGATTTTAAACAGTAAAAAAACACGAAGGGCAAATCCCGAAAATGGAACTTGCCCTTCTCTTTCAAATCTCTCTTCTTTTATATCTAGTAAAGACTGCCAATGAACGGAGCCTTTTGCCGGATATTCAGATATGGGTAAACCCGGATGAGGGGTTATGAATTCATAGAGAGCAGGAACTCGTCGTTGTTGCGAGTATGCTGCATATTCTTGTGGATGGTGCTCATCGCCTCGATAGAATTCATGTCGGACAGATACTTGCGCAGAATCCACATGCGGTCGAGCGTTGTCTTGTCCTGCAGCAGATCGTCGCGACGGGTAGACGAAGAAATGAGGTTGACAGCAGGGAAGATGCGCTTGTTGCTGAGTGAGCGGTCGAGCTGCAACTCCATGTTACCGGTTCCCTTGAACTCCTCGAAGATGACTTCATCCATCTTACTACCTGTATCGATGAGGGCAGTAGCGATGATGGTGAGCGAACCGCCGCCTTCGATGTTACGCGCAGCACCGAAGAAACGCTTAGGCTTCTGGAGAGCGTTTGCATCCACACCACCGGTGAGCACCTTACCAGATGCAGGAGCTGTGGTGTTGTAGGCACGGGCGAGACGGGTGATAGAATCGAGGAAGATGACAACATCGTGTCCGCATTCTACCATTCTCTTAGCCTTCTCGAGCACGATTCCGGCAATCTTGACATGGCGCTCTGCTGGCTCGTCGAAGGTAGAGGCGATAACCTCTGCATTCACGGTGCGGGCCATGTCGGTAACCTCCTCAGGACGCTCGTCGATGAGCAGCATCATGAGGTAAGCCTCAGGATGGTTGGCTGCGATGGCGTTGGCAATATCCTTCATGAGGATGGTCTTACCGGTCTTAGGCTGAGCCACGATGAGCGCACGCTGACCCTTACCGATTGGCGAGAAGAGATCTACGATGCGGGTGCTGAGATTGGTGGTGCGGCGGTCGCCACAGAGATTGAACTTCTCATCAGGGAAGAGTGGGGTGAGGTGCTCGAAAGGAACACGGTCACGAACCTCTGACGGGTCACGGCCATTGATCTTGATGATGCTGGTGAGCGGAAAGTATTTCTCGCCCTCGTGAGGCGGACGCACCTTGCACTCGATGACATCGCCAGTCTTCAGACCGAACTTCTTGACGAAGCTGGATGCTACATAAACATCGTCCGGTGAAGAAAGGTAATTGTAATCGCTGCTGCGCAGGAATCCGTAGCCCTCTGAAATCACTTCGAGCACACCGTTGGATTTCACGAGATTGCTGAAATCGTAGGCTGGTGCTTCCTGCTTGTTCTTGGCTGCAGGGGCAGCAGCAGGTGTGTGCTGGTGAGAAGTCTGCGGAGTGGTAGGACGGTCGAAGATATCGACAGTAGGAATGGCAGCCTGGTCTTCGATAGGAATGTCGACTACCAGGATGAAATCGGTTCCATCGCCCGGATCACCCTTCCAGGTTCCGTCTGCATCGAGTTCTACCTTCATACCTTCAGTATAGTGGATAGGAGCTGACTCCTGTTTCTTATCGGTTGCAGTTTTTTCAGTAGCTTTTTCCTTTGCCTCCTCAGCTGGAGCCGGAGCTGCTGCCGGAGCCGGAGCTACTGCGTTCTGTGCATTCATCTTAGCCTGGAGCATCGCCTGCAAATCACCGCTGATGTTAGCGCTCTCAGCGTTTCCGGCAGAGAACTGCTCTTCCGGAACGGCAACTTGCTCAGGAGCAGTCTGCTGGTTATCGGCTGTTGCCTCTTCCTGCTGTTCTGCCTCAGTAGCAGCCTGCTGGTTAGCCGTCTCCTGTGCATCTTTCGCCATCTGCGCTTCTAGCTCGGCTTTTACCGCCTGATGCTTTCTGATGGCAGCTGCTCTGGCTTCTGCAATGGCTTCGAGTTCTGCCTTGCTTCTTCTGCCGCGGTGTTTCGGGAAGTTGGCAAGTACCTGAGCCTCGATGTCTTCGCCTGATTGGTTTAGAGTCTGCTTCTGGGCAGCTGATTGTAAACTCTGCTCTGCCGGGCTGAACTGGATTTCTTCCTCAACCGCTGGGGCTGGGGCAGTTTCGCTCATAGCCTGAGGAGCAGTCTCGCCGCCGTTAGGACCCAATACCTGGTTCTTCTGCACGTCGAAATTCTCTCCTTCATTACCGTGTACGGAATAGACACGGTCTTCTTTCTTGGTTGCAATGCGGGTGCGCTTGCGCTTAGGGGCTGCTTCAGGAGCTGGCTGTTCTGCCTGGGCGTCGAGAATGGCATAGACGATAGTTTCCTTGTTATCGCTCTTCTTTACCTTGACTCCCAGTTCCTTGGCAATGTCCTTCAACTGAACGACACTCTTTGCTTGTAATTCTTCTTTGCTATACATATATTATATATTGTATATTAATGATTTTTTTTCTGAAATGTCGCGTTTCTGAATGGAAACACGGTATTGATTGATAAATTCGTGTGCAAAGATAATTAAAAAATTTGTTTCTGCCAAATATTTTGCCTATCTTTGCACAAAAAAAATAAAAATGGCTAGTCAAATACCCTATTTAGACGTTCAAAACCTCACCAAACGCTTTGGTGCACAGGTTCTTTTTGATAATATTTCCTTCTCTATCGCTGAAGGACAGAAAGTGGGACTCGTGGCGAGAAACGGCACGGGAAAATCTACGCTCATGTCGGTGCTGATGGATAAAGAGGGACACGAGAGCGGAGACATCATCTACCGACGCGACTTGAAGGTGGGCTATCTGGAGCAGTCGCCGCAGTTTGATCCGGAGGAAAGTGTGCTGCAGGCGTGCTTCAATCATGAGGATGATCCGGAGAAGGTGCTGAAGGCGAAACAGATTCTCACCCAGCTGCACATTACCAACCTGGAACAGCCGATGGGACAGCTCAGCGGCGGACAGCAGAAGCGAGTGGCGCTGGCGAATGTGCTGATTACGGAACCCGACTTCCTGATGCTGGACGAGCCGACCAACCATCTGGACCTGGAGATGATAGAGTGGCTGGAGGGTTATCTGAACCGCGGCAACAAGACCATCTTCATGGTTACGCACGACCGATTCTTCCTGGACAAGGTGTGCAATACGATTCTGGAACTCGACGACCGCACCATCTACACCTACCGCGGCAATTATGCCTATTATCTGGAGAAGAGGCAGGAGAGAATGGACAATCTGAGAGCCGAAATTCAGCACTCGAAGAATCTCTACCGCAGGGAACTCGACTGGATGCGCCGTCAGCCTCAGGCTCGCGGACACAAGGCAAAATACCGCGAGGATGCTTTCTACGAGCTGGAGAAGGTGGCGAAGCAGCGCATCGAAGACAGGCAGGTAAGGCTGAAGGCTTCTACCGTTTATATAGGTTCGAAGATTTTTGAATGCCAGTATGTGAGCAAGGCTTTCGACGACAGGGGACAGAAGAAGGTGATTCTCGACAACTTCTACTACAACTTTGCCCGCTTCGAGAAGATGGGTATTGTGGGTAATAACGGAACGGGAAAATCGACCTTCATCAAGATGCTGCTGGGCGAGGTTCAGCCCGACAGCGGCAAGTTTGACATCGGCGAGACGGTTCGCTTCGGCTATTTCTCGCAGGAGGGACTGAAATTTCGTGAAGACCAGAAGGTGATTGACGTGATCACGGAGATTGCTGATTATATAGATCTGGGCGGCGGCAAGCACATGACGGCTTCGCAGTTTCTGCAGTTCTTTCTCTTTACGCCCGAGGAGCAGCACAACTACGTTTACAAGCTGAGCGGCGGCGAGAAGCGCAAGCTTTACCTCTGTACGGTGCTGATGAGGAATCCGAACTTCCTGGTGCTGGACGAGCCGACCAACGACCTCGACATCCAGACGCTGCAGGTACTGGAAGAATATCTTCAGGATTTTGCGGGTTGCGTCATCGTGGTGAGCCACGACCGCTATTTCATGGACAAGGTAGTAGACCATCTGCTGGTTTTCAAGGGCGAAGGCGAAATACAGGATTTCCCAGGCAACTATACGCAGTACAGGGAATGGAGCCGGATGCAGGCGAAGGACGAGGCGGAACAGGCGAAACCGGCAAAGAGCGGAAATGCAACGGCAGAAAACGACGGAGCTGGCACGGCCAAGCGCGACGCCAATTTTGAGAACAAGCGCAAGATGAGCTACAAGGAGAAGCGCGAATATGAGCAGCTGACCCAGGAAATAGATGCGCTGACCGAGGAACAGAAGAAGCTGGAAGAGGAACTCTGCAGCGGAAATCTATCGGTTGAGGAACTGACAGAGAAAAGCAAGCGCCTGCCTGAAATCAAGGATGAACTTGATGAGAAGGAAATGAGATGGCTGGAACTGGCTGAAATGCTCTAGACTTTGAACTTTGAGCGTTGAACATTGAACTTTATGATTAGTTGATGTGCGGCCGTTAATAATAAATATTTATAAAAGAAAAATAGAAAGAATGGAAATTAAGAAATCAGAATTTACAATATCGGCTCCACGAGTGAGCATGTGTCCGAAAGATACGAAGGCTGAATATGCTTTCATTGGCAGAAGTAATGTGGGAAAATCGAGCCTCATCAATATGCTCTGCAACCACAAGGGTTTGGCTAAGACTTCAGCCACACCGGGTAAGACGCTGCTTATCAACCACTTCATCATCAACAACGAATGGTATCTGGTTGACCTTCCTGGCTATGGTTTCGCCAAGCGTTCGAAGACCGTTCAGAAGCAGCTTGAACAAATGATAAGCAGTTATATTCTGCAGCGCCAGCAGTTGGCTAATGTCTTTGTGCTCATCGACGTGCGCCACGACCAGCAGAAGATAGACCGCGAGTTTGTAGACTGGCTGGGCGAGAGCGGCGTTCCTTTCTGCATCGTCTTTACCAAGGCCGACAAGTTGGGTCCGGTCAAGGCTCGCATGAATGCGGAGAAATGGATGCATGCGCTGGAAGACCGCTGGGAAGCACTTCCACCTTATTTCATAACCAGTAGTGAAAAGAAGATGGGACGCGATGAGGTGCTCGACTATATTGACGAAATCAACAAATCGCTCGCCGGAGAATAATCTTTCGGGAGAGAATAAACCAACAGAGAATGAAACAGATTAATTGGGGATTTATCGGCTGCGGAGAAGTAACCGAAAAGAAAAGCGGACCGGCTTTCAACGAAGTGGAGGGTTCGCAGGTGGTGGCTGTGATGAGCCGAAGCGAGAACAAGGCACGCAGCTATGCTGAGCGCCATCATGTGCGCAAATGGTACACGGATGCATCGGAATTGATAGAAGACCCCGATGTGAATGCTGTTTACATCGCCACGCCACCTTCTTCTCACGCCATCTTTGCCATCATGGCGATGCGTGCGGGCAAACCCTGCTATATAGAGAAACCGCTGGCAGCGAGCTACAACGACTGCATCCGCATCAACCGCATCAGCGAGCAGACGGGTGTTCCCTGCTTCGTAGCTTACTATCGCCGTTATCTTCCTTACTTCCAGAAGGTGAAGGAGATTATCGAGAGCGGAACCATCGGTAACGTGGTGAATGTTCAGGTGCGCTTCTCGGTTCCTCCGCGCGATCTCGACTTTCAGAGCGGCAAGGAAATGCCTTGGCGACTGCAGCCGGATATTGCGGGCGGCGGCTATTTCTACGACCTGGCTCCTCATCAGATAGATTTGCTCCAGAATCTGTTTGGTGTGATTACCCGTGCGCACGGCTATCCTGCCAACAGAGCGCATCTTTATCAGGCTGAAGATACGCTCTCGGCGTGCTTCTTCTTTGAGAGTGGAATTCCGGGCAGCGGAAGCTGGTGCTTCGTGGGACATGAGAGTGCGAAGGAAGACTGCATCGAGGTGATTGGCGAGAAAGGTTCGCTCTCATTCTCGGTGTTCACTTACCAGCCGATAGAAGTGATTACGAGCGAAGGAAAGAACTTGATTACGGTTCCGAATCCGCCTTATGTGCAGCTGCCGCTCATCAAGAGTGTGATTCAGCATCTGCAGGGAATAGGAAAATGCGACTGCACCAGCGTTTCGGCTACGGCTGTCAACTGGGTGCTGGACCGAGTATTGTGGAAGAACTGATTTTTTACAAAATCATCATCAGGATTAGAGCGTAAGTTATGAAGAGATGTTTCTGTATAGTAGGATTTATCTGTTCCCTTGTCTGCACTTCGGCAAGGGCAGGGGAGTCCGTGGATTCTACCATGCTGGGAACGCTCTTCAACAAGACGATGTTCATGTCCAATTCCCAGGACAGCCTCGTGAAAGAGCGCCATCGCAAAACCTTCTTCCATCAGGTGGGAGATGTGTTCACCCGGTTCTTCAGAGAATTCAACAGTACGGATTCGGCTTATATAGAAGACCAGCATTACAATTATACGGTGATGCTGCAGAACACCAATACCTACGAGGAATATACGCTCAGAAACAGCGAAGGACAGAGCATTTCCTTCTCGCCTGATCCTTCTTACCGCCTGGGGCCTTATCTGGGCTGGCGATGGGTGTTTCTGGGTTATACGTTCGACCTGAAGCACATTAATTTCAGGAATAACCACACTAATAAAAAGGAGTTTGACCTGAGCCTCTACAGCAGTCTGCTGGGAATAGACCTGTTCTGGCGACAGACGGGAAATGACTATCATGTTCAGCGGATGAATCTGGGTGAGCACATCGATTGTGACCCTATCCGCAAGGCTCCTTTCGACGGTTTCAAATCGAGCATCAAGGGATTCAATCTTTATTACATCTTCAACCATCGCCGCTTCTCTTATCCTGCCGCCTATTCGCAGAGTACGGTGCAGCGGAGAAGTGCCGGTTCCATGCTTCTGGGAATCGGTTACACGGAGCATGAACTGGAGGTGAACTGGGATAAACTGACCAATCTTGTAGATGAAAAGCTGAATAAAAATCTGACAAACGGGGGAACGCCGGAAGCCAAGATAGACAGTTCGCTAATGTTCAGCAAGGTGAAATACAGCGATGTGAACGTAACCTGCGGCTATGCTTACAACTGGGTTTTCGCCAAGAACTGGCTCTTCAACGCTTCGCTCTCGGTAGGTGTGGCTTACAACCGCTCGAAATCGGATAATGAAAGGGAACATCTGGACATTACCAACTTCAGTTTCAAGAATGTGAACCTGGATGGAATAGGCCGCTTCGGTATTGTGTGGAACAACACGCATTGGTACGCGGGCGCCAGCACCATCATCCATTCCTACAACTATAAGAAAAAACAGTTTTCTACCAACAATTCGTTTGGCTCACTCAATATTTATGTGGGTGTGAACTTCGGCAGGAAACGTCATCATTAACATATAAAAAGAGAAGAGATGAAAATATTTACGAAAATGGCAGCTGTCGTGCTGGCTTGCGTGCTGGCTGTTCCGGGAGAAGCCAGGGTGAATGTGGTTTATCAGCGGCAGGACAGTCTGCGGATTGTAGGACTGCTGCAGCAGGCAAGGGCGATGAAGAAGAAACCAGCCAGTTGGATGCTTTGGTTCGGCAAGCAGATGGTGGGCGTTCCTTATGTGGGCGGCACGCTGGACCGAACGAAGGAAGAGGTGCTCATCGTGAACACCCGTGAGCTGGACTGCACCACATACGTAGAGATGGTAACGGCGCTCACCCTATGCGCCAAGAAGAATGAGACTTCTTTCTCGGCTTTCTGTGAACATCTCCGGAATGTGCGTTATGTGGGCGGAGAGGTTTCCTATGTGAAGCGCCAGCATTATTTCACGATTTGGATGGATGCAAACGAGCGCGAGGGAATCGTGAAGAATATTGCACCCAATCCTCCTTTCTCGACCGTTCAGACCGTGAACATCAACTGGATGAGTACGCATGTTTCGAGCTATAAGATGCTTAAGGCTCATCCGGAATGGAAATCGGGAATAAGAAAACTGGAACAGAGTGTGAACGGCAAGCGTTACCGTTATGTTCCGAAGGGCAAGATTGCCAACACGGCAGTTTTCCGCAACGCTATTCATGATGGTGACATTATCGCCATCATTACCAACAAAAAGGGTCTCGACACAACCCACATTGGTATTGCCTCCTGGCACAAAGACGGATTGCATCTGCTCAACGCCAGCAGCATTCACAAGAAGGTGATTGATGAACCGATGACACTTTATACTTACATGCATAAACATCCGGTGCAAATAGGAATCAGGGTTTGCAGAGTTCAGTAAAAAAATATTAGAAAAAGAAAAGATAAATGGAAGAGAAAAAGAATTTTGAAGCTGTCTTCAAGGAAGATCTTTATCAATATCTGCTGGGTATTGATAAGGTAGACGCTCATTTGCCGGAAGCTCCGGATTTGGAAGAGCTGTGGCAGAAAGTAGGCGAGAGTTATCTGCCTGATGCGATTCGCGAGTTTGCCAAATATCCTACGGTTTCATTGGGTTGGATCATGTATGTAGGAATGGCGCTTGCCAAGTATTGGGATGAGGATTGGGAACTCTACAGCAAGGTAGAGAATCATTATGAATATCTTCGTGATAGAATAGATTTCGACCACATGGATGATTACATCTGCGAAAAGGTTCTGCTGCTGAATGAGGAAGCGCATAAGGCTGTTACGAATGTAGTGGCAGAATGTGCTTCGCGCTCTTACAGCAAGCTGATTCATCTGAATCTGCAGCCTGGAAGCGAGGAAGCCTTCCGTGGTTTCGTTGCCGCCCTTCACCAGATGTTCCTTATGGGAATAGCCGTAGAGCTTAAAATGCTGGGGTACCACATGACTAAAATGTAAAAGAAAGTCCGTAGGCGTTCTGTTAAAATGCCTACGGACTTTCTTACTTATTACTAAAATAATTACTTCACTTTCTTGAGATATTCTCCAGCGCGGGAATCGCCGAGTTCCTGGGCTTTCTTCAGGTTCTTGATGGCCTCTTCCTTATTTCCTTTCTCCTTCTGGAGCAGTCCTAAGAGAAGGTAGCCGTCAGCATATTCAGGAGCCAACTCTATGCAATGGGTGGCTGCGCTGATTCCTTCATCATAACGCTTTACACGCAAGTCGAGACTTGCCCATTCTGCAAAATAAGTAGGCTCTTTAGGAGCCAGGTAACAGGTGCGGGCAATATCAAGCAGGGCTGGCTGCCACATGCGTAACTTGGTTTCGCATTGGTAACGGGTGTAGAAGAAGGCTGGCGAAACAGGACGGGCAATGGAATCGTACATATTATAATCCTGAATAGCGCGGCGGAATTCACCCTGCTCCTCCAGAAATTCTCCACGTGCCAGATAATAATTCGCAACCATTCCGATCTTGTTTCCAACGCTTACCGCACTATCGAGCAAAACCTCAATCTCCTTGGCTGGAGCCTTGAGATTCTTCTTAGCCTGGGCAGCCTCAAAATAGAGTTCGCCGCTGAGAAGTGAAGTATTGGTCAAATCCATGAAAGTATCGTAAGCTTTCTGATACTCACCCTTTACAAAATTAATCTGCGCTTCCTGATGGCGGTAAATAGGCTGAGCCTTGATTTCGTATGCCTTTTGAGCCTCAGCTATGGCCTTATCAAGCGTCCAATCCTTATAAACAGAATCGCCCTTGTAAATAATCTTCTGATAAATCAGGTCGGCATAGTTGGAATGAGCCTCATCCTTGGCAGCCGATTTCTTAATGCCTTCTTCCATCAGTTTGGCAGCTGCATCATATTCGGCCTTATCCGTCAGATAAGCGGCTTTCTCCTTGTAACCGAAGGCTGAAGTTGGGAATTTGCTGATAAACTCATCGCTATATTTCGCATACTCATCAGCTGTAGTCTGGCCTTTCTTCAGAGTCATCATCGTCATCGCTTCGTTCTCTGTATCAGGAAGAGCTGTACGGATGGTGGTTTCGCGAAGTGCTGCATCAAGACTCGAAAGACCGGTTACCTTCAGCTGCTTGGCGTAGTTGGCGTCGATGGCCGTAACCTGTCCATTGCTGTGCATCAGACCGATGACCTGACCGTTCTTGTTGGCAAACGGACAACCTACTGCATTTTCGGGAGCACTATTCGAGAAGATGTAATAGTTGTACGTAGTCTTGAACTTCTCTACGCTGCTGATGTCCTCCTGCTGGTAAGCCGGCTTCTTGATAGAATATGGAACCAGCCAGACCTTGTCGCCAGCAGCCGATTCCTTGGTTGCAATAGGGGCAGCAACTGTAGAGGCGTTGATGCGGAATTTAGCCACATCGTAGAGTTCGTCGGCTCCCATGATGGCCTCAACAGGAATCGATTTTCCGGAAGCGTCAACAACGCTAGCCTTTACAGCTCCGACAAATGGCTTGAAGGTGCTGATAGCCGTTCCCTTGTTGTCGATAAAAACACCTTGGGTAGAGGCGATAATGTCGCCTTTCTGATTGAAAGTAGTCAAGGTGAAAACGCTCTTAGCCAGTTTCTGGACCGAACCCGGCTGGGCATAGAGGGACGATGCTCCGAGCATCAGTCCCATCATGATCATATTTATTTTTTTCATAATCTTATTTGTGTTGCTTGTGTTTATTGAGCAACTCCTTAGCATTTGCCAGGGCAGCAGGCGTAATGTCGCTTCCGCTGAGCATCTGGGCGATTTCTTCTATGCGCTGCTGCTCGTTGAGTTCCTTCATGTGAGAAAGAGTTCCCTCTTCAGTTTCTTCTTTCAGAACCTTGTAATGATGGGTTCCCATGGAAGCAATCTGAGGCAGGTGGGTGATGGAAATAACCTGACGGTTCAGGTTGCCCATCTCTGTCATGATTTCCGCCATCTTTTCAGCAATCTTACCGCTTACTCCCGTGTCGATTTCATCAAAGATGATGGTTGGCAGTTTTACGGCGCCGCTGATCATGGCCTTTAGAGAAAGCATGACGCGGGCGATTTCTCCACCAGAAGCAACCTGACTCACCGGCTGGAGAAGCGTGCTCTTGTTGGCGCTGAACAGGAAATTTACCTTGTCAACACCATCAGAACTGAGCGGCTTGGCGGAGAATGAAATTTCGAAGCGGACGTTTGGAATTCCCAGAGGAATGAGACGTTTCTTCATTTCTTCTTCTATCTTTCTAGCCGATTTTGTTCGGATGGCAGTCAGTTCACCAGCCAGCTTTTTAGCCTTGGCAAGCAGAAGGGCAACTTGCTTTTCCAGCTCTTCTATGTCTTCATCTCCATTATCAATGTGCTGTAGCTGTTCGTTGATTCGCTCGCGAGTGGCGATGAGTTCTTCTACATTTTCCACATGGAATTTCTGCTGGAGCGAGTAGAGGTGGTCAAGCCGGGAATTGATGGTTTCAAGCCGGTTCGGGTCGAACTCTATATTGTCAACGCTTCCGCTTATTTCCTGGGCAATATCCTTGAGTTCTATATAGCTGCTCTGCATTCGCTCAGCCACCTCTTTCACATCCGGATAAACCTCCTTGATGTTGTCAATCTGCTGGGCTGCATTCTTCAGTTTGTCGAGAATACTGCCGTCTTCGCCCGAGAGTGCATTATCTGCCTCATAGAGCGCAGTCTTGATGTCTTCAGAATGGCTCAGGGTTTCTGCTTCCTGTTCCAGTTGCTCAAGTTCGCCTTCCTGCAGGTTAGCGTCATCCAGTTCCTTAAACTGGAAGCGCATGAATTCCTCGTTCTCCCTGTTCTTTGCGATTTCCGCTTTCAGGTCTTCCAGCTGTTGCTTAGCCTTTTTATAGTTCTTGTATTCGGCAAGATAAGCCTTCTTCTGCTTTTCATCGTGGGCAATAATGTCGACCACGCTGAGCTGGAAGTCTTCCTTCTGCAGCAGGAGGTTCTGGTGCTGCGAATGAATATCGACGAGCTGTTCGCCCAGTTCTCTCATCTTGCTCAGGGGGACGGGCGTGTCGTTGATGAAGGCACGGCTCTTTCCGGCAGCAGTCAGTTCGCGGCGGATGATGGTGTCTTCTGCATCATAATCAATATCGTTAGCATCGAAGAAATCCTGCATTCCGTATTTTGACAGGTCGAAGTGGGCTTCAATCACGCATCGGTCTCTTCCTGCCTTGATGGCCTTGCTGTCTGCACGGTTGCCCAGGAGCAGTCCGATGGCTCCGAGAATGATGCTCTTTCCGGCACCCGTCTCGCCCGTGATGACTGAGAATCCTGGATAAAGAGGAATGTCCAACTCGTCAATCAACGTGAAATTCTTGATGTATAATTGCTTGAGCATAATTTCTTATCTTATTGTTTTAAAGGAACTTAACCTACCTATGAAGAATCTTTGCTTTATCGTCCGGGAAGTTGCCTCGAATCATTCTGCATGTAGCCTTATTCCTTGATTTTGTCCCAATATGAGTTTTGAGAAGGATTAATGGAGAAGAGCAGCTCATAAATGCTTTCTTTCTCTTTCTGAGTGCCATGTTTCTGATAGATGTTAGCAAGCTCGTCCTTCTTATAGTCGGTCCAGATTTGTGGCAGCAGACTGAGCGGTCTGTCTGTACGTGCCTTCTTCAGATCCTGGAGCAGGGTGTTGGTGATTTCAGTTCTGCCTCGTTCCACATTATTCGCCATTTCATCGAGCCCTTTTCTGTAATAGTTGTATTGCAGCATTCTGAAAGGCTCCATGGCTCCGTCGAGATAATCGGAAATAATGGCGAACCGGTTTCTGTTGTCACTAAACGCTTTCCAGCCCGGAAAATCCAGATTCTGGGCGTTGTTGGTGAGATTCATGCAACGTTGCAGAATGTCTTCACCACCTTTAGGCGCAAAACTGTCAAGATCTAAACCGATGATGAGGTAAGCATAGTAGGCGAGTAGAGCCGTTAGCTGGTTGTCAATCCGCTCTTCGGTAAACTCCAGCTGGTCGAACTCGGCAAACTTGAACGTGAAGTTTTCATCCACATTATTATATAAGGTGGACGTATAGGCTGAATTGTAGACGGGACGGTTGGCCTGGATGAGCGCCTTGCAGGTAAAGATATTCTGGTCTTTATCATACTTGCTTACCGTGATATTGAAGTTGCACACGATGCGCTCGTTCTTCCTGAATTGAAGATTCGTCCATTGCCTGTCGTTTACAAACTGCTCAAGAGTTTGCTGCAGATTATCGAATACCCGGTTTTCCGTGCCCTGAATCTGGGCATGGTTGATGGTAATCTTAGCCTGTAACTCCTGAGCGGCTGATGTGATGGGGCTACAAGAGATGAGCCAGCTCGTTGATAATGTCACGAGCCACTTCTGTTTTCGGTTTCTTCTCATATTCTTTCTTACCCTCTTCAGAAATAATCGTTATCTGGTTGTCATCCGTACGGAATGTGGTTCCCGGATTGCGAGTAGAGTTAAGCACGATGAAATCGGCATTTTTCTTTTTGCGTTTTTTCTGTGCATTAGCCTCTTCATCGTTGGTTTCCAGGGCGAAAGCCACAATTCTCTGATGTTTTTGTTTCATCTTGCCAAGGGCTGCAGCAATATCGTGAGTAGGGACGAGGCGGAGTTCCAGATCATCTTTCTCGCGCTTGATTTTCCTGTCAGCAATCTCGCTTGGCTTGAAATCAGCAACAGCAGCACAGAGAATGGCTACATCGGTTGAGGCAAAAGCTTTAGTGGCAGCCTGATACATTTCCTCGCAACTTTCTACATCGATGCGATGAATGGCTTCGGAACAGCTGAGCGAAACCGGACCTGCAACCAGCGTAACCTCAGCACCACGACGGCAGCACTCTTCAGCAAGGGCAAAGCCCATTTTGCCGGAAGAATAATTGCCGATGAAACGTACCGGGTCAATCTTTTCGTAAGTTGGTCCGGCTGTAATCATGATCTTCTTGCCTTTCAAATCGAGCTTATCGCTTTCTTTTTCCTTGCAGTTTTCTGATGCAGCTTCATCGGTCTTCGCATTCTGCTGAGCCTGTTCATCGAAGAATCTGTCAAGGCATTCTACGATAATATCAGGTTCTTCCATGCGTCCCTTTCCTTCCAGTCCGCTTGCCAGGAATCCCACTTCGGGTTCTATGATGTGATTTCCATAGCCCAGAAGTGTTTTCATGTTGGTTTGGGTAGAAGGATGCTTATACATGTCGAGGTCCATGGCTGGAGCGATGAAAACAGGCGCTTTCATCGACAGATAGGTTGTGATGAGCATGTTGTCAGCAATTCCGTGAGCCATCTTTCCCATGGTAGAGGCTGTGCAAGGAGCGATGAGCATGGCGTCGGCCCACAGACCTAAGTCTACGTGCGAATTCCAGGTTCCATCGCGCTGCGAGAAGAATTCGCTTACCACAGGCTTATGCGTAAGAGCCGAAAGGGTGATGGGAGGGATGAACTCCTTTCCTGCAGGCGTAATGACCACCTGCACTTCGGCTCCGCGCTTGATGAGACCTCGTATGATGAGGCAAGACTTGTAGGCTGCAATAGAACCCGTAATACCCAATACGATTTTCTTTCCTTTTAACATGAATTTTTCTAACTGTTAAGAAATAAATCCGAGTTTCGCAAGAGGTTTGTTCTCCAACTGCTTGCGAAAGCCCGGTAACAATTATTTTCCCATTCTCTTGTTGAATTCACGAAGGCGGATGCGGGTAAGTACCTGCTTGGTATTGTTGGTGAAATCGCTTCCCAAGACCCATGTAAAATAACCCGGGTCTTTGGTCAGAATCTCAGCCACATCCCATCCTTTGTATTTGCCGAAGTTGAATACTTCGTGCTTCAAAGGATTTCCGTTCTCATCGTTTACAACGTTGCCCTGGGCGTCTTTTACCTCTTCCCAAACGATGCGTCCGGCGAAATCTACATTATCCTTTTGCTTAGAGAAATCGGCAAGTTCATCCATATTGTTGTTGAGCACGCGCTCAGGTTCGTCCTGCACGCCTGGAGCATACTTGTCGAGCTCGCCCATGAGCACGCGGTAAGTAGCCTCTGTATCCTGATCTGCACGATGAGCTTCGAAATCTTCCTCCATCTTTCTGCCGCAATAGAACTTGTAGGCAGCAGCCAGGTTACGGCGTTCCATCTTCATGAAGATGGTCTGCGCATCGATGAGACGGCACTTGTTGAAATCGAAGTCGATTCCAGCACGCAGGAATTCTTCTGCGAGCATCGGTACATCGAAGTGGTTGGAATTGTAGCCTGCGAAATCGCAACCTGTAAATTCCTTCTCTAATGTGGCAGCCAGCTGCTTGAAGGTTGGCGCATCTTTTACATCTTCGTTGCTGATGCCTGTAAGGGCAACTACTTCGGCAGGAATCTCCTTGCAAGGATTTACGTAGAGGTTCTTGCGGTCTTCAGTTCCATCAGGCATTACCTTGATGTAAGAAATCTGTATAATACGATCCTTGATCATGTCAAGACCCGTTGTCTCCAGGTCGAACACGATCAGAGGCTTTGTCAAATTGAGTTTCATTTTTGTAGAAATACTTTTCTTTTTGTTGTTTCAGAGAAAGCCCGTGCTCCTTTAGTCGTTAAGGAGCATAGGCATGATGAGCATCAGAATATCTTCGTTCTCAGGCTGTTCTGCTGGTACGATGATTCCGGCACGGCTTGGGTCTGCCAGCTGGATGATGATGTTGTCGCTGGTGAGATTGCTCAGGATTTCCATCAGACTGCTTCCCTTGAAGCCGATGCTGATAGGAGAGCCGTTGTATTCGCAAGACAACTGTTCCTTTGCAGATGTTGAGAAGTCAATATCCTCAGAAGAAACCTCGAAACGGCCTGACTCGATGTGGAAACGGATGAGCTGGCTGCTCTCGCTTGCAAATGGCAATACGCGGCGCAAAGCACTCTGCAAGCCTCTGCGGTCTACTGTAACCTCGTTAGGGTTGTTTGGAATGACAGAGTTGTAGTTAGGATAGCGGCCATCAATCAGTCTGCATCTCATAACGCCGTCAGTAAACTGGATTTCTGCGCTTCGGTCATCAAACTTGATGATAGCGTCGTCGCCGTCCTTGCTCAGAATGTTCTTCAGCAGAGAAGCTGGCTTCTTAGGCAAGTTGAATGCTGAAGGAGATTCGCTCTTGATAGTGAAGTTCTTGCTGCGAACCAGCTTGTGACCATCGCTTGCTACGATAGCGAGTGCATCTGCAGTCAGGTCGAAGTAAATACCGTTCATGACAGGGCGCAACTCATCGTTGGCTGTAGCAAAGAGCGAGCGTGAAATGTTGTTGATCAGCATTTCTGTAGGCAAAGAAACGGTGGTGCAAGCATCGTTCATGCTCTGTGTGCGAGGATATTCCTCTGCGCTCTGACCTGTGAAGTTGTAAAGACCGTTCTGGTAAACAATCTTGATGGCAACGGCTTCTCCGGCAGCATCCACATCGAAGTGAAGAGGCTGCTCAGGCAGTTCCTTCAACGCATCGAGGATAACGCGGTTAGGCACACAAAACTCACCTTCTCCATCGTGGTCGGTAAGAGCGAGTGTACTCTTGATGACATTATCACTATCGCTAGCCGTGATGCTCATTTCACCGTTAGCAACTTGGAAAAGGAAACAATCGAGGATTGGCAACGAATTCTTGCTTCCAATCACTTTTGCGAGCATGTTGAGCTTGCTGCTCAATGCAGAACTTGATACTGTAAATCTCATGAGTATTTTATTTAAATTTTATTTTGTTTTCTGTTTCACCTTAATTTAATTAGGCAATATCACCTAATTGAGCACAAAAATACAAAAAATATCGCTGATAAGCAAAAATAATTGGAGAAAAGTTCTAGTTTTTGAACTATTTTTAGTAATTTCGCAGTCAGAAAGAAAAAAACACCCTTTAAACAAAGGAAAAACTTTAAATATTATCATATGGAATTACAAGGAAAGGTTATTGCCGTTTTGCCTGAAAGAAGCGGCGTCTCTGCAAGAGGAGAGTGGAAAGCTCAGTCGTTCGTAATTGAAACCCACGAGCAGTATCCAAAGAAATTGTGCTTTGATGTTTTCGGAGCAGACCGTCTGGCTCAGTTCAACATTCAGAGTGGTGAGGAACTCCTGGTTTCTTTCGATATTGATGCTCACGAGTATCAGGGCCGTTGGTTCAACAGCATCCGTGCCTGGAACATCCAGCGTGTTGACCCTAACGCCGTAGCTGGTGCTATGGGCGGAATGCAGCCAGGTGCGTTTCCTCCAGTAGGTGCTCCTGTAGCTCCTGCTCAGCCAGCAGCTCCTGCTAATGGCGCAACTGCAGCATTCCCTCCAGTTCAGCCTGCAGCTCCTGCAGCAGAGGGTGGTAGCGCAGATGATCTTCCTTTCTAAAAACAGAAAAGTAAGATAAAATAAGAGCACTTCGCCTGAGATTTTCTTCTGTCTCGGATGAAGTGCTCTTTTTTTATTCATAATCTTATATTTCTCTTTATTAACTGTTTTCTATTCTCTACGTCTCTTCTCAAAGAATTGTTTTGAAGCGGCGAAGAAGAGGAGAACGGAAGCTGCATTTTCTATAGCAACCATCCAGAATGTTCCGTTGTAACCGAAATGTTCTGCCACAACTCCGCCTAGCAGACAGCCGATTCCGAAGCCCAAATCCCAACCTGTAAGAATGCTGCTGTTTGCCGTTCCACGCTGGTTGTGACGAGCCACATTAATAAACATGTTGAGGAAGGCTGGGTAAAGATGACCGTTGCCCAGGCCGATGAGACAAGCCGAAAGATAATAGGCTACCGGGTGCTTGACGGCAACAAAGATGATGAAACCAACAAGCGAAAGCAGCATTCCTTCGGCCGCATTCTGGGTAAGTTTGCCCTGGCTCAAGGCTTTTCTTCCCTGCAATCTTGACAGGAACAGACCCATGGAAAGAAGGGCAAAATAAGTGCCCGTTCCGCCCGTAATTCCGAGTTCCTCCTTGCTGTAGATTGCGAGATAATTGCTCAGAACGCCCCAGCAGAAACCGAACATGGCGATGTTGATGGCAAGAAGCCAGGCACGCGTCAGGAAGAAGCGGTCGAGAGAAAGCTTCTCCTTGTTCTTAACGATTTCCTTTTCGGGGAGGCGGATGGTTCCTGCAATCACAACTGAGGCAATCGCCACGATGAAAGCTATCCAGAAGAGAATCATGTAACTGTCTACCGCATTATGGAGATAGATTCCGATGGATGGAGCAATTGCCATGGCAAAATTGTTGCTCAGTCCGTAGAGTCCGATTCCTTCATTTCTCCTACTTGCCGGAAGAACGTCGATGGCGCAGGTGCTGTTGGCAACCGTTACGGCTCCGAACGGACCTCCGTGCAGGGTTCTGCAAATGGCAAACATCAGGATCGTGCTGGCTGCAATATAGCCGGCAAAGAAGATGGCGAAGGCCGAGAGACAGACCATCAGAACCTTCTTGCGCGAAAAGCTGTCAACCACATATCCGCTGAACGGACGAATGATGAGGGCGGCAACCGTATAGCCGCTCAGCACAATTCCAATCACATCTTTCGTGGCTCCAAAATTTTCGCTCAGATAGAGAGGGAGCAAAGGTGTGAGCAGATAGAAGGCGAAATACAACAGAAAGTTGGTAGTCATCACCTTGATGTAGTTTGCATTCCAAAGTTTCTCTTTCATCATTTTTTAGAGTTTATCCTCACTTTTAGAGTTTGTCCTCATTATTAGAGTTTGTCCGCCAGCCAGGCGTCGATGAGTTTTCGGGCGATGGAAAGTTTCTCAGGGAGAATAGGGAGATTCTCTTTCGTGAACCATTTACCACGAGAGAGCTCTTCTTTCTGAAGATGAATTTCTCCATCTACATATTCTGCCGAGAAGCCAATCATCAGACCGCTCGGATAAGGCCAAGGCTGGGAACCGAAATATTTCAAGTTCTTGATAGTCAGACCGGTTTCTTCCTTTACTTCACGATGAACCGCCTCTTCCAGATTCTCGCCAGTCTCAACGAAACCAGCCACGAGACTGTCGAAATTTCCCTTGAAATTGCGAGCGTGTACCAGCAAGACCTGATCATCTTTCTTAATCAGAACGATGATGGCTGTGGCAAGCGAAGGCCAGACCTGTTTGCCGCATTCTGTACATTTCTTACTGATGTCGGTTGCCATTTTCATCGGAGCTCCGCAAACGCCGCAGAATTGGGTATTCATGTCCCAATAGTTGAGCTCCTGACACTTTCCTGCTTTCTGGTAAAGGGCAGGAGAGAGTTTGTAGAAACTAGGGCGCAAACCGCACATTTCGTACTTCGGATTGCCGGTAACGGGCTCAGGAATGGTGAAGGTCTTCACCTCTGTTCCGTCTTCCATCGGGGTAATGTTGAGAATGTGAGTCCAAGGCTTTGTTGGGATTGGACTCTCTTCTGAACAAGGAATCGTATAGGTTCCGTCTTCTTTCTTTTCGAGCAAGAGATCTGTCTTGCAAAATATAAACCAATACTTCATTCTTTATTTTGAACTTATTTGCTTTTTTACTTTGATCTTTATAATATGCTTTTCCAGAAGCGTTTCGAGGAGCTATTGCTTCTTACCGAACAGCAATTCGAAATCGCGCTGGGCAGCAGGTTTGGTCCATGCTTCCGGCACAAACTTCCAGTTGTTGTTTGGTTTTGCATCAACCGTTCCCATCTTTTCAATTTCTTCCATCAGATAGTAACGCTGGTCGCGCTTGCTGCGATAGATAATTCGGCTTTCAAGACTGTCTTTCGGGATTCCGGCACCCTTGGTAAGGAGTTCACCGCCACCATTTCCACGATAGCTGTTAACGGCTACCTTGTACCATTTCTTCTCATCGAAAGGTTCGCCGTTGCTCATGCGCAGAATTTTCACCTTCTCGCCATCTGGCTTGGTTACGTCAACTTCGTAATCGATTCCCGCAGCACTATCAAAGTTGAACGAGAGATTCTTGAAGCCGAGGCGTTGCTGGTCGCCAACGGTCTTCTCATCGAGCAGCAGGAGATGGTCGTCCGGGCTCTTCATGGTGTTCACCCAGAGGTCGTAACTCATTTCCAGATGCTTTCTGATTTCTTCGCCCGTCATGCGCATTACGTAGAGCTGGTTCTCATATTTATAGAGATTGAACATGTCGCTCACGTAGATTGGACCGGCTTTCAGAACCGCGTTGAACTGAAGAGGAGCGTTAAACGAAATGTCGGCTTTTGTCATCTGCAACTGGAGGTTGAGGATGAAATCGTTGAAGGCAGAACTGCCGAAGAACTGGTCGCGGCTGTAGATGGTAGTCTTGAAGTTGCCAATCTGCTTGCCCACATATTTCTTTACTTCCGCAATCTGAGGTTCGAAAGTCTTCATGAAATCCTCGTCGATAGGACAATCTGTCACATCCACAATCTTGCCTGTCACCTTTTTGTCAGTTACCACCAGCTGCTTCTTTCCATTCACCTTTTTCTTGTTGAGGGTGAGGGTTATTTCTGCATCAGCCACGCTAATGGCGTTGTTGGCAGGATCCAGGCAAACCACCTGCTTTCCATCAGTATTGGTTACGGTTTCGTTGTCGCGCGTATGGTCGTGGCCGAAGAGAACGAGGTCGAAGCCCGGCACTTCTTTTGCCACCTTGATAGAGGCGTCTTCATCATATTCGGCAGTCTGGATGCCTCCGTCTTTTCCGCTGTGGAAGAGGCCGATGATGACATCCGGTTTCTCATTCTCCTGAAGATATTTCACCCATTTGCGGGCGTTTGTTACCATATTTTCAAATTTCAGTCCGCTCCAGAGATTCTCCGTGAGCCAGTTTGGAATGGCAGGGGTAATCATTCCCAAGACTGCCACCTTCACGCCCTCGCGGTTCAGGATGAGATAAGGCTTAACGTATGGCTCGCCTGTAGAAGTGCTGATGATGTTGGAACCTAGAACTGGGCAATTGAGTTCTTTTATCCATTTGTCGTAAACTGGATGACCCGTTTCAACATCATGATTGCCAAACACTTGCACATCATACTTCATGTAGTTTACCACATCGGCAGCCACGTTTCTAGCCTCTGTGTTTACATAATTATAATAATAGCAGGTAGGCTGTCCCTGCAGAATATCGCCATTCTCCAAGAGGATGAGGTTATCCTTGTAGTCTTTTCGCAAATTATTGACGTAGGAAGAAACGCGCGCCAAGGTTCCTGCTTTTGGCTTACGGTTGATGAAATCGTAAGGGAAGAAAGAGCCGTGCACATCGCTTGTCTCTATCACTCTCAGTTTTACGGTACGTTGTTGTGCCATCGCTTGTGAATTGAAAGTTAGCGCCAGAAGAAGCGCAGCAAATAATTGTTTCATATAAATTAATGTATTACTTTTGAGTAATGAAAGCCCATCAGTTGAGCTCTGTTTCTTATTTTCTCTGCAAAAGTACAAAAAAGAACTTAAATAGGCATACTTTTTGTTGGATATTTTTTTAAAACTAAAAAATAGGAGGTTTTATAATATGGCATTTGTTGATTATTACAAGATTCTCGGCGTAGACAAGAACATTCCGCAGAAGGATGTGAGAGCTGCGTATCGTAAACGTGCAAAACAGTTTCACCCAGATTTGCACCCTAACGACCCGAAGGCGAAGGCTAAGTTCCAGGCGCTGAACGAGGCGTATGAGGTGATTTCTGACCCAGATAAGCGTGCTAAATACGACCAGTATGGCGAACAATGGAAGAATGCTGATGCATTCGGCGGTTTCGGCGGAGCTGGTGGTGCAGGCGGTTCCAGAAGCTATGGTGGAGCAGGTGGAAATCCATTCGAGGGTTTCGACTTCAGCCAGTTTGGCGGAGGCGGAGGTTTCTCCAGCTTCTTCGAAAATCTCTTCGGAGGTCGTGGCAGAAGCCAGCAGTCTGCTGAAGGATTCGGTTCCGGCAATTTTGGCGGTTTTAAGGGTTCTGCCGGTTATGGTAGCGGCTTTAATGGTGCTGGCTACGGAGCTGGTGCTGATTTCGGTACTGGTGGTTGTGGCGGCGGTTGCGGACAGAATGGTCGTGCCAATAACGGCGAAATGAACATGAATGTGAATATCGACCTTTATACGGCTCTGCTGGGCGGCGAAGGAATCATTAAATTGAGTAATGGTTCTAAAATCAAACTGAAGATTAAGCCGGAAACGCAGAATGGCACGAAGGTTCGTGTTCGCGGAAAAGGATACGACCGAGGTGACGGAACCTTTGGCGACCTGATGATTACTTACAACGTGAAGTTGCCAACCGGGTTGAATGATAAGCAGAAAGATTTGCTCCGTCAGATGAAGGATGCAAAGTAATTTCTAAAAGAAGGGAACGGGTTCTCGGACATGAGAACCTTCCTGAAACATGAAGGTAAAAAGAAAACGCCCTGCAAGAAGGGAACATTCAGAAATGAAGTTCCTGATCTTGCAGGGCGTTTTTTATTCTATTCTGCGGCATTAATCTTCGACATGTTGAACGCAGAAACCTTGCCGTCTGGCGAAACGGTTGCGTTGATTTTGAAATGGTTGGTTTTCTTAGTACCGTCGGTAAGCTGAACTTCCTCACGTGCTGAGAACTGAACCTGATATTCATAATCTTCGTCACCCACCTCGCGCTTCTTGATCTTATAATCGTTGGTGAGGAACCAGTTCAGGTTGGTCACATCTTCCTTATAAAGCTTATTCATAAAGGTAACAACATCTGCCTTGGTAGCAGAATTCTTACCCAGAAGCGAAGAGAGAATGTCTTCGCATGAAGCCTGCAAACCATCAGCATCGCGGGTATTGATGCTTTGGAAGAAATGGCGGAACAGACTGCTTACCATATCTTTCTCTTCTGGCTGCAAATCTCTGCTCTTGGCTTTCTTCATCGCATTCTCAGCCTCTTCGATATGCGAACCGTCAGCATGAGCGGCGAGATAAGCCTGGTAAGCTTCTACATTATCAGCATTCTTTGCCACATTCCAGTCGATGGAATCTATCTTGTTCAAAACCTCCTGCTTGTGTGGACTGTTTGGGTATTTGTCGAGATAAGCCTGCAGAGCCTCTTTCGAACCGCTTACTACGGCGTTGGTCCAGTCCTGATCGGTCTGTTTCAGAAGTTCGAGGTGAGCCATGATGGAATCACGATGCGCCTCGTCAGCATCTTTGTAAGTATCTAGGTAACTCTGCAGAACCATCGGGTCGCTACTCTGCATCGCATACTCGTAAGCTTCCAGTTCCTTATTCTTATTGGCACTATCATAGAAATAGTAGAAAATGCCACAAACGAGGAAGGCGAAAATCAGAGAGATGATGATGACGCCACGGTTGCTTTTTTTCTTTTCCTGGGTTCCCTCGCCGTTACCGCCGTTCTGAGAATTAGATTGCTGTGGGCGAACCGGAGGAACGGGTGGAGTAGGAGGTGTTGCTGTTCTGACAGGTGTCTGAGGACGAGCCTGCTGCCTGAGAGCCTCCTGGCGGCGAATTTCTTCTTGTCTGATTGCATTCTGTCTGGCTGCGTTTTCAGCTTCTTGCTGCTGAGTCATAGAAGCCTGGCTGGCAGGAGTCTGCTGGCTCATTCCTGTCGGAGGCGTCATTCTTGTGAGCGAAGGATTCAGCTCATGGCAGTTAGGACACATTTCCAGGTTGCTGAAATAAATCTCGCCACAATTTGGGCATTTGGTAATTTTGCCTGCTATTTCTACTCCGCAACTAGGGCAGGTAGGTGCTTTATCGCTAATTTGGCGTCCGCATTCCGGACATTTTATAATTGCCATAATTCTATTTTGTGTTTATTAATTTACTTATATAATTCATGCTTCTCTACTTCCAGACCTTATCCACTCTTTACCTTGAAGCTAATCATAAAGTTCCAAGTTCAGGGTTCCAAGTACTATCGATGTCTGAATCTGATTTCTCTGAGTTTGTGGCGCCCCATGAAACGGCTTTTGTCAACATAGCCGTTTATTCCGTTGAGTTTGCCCTTACCCGTATATTGCCACATTTCGAAATCTCTACCATCGCGCAATACAGGGATGCGCTTCGTATACTGGGCAATCATCAGCTTGTAGCTGTCTAGCTTGCCTAGAAGATAGTTGTCATAGAAATTGGCTCCCGTATAGATGAGGGGTTTCTGCTTATATGCTTTCTCTACGAGATGCAGAAACTTAAAGAGCGAATCGCAGAATTCTTCTGTATTCATGCCGCTTTTCGTCTCCACATCAATCATAGGCAAGAGGTCCTGATCTCCCGGACGGCATTGGGCCTTGAAATTTTCCAACTGCGTCTGCTGTGGGATGCGGGGTCTGTAGAAATGATAAGAACCTACTTTCATTCCGTAGCGATGAGCCAGGTCTATATTCTTCTTGTATTTGCTGTCGATGTTGGTTCCGCCCTCGGTAGCTTTCAGATAAACGTAAGCCATCTTAGAGTTGTCGCCCACGGTTTCCCAGAACACGTTGCCCTGATAATGACTCAAGTCGATGCCGTGAACGTGCCGACAAGTGTCTTCGCATTGCACCTGGGCATGGGCTCCCAAGGCAATAATGGATGCTATAATAGAGATAAATAACTTTTTCATAGATGCAAAGATACGAAAATCAGATGAAAATCGTACTACTAAGAGATTAATTTTATAGATATTTTACTCTTCGTCCTGATGAATCCCAGGTTAACCCCTTCAATCCTTACTGAAATTTATTCTTCAATCTCAGATAATGAACGGAAGAAATTGTTCATGAAATTGCTCATGGTTTCTATCGGAGCGTATTGCAGATAGCGCATGCTGCGGCGCAGATTCTTGCGCATGGTTCCCCCCGTGGTGCGTACAAAGCCGCTGCTGGTCTGCTCAAACTGAATGGCCTGCTGATCCATGATATTATAGTAGAGCGAACGGAGCGTCAGCTTGTAGGCGCCTCTTTCTATGTGATGAACGAATGGGATTTCGTCCTGTTCAAAATCGAAGAAGGTGATGAGCACGCTTCCTTCCAGCTGGGCGATGCGCTGGATGCGGAGCTTGGCAAGCCACTTCTCCAGTTTCACGAAATCTACCTTGTCGCCTCGGGTTCTCAGGTAGTCTCCCAACTGGATGATTCCTCTGAGATTGATTCCGTTAGCCAGCATTCCATTTACGTTTGCCACGATGATGCGCAGCAGATAAATAGTCTCGATAGAGGTATCGATGGCGTGGCGTTCATCTTCCTGAATCTTGCTGAGCCGTCGGTTCAGAAAACCGTTGTTCATCTTCACCTTTCCGGCAGGAACATCATTCACGTTCTTGAGCATCTGAGCTATCTTTTTCTTCTTAAAGGTAGTCATCGGTTCCATTTCTTCCTTGATGCCGAAGTTGTCGGCACGGAGCTTAGTAAAAAGGTTGCGCTGAAGAAAATTCATATGCCTTGTTCTTATTAATAGTCAATAATAAAGTTTTGTTCTTCCTGTCAAGAAATCTCTAACGCAGAAGGAGACCCTCCTCTGATTTTTAGAAGTCTTCCTAACTGTATCTCTTAGGATAGCGCAAGAGGATGGCCAGCAGGGCTGCCACACCTATCGCCAGCGGATAGTAGAGATAAGGAAGAATGTCCATCGGACTGAGATTGGCCAGGCCGGCTGCCAGGAGCATCTGTACGCCATAAGGAATCAATCCCTGAACCATGCATGAGAAGGTGTCGAGAATGCTGGCTGCCTTGCGGTTGTCTACGCCAAACCGGTCGCCTATCTTTTTCGAAATATTTCCTACTGTCAGAATCGCTACCGTATTATTTGCCGTACAGATGTTTACCATCGAAACGAGGGCGGCGATAGAAAGTTCGGCTCCACGCTTGCTGTTTACGTGGGCTGTAATCTTGTTGATGATGAAATCGATTCCGCCGTTTTCGCGGATGATTTCGAGCATACCACCTGCCATCATGGCGATGATAATGAGTTCGCCCATGCCGATAATGCCGTTGCCCATGGCTGAGAACCAGCCAAAGAGGTCGTAGCTTCCGGAGGCACCCAGAAGATGACTGCCTATGCCGATGGCGCCGCAGAGTAGGGTGCCCAGAGTGAGAACAGCCATTACATTCATGCCGGCAATAGCGGTAATGAGGACGATGAGGTAAGGCAATACTTTCATGTATTCTACCTCGTTGATGTGGGTTGGGGCCTGAAGACCGACTCCCATGACAGAATAGGCGATGAGCACGAGTACGGCGGCCGGAACCACAATCATGGAGTTGACCTTGAACTTATCGCTCATCTTGCAGTTCTGCGTCTGCGTAGCAACAACCGTCGTATCGGAGATGAACGAGAGGTTGTCGCCGAAATAAGCGCCACCTACGATGATGGCGGTCATCATGCCTACGTTAGCATCCATCGAGTGGGCCAGTCCGGCGGCTATCGGAACCAGAGCCACTACGGTTCCCACACTTGTTCCGATAGATACGGAGATAAAGCAGGCAGCCAGGAAGAGTCCTGGCAGAATCATGCTGGCTGGCAGGATGCTGAGCGCCAGGTTGACGGTTGCATCAACGGCTCCCATCGCCTTGGCTGATGCGGCAAACGAGCCAGCCAGCACGTAAATCCAGAGCATGAGCATCAGGTTGTTGGCGCCGGCACCCTTGCTGTATGTGTCCACTCGTTTCCTGACAGGCATTCCGCCGGAAATAGCCACGGCATAAATGCTCGAAATCATGAACGCTACTGTGAGCGAGAGGCTGGTGTCCTGATGACTGCTGTCTACCGAATATACGGTAAAAGCCACGATGAGGACAATCAGCAAAAATAATGGCGACAACGCCAGCAAACCTTTTTTATTACTCATACTTCTTTTTTCTTCTTAATTAAAGAGTTACTCCATTCTTGAAGATGGAGATTTCACGATAGCCATTATACTCGTTGCGAGCCTCCTCGCCACTTGCTACGGCTATAATCTTATCAATAAACTTGCTTACCAAGTCTTTCATTTCTACACCTTCTACCAGAGCGCCGGCGTTGAAGTCAATCCAGTTTGGCTTGTTCTTTGCCAGATTGCTGTTGGTAGAAATCTTCATCGTTGGCACAAAGGTTCCGAATGGGGTTCCGCGACCTGTGGTGAAGAGAACGAGCTGGCAACCTGCTGAAGCCAGAGCTGTGGCTGCTACAAGGTCGTTACCCGGAGCTGAAAGCAGGTTCAAACCGGTTGTCTCCAGACGGTCGCCATATTGGAGCACGCCGCTTACCGGAGCACGGCCGCACTTCTGGGTGCAACCCAAAGCCTTATCTTCGAGGGTTGAGATACCACCTGCCTTGTTACCTGGAGAAGGGTTCTCGCCAACTGGTTCACCATGGCTCAGGAAGTACTCCTTGAAGTCGTTAATCAGGTGAACGGTCTTGTCGAAGAGTTCCTTATTTTCGCAACGGTTCATCAGAATGGTTTCTGCGCCAAACATTTCCGGTACCTCTGTCAGGATGCTTGTACCGCCCTGAGCTACGAGCCAGTCGCTAAATTCACCTACCAATGGGTTGGCTGTAATTCCGCTGAAGCCGTCAGAACCGCCACACTTCAAACCTACGCGCAGTTTGCTTACCGGAACTTCCTCGCGCTTGTCTTCCTTAGCCTGGGCATAGAGGTTGCGCAGAATCTTCATGCCTTCCTCGAGCTCATCGCCTTCAACCTTCTGTGTTACAAGAAGTTTGATGCGGTCGTTGTCATAGTTGCCGAGCATCTTCATGAAATCATCTGGCTGGTTGTTCTCGCAGCCGAGCGAGAGAACGAGCACGGCACCTGCGTTTGGATGCAGACAGATATCGCGAAGCACCTTGCGGGTATTCTCATGGTCGCCCGAGAGCTGTGAGCAACCGAAGTTGTGGTGCCATGCGTGGATGGCGTCGATGCCTTCGCTGCCTGTTTCTTTCTTGAGGAGTTCTACCAGCTTCTCAGCCACGCCGTTAACGCAGCCCACGGTAGGAACTACCCATATTTCGTTTCTTACGCCTACTTCGCCATTCTTGCGAACGTAGCCCTTGAAGGTGCGGTTTTCCTTAGCGATGTTCAGCTGCTCGTTAACCGGGTTGTAGGTATATTCGAGCGTACCGGCAAGATTAGTCTTGAGGTTGTTCTCGTTTACCCATTCGCCCACCTTGAGACCGGTCTTTGCATGACCGATAGGGTAGCCATACTTCAGAATATCTGTACCCTCGGCAGCATCGTTGATGAGCACCTTGTGTCCTGCAGGAGTATCCTGCAATAATGTGATGGTCTTGCCATCTACTTCAATCGTTTCACCCTTCTTCATAGGGCGCAAGCAAACCACTACCGAGTCGGCAGGGTTAATCTTGATAAAACTTGATTGTTCCATACGTAGTCTGTTTTTTATTTATTGTTTATAATTTATAATGTTCCTGTAAGAATATTCTTCCATGCGGAAACCCTGTTCTGCCCGATAGCCTTAGAGCTGGGTTCTGCGATAGAAATCTACATTTTCCTTCATCAGCAGCTCGATAGGCATATAGTTTACCGGTGTAACTTTCTTCTTCAGCACGATGGCCTGGAAGAGCGTGTCTACGCAGGAGTAACCCTGCATGTAGGCGTGCTGGGCGATGAGGAAGGAGATGCTTCCTTCGCGCAGACAGCGGGCGTTTTTCTCCACCATATCGTAGCCCATGATCTGAACGTCGCGGCGGTTGGTCTTCAGCAGGAAGTCGCCCACGATGTGCGCCTTCGAAGTCATGGTGATGCAATGGTGGATGTTCGGATGCACGGCAAAGAACTTCTCCAGCATTTTGACGAATTCAGCACGTGTGCCGCTCAACGGCAGGTCGAGCAAGGTAATCTTCACGTTAGGGAAGTGGTCGTGCATGTAATGGCGGAATCCTACCTCTCGGTTGTCCTGCTGCTTGCTGACCACTCTTCCGTCTTTGGTCTGCCTCATGAGCAGGATTTCATCTTCCTTTGCTGCAAGCATCATCAGCATCTTGGCTGCGAAGAAACCGGAACAGAACGAATCCTGACCGAAGAAAGAGAGCGGACGGAGATCGGGCATGTAGGAGTCGAGCAGGATGAACGGGATGCTTTTGTGATGCAACGCCTCGGTAAACTCGCGGGTTACGTCTAGCGATGAAGGCACCACGATGACTCCTTCCGGACTGGCCTCAAGAATCTTGTTGCCTTCTTCGCGGAACGATTCCTCGTTGGAACGCTCATAGAAACGAATCTCTACATCGATATGGAAGTCACGTCGGGTATCTTCACATTTTTTTGCGCCTTCCTCTATTTCCTCCCAGTAAGCCTCCGATTCATGTTTCGGAATCAGCAGGTAGAAGGTATAGGATTTGTTGTAAGCCAGAGCGCTGGCGTACACATTAGGCTGATAATTCATTTCCTTGAGGGCTTTCTCGACCTTGTCGCGTGCAGGTTTCGACACGTTTGGACGGTCGTGCAGAACTCGGTCTACGGTTCCAACGGATACGCCAGCTCTCTCGGCAATATCCTTGATTCTGATTTTTTCGGCCATTGTTTTTTAGCATTACGGGTCTGGTTGCTTCGCGTGTACTTATTATATAAGGAGCCTCTCCTGGGGGCTACGATAGATAAAACGTCGCAGGTACTTCCTAGCTGTGCACAGACCACAATTAGTATTAAGCAATTCTGTTGTGTGCGACCACAAGTGCGAATTTTGCCGCAAATATACAACATTTTTTTGAATTGTGCGAAGACACAGCAACTTTTTTGCACGGAAAACAAAAAAAAAATGCAATTTTATTTCGTTATTCGAGAAATTATGGTTATTTTTGCCCTCGAAATTGAACGACAACTGATAATTGTACTTCATTTCTCTACTGAAAAGTGGAATTTAATTTGTTACTCATAACAAACAAAATAAAAACAAAAAAATTAAAACTATCAAACATGGCAAAAATTGTAACATTAGGTGAGATCATGCTTCGTTTATCACCAGAAGGCAATGATCGTTTCATTCAGAGTGAATCACTTCGCATCATCCCTGGTGGTGGTGAGGCTAACGTAGCTGTAAGCTTGGCTAACTATGGTCATGATGCTTACTTCGTATCTAAGCTCCCTAAGCACGAGATCGGTCAGATTGCTGTCAACGGTCTCCGTCGTTACGGCGTTAACACAGAGTTCATCGCTCGTGGTGGCGACCGCGTAGGTCTCTACTATGCCGAGACTGGTGCTTCTATGCGCCCATCCAAGGTAATCTACGACCGTGCACACAGCGCAATTGCTGAGGCTGACCCATCTGATTTCGATTTCGACAAGATTATGGAGGGTGCCCAATGGTTCCATTGGAGCGGTATTACTCCAGCTATTAGCGACAAGGCTGCTGAACTTACCAAGTTGGCTTGTGAGGCTGCTAAGCGTCACGGCGTAACTGTTTCTGTTGACCTCAACTTCCGCAAGAAGCTCTGGACTTCTGAGAAGGCTATCTCTGTTATGCGTCCTCTGATGAAGTATGTTGATGTTTGCATCGGTAATGAGGAAGATGCTCAGCTCTGCCTGGGCTTCAAGCCAGATGCTGACGTAGAGGGCGGTAAGACTGATGCTGAGGGTTATTACGGAATCTTCAAGGGCATGATGAAGGAGTTCGGATTCAAGTATGTTGTTTCTACTCTCCGCGAATCTCTCTCTGCTACACACAACGGCTGGAAGGCTCTTATCTATGATGGTAAGGAGTTCTATCAGAGCAAGCACTATGACATCAACCCTATCATCGACCGCGTTGGTGGTGGCGACTCTTTCTCTGGTGGTCTGATCCACGGTCTTCTTACTAAGGAGACTCAGGGCGAGGCTCTTGAGTTTGCGGTAGCTGCTTCTGCTTTGAAGCATACTATCCCTGGCGACTTCAACCTGGTATCTGCTGACGAGGTAGAGAGCCTGGCTGGCGGTAACGCTAATGGTCGAGTTCAGAGATAATTATAGTTTAAAGTTTATAGTTGATAGTTTATAGGCAGTCTTGCTTACGGCGAAGCTCCTATTAACTATAAACTATTAATTATTAATTAAAATAAGTAATGGCAAAGTTTAGCAAAATGCAGGTTATGGCAGCCATGAAAGAGACTGGTATAGTACCTGTTTTCTTCAATAAGGATGTTGAAATCTGCAAGAACGTCATCAAGGCTTGTTACGAGGGTGGCGTACGTGTTTTCGAGTTTACTAACCGTGGTGACTTCGCTCACGAGATTTTCGGAGAGTTGGTAAAGTGGGCCGACAAGGCTTGTCCTGAGATGATTCTGGGTGCAGGTACAGTTGTTGATGCCGGTACAGCTTCTCTGTATCTCCAGCTCGGCGCTAACTTCATCGTAGGTCCTAACTTCAACCCAGATATTGCTCCAGTTTGCAACCGTCGTCTGGTTCCTTATTCACCAGGTTGCGGTTCTGTAACTGAAATCAATAATGCTCAGGCTGCCGGTTGCGACGTAACCAAGGTATTCCCAGCAGGTAACGTAGGTGGTCCTTCATTCGTTAAGAACGTAATGGCACCTTTGCGTTGGAGCAACATCATGGTAACAGGTGCCGTAGAGCCAACAGAGGAGAATCTTACTCCTTGGATCAAGGCTGGCGTTCTCTGCGTAGGTATGGGCTCTAAGCTCTTCCCTAAGGAGACAGTTGCTGCTGGCGACTGGGCTGCCATCACAGCCAAGTGTCAGGAGGCTCTCGGTTACATCGTGAAGGCTCGCGCTTAATTTAGACTATTTTTCATTCGAGATGCAAATTTCAGCATCCTTCTTTTCCATGTCGCCATCATCAATTCTGGTGGTGGCGGCTCTTTTTCTTTCAGCTTGTTCTCCTGCGAATAAGGCAAGGGTAGACGAGCTGAACGAGCAATCCTATGCTTATCATTATCGCAATCTCGATTCTACTAAAGTGCTGGCTGAGAGGGCTTTGAAGCTTTCAGAAGATTATCCCTCAGGCCGTGCCGAAGCCTATAACAACCTTGCCTTCGTATGTATAGCCAAGATGGATTACAAGGGTGCCAAGGGATGGCTGAAGAAGATTGAAGAGGAGAGCGATAATCAGATAGAACTCGCTATTGCCGATGTTCAGAACATGCGACTCTGCCAGAGAGAATCGCACAACAAAGATTTTTATGCTTATCGCGAAAAGGCGATGAGGCGTTTGCGCAGAATTCGCGAAGAGGTGAATTCCATGCCCCCGAGGGAAAGCAAACGCGTGATTTATGCAAAATCTGAATTCTATATTGTGGCCGCCACCTATTTTTATTATGTGGGCTTAGACGAGCCGATGCTTCAGGAGCTTAACCGTCTGGACCCAGATGAACTGGAACAGGATTCGGCACAATATCTCAACTATCTTTATAATATAGGTTCGGGCGGAGCTATCGTCAAGGGAACCGAAAACGAAATCAATCAGGCGGAATTCGACCGGCTGATCAGCTGCTACATGCTGGCTAGCGACCCAGCCCATCCTTATCCTTACTGGCAGGCTAACGCCCTGCAGTCTATAAGCGAGCACCTCAGAAAAGGAGAGGTGAGCGATTTCCTCATACGCAACAACCTGCCTGCCTTCCAGTATCTCAACATCGAGCAGATGCCAAACAATCTGCTGGCAGGCAACTTTGCCCAGCGTGCCCTCAACCTCTTTTCGAGCTACGGAGATGTTTATCAGACTGCCGGAGCCAACCGTACGCTGGCTGAATGTTTCTGGGATATCCATGATTATTCTTCTGCGCTCGACTGCCTGAATCATGCCCTGAACGACAACAAGGCCATCGAGCAGGCACCCGACCTCGTAGCGTCGATACGTGAAAGACTCTGTCTGGTTTATTCGGCTATAGATGATAAGCAGCAGAGCGATTACAACCGCAATATCTATCTGGATTTGCAGGACCGTTCGCGACAGGACCGCCAGCTGGAGGCACGTGCCGCGGCACTCGACGAGAACGCCCAGCAGCTCAACCTGATGATTGCTGCCGTGGTGGCGATGATTGTGCTCGTGGTGGTTCTACTCTACGTTTTCGACCACATGAAGCGCAAGAAGATGAAGAACCAGTCGATGGATAAACTGCTTGCACCTTTGCATGAGTGGAGCGAGAATAACACTAAGAAAATCAACGAATTAAAAGATAAGCAGGAGGAGGTTCAGGATGACCTGAACGTAACCCGACTGCATATCGAAGAAAACAAGAAACGCAATCTGGAACAAAGGGCTAAGATTTCGCTCGTAAACAGTATTACGCCTTTCATCGACCGCATGATTCACGAGGTAAACCGACTCTCCGAAGGGGGCGAAAGCGATGAGGTGCGGCAAGAACGCTACCAGTATATCGCCGAACTCACGGATAAGATAAACCAATATAACAACGTGCTTACAGAGTGGATTCAGATGCGCCAGGGCTCACTCAGCCTGCGTATCGAAAGTTTCCCGCTCCAGCAGCTTTTCGATATTGTAAGCAAGGGCAAGATGAGCTTCCAGATGCAGGGCGTGAAACTCGATGTAGAACCTACAGATGCCGTGGTCAAGGCCGACCGCATCCTTACGCTCTTCATGATCAATACCATAGCCGATAATGCCCGCAAGTTTACACCCGAAGGCGGAAAGGTAACCATTAGCGCCAAGGTTTCTGACTTCGTGGAAATCAGCATCTCAGATACCGGAAAGGGTATGGACGAGGAGCAGCTGGCGCATGTCTTCGACCGGACCTATACAGGCGGTCACGGCTTCGGACTGCTCAACTGCAAGGGCATCATAGAGAAATATAAGAAGGTGAGTTCGCTCTTTGCCGGCTGCCAAATCAAGGCAGAAAGCAAGTTGGGCGAGGGGAGCCGCTTCAGTTTCCGTCTGCCTAAAGGTATCGTCCGCCGAACCCATCAGTTGTTGGGCATCATCATCATGCTCTTCGTGCTGCTGTCGGCTGCGGTCCAGCCTTGCGAGGCTAAGAAGGCCAACGACATCCGCCAGCGCCACAATCATCACAAGACGAACGTAGATGCCAATCTCCAGCGTGCCGACGATTTTGCAGATAGCGCCTACTTCAGCAATATCAGCGGCACCTACCAGCGCACCCTGGCCTTTGCCGATTCTTCGCGCCATTATCTCAATGCGTTCTATCTGTCGAAATATCCCGACGGCAAGTATCTCATGGTGGCTCATCCGGAGGTGGGAATGGCGGCAGAACTCTATTGGATGCGCGAAGGGCTTAGAACCAATTATCACGTCATTCTCGACCTGAGAAACGAGTGTGCCGTGGCTGCCCTGGCGTTGCACCAATGGTCGCTCTACCAGAGTAACAACAAGGTTTATACCCAGCTGTTCCGCGAGATAAGTGCCGATAATACGCTCGATATTTACGTGCACACGATGCAGCAGAGCGAGAACTCGAAGACCGTGGCCGTGGTGCTGCTCATCCTGTTGCTGCTGCAGTTGCCGCTGGCTTATTATCTGCTCTATTACCGCCACGTGCTGAGTTACCGGTTTGCCATGATTGAACAGACCAAGGCTAAGCGGACCGACGAGGCTGAGCAGGAATCCCTGAAACTGGAGCTGATGACCGATGAGCTGCATAGGGCTGAATATGAGAACGATAAACTTCATATCTCCAATTCCGTGCTCGACAACTGTCTGTCTACGCTCAAGCACGAAACGATGTATTATCCGTCGCGCATCCGCCAGCTTATCGATTCGCAGCCCGATGATGTAGATTCGCTCAAGGAACTGGTAGATTATTATAAATCGCTCTATTCTCTGCTCAGCGCCCAAGCGATGGAGCAGGTAGAAGGCAACATCAAGGCAGATGATTTCCTGAACCGCTATCTTGTTTCTCTGATGCGTGGCAATTCCAAGGATTACCATACCGGAGTGGCTGAGATTCCGGGTTCTGCCTACGTGAGATATTGGATTGACCAGCAGGATGTGGCCTATGATGCTGCGCTCCATGCCCAGCTCTTCACCCCTCTGACGGGCGATTTGCGCTATCTCCTGTGCCGGCAGATTGTGAGGGAACTGGGAGAGATTACCAATCTGCGCGGCTGCGGCATCAAGGCTTGCCAGGGCGATAAGGGTTGCCTCAGGATAGAGGCCGTGCTGCCGGCACGCATCAAATGGAAAAGTTTAAAATCATAAGAAAATAAAAATATCAGAAAATGGAAAATTTTAAAGTCATCATTGTAGAAGACGTGCCCCTGGAACTGAAGGGTACAGAGAGTATCTTCAAGAATGATATTCCAGAGGCTGAAATCATCGGTACTGCCGAGAGCGAAATAGCCTATTGGAAACTCATCAAGCAGCAGTTGCCTGATCTGGTTCTGCTCGACCTCGGACTGGGCGGTTCCACCACGGTAGGCGTAGAAATCTGCCGCCAGACCAAGGAGCAGTATCCTGACGTGAAGGTGCTCATCTTTACAGGAGAAATTCTGAACGAAAAACTCTGGGTTGATGTGCTCGATGCGGGCTGCGACGGCATCATTCTGAAGAGTGGCGAACTCCTTACGCGTGGCGATGTGGCGAGCTGCATGGGAGGTAAGAAACTGGTGTTCAACCAGCCTATCCTTCAGAAGATAGTAGACCGTTTCAAGCAGAGCGTAAACAGCCAGCTGATGCGTCAGGAGGCTCTGGTAAATTATGAGATTGATGAGTATGACGAGCGTTTCCTGCGCCATCTTGCGCTGGGTTATACCAAGGAGCAGATTACCAACCTGCGCGGAATGCCTTTCGGCGTAAAGAGTCTGGAGAAGCGACAGGCAGAACTGGTTCAGAAACTCTTCCCTGACGGCAATCACGGCATGGGCATCAACGCCACCCGCCTGGTGGTAAAAGCCTGCGAGCTCCGCATCCTCGATATCGACCATCTGCAGGCAGATGAAGAATAACTCGTTTCAATAAGCGCTTTTTAAAGAATGTATAAGAAAGTATTGGCCTATCTGGCATTATTGTTGGGAATAGCCGAAGTAGTGGTGATTCTGGTTTCGTGGCTGCTTACAGCTGCGATGCCCGAGTCGTTCACCCATTCGCTTACCAGCCCCGAGGGCATCCGCTGGTTTACGGGCCATTTTGTAGACCATCTCACCTCTGTATGGCTCGTATGGCTGGTGCTCATCAGCATCACCATCGGGGTGGTAAGGCAGAGTAGGGTGCTCCATTTCGACCATACCCAGTATCGCCAGCGCACGGCCTTGCGCCTGATGCTCATCGAGTTGTGCATCTCTGCAGGTATCATGCTGGCGCTCACCCTCTTGCCCCATGCCATTCTGCTGAATGCCGTAGGAACCCTCTTTCCGGGTCCGTTCACGCATAGTCTCATTCCGTACATCTGTTTCTCGGTCATGGTGATGAGCATGAGTTACGGCATCATGAGCGAGAGCATCAAGGGCATCAGTCAGGTTTATGATGCGCTGAATCAAGGCATCCGCCTCCTGTCGCCCTGCTTTCTTTTCTACATTCTCGTGATGCAGCTCTATACATCCATCCTCTATGTAATGGAGTAAGATAAAAGCCCCTGATGCTCGTTTCCTTGCATCAGGGGCTCTTTTCTTACTCCAAACCGTCGCCCTCATTACCGCCGGTGGTTCCGCCGCCTTCGGTATTTCCGCCGCCCGGGGTATTATCCGAACCGCCACCACCTGGGGTGTTGTCTGGGTCTTCCACATCGCCCTTATCGTCGGAAGTAACGTTTTTCACCACTTTGCCGTTGCGGTCGTAACAGGTAATCTGGATGGAGGTTTCCTGCAGCTCGCGCTTGATGTCAACGCTTGGGGTGAAGATAACACGGCGGTTGGTAATCAGACTGGTAGCCACTTCGCCTACGGTAGGCACACTCTTGGCTCTTACGCCGAATCGCATGGTTCCCAATCCCGGAACGGCTACGGAATGGCCTTCGGTACACCACGCCTTGATAACCTCGCCTGCTGCATCCCAGCAAACCTGCATCACGCCTACGCTAACGCCGCTTCTGATAGCAGCCTCCTTGATAACCTTGCTCTCTGAGAGCTTGTTGTAAAGTTCGGTACCGAGGATGAATCTGTACTGACCCTTCATTTCGCCTACTTGGATAAGGGTCTCCTTTGCTTTCAAATTAATTGCCATAATCTTTTGAATTTTAAATTGTTATAAACTATCAACTGTTAACTCTAAACTACCTGATGGTGATGGTTGGCACGTAGTAGGTAGAATCTACTTTGGTGGAGATGTTGTTCTCCTGATGTTGCCGCTGGTTCTTTCCGATTACGAGTCCTGCCGTGCAGGAGCTGGATAGGAAGGTGACGATGGCTGAGCAAATCGCCACGATGAGATACCTGATGAATGCCTTCATGTTCTGGTTCATGATTTTTTTCTGCCCCCTGCTAAGTTTCGCTAGCGAAACGACTCGTTTCGAGGCTTGGAGTCTTGGTTTCATTTTTTTTTTATTTCCCCAATTAGGGAGATATTTTTCTCCAACTGGGCAAGTGATTTTGCGCGCTTTCTGAATCACGATGCAAAGATACGAAATCCCGATTTATCAGGTGTGCGATAGCGTGCGATACCATGCGATATCGGAACATTTAATCACTAATAACTATCCCGGTTCCCCGAGGTTATCGATAATAGCCTTCACCTGTTTGGGCGTGAACGACTTGCAAGTCTTTTCATATCCCATCTGCTGCAATTCATCCCAGAGCGGCTGGCAACGGCGAATCCAACTCATGAGATGATTCACGGCCGTGCGTGGCATACTCTCGGGAAAATACATCAGTCCCAGTTCCTTCTTCGTATACGAACGGTTTATAAAATCTTCCATAATCTTAATTTTTTAATCATTTGTTTATCGGCTCCTTGCTCCCGGAAGTTGCAGCAGCCCCTAAAAGATAGTATTCGCTGAAATCCTTGCAGCCCGGTGGCAACTGGTGGTGAACCAGCTGGGGGAGCATCTCCCTGAGTTGCATAAAGAGGCTTTCGCCCGGCACATCCTGATCAGGAAACATGTGGAATTCCACCTGATACAGTTTTCCGATATCCGTCAGCAACTGCTTATCCTCGGGTTTGAGGAGCGTGGCAGAAGGGATGGCTATCGCCTTATGACCGGCAGAAAGCATCGCCCAGCAGTCGCTACATCCCTCCGTAATAAACAGCCTCTCGCCCGGTTTCAGTCTCTTCACAACCGGCAGATTATAGATGCTGCATCTTGCGCCGTAAGGGAACCGGAAGCGGGGAGCTTCCTGCTCCTTCTTGTAATCCAGGTTCCGGTTCTGGATTCCTATAAGCCGCCCATCGGTATCGAAGTAAGGAATCTGCAGCCAGTTGATGCCCTTCTTATCCGTCCATGAAGTAAGTCTACACCAGTTCACCACTCTCCAGTCAATCTTCCTCTCCTCGAAGAGAAATCTCCTAGCCGCCTCGTTAAGCCAGGGATGTTCGAAGAATCTGGCATACCTGCTTGCATCGAAGGAAGATTTCCCCGAATTATCACCCGAAGAAGAACCATCGGATGAAGAGCCCGAAGAAGCCCCTCTGCCCGAAGACCCCCCAAAGGAAGAGCTTTTCCCCGAAGAAGAATCCTCCTCCAGCTGAATCTGATGTTCTTCTGCGAGCCATCGGCAAGCCGACGGGAAATCCTTCCCCAGGTATCTCATCGCCAGGTCGATGGTGCCGATGGAGTTTCTCATGCATACATAGCATCTGCAGCTATTCTTGGTCTTGTTGAACGTAAGGCTGGCGTGGTGGTCGTCATGGAAGGGGCAGAGCGCCTTATGGTGCTCTACCTTCATCCCCATCTCTTTCGCGACCTTCTCTATCGGAAGTTCGCGCAGTTTCTGAATCTCATATTTCTCCATCATATCCCTTTCCCTTTCTTTTTCTTGGCCGGTATACCCGTCAGATATTCTGCAGTCTTGGTATAGAGTTTCGTCTGGCTGTTATAAGTAATAAACTGGCGGTTCTTCCATACGTTGAGCTGATGCTTGGTACCTTCCTGATTCTTGCCCAGACTCAGGCGCAGGGTTTCCAACTGCAGCTCGTTGAAGGAATTCTCCAGCTGGTCGAGCATGTTTTTCGGACCGCTTCTCTGAGCCTCTTCCTGCCCATCGCCCGCTTTAAACATGTCGCCGAACACCTTAACCTTCGACCACAAATCGTAGTAGCAGAACCATTCAACGAAGTCGCCGATGGATTTCGACCAGCTCTGGTCGTTCAGAATCCACAGCACGGCTCCCTTCTTCCATGCCGAGAAGATGCTGCGGTGGGAGAGTTCCCAGAGCGTATCATCATCGGCAAGGTCGGCCAGGCGTGCCATTTCCTCTGCCAGCTTATCGGCTATCTTGTTGAGTGACTTCACCACAAAACTGCCCTTGCAGTTGTCCAGCCTCAGCAGGTAGCCATCGAGCTTTTCGAGGAAATCTTTGTTGTACGTTCCCTGTCGCGGAATCTTTCCGCTTCGCTCGCCACGGGCTTTGTAGGCGAAAGGTATGCGCCCGAAGAAACCATTGGTCAGGTCTTTCTTGTAAAAGAGTCGGGCCGCCTCGGGAGTAGAGGTAAAGGTGAGGTTCACACGGAGCAGAGGGTTGCCCGTTACGCCATCAGCCGTGGCGCGCAAGGCTCCAGCCCTCTGACAGTCGAAGATGTTTCTTACCATCTGGCTCACCTGCTTATGCCCACCACACATTCTGTCGGCCATCTCCACCTCAGGCAGATTGATGTACTGGGTTCTTCCGCCCAGCTGTTCGCATGCCATAGCGTTCTGGATGAATGCAGGATTGGTGACATCAGAAGGTGGAAACCAGAAACTCACGTCCGGGCGCTCCGGTTTTTCCTTGTTGGCGCCCTTGGTTTTCATCTGTCGCTGCCAGTCAACCAGTTTCTTGAACTCAGTCTCATCATGCTTTCTGAAAGGTCTCATGATGGCCTCTACAAGATGACCCAACTGTGCCTTTCCGATACCCGATGGACCTATCAGATGGCCCATTTGCCCGCACATTTCGTAATATTTGTTGTCGGAATACATGAATCTTACGTCTGTGAGATGAGCTGCTAATGCCGGAATTGCCATCGGAATGAGCACTTCCTGCATGTCTTTAGATGCCTGAGAGATGGCAAATTTTACAAATTCAGTACCCTTGCTGGGTTTGGGCATCGCCGGAGCGATGTTGCTAAAAATATTATAATCCATTGCTTTTTAGAGAGTTAAATCAAATTTCATGTTCATTTTTTCTTGCTTGCAGTCTCAGTCTCAGAGTCTCAGTTGTTTTTTTTATGGTCTCGCTTCCTATATATATTATATATAACTAATTAATAATCAATAAGTTATAAAGGCTTAAGAAGCGGGGTTGGAGTTGGATTGTGACATTTATCCTAACTGAGACTGAGATTTGAGACTGCTTTGAAGAGGAAATGAGGGTAGGGATAATCCTGTTACCAGCATCCCCCGAAGTCCCCATTTCCTCTAGAAAGCCTCAACTCCGTTTATCTGTCATCACTCTTGCCGCTAATGATGAGCAGTTCGTCGGCGGCTCCCTGGCAGAAGTCCTGAAAGGTGAAGCGTTCTGAGAACTGCGGGCGGTTGAAGGTAGGGTAGAGCGTACCGTCTTTTTTTCGGTTCACGTTGATGTACTTTCCTTCATACACGTGCGGATTTCTCTGCACCACCTTCTGCAGTTTCTTCTCCTGGTCATTCTGCACAAAGGTGAAGTGGTCTTCGCCGTCGTGCGTAATGGCTCCATCCAGATACTCGCCAACGGCCATGCGCCCTGGCTCTTTAGTCATCAACTTGAGGTCGATACCCAATTCTGTGTTTGGGTAGAAATTATTGAATTTTAAATTCTGTGCCATAAGCTTATCAGAATTTGGGCGGTTAGGCCATCTGCTTAGCCCATAGCGTAAGATGGTCAAAAACTGAATTGTTCAGCTTCTGACAATGGGGTAAATAATGCTGATTTTGTTACCAAAAAACTATAAAATGGTAACAAAAAAGTGGTAACATAAAAAACAAACCCGGAACTCCGTATGACGCACACAGAATTCCGGGATAAAAAAAATAAAAATAATATCGATATGGTAACACAAATTGAAACCTTATTCATTTTTATGTTCGATGAAGAGTTTTTTTACATGCAACTCTTTTTTATACGCATCTCTTTTTTATACACATCTTGAAGGACTGCCTCTCTAATGTCAATATCTTCATCATTTTCTTGGGGCGAAAGTGGTAGCTCTTTTTTGTAATCTAAAATATATAAAATAGTGTTGATTTGCTTCTCTGCATTCTCATCCAATCTGTCGGTATTGCTACTACGGTTTTTCCCAAATTGTTTTTGAACGATAGATGAGGCCGAAACGCCTTTCTGCTCATCCATATAAGATTGCTTGAGAAGACGCTTAGTTAATTCGGTTAGAATGACCAAAGGTTTCCCTATCCATCTAATGTTACAATTTCTGTTTTCTCCATCAAACAAATGTTCGAAGTCTTCAGCATATCTTGGCTCTTCTATCCATTCCCACTCTTGCATTTTTCTCATAACAAGATTTATCCGTTTCACTCTTGTTTCTTGATTCTTACAATTATAAAGGAACGTAGGATACTCTTCTGAACTTTTACAATTCTTCTTTGGGTGATTATTTTTCTTAGGCGATAGAGTTTCATTAATTTCTTCTGTTAGATTTGATTGCGAAACGAAATACTCTTTCATCCATCCCATCATCTCCTCTGTATATTGATTTACCGACTCCTTCAACTTGATTTCTATTGCAATACAGGCTGGCTGGTTATTACATTTCCACATTTTATGAATACTTTCATGCAGAGTCCTTTGTAGTTTTCCTCTATAATGAGAATGGTTGACAGCATTAATACCAAACATAATGGTATATAATAACATAGCAACCTCCGCTTGACTTGTTGCGACTTCGGCAAGAGTATTATCTTGTTCTCGATAAATAGTTAAAGAATTGGTCCACATATCTTTACAATAATCTGCGTCGATATCGCCATCACTTAGTATTATGTCTAGTTCTTTTGCTGCATCAACAAACAAATTCTCGGTAGAGATTATGATTGCAGGGTATTGCTGAAGAAACACATCACGAACTTCACGACATAGCCTGTAAAAGATGTGATTTTTGAAATGTTCTTTCAGTTTATCTCTTTGGTTTTGTTGGAATCTCTTTGTCATCTTTTCTTTCTTTTACTTTGTAAAACACCTCATCCAGCCATTTGGTCAAATCAAAATCGCTAGTTTCAATTTCTGGAGTCCTATATTCCTTATAATTGCTGATAACTATATCATTCATCGGATATTTGGCTATGATATTTTCGTTGCATGTATACTCGCCATAATTGCGAAATTTCACAACCAAATCAAACGCATTATCGCTGCTATAACCTACTACGGCAGAAAGTTGTTTCAGCTTATCAGTTTTAGTGCCTGTACCTAATTTCATAGTTGTGGTGGCACTTAGAGCTCCATATGTTTCTAATATCTTTGAGCGCATTTCCATCTCTTCCGTCAACTCTTTTGGAATTCTTGTCGTAGGACAATGTTTAGTATTTACATATTTGAATGTAAACTCTTCAATTATATCTCCGTAATCAATAGTTCTACAATCAATAAAATCTTCAAATTGAGTTCTTATAGTTTTTTCTTTTATCGTAGTATGTATGCCCATGCTGCTATATAATTTATCATTAAAAAAAATCTCTAGACCATTCCTAATGGTTTTTGTGTTTCTGTCCCATGCCGATGATTTTTCAATGGCAATTTGGCATCTCTCATTGCGATAATCTACGATTACATAAGCATATGGATAACTATACTGAGAAGTACCAATACAATCCTGTACTTCTTTCTCAGTACTATCAGGCAAATCATAGATTGTAAGATTTTCCTTATTATGGATTCTTATTAAGGCAATACCATTTTCGTTTCTTAGAACACAATTGGGAATATGTTCTTCTCCTTCTCCACGTCTGGTTCTATTTATACTCAATTCGCTTCCCTTTTTCCCAATGATTTTGCCCAGGTAAAAGTTAGGAAACAAGGATACTGGCTTATCTTTCTCTTCGTTTTCATCAAAATCAAACTGTGGGACGACAGTTAAACCAATGTTGTGAATAATGTATTCGCTCATTCTTTTTAAGATTTTAAGATTTTATCAATATATTAATATCTCTCCTTGAAGAAGGATAGGGGATAGAATTATTCTATTTCCCCCATCACTCTTCCTAGAACTGTGTTTCTATAGGTGTTGAAGATATTAGGCTTCAGCATCATGTAGTTTGGCAAGCTCTCTAAATATTCCAGTTCGAACACAAGGCGTGGGTCTTTATCATTTGACTCTGGATGAATCTCTGCCTTACAGCCTATGCGAGCTATGCGGATGAGGTACAAATCCTTGACTCCCTTGCCCTTGATATAAGGCATGAAATAGTAAAGCTTGTTGAGCGCAACAGTCGATGGGAAAGACTTGGTCTTACCGGTATAGTAAATCTTTGTCTGACCACCATCTAGGAAATAATCTGTATTATCTTCCTTGACAAAGCCTACCAAGAGACTTTTGTTCATATCCAAGGTGTAGCTCTTCTTTGGCTTATTTATTTTCAACTCAGGATTCAATTCTGAGAATAAGCCAAAATTCAGCTTTGGTTGAGAGTCACGCTTAATATCTATCGGATGGGTAGAAACCGGTTCCTTCTCATAGATGAAGCGGTAAAGACTCTTGCCAATCTGCTGCACGATTCCGCACACCAAAGCATTTCCCATCAGAAAGGCCCGACGAGCATCCGTAACATCGGGATGCAAGGTGTGGTTATCTGGGAACATATTCAGACGCTCCAATTCTATAGGTATCAGTCGGCGATAGCGCCCCGATGCAGTCTTGATGACATGTTTGAAGCGTGATGCACCAGCACCTCCTTCACCTGTAATGATTGTACGTGAAGGCTTATCCAGGGAATCAGGGAAGGCCATTCCGCCCTCAGAGAAAAGATACTTGAAACCTTCCTTGGTAGTGCGTTCTATTTTCTTTGCACCCTTTTCGTATTCCCATCTTGCAACTTCATCTTGCGGAATAAAGAACTCCTCTGGTACCAGGGACTCATCAACGATATTGCCGCCAAGTGTCATAACAGGACCATCATAAACCGCCTCTGCATCTACCGAATATACACAACGGTTGCGCATGATACCAGCATTTCCAAATGGACTGTCTTTTCCTTCTTTGTTGAAATTATCCGAAACCTCCTTAATAGTTCCTTTAATCTCAAATTCAGAGAGGGTTTTATCCTTCGGTTTGAAAGGAAAAGCCTGTGCTAGTACGCCTTCATAAAGCACCCAATCCTTCAACTCTTGTACTTGTCTTGAAACATTTGAATTCTCGCGGTAACCGACAATATAAGTACGGCGTCTGCGCTGAGGCATTCCGTATTCTGCTGCGTTGATTACTCGCCATTCTACCGTATAGCCTAAATCTGCGAGTGAAGCAAGGATGATTGCAAAATCACGTCCACGTTGCTTGGCAGGCGAACCGAGCAAACGGTCAACATTCTCAAAGAATATATAGCTTGGACGATTATCTCCCTTCTCGTTTAAGATGCGATAGATTTGCCACCAAAGCACACCCTTCTTACCCTCAATTCCACCAGAACGGCTAAGAGTTGAAGCTACAGAATAATCTTGACATGGGAAGCCGCCTACCAACAAGTCATGATCAGGAATATCAGCTGTTGGTACTGTATTAATATCTTGGTTGCTATGCCCCTTTGAACCAAAGCGTGCTCTATATACGAGTGAAGCATCTTGGTGTTTGGTTGATGGTTCCCATTGGTTGTTCCAAATGGTTTCATAGGCATCTGAAGCTCCCTCTAAACCTATGCGGAAACCTCCTACGCCTGCGAATAGTTCTACTACCTTTATTGTATTTTTAGACATATTTATATGTATGGAATTTCTTGTAATTTTTTAGCAATATATGAACCCTTGAGCCAGAAAAACTGCGGTAGCATTCTAATGCCATTCACACTTTCTGTTCTTGTTTTCTCTGTCGAAATATCAGCTCCTCCTCGGAAGAAAACTTTATATTCAGAACTCTTAGGGAAGTTTGGGGCTCCCATATAGGAACCGCTATTATTCATACGTTTATTACCTTTTTTGTCATAAACGTATTCCCATTCCAACTCATTCCTATGAATCAGGTTTCTGGAATCTTCCCAAGTGCGTCGAACTTCATTTTCTATGAAATCTTCATCAAATGCAAAGCGTTTAAAACCTTCAAAAACGGTCTTGCTCGGGTCTTTACTATCATGCTCACAGAAGATAGGGCAGAGGAAGCTGTGCTCACAGAAGTAATCGTAAACATCTGAATCTTCAAAGTCTGCATCTCTATCTGCCCATTCTTCAAAGTCGATGTGCTTGAGTTTCATATCCTCTGTTCTTCCACCTTGGGGCGTAATCGTGATGGTCTTCGCTATGATACCAGCTTTGTTGAAGTCTGAAATCTGATTTAACCTATTGCAATCAGTTCCGAACATACGGATAACGCATTTAGCTGAAATATCCTTGACCTTAGCATCTATTCCGAGCATTTCTCTTAACTCAGGCAGAGTCTTACCCTTATACTTTAATGTAAGTGCATGGCAACGGGCATCCAGCTGGGCGAAACTTGAAAAAGATTCTTTCAGTACGATTTCGTTCTTTGCTCTGCTTTTGTCAAAATGTCCTCGTACGATGTAATCAACAAAAGTTTGTTTCAATCTATATCGGGGCTTTTGGTAAGAGCCTGTTGCCGTGCGCTTGAATCCTGGTACTAATTCTATCAGCAAGAGATTTGGACGAAGAAGGTGAGTAAAACCAACCAACTGTTCGTTACGCTTTTCTGCATCCTGATAATCATGATAAACCTGTTGCAGGTGGCTACTGACAATCTCCCAGTCATTTTGTAATTTGTCTTTTTCTTCTTGCGAGAAAGAATTATAGCAGTAGTCAACAATAGGGAACTTAGCATAGCCGGAAGCAGGCACAACCTCGTAAGATTTGTATTCATAGAAGATGATTAAAAGCCGTTCCGTTTTTTCCCAAAAATGAGATGTGTCGAAGTCTGTCTGAATCGGCGGTTCAAAGGTAACATGTGTAATACTGATACCTTCCTTTGCACCTAGATAAACATTATAAGCTTCACCAGTCTTTCCATTAGCATTCTTTTGGTCTCTCTTGGGTACACGTACTCCGGTGGTCTTAACTTCCGTAAGAACGCCATCAATCTCAATATCACATTCCTGTTTACTGTCTTTTTTGTAACCGAAAACAGATTGTTCTATCACGTCTCCAGCGATACCTGTAATCTTCGTACTTTCTAAGGTACGAGCAAACTGGTGGGATTTATCAACCTCACCAAGCGTCTTTCCCTTTGCTCCTTCAAGTAAGTTATAGACTTGTTCTTTTGTAAATTTTCTATCTTCTGATACAGCCATCAGCTAAGTTTTTTAATTGTTTTCATCGGTTTATGCATATGTTGACCGAAGTCAATTTGCAAAGGTACTAAAACTTTTCATAAACTTGCGTCTGATCACGATCTTTAACTCTAATCCTCAGAAAAATCCTGATCTTTTGATTGATGTTTTTCTGTTTTCTACTAATCTTTATCTTGATGTTGGCTTCCTAGAGATGGTAAATTTATCTGATCTCTTTTTAGTTTTCTTTTATGAAGAAGGTTTTGAAATGAAGAAAATGAAAGATATCGGAATGAAATCCTGTGATGCAACAACGGAAAAATTCCTCTTTTTTTTACTTTCCTCTTTTTAATTCTAACCGGTATTATGTAAACGATTTTTAATTTAATTTTACAATGTTTCACGTGAAATGTAAGGTCGATTTAGCAAATCAGCATACGTAATTACTGCAGTAAGCACAAAAGTGCGTAAACTACCACAACACCAAATTATGGTTGTGTCACTTTTGCTATAAATGAACAAGGGGGTGGAGAAAGCGAGGAAATTTACTCGCTTTTGCTTTTTTGCTGGCTTCGCCAGCTTTACCTACTTGAGTGTTCGACCAACGAAAATGTGAAAAAGAACATAATTTTAACGTTTGAAAGGCTCCTCCGTCGCAATTCAAACGACAAAATTATTGTCCTTTTTCTGCTTCGCTGGGCGCACAACATAATAGACGTCACGACATGGAAAATTTGCCTACGCAGAATTTTCTAATGTCGCAACGTCTATTATGTTGCGCTCAGAGACTAACGATAACTGGCGATTAGGGCTTTCAGCCCTATAACCTGAGTTCCGCCTAGCGCGCGGAACCGAGCGCGTTTACGCTCCGCGGGCTCTACCGAGGGTTTTCTTTTTGGCATTGCCCAAAAAGAAACAAAAAGGCTAGTGTTTTTCATGGTATTGTGTGCCTAGCGGATTGAGTTTTAGCGGCTGGGTTGTCGTTTCCTTCTGCGGAAACTCGCACGTAGATATAAAATAAATGCGCACGTACGTAAATCGCACGCGCGCAAATATTAAGAGATAAGTAAAGCAATCACAGCAGCTACAATAAGTAGCATAAAAAAGGCTATACAGCCTAAAATAATATTAATTAAAATACGTGTCATACTAAAATAACGCAAAATAAATAAATATATTGCATTAATTACCTTTCATACCGTGACGAACTACCCAAGCTTTACGAGAAGTTTGTGTTCCTCTAAAGTCCAAATCGTTCTCACGTTGTAAGCGTTCAGACTGTGCACCAGCAACACCAGCCTCATAGAATATCTTATCGGCAACAGCTTGAGCAGTATCTTGCTTAATCTTGTTATCAGTCTTAGCGGAAAGAGTAGCCTCAACCTGAGTTCTAACTTGTTCACGAACAAGATTTCTCTGTTCGCCAAGCAGCAAAGCATTGGCAGCATTAACAGAAATTTCTGAAAGAGACTTCTGAATATCAACCTGCAACTTACGAGGGAGATACTTAAGTTCAGTACGCATAATCTCAGTTTGTACTTGAGACTGTACCTTATTAGTAAGATTGAGCTCAGCAACAGAATCAAGTACTTTACCTTGTTTCTGGGCATTTTCAGCCTCATACTGCTTTTGCTTAATCTGAGAATCAGCAGTAGCAGAGTTAATAAAGGTATTGACACGCAAATTCTTTGCTTGCTCTTCTGACAACTGTCCTTCCTTGACTAACTTGTTAATGGTAGCCTCGAGTTGGGCAGCTCGATAATTGCGCTCGATAGACTGAATATCGGCTTCGACAGAAACGGAACGAGTTTGAGCAGCATCTAACTGATTCTGCTGAAAAGTACGAGACAAATTATTAAAACCTCCAGCAATATTCTGCAAATTGTTAGCATACTGTGAGACCTCTTCAGCGGGATTAAGCATTTCAGCGGCAATAGCATCAGGACGATTACCGGAAGTAGCAGCACTTTCAGCATTACCACCGTTCATCTGGGCAATAGCCAAATTAGGGTTAATGCCAGCTTCTTCGAAACGCTTACGTTGAGCAGAAGGAGTGTTATAGGCAAGTTCCTCTTTCCATTTTTCATAATCGTACTGCTTTTGCTCTTGCCACATCTTATAATTAAGTGCATTAGTCTTATCAGCAATACGTTCATTGGAAGCATTAGTGGCCTTAGTCTTTGCACCAGCACCACAACAAAAACAACCAATAGAGAAATTAAGACCAAGAGGTCGGAAAACTCCGGCACTTTTCAATAGGGCTTGCAACATAATCGATACATTGAAATTGAACAAAAAAATCACTAGACCATGCTGCAAGAATCAAAAATTCAAGCAACCATTGGGTAGTGAAATCATTTAAACCGCTAGGGCATACACTAAAGTGCATAACCCTAGCAGAGACATTAGACATCATAAGAATTAAAACGCTTAACCAAATCTTTAAGACCAATTTCAAGTTTAGTAAGCTCTTCTTTCTTAAGAGAATCCTCAACTTTCTGCTTTTCAGCATCAAAGTCAAGCATAAGCTGTTTGATCTTCTGAGAGCGGTCAGAAAGAAACTGTTGAAAACGAGAATCAGTCTGTTTAACGAGTTCGTCATCAGAGAGAGAATCAAGTTGCTGACGCAACTCAGGAGACAGAGAATCAGAGACAGACTCAAAACGGGCAAGAATCGCATCTTGCAAGTTACGTGAGCCTACCAACTCATTAATACGAGAAAGAATGAATGAATCTGAGTGAATAGAAACAGAATCACCAAAACTTTCTATCTGCAAGTCTTCGCCAATAGGGGAGACATAAGCAACACAATCATTATTTTTTAAACTCATAATCATAAAAATTAACCGGAATATGGAAGACCGTAGCGAGACAGACGTCTAATTACGTAAGCCATATTTACCAAACCAACAAATAAGTTATCATCTTGGGTCAAATTCGTTTTCTCATTAAGAAAAACTGATTTGACCAAATCTGGGCGGCAATTAAACAACTCAGGAGCAAGACGATTAGATAAATTACCAGAACTAGAAGTACCCTCAACAAAAATTATAGAACGTAAGCGAGAAAGATTAAGACCGGTGACCCAATTACTCAAACTATAGCAAAATTCACCATTATATCTATCAAAGCTAGTCTTGTATTCCGAATAACGAGGGGCATAACCGTAAGAAGTTGAAGGTTTAACCTGAAGAATGGAGGAATAGCCATCATGAAAAGAAGGCATACAAATCTCGCCAACAACAGTTTGTTGCATACCAATAGAATCTAACTCCGGAATAACAAAGTCAGAGGCATCAGTTTTTAAAAGAGTCCTATCAACACCAACATGAGCATAATCGAGGACAGGGACGCAGCGATAAATACCGAGAACAATACCATAAGTATCGGCAGTAAACTTTATTTTAGCGTGACCTTGACCAAGAGGAGCAGCCTTAATAGCATTAGACTGAGACCAATCAGCAAGATTTGAGTTAATCTGAGGATTGATATCAATCATAGAAGAAGCACCACCGAGAAAGTAGGAGACAGTATCAGAATGTTTAGGAGTTACACCGAAGTGAGCCTCAATCTGAGAAACGAAATCAGAATCATTAGCAAGCTGAATCTCTTTGTACTTCTGTAAGGCGGTAGCTTGACGCAAAGCAGCAATACTCAATTGACCAGAAAGAGCAGTATTAATAGTAGCAGAACCGGAAAGGGTATGATTATGATTATACTGAACATAAACACCTTTAGAACCATCAGTAACGTGACCTAGGTAATCAGAAGAAAGATTAGAAAAATCAGTATTTCCTACGACAGAATCATCAGAAGAAGAAAGCAAAACAGAATAACTGTCAGGGACATGATGATCAACAGAGGTAGAACCTGAGATAGAAGCAGTACCGGACGCACTACCAAGATTTAAATTAACGACAGACTCAGAGCCGAACTGAGGAGTAGGGAGAACACCGTTAAAGTAATCAAGAGGCAAATTGCTAAAACGCATATCCAAAAGGGTAAGGTTATCTTTACCGGAAAGATTATTCTTCCAAGGCAACATAGATGAAATATCCAAAGAACCTGATTTATCAGGAACAAGATAATCAACATTACAAAGATAGGCATTATAAGGCTGCCATTGGCGATAAGTGTAATGGTCGTTGCAAACCTTATGATAGGCAAGTAGTCTGAAAATAGACAAATTCAAATTAAGTTGAGTATCAGCAGAACCGGAAGCACCAAAGGTATCTAACTTATAATGTGACTGATTAGGAGTAACATCGAAATTCTGCTCAGGAAAATTACCATATCCTAGCATTTGCAACAACTTAGCAGAACAAGCCCAGCGATATTCACCATTGTTAGTTAAAGAAGCACCCACAAAAGAAGAAGAAGACAAAGAATCAATACCAGCATTTGCCTGTGCAGTCAATTCCTCATGTAAAGCCTTATACTGAACAAAAGGCATCTGAGTTGTAATCTTACTATTAGAAGTGAGACCCGTAGCAACACGAGAAATATCAGCACCATTAGGTGTTGATGTCATATTCATAACCTGAGAGTCAAAGTACTTCCAAAGCTGAGAGTAAGGTACAAAAAAGAACTGAACATTTTCTCTAAGACGAGTATACGCAGCCGAGTCCAGAGGAGCAGTACGGGTAAAGTAGGAGGTATCCAAATTAATAGTATCTCCTGGGTTGAGTTCAAACACAGAACATGGAATCAATTCACCGACTTTAGCGGTAAAAAGATTTCTATGCGAAAGGTCAAAGGAGTTCTTCGAAGTCTTATTTTTAAGACCATGAAGACCCATAACATTAGAACGATTAGCCATAAATTATTGATATAAATGTTTATATCTATCTCCAATAGAACGATGTTTAATCAAGTGTTCATGAGAAGAGACAGACTGAGAAACAAAGTTAATAAAATCAGAATCAGCGTTAAGATACTCGATGACAGCAGTAGGAGTAATAAAACGCCTACTAAACCAACCATCGAAATATTTTTTATCTGACTCAAGAGCAGTATAGTGCTCACGATAAAGGGATAAGTTAAGAAACTTATAGAAGTTACACCAAATCCGATAATAATCAGCTAGGGAAATCCGGAGCCAATCAGCCAATTTACAAAAATTCTTACTAGCATACAAAACATTTTTAATAGGTAAAACATCATCAGGAGTCTTAGAATGCTTACACAAATCGAAAGTGGACTCCAAATTAACTAATACATCAACAATATCACTAGGAATCTCATCAAGAGGACGAGAATAGTAATAATAAAACCAATTCTTAAGCCATTGGGCTTGATTACTTACTCTGTAGTAGCCGGACAAACGTCCGACTTCTTGCCACAATCCAAATAAGTAAAATACTTTTTCACGAGACATATTAACAAGTCCAGTGAAGACTGGGAAGAATCGAGTGTAATACGACCTCCAAAGGGTATAAGGAATCTGAGAGCCTTTGCTAGAGTAACGATAGTGGAGTCTGAAAAACTCGAAGTTTTCTGACTGAATAGCATTTTTAACTTCTTGTTTGTCCAGAATCTGACCAAAGAACGTGGAGTGCAGAGAGTGGGGTCTACTAAGAGCCGACAAGACGATGGGAAAGCGAGTACTGCTCGTAACATATCCGGAAACATAGTAGTAAGCGGACTTGTCTGTACGTTCCGTAGTCGCAAAACCGAACTTCCAAAGCGAATGAATAGACTCTGCACAATCATTCTCGGTGTAGAACTTGAGGTCGGAGTTTTCTCTGAGATCCTCAACCGTGGGATGGTAGCAGCGTTCCAAATCTCTTGCCAACTCATCCGAGTCGAAGAATAATAACAAATGCCAATGCGGACGCAAAGAGTTCGTTCCGTATTCACCAATGATGTAGTAGCGCAACGTAGCGTCATAGTTTCTTTTTGCATATTGCCTAAAACGTTTAATAAATCTCTGAATATCGGGATAATGCAACAGATAAATTACGTCATGAGGTACAAACTTATGAGAGCGAGAATAGAGACGAGAATACTCGTCACGTTGGGCACAAAGCTGACCGATAGACTTTTCAATATCTGCATCATAATCCAAACAATAAGGCTCGAAATACTTATCAGTCTTAAGACGAGGAGTAAGTATCTCAAACTCGGCAAAAGAGCCGAAATCTGCATCCATAGGTACACGAACAGCGGGCACATTAGCATCATCATAGGTAGGATTGACAAAATAACAGTACTTAGCGTTAGACTCTTCGAGAGCAAGCATGGTGGAAAGCGACTTTTGTCTAGATACCTGACAACACTCACAATGACGGCAAGGATAAAGAAACACAGAAGAACCTCTGTGAATAGCAACCGGAGACGTGCACTTAATATATGGACGAAGATTACTCATTAATACCGATATTTGAAGTTACGAAAATAATCACTAGAATGTTCCACAAAAGTGGTATCCTGAATGAGGACTGTACCACGACCATGGAACTGAACAGCACGAGAAGACGTGCAAGACGCAAGAGCGGAAATGCCAAGGGCAGAACCAATCAAACCTAAGGCATAAATCAAAACCTTAATAATAATCTTTAATACTTCTTTATTCATATCTAAATTATATAAGTGAATAGAAATCACGATTGACCGAAGAATAGAAAGTACTCAAACGAGCAACATCCCAAAACTCAAAAGTACATTCAAGCAATTCGAGAAAATGCTCATAGTAACCAATAGCAACAGCGAAGTGAAGAGAACGTAATGGAGCATTTATAGGGTCATCACCATCGAGGTAATAAACTACACACCGATAACACTTAAACCGAGGTTTATGTTTACGTCTATTTTTTCTCATAACCTTAATTTTTTAAGAAATCACGAAGAAAAGCAGCACAACAACACAAATCATCAGCGGTACGACACATTTTAGAATCATCATCATAAACATGGTCAGGAACAAAACCGTTATCCAAATCACGCAAGAGAGACCGGATATTCTTTTTTAAATAATTAAACTCTTTTCTTTTCATATGCAGAAAATTTTATTTTTACATTAAACAAATCAATCAGAAACGTTAAGTAACTGATAACGAGTGCAAAGATAAACATTATTTATTTATAACCGGTATTATGGTAAATAGGCGTTATGAGAAAAAGAAAGAGGTGAAATTTGGAGCCTGAAAATGGAACCGGTTCACCCCTTTCTGATCATTTCTTACTTTCTGCCTGTTCTGAGATAAATTCTCATTTCAATCTAAAAGAAATATCTCAGAACAGAATCTTACATGATGCCCGTGAGCCGCTGGATGGCGATGACTGCCTGGTTGTATTCATTAATCGCATCAGCATGCTTCATCAGAACATCTATCGTTTCCTCGATGGCATTCACGTATTCAATATACGAAATTTCGCCATTTTCATATTCTATCGCACTCAACTTCGAAATTTGCGCAGAATGTGCCTGGTTGTTCTGCTCGTAATATTTCAGACGGTTGGATGCTGCCTGCAGGCGCTTCGTACAGAGACGGTAATCACGCTCTTTCTCTGTCTGCTCCTGACGCATTTCGATTTCTGCCAATTCACGGTCTTTCTGGGCTGCCTTGACCTTTGCCTTCGTAGAACCATAAAACAAAGGAATGCCTACGCCAATCTCGAAACCGAAGAAATTGCCCTCGGCAAATCTTGAACGGTCTATGTTGTATGGATTCCAACTGGAAATGACACATTGGGTGCGCAAAGATAAGGATAAACTCGGAGCAAAACCCGTCTTGGCTGCCTTGATTTCCTTATCGAGAGCGATGAGCTTATCCTGCTGGTAAAGACCGTCGGCAGACTGCTGATAATTATAGGTATTGAGATTCTGGGCTGCGATGGCCGAGAGATTCTCTTCTGCCGGTTTTACGGGCTCCTGCGTGTTGAGCTGCGACATGAGGTCGATTTGCAGGCGCTCGATTTCGCTCTTCACATCAGCCATTTCCAAGCGGTTTTCGTTGCATTTGCGGTCGGCAGAGAGATATTCCAGCTGGCGGCTCTCTCCAGCCTTGTAACGCATTTCTGCTATCTTGCTGTAACGCTCTAATACTGAGTCGATTCGCTGCAATATCTGAAGTCTGTGAGTCTGATAAAGCATCTGATAATAGGTGTTGGCGATTTCAGCCTTCAGTTGCTGGCTAACCACGTTCAGGCGGCTCTTTTCTGCCTGGGTTTCAGCCTTCAGCTGGTTGCGGCGTGAGGCGTAGACGGTAGGAAAATCGAGGCTCTGGGTAAAGGTAAAGCCGTTGTCCGATTCGCCACCCGTAGCAGGGTTTTGAGAGAAAGCGACCTCGGTTTTATCCAGTTCCCAAGCCGTGCCTTGCATCACCTGCGCACGCTCTACCGACTTCTTTCCTGCCTGCATCTGAAGGTTCTGCCTGGCAGCCAAATCGAAACATTCCTGCAGGGTAACTTTCCTGCCCGCAATATGAGCATCAAAATGCTGGGCTCCGACTGTGGCTGGCAGCAGGAGCAGGATGGCGGCAAAGCAAGCCACCACCCTATTCTTTGTTATCTTTATTCTGTTCATTATTTTCATATCTTGAAATCTTACTTTTTCGTAAACATCTTATAGATGGCTGGCAGAACCAGAAGCGTAAGGAGCGTGCTGGTAATGAGACCGCCTATTACAACCGTAGCTAAAGGACGCTGGACTTCTGCTCCGTCGCCATGGGATAATGCCATCGGGAGGAAACCCATAGAAGCTACCAGGGCCGTCATCAGAACCGGACGGAGACGAATCATACAACTGTCAATAATTCTGTTCTGAATAACAGCCGCCAAACTTGCGTCATTCTCCTCAGGAACCGCTGCCGCCTGCTTCTGTATCTGGTTCATCTGACCTATCAGCACGATGCCGTTGAGAACCGCCACGCCAAAGAGGGCGATGAAACCTACGCCCGCCGAAATGCTGAAAGGCATTCCGCGCAACCAGAGCGCCCAGACGCCACCTATCGCAGCAAGCGGAATGGCGGAGAACACGAAGAGGGATTCGCGCAGATTCTTAACCGTAGCGTAGAGCAGCAGCAGAATGATGATGAGCGCTACCGGAACCACGATAAGCAAACGCTGGGTGGCACTCTGAAGATTCTCAAACTCGCCACCATAATTATAATAGTAGCCCTCAGGCAGCTTCAGCTTCTCGTCGAGGATGGTCTGAATGTCCTTAACCGTACTCTGCACGTCCCTACCCTTCACGTTGAAACCTACGTAGATGCGGCGGGCACCATTCTCATGAGAAACCTGAGCCGGAGCCGGTTCGTAAACCACATCAGCCAACTGGGAAAGCGGAATGCTCTCGCCACCAGCCAGCGGAATGAGGAGCGACTGGAGAGATTCGAAATTGCGATTCTTAGGATCAAGACGCAAAACGATGTCAAACTTTTTGTCGCCTTCATAAATAGCTCCAGCCGTAGCGCCCGCAAAGGTGGTTTCAAGAATGCGGTTGATTTCGTCTACACTCACCCCATAAGCCGCCATGCGTTCATGGTTGTATTTCACCTGAATTTGCGGCAGTCCCGAAACCTCTTCTATAAAGATTCCGCTCACGCCCGGCACATTCTTTATCATTCTTGAAACCTTATCAGCCTGCTGGGTAAGCACATCGAGATTGTCGCCAAAAATCTTAATCGCCACATCCTGCTTGATGCCCGTAAGCAACTCGTTGTTACGCATCTGGATAGGCTGCGAAATCTCAGCCTCCAAGCCCGGAATCGTCTTCAGGGTTTCTGCCATCTTCTCCATCAGTTCGGCGGTAGTTTCTGCCGAAGTCCACTCGGCTTTCGGCTTGAGCGCCACCATGATGTCAGCTCGTTCTACCGGCATCGGATCGGTAGGAATCTCGGCACTTCCTATGCGGCTCACCACCTGCTTGATTTCAGGATATTCAGCCTTCAGAAGTTTCTCAGCCTTGGAGCAGCTCTCTACCATCTGCGAGAGCGAAGTGCCCTGCGACATGCTCATTTCTACCGCAAAATCGCCCTCTTCCAGGCTCGGAATGAATTCTCCACCCAGAAAATGGAAGGCTACGGCACTCATGCAGAAGAGCGAAACGGCGCCGGTAATCACATCCTTATATCGCGCCAAGACCCATTCCAGAACCGGTCGGTACCAGCCCTGCAGTTTCTCTATCATCCTATCGCTGAAGGTTTTATGCACATGTCCCTTCTTGCTCAGGAAGAGCGCACTTGCCATCGGAACATAGGTGAGCGAGAGGATGAAGGCCCCCAGAATGGCGAAGAAAACGGTAAGCGCCATCGGACGGAACATCTTGCCCTCGATACCCACAAGCGTCATCAGCGGAATGTAAACTATCATGATGATGATTTCGCCAAATGCCGCACTCTTGCGGATGCGCGAAGCGGAATCATGAACCTCCTCATCCATCTCTGCCTGGGAAAAACGGATGGGAGAATCGGAAGAATTTCTCGCCCTCCGCTCAATACTCTTCACGCCCAGATGGGCCACAACAGCCTCTACGATAATGACGGCAGAATCGACTATCATACCGAAATCGATGGCTCCGAGCGACATCAGATTGCCGTCGATTCCGAAGGTCTTCATCATGCCGAAAGCAAAGAGCATGCTGAGCGGAATGACACTCGCCACAACCAGTCCGGCCCGCCAGTTGCCCAGGAAGATAACCAGCACGAAGATGACGATGAGTCCGCCCTCAATCAGGTTTCGGGCAATGGTTCCCTCTACACGGTCAACCAGGTTGGTTCGGTCGATAAACGGTTCGATAACCACGCCCTCGGGCAGGGATTTCTGAATCTGCTCTATGCGCAGCTTCACATTCCTTATAACCTCCTGAAAGTTTTCGCCCTTCAGCATGATGGCTATTCCGGCAACCACTTCGCCCTCGCCATTTCGGGTAACGGCTCCGAAACGGGTGGCGTGACCCAGCTGAACCTTCGCCACATCACCTATCTTAACAGGAGTGCCGTTAACGGTTTTGACGGAGATGTTTGCCACATCTTCCAGACTCTTCACCACGCCTATGCCGCGGATGAAATACTGGTTGGAATTTTCCTCTATGTAACTTCCGCCCGTGTTGGCATTATTCTTTTCGAGCGCATCAAACACCTCGCTCACGGTAAGATTGCTGGCGTTGAGCTTATCCGTATTGATGGCCACTTCGTATTGCTTCACGTAGCCTCCCCAGCCGCTCACTTCCGCCACGCCCGGGGTTCCCGAGAGCTGCTTTCTCACAATCCAGTCTTGGATGGTTCGCAGCTGGGTAAGCGAATATTTGTGCTCGTAACCTTTCTCGGCACGCACGGTATAATGGTAAATCTCGCCTAGTCCGGTAGCAATCGGTCCCATCTCTGTTTCCGTATTCTTGGGCAAATCTTTCTCCACCTGGGGCAGCATCTGGCTTATCTGCGAACGAGCCCAGTAGATGTCGGCATCATCATCAAAAACGAGGGTGATGACCGAGAGTCCGCTTCGCGAGATGCTTCTCCGCTCCTTGAGTTCGGGGATGTTGGCAAGCGCCATTTCCACCGGAGTAGTAACGTATTGCTCCACCTCCTGCGCTCCGAGCGAAGGCGCCTGGGTGATGACCTGAACCTGATTGTCGGTAATATCTGGTGTGGAATCGAAAGGAAGATGGATGAGCGAAACGATGCCCCAGATGATAAGGGCTATCGTGAAAACACCCACCACCAGCTTGTGGCGGATGGAGTAAGTAATCAGTTTCTGAAACATAATCTGTCTTTACTTTTAAAAGCTCTTTATTGATGAAAAAGCTTACCTTGATATTATATTAATGCTCATCCGCATGCTCGCCCGTGAGCGAAGCCAGATAATACGCGTTTTCTGTCACAATTTTCTTTCCTTCCTGCTTCAGGTGCTTGCAGAGTTTTACCTCGGTATAAGTTCCGTCCGAAACGCCCGTAATGACCTCATGGCGGGAGAAACTGTACTCGCCCTTCTTTGGTTTGCCATTCAGAGCAAAGACAAACTGCTTGCCGTCGGTAGTGACGATGGCCTTGGATGGAAGGGCGATGCACGACTGGCTGCCCGTAGCTATCTTGCCGCTTACGTACATTCCGTCGAAGAGTCGGGCTGAGCCGTGAACGCCGCTGGTTTTAAGAGACTGCGCATCTATTTTTACATGAACAGCAACTGATTTCGAATTATCGTTAAAGTATTGGTTTAAACCATAGACATGGCCGACGAGCTTGATGCCCGGCTGATTGGTAAGCGAGAGATAAACCTTATCGCCCGGCTTTACCTTCTGCAAATCTTTCTCGAAAATGTTCAAATCGCACTCTATCGCCTGGTTGTTCTGAATCTTCATGAGCGGCGTCTGCATATCGGCAAAGCTGCCCAGACTGGCTGTAATCTGCGAAACCGTACCCGCAATAGGAGCACGCAAAGGGAAGGCTGTGGTAAACTTCCCCCTGGCAACGGCGGCGGTAGAAATGCCCATCTGGGCGAGCTGCTTGCCGATGCCGATGAGGTTGGCGTGTGCCACATGATACTCCTTGGCAGCCTGTTGCGCATTCTTCTTGACGCCAGCTCCTGTCCTGTTCAGCAGTTTCTGTCGCTCCAGGTCGGCAAGAGCCAGTTCGCACTCCTTGCTGGCAGAATAATATTCTCGTTGCAGACTGACCACATCGGTATTTTCAACCAAAGCCACAATCTGTCCGCGCTTCACATTCTGTCCTTCCTTTACATAGATAGCCTTCACCACGCCCCCCATGAGCGAAGCCACATCGCCCTTGTTCTGGGCGCGCAAAACAAGCTGGCCGTTGGCTGCAATCGTAGCATCCATCACGCGGTCAATCGCCTCGCCCATCTTCAAATCTACAGCATCTACCTGTTTCTGAGAGAGCGGAATGTTGTCGAAATCCACCTCTTCATGTTCTTGCTCATGTCCGTGTCCGGCAGCATGAGCCTCTGCTCCGGCGTGGTTTGAGAAAAAGGTGAAACCACCCCAGGCTAAGATTGCCGCAACGGCAACCACCAATATTCTTTTCATTTTTTCTTCTTTTTATTGATTAATAATTTCGGGTGCAAAAGTACGCACTTTTCCCTGCAACCCGGTTGCAAAAGCTGCATCCTGGTTGCTCTAACTACAGAAAATCAACAAAAAGAAGGAGGTCCTCGCCTATTGATGGCCGTTTCATCAACACAAGGAAGGCTGGCTGCAAACTGCTGCCAACGCACGCTAATAATCGACGAGGTAGGGATAAACAAATACTCAGAAGAAAGTACGGAAAGAAGATGGTTACCATCGAAAAGCTGCTTCTGGATGTTCTTCACAATCTTGCCGTTGGTTACAAAATGGTGCATCTGATGCACGCGGCAACCATCGGTTTCATTCTCATGATGCTCAGTATGCTCATCGTTGAGATTACCATCCTGCTGGCAACGTTCTACAACCATACATATACGCCCCATGTGGTGATGATGCATCACCACCGTAGAGAGCAGCACACTCATCGTGGCCACCAGGAGGCTGAATAAGTATAGTTTCTTCTTTGCCATTTTATTCTGTTTCCAATTTTACGATTGCTTTTTCTGTGTGCAAAATTACATCAAAGGTGAGAAATAACCAAATATAATAAAGAAAATTAGCATTTTTTCTTAAAAAAATTAAAACCGAGTACCCTTAAAGCCATCTGAATACGTAATATGATTAGTTTTTAGTAACTTTGCAACATAAAATTAAAAAATAGAAATGAAAAAAGTATTTTTAATCTTTCAATTACTCCTTGTAGTAATGCTGGCTCAGGCGCAGATGATGAACCCTGTGAAGTTCACCAGCTCGCTGAAAACAGACGGAAGTGCTGTGGCCGAAATCGTGTTTAGCGGAAAAATCCAACCGGGATGGCACGTCTACTCTACCGGTTTGGGAGGCGACGGACCTATTTCAGCTTCGTTTAACGTAAATAAGCTTGAAGGAGCTGAGCTCGTAGGCAAACTTCAGCCACGTGGCAGAGAGATTGCAAAGTTCGACCCTCTCTTCGAGATGAAACTCCGTTATTTTGAAGGTAGCGTTACCTTTGTACAGAAGGTGAAGTTTACCCAACCTAATTATCATATTGATGCCTATCTGGAGTATGGCGCCTGCAACGACCAGAACTGTCTGCCACCAAGCGAGGCAGCATTTAAGCAGAGTGGTAAATCGCCAGCCGTTGATACTCCTGCAGCTGGGGCAAAAGATGCTCTGAATGCAAAGGATGCGAAGGCGATTGATCCTGCCCTTGCTGCCAAGATGAAGGCCGATTCGCTTGCCAAGGCCGCTGCCCTGACTCAGACCGATAGCGCTACTCAGCCCGTAGATTCCGCAGCTTTGGCATCTGCTATGGAAAATCTGAACGTCAATGACTTATGGAAACCGGTTGTTAAAGAACTTCAGGCTTTTGGCGGAGCTAACGACATCGCCAACCATTCGCTCTTCTACATCTTCTTCATCGGTTTTGTGGGCGGTCTGCTTGCGCTCGTCATGCCTTGCATCTGGCCTATTATCCCGATGACCGTAAGTTTCTTCCTGAAGCGTGCTAAGAACGATAAGAAGAAAGGTATCCGCGATGCGATTACTTATGGTTTGAGCATCGTAGTCATCTATCTGGTTTTGGGTCTTGCCGTAACAGCCATCGCTGGTCCTAGCACCCTGAATGCGCTCAGCACAAGTGCCGTATTCAACATCATCCTCTTCCTCCTGCTTGCCGTTTTCGCCTTCTCGTTCTTCGGTTGGTTTGAAATCAAATTGCCTGACAGTTGGGGAAATGCGGTAGACAACAAGGCTTCCAGCACCACGGGTATGATTTCTATCTTCCTGATGGCTTTTACCCTGGTATTGGTCAGCTTCTCATGTACAGCTCCTATCATCGGTTTGCTGCTGGTTCAGACTGTTACATCCGGCGACTGGCTCGCTCCTACCGTGGGAATGTTCGGTTTTGCGCTTGCTCTGGCGCTCCCATTCACCCTCTTCGCCCTCTTCCCATCATGGTTGAAGTCGGCTCCTAAGTCGGGTTCGTGGATGGAGACTATCAAGATTGTGCTCGGCTTCATCGAGCTTGCCTTCTCTCTGAAGTTCCTCTCTGTAGCCGATCTGGCTTACGGCTGGCACATCATGGACCGCGAGGTATTCCTCTCTCTCTGGATTGTCATTTTCGGTCTGTTGGGTCTCTATCTCATCGGCAAGCTGAAGTTCCAGGTTGATGCTATCGGGGGCGACATCAACAAGCCTATGCCTGTAGCCTGCATCATGTTGGGTCTCTGTTCTTTGGCATTCTCGGTTTACATGATTCCAGGTCTCTGGGGCGCTCCTTGCAAGGCTGTGAGCGCATTTGCTCCACCTATTAATACACAGGACTTCAACCTCAACACCAAGACCGTAGAGCCTGCTTACAAGGATTATGAGTTGGGAATGGCTGCTGCCAAGGCTTCCGGCAAACCGGTATTGCTTGATTTCACGGGTTATGGTTGTGTAAACTGCCGCAAGATGGAGGCTTCTGTCTGGACAGATCCATCGGTTGCCGATAAGCTGGCAAAGGATTATGTTCTCATCTCACTTTATGTAGATGACAAGACTCCTCTTCCTGAGCCTATGGAGGTAACGTTTAATGGTGAGAAGCGCACCCTGCGTACCGTTGGCGACAAGTGGAGTTATCTGCAGGCAAGCAAGTTTGGAGCTAATGCCCAGCCATTCTATGTGGCTATTGACAACGACGGCAATCCTCTTGCAGCAGCCTTCAGTTTCAAAGAAGATGTTAGTGCTTATCTCGACTTCCTGAACAAGGGTCTGGATAATTACAGAAACAAATAATGTTTTTGATTTAATAGTTCAAATAAGGCCGGTATTGGTTCATTTAAGTAGATTTATGAAGGATAAATTTCAATAGATTAGTTTATTCAAGGTAGATTTATTTAGGATTGTTACTTCCCCCGACAGGTATGGTTTCCAAGCCATCCTGTTGGGGGATTTTTTTTGTATAGGCACCAAAAAATAAAGGCACAAAAAATAGGGTCTGTTTCACAACAGACCCTAAACATACTTACTAAAACTAAATTAACCACTAAAAAAACTAATATTTTTTAATCCTAGAAAATAAGGTGATTAACACCTTTAATCTAAAAACCTAATCTATGACACGAAATCATCCCGATTTCTTGATTGCAAAGATAGGGCTTTTATATGAAACCGCCAAACTTTTTCCCAACTTTTTTTCTATGAGTGGGCTTTTTTATCGGGATTTCACATTATTTAATCAATAAGCCCCCTACTTCACATTTTAGAACCTATAGCCAACGGTCATCAGCAACTGATGGCGCTTGTTGTCAACCTTTGTTGCAGGAGCTGCATTCGCACCAAGCTCCTCCCAGGCTGCAAATGGATAGAAGTCACCATTCTGACAGCTGTACTGGTAAGCCACATCAATAGACAGCTTCTCGTAGTTGAAACCTACGCCGGCTGTAAATCGGTTAGTCGCCTTCCAGTTGGTATAATCTGTAGAGGTGGCGTAGATTGTTCCCTGAGAAGGGATTGTCTGGTCACGGTCTGCGCTCTCCTTGAACATCGGAGAAACGTAATTATAACCCAGACGGAGCGCCAACATACTGACAGGCTTGTATTCCAAACCCAGCTTCAGCGTGCTCACTCCCTGCAACGACTGCTTGGTATGATCATTCATGAGGTCATCGCTTGAACTGGTTTCATAATATTCGTCCCAATAACCATCATAATAACCGCCATCCTTCACACGATTATCCATGTGATTGTACCATGCATACTCGTAAGTAGCACCCAGGGCAAGATTGCTGCCAATGGTGTGACCCAAGCTGATACCCGTCTTCCAAGCCGTATTCAGACGATAATCGAGGCTGGAACTGTTCGTATTGCTAGCCTCAGCATAATTGCCCTTATCGTCCGTTATATTCTTGTCAACGAGTTCCAGGTCAGCTGTTCCATCCATCGACAAATCATAAAATACTGGCGAATTGACATAAGCACCAATACGGAAAGGAGAATCTTCTACCGGACGGAAGATAATACCCAGTTTTGCATCATAACCCGTACCCGTGATACGCAGGCTTTCCCAAGCTGTTCCGTAAGCCTCCTTATCAGCCACATAATTCTCTGTATAAACAGAATTGCTGCGGTAATGAACATCATGAATGCCCAAGGTGAAGCCCAACCATACGCGGTCGTTGAAACCCACGCTAATGTTGAAATCATATTCGCCTATGTAGCCCTTCTGATACTGGCCAAAGAGGAACGAACGGCCATCGTAGGTCATCTGGTTTCCTTCCTCGTCTTTACCCATCAACGCATTATAGTTAGCATCTACAGCATTCCAAATCTGATCGCCTGCATCTTTACCATGTTTCTCATCCAATTCTTTAGCATAAGCCGTCTTGGCAGAAGCCCATTTGGTTTGAGATGCTCCGTTGAGATAATTGGCAGCAGAAAGAATCTGAGAGAAATTTGTGCTCTTGTGGTAGTTGAAACCGAAGTTGAGCTTTACATTCGAATCGCCATTTGTAGCAGCCCAAACGAAACCAATCTGGTCGAAACTAGGAACCGATTTCTTTCCGTCGAAGCCAAATGGAGTTTTATCGAAATTGAGTTCCGTATCAGCTCCAGGCTGAGCCACAACGCCAGCCGAGAAACTTGCCATGCTCTTTCTGAACAGACCCAAACCGGCAGGGTTGCTGGAAATGGTAGAAATATCTGCGCCCAAGGCTTCCATAGCTCCACCCATACCTACATAGCGTGCAGTACCCGTGAGGGAATTTTCTGCAAACTTAGTATCCTGATAAGTTTCCTGAGCCAACATTGGGGCTGACATGAGTCCCAATGAAGCCAGGAATAAATATTTTAAATTCTTCATAATCTCTTAATTCTTAAGGTCTTCATTCCCAGATGAAAGTTTTCATTTTCGAAAATTGTCTTCATCCTCAGAACAAAGCCCAAGCTATTAACTATAAACTATTAACTATAAGCTGAAAAGCGACTATCTTCTTCCACCAAAGCCGCCGCCACCTGAGCGACTGCCGCCTCCGAAGCTACCGCCTCCTCCGCCAAAGCTTCCACCACCGGAATGCGATCCGCCTCCGAAACTGGCTCCACTACGGTTTCCGAATCCGCCAAAGTTGCTGCGGTCGAAGTTGTTGGTATTATTATTGTTGCGAACGCTATTGTAACGGCCATTACCGTTGATGCGACCGCCGAAATTGCGGTTTCTGTTGCTTCGGTAAGTACTGTTGCCAGCATAGCCTTTATCGCCATTATAACGATAAGTTCTGCTTCCTGCATAACCGCCCGAATTGCGTCCACCATAGCTAACATGTCCGATTACCGGACCGCCCCAATACCAAGGATTGTAGTAGCCGCCCCAGCCATAATACCAAGGGTCGTACCAGCCACCATACCAGCCGCAGTAACCATAATACCATGGATCGTACCAAGGGTCGAACCAAGGATCATACCAACCGGCATAATAGCCGTAGCGCCAAGGATTGTGCCAGCCCCACATGCGGCTGCGCCAGTAGTAAGGACCGTAACCATAATAATCGTAGAACCACGGATCATAGAATCCGTCCCATCGGCTCATCTCGCGTGTGCGTACGAAATCTTCATCCCTGTCAGCATACTTCTGGGCGAAGTAAGCATCATCATAAATGCTGTCTGGCGCCACACCCTTGCCCACATGGAACTGAATAATGTCGTTGCCCAGGGAATCTTTCCCTACATTCTCATAATGGCTGAAGATTCTGCCGCCCCGATTGTATTCATCTACCGAACGGTCGCTTCCGCTCCAAAACAGCCGATAAACACTATCTCTACGTGCCCGCTGTTCAGCATACTGGCGCTGGAGCAGAGCCCGTCTTTCAGCCTTTTCTTTGGCCTCCTTCTTCGGATTGAAGTAGAGGTCATCGTCCTGTGCCATCGAAGTGAGTGGCATCGCAGCTGCGATAAGGACTGCAAGAAGATACTTTCTTTTCATATTCTGTTCTCCTATTATTTTTTTCTCCATTTTTCTCTTTCCAGATCCATCATAAACCATCAGGAAAAATACTCCCGAAAGAGCCCTTTTCTGATTATATAATAATCTGAATGCAAAAATATTGCTTATCTTTATGCAAAAATACAGAATTTCCCTAAATAATTGTAGGTTTTCCCCTATTTTTTTATAATTTTGCAGAAGATTTAAAACAAATCTAGCTTTTTTGAACATTCGAAGGCGTTTTTAGACAAGAAATTAATACAAATTAAATATGAAATATTTAGTAGCAACATTCACAATTGAAACGACTGCCGACTTGATGCAGGACTGTCAGGATCTGCTTGCCGATGGTGCAGCCGAAGTCGGATTTGAATCTTTTGAAGAAACAGAAACCGGACTGAAAGCGTATGTGCAGAAAGAACTCTTCGACAAAGAGCTGCTGGATGACCGTCTTTCTGATTTCCCTATTGGGGATGCGGAAATTACCTACGAGGTGAAAGATGCAGAATACAAGGATTGGAACCAGGAATGGGAAGAACAGGGATTCGAACCAATTTATGTGGACAACCAGGTGGTGATTTACGATGCGAAACATCCCGAACTCTATCCCGATACGAGCAACAGACCCGACATGATAGAAATAGGTATTGAGGCGAAACTGGCGTTCGGAACAGGAAACCACGAAACCACACGCATGATTATTTCGCAGCTGCTCCACATGCCTATCAGAACCAAGCGCATCCTGGATTGCGGAACGGGTACGGGAATACTTGCCCTCACCTGCTCAAAACTCGGAGCGAAAGACGTGGTAGGCTACGATATTGACGAGTGGAGCGTGGAAAATGCCAAGCATAATGCCGTGCTCAACGGCGTAACTAACATGGAAGTACTCTTTGGCAACAGTCAGGTAATCAACCACATCAGCGGCGTTTTCGACCTGGTTCTAGCCAACATCAACCGCAACATTCTGCTCGACGACATGCGCGCTTTCCGTAGCGTGATGAACATCGGCGGAACCCTGGTTCTGAGCGGCTTCTACGAAGAAGATATTCCTGTACTCCTGGAGAAAGCAGAAGAACTGGGAATGCATGAAATAAACAGACAGATTGACAACAATTGGGCCTGCCTTGTTTTAGGTTCATAAAGATTCTTTTCTGATTCTAAACATTCAGAACGAAAAATCTGAAATCAGAAATATCAGATTAAAACATACGAATAAAGGTTGGATTTTCGCATATTGCCAAAAGTCCAACCTTTATTCCATGAATTTCTTCTCATTATTATTGCTTCCTATGCAGAGCTGCTTGAGCTCATAATAACTGCCGTTGTAAATATTGAAATCTACGTAGCCTTTAATGCCCGGCAACTTGCCCACATCCGTATGCTGCCAGAACTTCCATTTGCCCTTATATTGAACCTTGTCAACATAATAGTGGGCTATCCAGTAAGGATAATCATCGAAGACAGGCGCACTCAGATATTGCTCCTTGAATTTATAATAGGTGTAGATGATAGGTTTAACATGATACTTATCCTCTACAATATGCAGCCAGGTAAGCACATCACGCTGGAAATCCTCCACACTCTTATCTGCCGGCTTATGTTCAATATCCAGTACCGGAGGCAAATCGCCATCCGTAAGATGAACCTGGTCTAGGAAATAATAGGCCTGTTTTCGGGCTGTCGACTTATTGCTCCAGAAATGATAAACACCCCGGATGAAACCGAAATCGCGAGCCTGATTAAAGTTCTCGCGGAAATTCTCATCGAGCCGTGAAGAACCTTCCGTACTCTTGATGATGACGAAGCGCACAGGACACCCCTTGATCATCGCATTCTTGAGCTGTTCCCAGTCTATCTTGCCCTGATAATGCGAAATGTCGATTCCATGAATCTCGTAACCTTCAGGATATTCAGCATCGCCATAAAGCGCACGCCATCGGAAACCAGTTGGCCCTACAAAGAAATGATAGAACAGAAAGACATAGAGCACGATAACCGCCGTTCCGCCTATCCACCACGCCCAACGGGGATAGCGTTGCAAAAAAGAAGACGAACGCCTTCTACCACGGGAGCCGCCACGCCGAGGAGTTTTCTTTCTCGCCATGGCACTCTTTTTCTGTGAAGAAGCCGTTCGTCTTGTTGACATATAAAAAAATATTTATTCTATTTTTTACTTAGCCTGCTCCAACTGGAGAGTTTTTGTGGTCTGGTCGCAAACCTCAGAAGGACCCCAGTACTGGATAGGACCTGGATAAACGTAAGCTGTTTCCTTAGCCCACTCATCGCGCTTAGAAGCGAAGAACTTGAATGGAGCGCCATCCAGCTCAACGAGAGCCTTGCGGATAACTGGCTTGTTAGCACCATTACGACGCTCGATGTTCATCATCATAGTGATTGGCACACCACCTGCAATCCACTCTGCTGCAGGAGCTGTTGTGTTCTTGATGATTGACATGTAACCGGTCTTGCCGTTAGCGATGAGGCGTGAAGCGTTGAAGCCGAGTGAGTAGCAGTAGTCTGCATCGTAGTTAGAAGGAGCTGCGCAACGTCCCTCGTAACCGAAGAAGTGGTGCTGTGCAGAGAACTTACCAACAAACTTGCCTTCCTTCTTCCATGCAGCCAACTTCTCAGCTACCATGCGAGAAAGCAACTTCTCTGTCTCGATGAGAGAAACCTGTACGTTTCCGTGAGGGTCGCGGTCGAGGCAAAGCTGGCGAGCTACGTCAGCTGGCAAAGACTCCAATACTGCGAGGTTGTCCTTAGCGATGGCACCCTTAACGAATGCAATCTGCTCCTCAGCACTTGCAAACTCACGGCTCTCGCCTGTTGCAGGGTCTGTAAGAACCTCGTTCAATTCTGCGATGAGCTTCTTGATAGCTGGGATGAACTCGATCAGGCCCTCTGGGATGAGAACAGTACCGAAGTTGTTGCCCTCAGCAGCACGGTTAGCTACTGCAGTTGCAATATAAGTAACCACATCATCGAGTGACATTTCCTTAGCCTCTACCTCCTCTGAAATCAAGCAGATGTTTGGCTGAGTCTGGAGAGCGCACTCAAGAGCGATGTGAGATGCTGAACGACCCATCAGCTTGATGAAGTGCCAGTACTTACGTGCTGAGTTACAGTCGCGCTCGATGTTACCGATGAGCTCAGAATATGTCTTGCAGGCTGTATCGAAACCGAAAGAAGTCTCAATCTGCTCGTTCTTCAAGTCGCCGTCGATTGTCTTAGGGCAACCGATTACCTGTACGCCATACTTCTTAGCAGCATAGTATTCTGCGAGAACGCAAGCGTTGGTATTTGAGTCGTCACCACCGATGATGACAAGTGCCTTGATGCCGAGTTCACGAAGAATCTCAATACCCTTCTCAAACTGGTCTTCCTTCTCAAGCTTGGTACGTCCGGAACCGATGATGTCGAAACCACCAGTATTGCGGTATTCGTCCATGATTTCAGAAGTAATCTCCATGTACTTATGGTCAACGAGACCACCAGGACCGAGGATGAAACCATAGAGCTTGTTAGCTGGGTTGAGAGACTTCACACCGTCGAAGAGACCAGAAATCACGTTGTGACCGCCAGGAGCCTGACCACCAGAGAGGATAACACCTACGTTGAAAGCAGGAAGTTCCTTAGCCTCACCTGCCTCGAATGTAATAACAGGCATTCCATAAGTGTTAGGGAACAACGCCTTGATTTCATCCTGATTACCTACTGACTGTGTTGCTGCACCTTCAACTGCCTTTACTGGGCCCTGGAGAGCCTTAGGCAATTTTGGCTGATAAGCAGCTCTTGCAATCTGCAATGCACTTTTTTCCATAATTCGTTTTTTATTTTAATTAGTTGAAACTTCAAAAACATCTGCAAAAATAACTCTTTTCTGCGAGATACGGAAAGAAAAATGCTAAAAATGCGTTAATAGATACATTTTTTCCCAAAAAATGATGTTATTTCAAAGAAAATGATTATCTTTGAGCGATATTTTTAATTATTCATTAATTAGGAGAAAAGAATTATGGCTAATAAAAGAGATTTAAAGCGCACGATCAACTACATTACAAGCGAACTTTTCGCCGAAACAGTAGCTGCATCTTTGTATAATGGTAAGCCTACACAGGAAGATGTGGATGGCATTCTTTCAGCTATCGTCATGATCAACGGCGATTACATCAGCCGCGTATCTCACCCGGAACCGGGAATCACGAAGGGTGAATATTATAAGAAACTCACAGTCGACTTCAACAAGCAGGTGAGCGAAATCATCGACCAGATTTCAAACCTGGCATAATCCTTTCATCATCAGAATCAGGAAATACACCTATTTAAATATATGGTAAAAGGAATTTGTCAATGGATATTGTATAAGCGCTTGGGCTATAAGAAAATCATCACCCAGGAGCTTCCTGAAAAGTATATTATCTGCATGGCTCCGCACACCAGCAACTGGGATCTGATCTTAGGCCAGCTCTTTGCCCATGCTGAGGGAATCAAATGTAATTTCCTCATGAAAAAGGAATGGTTCTTCTGGCCGCTAGGTCCTATCTTCAGAAAGATGGGAGGTATTCCTGTGTGGAGAAGCAAACATACCAGCATGACGGATAATCTGGCTGCAGAAGCGGATAAGCGCAAGGCTTTCGGACTGTGCATTACGCCCGAAGGTACCCGCTCGCTCAACCCGGAATGGAAAAAGGGATTCTATTTCATAGCCCTCAAGGCGCATCTGCCTATCCATCTCTATGGGCTTGACTATGAGAAGAAGGTCATCCAATGCACCAGGCAGATTATCCCGTCAGGAGATGTTGACAAAGACATGCGTGAAATCAAGTTGTACTTCAAGGATTTCAAAGGAAAGAAACCGGAGAAGTTCACAATCGGAAATATTGATTAAACCTTAGAAGATAACGGTTTAGTCAGCTATTAAAGAAGGAGTATTCGTAAAGTGAAACACCAAAACATAACATATTGTTTGATAAGCAGTTTGCTGTTAGCCGCTGGAGCTTCGCTTCAGGCTAACGGCAAATCGTTTTTTCCTATCTACTACGAGGCTAACAGCGGCGCATGGCAAGGCATAGATTATGATGGCGACCCATGGGTGTTTAATGTTTCCCGCCCTTATTTCGTTACGGCAGGACTACAGAACAGGCACCTTTCGCTATGGGCCTCGCACGGACGGTATTATTATGCCGACAGAGATGTATGGAAATGGCAACGCCCTAACCTGTTTTGCACAAACGAAGATCTTTTTACCCAAACCATCGTCGTGCCCTACCTCATCCCGATGCTCCAGAATGCGGGAGCCATCGTCTTCACACCCCGTGAAAGAGACTGGCAGAGAAACGAAATCGTCATCGATAATGATGATGCTGTCAAGTCGGTTTATTATTTCGAAAAGGAGGCGAGCAAGCGATGGAAAAAATGCGATTCGCTCGGTTTTGCCAACCGCTACCGACTGAAAGATGGGGAAAATCCGTTCCGCATGGGAACCGTGAGACAGGCGAAGGCTACCAAGCGCAAGAAAACTAGCCAGGTAAGCTACCAGCCCCGTTTCAAGGAAGCCGGCAAATACGCAGTCTACGTAAGCTACCAGTCGCTCCCCAAGAGCGTGAGCGATGCAAAATACATCGTTTATCACAAGGGCGAAGCCACGGAGTTTTCCGTTAACCAGCGCATGGGCGGAGGTACCTGGGTTTACCTGGGCACCTTCGATTTCGATAAGGGCTGCAACGAGTTCAACCGGGTAGTCTGCACCAACAAGGCTTCACGCCGTGGAGTAGTAACTACAGATGCTGTCCGCTTTGGCGGCGGCATGGGAAACATAGAGCGTGGCGGTTACACCAGCGGATTGCCCCGTTGCCTGGAAGGAGCCAGATACTACGCCCAATGGGCTGGTGCTCCCTATAAGGTTTATGGAGGCCGAAAGGGAGAAAATGATTACGCCGACGACATCAACACCCGTTCGCTGATGACCAATTGGCTGGGCGGCGGTTCGGTTTACATGCCTGCCAAAAATGGCAAGCATGTGCCTATAGAACTCTCGCTGGCACTTCATAGTGATGCGGGTTACAATAAGGACGGAAAATCTACCGTTGGAGCCCTTGCTATCTGCACCACAGATTATAACGACGGAATACTGAACAGCGGAATCTCCAGATTCACATCCAAGGATTTCGCCAGGGCTTTGCGCGATAATCTCGTTACGGATCTGACGGCTCAGTTCGGAGAATTCGGCAAACGCTACCTATGGGACAGAAACTATTCTGAAACCCGTCTGCCGGAAGTTCCGTCGGCTATTCTCGAAATGCTTTCGCATCAGAATTTCCCCGATATGAGAATTGCTCAGGATCCGCTCGGAAAATTCTATATCGCACGCTCCATCTACAAAACTATCCTGCGCTTCGTAAACAGCAATCATGGAACCCGATACGTGGTCCAGCCGCTGGCTCCGCAGAACTTCTGCATTACGCAGAACCAAGGTGTTGCCCTACTCTCATGGACTGCCCAGCTGGACAAGACGGAACCATCTGCCCGCCCTACTTCTTACATTATTTATAAGGCTGAGGGACAAGGCGGTTTTGACAACGGAACCATCGTGAACACCACCCGCTGCCAAATGCAGCTGGAACCGGGCAAACTTTACCATTTTAAGGTGGCTGCGGTTAATGCAGGAGGAGAAAGTTTCACCACCGAAACCCTCTCTGTGCTCTATAATCCTGCTGCCAGCAAGTCTGTGCTCATCGTAAACAATTTCCATCGCCTTGCCTCTCCGCAGGTCGTGGATGACGAGGAAAAGCAGGGATTTGACCTCAATCAGGATCCGGGCGTAAGCTACGGACTGACGGCGGGATGGAGCGGCAAGCAACAGGTGTTCGACAGAAGCAGAATGGGCAACGAAACCAGTTTCGGACTCGGTTTCAGCGGCAACGAAATGATTGGTAAGTTTGTGGCAGGCAATGACTTCAACTACGTTCAGGCGCATGCTACAAGTATTGCAGCTTCGGGCAAATATAATATTTCCAGCTGTTCGAGCGAAGTCATCACCAGCGGCAGGGTTCAGATGAAGAACTATCAGGCAGTTGACCTCATCAACGGATTGGAGCGCCATGACGGCTATACTCACACCTTCTTCAAGTCGTTCACGCCTGCCCTGCAGAACAGCATCAGGCAATACGCCAGCCAAGGCGGCAGAATCCTGATAAGCGGTTCTTACACCGGAAGCGACATGCAGACTGAAGAGGAACAGGCGTTCCTGAGCGATATTCTGAAACTCAGCTATGAGCCTACAGGTTCTACGGCCATCACCAGGGAAATCAATCCCGAAGATTCAACCGTAACAGAACGAGACAGTATTGTCTACACTTCGCCTAACGTCAAGGGTTTAGGTCTGCAGTTCAGCTATTATAACGAGCTGAATGCCCAGCATTATGCGGCAACCCATCCCGAGATATTGAAACCGGTTGGCAATTACGCCTTCACGGCGATGCAATACGATACGGGAACGAGTGCGGCTGTTGCCTACAAGAGCACAACTTACCGTAGCTTCGTCATGGGATTCCCGCTGGAATGCATCATCGACGAAAGAACCCGCACCAGCGTGTTGCTCGGCATTCTCAAATTTCTGACAGATTAAATTAAAAGTAAAACAGATAAAAAATTTTAAGCTTATGTATAAGATTCAAGCCAACCAGTCTGGCACTCGCTCTATCGAAGTGAGCGACCAGCATTTAGAGACCATCGAAAAGTATCAGTTACTCCGCAACCTCGTAGACAGCAACGGCATTATCGACGAGGAAGTGCTCGATAAACTGAAACTTAATGTGCGTTCACTCCTCGAGAGCAGCGACATCAAGGATAAGGAGTTGCTCGATCTCTGTCTCGACGTCATCTACAATCAGAACATGAAGGCGCTCGGTCTTCACAACCTCGTTCTGCTCTACGTAGACTGGAAAGACAAGAAGCAGGCTGAGGCTGCAGCAGATGCAGAACCAGACGCAGTAAATGATTAAAAAATATTGAATGGATTATAAGTTAACAGATTTCTTACCTACCACCAAGAAAGAATGCGAGTTGCGCGGATGGGACGAACTCGACGTCATCCTCTTTTCAGGAGATGCTTACGTTGACCACCCATCCTTCGGCCCTGCCATCCTCGGACGAATACTGGAAGCCAACGGCTATCGGGTAGCCATCGTTCCCCAGCCCGACTGGCACGGCGATTTCCGAGACTTCAAGAAACTCGGTCGCCCTCGCCTCTTCTTTGGTGTTTCTCCGGGTGCCATGGACTCGATGGTGAACCGCTACACGGCCAACCGCCGCATGCGTAGCGAGGACGCTTTTAGTCCATTGCTTCTGACATAAACTCACCTTTCCTGCTCGTTAGTGTCTAGCCCAGATTGACCAGAATGTCAATTCCGTGCTGAGCCAGGAAATCAACTAATGCGATGATTGCTCCCAGCACTACGGATACGGAAACTACTGCCGCCGTCTCTTTTACAAGTGTCTGCTTGTCTGGCCAAATGATTTTCTTAAACTCTGCGTTAAGACCTTTGAACCAGTTCTTCTTCTGAGTCTTTTGAGATTTCTCACTCATGACGTACACACTCCTTTACGACTATTTTGTCTCCTTGTGCAATGTGTGTGACTTACAGAACTTACAGTACTTCTTAGTCTCCATGCGCTCAGGATGAGTTTTCTTATCCTTAGTCATGTTGTAGTTACGCTGCTTGCATTCTGTACATTCTAATGTGATTCTTGTACGCACAACTTCCACCTCGCTTTATATTTCTTTGTTAATTTGTTGCTTGGTAGCTTGCGAGGCTACCTAATTTTTAGGCATAAAAAAAAGACCTACTTCCATTCGCTAGGATAGTGTACCATACCAGAGAATAAAATGCAAGGATTTTTTTCAGATTACGCCAAGTCAAGTCCCACCAATATGCATTAGCTTTCTTCCATTATATAGGAATCCTTTTATAACTTGAATATCCTATTTTTTATTTACGAACCCTTTTATAACTTGAATATCCTATTTTTTATTTACGAACCAGACTTTCAAATCGCCTCTCACGAATTTCATTTACCCTCATTCATTATTTAGAACCGAATATTTTCGTGCATTGTATTGATATTTTCGTGCATTTTGCATATAATATATTTATCAAATGAAAGGAGTGATATCATGGCTAAATCATCAACCTGTAATATCAGTATACGCATGGACAGCAATCTTAAAGCTGCGGCAGAAGCTCTTTATGAAGAACTTGGTATGAATCTGAGCACTGCGTTTAATATTTTTGTACGTCAGTCTTTACGTGAAAGAGGGATTCCTTTCAAAATTACCGAAGGAACTCCAAGCAAAGAAACCGTCTCGGCTATGCTTGAGGCAGAAAGGATTGCAAAAGATCCTACTGTCAAAGGTTATCACGATGTAGATGAATTTTTTGCAAATCTTGATTCATGACAAAGTTAGCGAATGGCGAAGTCTTAGCCCCTAAGCACAAAGATCACCCTCTATCTGGCGACTGGGTTGGACATCGAGAATATCATATCCAACCAGACTGGCTTCTTGTTTATCGCTATGATAATGATGTCCTTGTGCTTACACTGTCACGCACCGGTACTCATAGTGATTTATTCAGCTTATAATTTTCTACCTCCATTTTTCACAGTATAATGCATGTTTGTATTAAAAAACCCTGCAAGATTATTCCAATCTTACAGGGATTTTTGTTTCTTCTTATTTTGCTCCAAGCAGTTTCTCTACACTGACAAGTTTTACACTGAGTACGAAGATTTCTGCTGCCTGTGCAAGTTCCTCAACTGTCGGGAAGGACGGTGCAATACGGATATTGCTGTCTTTTGGATCCTTTCCGTATGGGAATGTTGCTCCGGCACCTGTCATGATCAGACCAGCTTCTTTTGCTTTTGCCACAATTGCCTTTGCGCAGCCATCCATTGAATCGAAAGAAATAAAATATCCGCCGAGTGGCTTTGTCCATGTTCCGATTCCAAGTCCGCCAATTTCTTTCTCCAGAACATCTTCAACCTTTTCGAATTTCGGGCGAAGGATAGCAGCATGTTTTCTCATATGCTCATACATTCCCGGCATATCTTTAAAGAATCTTACATGACGGAGCTGGTTGAGCTTGTCATGTCCGATTGTCTGGAACTTCATAAAGCTCTTCGCATCTTCGATATTCGCTCTGGATGCAGCAAGTGCTGCAATTCCGGATCCAGGGAAAGAAACCTTGGATGTGGAAATAAATTTGAATACCATATCCGGATTGCCTGCTTTGACACATTCATTTAACAGTTCAAGAATAACGTCTCTCTTGTCATCATAAAGATGATGGATTGAATATGCATTATCCCAGAAGATACGGAAGTCTTTTGCTGCCGGTTTCAAGTGTGCAAATCTTCTGACTGTCTCATCAGAGTAAGATACACCTGTCGGGTTAGAATACTTCGGCACACACCAGATTCCTTTGATTGCAGGATCTTCTGCCACCAATTTCTCTACCATATCCATATCCGGACCTGTCGGAAGAAGCGGTACATTGATCATTTCAATTCCAAAATACTCTGTAATCGCAAAATGTCTGTCGTATCCCGGAACCGGACATAAGAATTTTACTTTATCTAATTTGCACCATGGTGTGCTTCCCATGATACCATGAGTCATAGCTCTTGATACTGTATCGAACATTACATTCAGGCTGGAGTTTCCGTAGATCAGAATATTTCTCTCTGGTACTTCTGACATATCTGCCAGTAATTTTCTTGCCTCTGTAATTCCATCCAGAACACCGTAGTTACGGCAGTCTACTCCATCAGAGCTTACCAGGTCACTGTCCCCATTCAGCACGTCCATCAGACCATTACTCAGATCCAACTGTGCTTTTGACGGTTTACCACGGGACATATCCAAATGTATTCCTTTTGCTTTCACTTCTTCGAATTGTTTCTCTAACTGGCCTTTTAACTTTTTCAGCTCTTCTTTCGTCAACTTGCTATACGGTTTCATACGGCATTCCTCCTGCTTTTTATGTTATCTTTTTCGCTATATGCTATTTTACCAAAATTTGAAGAAATTACAACATAAACTTGCATTTTCTACTAATTTTATAAAGAAAATGCTTATTTTTTCGTCTCTATATGCATTTCGCCGATATCATTCCGTCATTTACTGCATTCTCGCACTGAGCGTGGCCGCTTACGGCATAATTCTTATTCGCGCGAGTGCGCATCCTGCTGGAGTTTTTTTGTATAATAGGAAATGTAAGTTCCTATTATATAATAAGAAGACAGCCATCCTGCGCCTCAACGCAAAACGACTGTCTTCTTAATTTATATCCATTCTTATTATAGGTGTACTCTCAAATCCTCATCTTTAAAACAGACACATTTGCAATATTTTACTCTGCTGCCTCTTCTCCGGCATAAGCTGCAAATACAGACTCGATACTGCTATCGCAGGATTTCTGATTAGCCTCTTTACCAATGTAGAATCTTTTCTCTGAATCCTGCGTATATGTCAGCTCAGCCCATGCTTTGATCGGTGCTGTAAATCCGTCAGCGTCCTTAGCATCTTTGTTGAATGCGAACAGGAATGGCTCCTGGATCAGTGCTGTACCGTCAGACATAGAATGTGCAACTTCAAGGTTTGTAAGTGCACCCTTTACAAGGTCTGTGTACATCAGGTTCACGATTGCATTTTCATCAAGAATATTCATAGACTGCTTGTATCCCCAACGTCCTGTTGTCACATCTCCGTCCACCTGCGGATCATAAAGATATACGCGGACGTTATTCTTTACTGCATAGTCATTCACTCTTGAGATAACAGCACGTGTTTTCTCATCTCCGGCGCCACCGATCATAACCATTGCATTTCCGTCTTCATTCAGAAGCCATTTCAGCTGTCTGTATGTTACCGGATATACATTGATCTGCTGGTCTGCTGAGAAGATTTCGCTTCCATAGCTGTTAAATACATCGCGCAAGTGATCTGTTTTTGAATATGTAGAAAGTTCAATATTGTTATTTTTGATAAAATCGAACATCTCTTTTACACTTGCATCATACTCATCCGTAATATAATCACGGATCTGGTTACCATTCTCATCAAGAACCGGATTTCCGTCATCATCGAATCTCTTTGTGTAGATTCCCTTTGAATCACGCTCAACCATTTTCTCAAATGCATACATAATTGGGCATGAAGTGCTTCCGTTTCCGGAGTTGCTGTAATCTACTTTGTTATCCTTGTTGTATACAAATACGATTGGCTGCTGAAGTCTTCCAACCGTAACCTCTTTGCCATCTGCATTTGTATAAGAAAGTGCTGTTGCATGTGTAGATGGATACTCTACCCAGTCATCTAAGTTTGTCAGATATCTGGAAACCATCTCACCATACATATAGTTCAGCTTTGTTCCAGGTGTTGTCTTCTCATTAGACATACGAACGAATAAAGATCCGTCATCACCATTGTTGATGTTAAAGTCATAAGAGTATACTGTATCAATACCGTACTCTTTTGCATATTTGTTGATAAACGGGCTCATTGCTCGGCTGTTGTGGCACCATGATCCGCTAAGCTGAATCATGTAGTTTCCTTCACTGCCAAGAATGTCGATAAGTTGATCGTACGTAATATCCTGGAATACGATATCTTTGTCTTCAAATGTATCGATTCCGTCCTGACGATCTTCGTCAGCTCTTGAATGTGCATTAAAATCTCCATATGCATATTCTTTTTCAAAATCATAATCTGTAGAAGAAAGGTCTGTCTGGCTCTCAAGCTTATCAGCCTTGTCAGCTTTGTTTTCTGTTGTTGTCTGGCTGCTTCCACATCCTGTTATCATTCCGACTGTCATTACCGCAGCAAGAACAGCCGAGATCATTTTTCTTTTCATCATTAAATCTCCTCTCTGTCTTCCTAGCACATCGGAACGGATACTTCTTCATCAGATCCGCCTGATCCGCCTGTTGAAGTATATTCTTTTTCCAGTTCTGTGAGGTCTGCGTAGTTTGGTACCATACTTGTCTGGTCAGCACTCAGATAGCTGTCTACGACTTCGCGTGCCTCTGTTACAAATTTCTTAATATCATCAGAAGTATATCCTTCCGGTACTTTTCTTGCATCTGCAACACTGGCAGCTTTGATTGCCAGACGTGCATACTCAATTTTAGCAGCATCGAAATTTTTCATATCTTCTTTATTCACTTTTTCCTGCAGGTCCAGGTTTTTGTCGAGTGCATTGTAGTACTCCACTGCACGGTCGATCTTAGCCTTGCAATCTTCGGAGTAAGTAACCTCTCCAATTTCTTCAATAGCTTCGTTCGTTCTTGTAACAGAAGCTTTTGCTGAGAATGCTGAGAGGCCAAGACATACAACTGCAGCTACGATTAATGCGATGGTTGATTTTTTCATGATTTACGCCTCTCCTTTCTCTAATTTCTCGTCCTCTTTTGCAAATACTTCGTCATTCAGAAGTCCGTTCTGACGAGCTACAACTGCTGCACATACGCTGGCATCTGTAACATTTGTAAGAGTACGTACCATGTCTGTAATGTTGTTGATCGGAATCAAAAGTACAACTGCTGCGATCGGCAGATTCACTGCGCTGAACAGAGATACTGCTGTGATAACTCCAACTCCCGGCATTCCGGCGCTTCCAAGGGAAAGTACCAGACACATAAAGCACATAACAAGGTACTGGCTTACTCCCCAGCTCTGTCCTGCTGCGTTAAGGTAGAACATTGCAAGAAGAATCGGCCATACACATGTACATCCTGCCATACCGATTGTTGTTCCAAGAGGCGCTGTAAAGTTTGCGACCTCCTCATCAACACCAACTTTACGGATCAGTCTGTCGATTGTGATCGGCATTGTTCCAACACTACTTGTTGTTGTAAATGCTGTTGCCTGTGCGTCAAATGTTTTCTTAAAGAACTTCAGTGGATTAACCTTGGCAAATGATTTCAAGATTACCGCATTGACAACATATGACTGGATAAGACATGCAGCAAACACCATCACAACAAGAAGTACGAGCTGTACCAGCGCCTCTTTGTCGCTTAAGAGCTGACTTGCAGAACATGCTGTCAGGCAAAGCACTGCGTATGGTGTAAGATCAATTACATATGCAAGAATGTTGAAAATGACCTTCTTAACTGCCTCGATCAGTTTCTTGATCACAAGGACTTTATCTTCTCCCTCTTCTGAAGAAATGCTTACATAAGCAACTGCAACTGCAACCGCAATAATAATGATTGCTACGATATTATCTGCTGCAAGATCTGCTGCGATATTGCTTGGAACCAGATTCAGAAGAATGGTATCAAAAGATGTTTCCATCTCCTGATAAGCGCTCAGTGTAGCGTCTGTGACACTGGAAATGTCTGCAAACACTGCTCCTGCTCCTTTACCAATATTAGTCACTGCCCCAACAACAAGTGTGACAACAATGGCTGTTACAGATGTTATAAGAAGCCAGAATACTGATTTCGTTCCGATTTTTTTCATCTTCTCTTTATCGTTCAGAGAAATCAGTCCTGAAATAACCGATACTAAAATTACCGGTGCTACCAAAGCTTTGATCAGTTTTACATAAGCCTGTCCAATTAAATTCAGCCACACAAGGTATGTGTTCCCCTCTGAAGCAAATACTACCCCAATGACAGCACCAATGACCATACTGATCAGAATTACAACTGTCCAGTTCACTCTGTACGCGATCCAGTTCAATGCTTTAAAAGAAAGCAGAGCGATCATAAGTACAAGAAGAGCTATCCAGTTTACACTTAAAAGTGCATCCATTTTGAAAAACCTCCTTTTTCTTCTCCTTTAGATTAGAAATACTTATAGTTACTGATAAGGAATTCTATTTCCTTATAAAAATGTATGTCCCCGCCTTCCATCTGTCATATTGTTTCAGGCAGTCACACACAAATCCCAAATAATCATACATCTGATGTTCTTCATTTGTCCAATAAAGATTTTTGATAAAAGCGTCTCTATATATTCTTTTTTTCAATAAAGCTTTCCCTTTGTATGTCTTGTATATTTCGGTGAAAATGTTGTATACTTCATTTGTACGAAACTACAATATATTTTCAGCAAAATCACAGGAGGCAGACACGAAACATGTTTAAATTTTTCAAAAAAATTTATAAACCACTGTTCTGTTTTTGTCTGTGTTTTTTCTCTGTCTTTGTCCTGATTGGCTGCTCAGGCGGTCAGTCCAATGATACATCTTCCGGAAAGAAAAGTGGGAAACGAAGTTCTGCTCTTCACCAAGAGATGGCAATTGGAAGTGAAGCACCGGATTTTACCGCCAAGTTGAATAACGGCGAAACTTTTACCCTCTCCGATAAGAAAGGACAGGTCATTCTTTTGAACTTCTGGGCAACCTGGTGCAGCAACTGCGTCAAGGAAATGCCCGCCATCGAGAAGCTTTATGAAGAGTATGGTGACCAGATTGTAATTGTCGGAGTAAATGTAGGCGAAGATGAAGATACTATTGATACATTTATCGAGGCAAAGAATTATTCATTTCCGGTTGCCTGCGACACCGAAAGCAATATCAGTAATCTTTATCCGAGTGCCGGTATCCCTTATACAGTTATAGTAGGAAAAGACGGACTTGTTACCGAGACATTTCTCGGAGCAAAAGATGCAGACAGCCAGTACACGAAGCTGCGCCGTGCTTTACAGGAAGCTTACGAAGCAAACTAATTCACGCCAGACTCCAGATTCACAAGCGATTTAGATAGTCTGGCGCAAGTCCGATGAATCTAAAGCCAGTTTAAACACACATGAATTCAGACCGCACAAAGTAAGCAGTACACTTAGCACTTTATTATTTTGCAAACCCGTATAGCAGACAGGAAAAAATTTTTTAAAAGAAAGGAGTTACACATGAAAGTTGTAATGTATGGAACAAAAGCATGCCCAGACTGCGTCGAGGCAGAAGAAATTTTAAAAGAGAAAGGAATCCAGTATCTGTATATGGAATTTTCCGACAATATCGGATATCTGAAACGTTTCCTCACACTCCGCGACACAAACCCGATCTTTGATGAAGCAAAGGAAAACCACTGGGTCGGCGTTCCTTGCTTCCAGTTCCAGGACGGAAGCCTGTCACTGGACATCGACGAAGTCGTAAAACGGGCAGAGGAAGAAGCTTAAATCAAGTCGAACTGCTGATTACTTCGTTCTCTGCACTGATATCATCAATTTAGATACGAAAAAAGCGTGCCTGGCGACAGCACGCTTTTACAAAATGTATCAATGTCAATATCGATGTGAGGTCGATAGTAACACCTGTATTTATCCAGGAGAATTCCCCTGTTCTCAAAATAGTGGCAATATGATACTGCCTGTGTGGCCACTATTAAGCCTACCTCTGATAAGATTTTAACATGCTTTTGTTCCTCTCATTCTCCCAGCAAAATTTGTGTATTTGAGTCTGTACACTCAAAACATTTTTAACTCCGGGAATAGTGTAACGTGCAGTCTTCTATTTGTCCAATTGATTATTTAAATAGTAATATCTTTATATATTTTTATTGTCAATAAATCCACATTTTTCCCTTAATAGCAAACGCTGCCAAACAAAAAAAGAACGAAAAGCATGCTTATTCTAATACTTTTCGTTCTTTTTTCTCTATCACTATTCAAAAAATCTATCATGACTTAGCGAACGCAGTTGCCGTCACGGATATAAGAATCAGTATACAGCCTGCCATCGACGAAAGACTTGCACTCTCATGCAGGACTAAAATCCCCACGATCATACTGGTCACCGGTTCAAATGTACTTAAAATTGCCGCATCCTGGGCTCCCACATACTGTACGCCATACTGAAAAAATCCCACTCCGATAAATGCTGCGCCAAGAGAGAGAACAAATGCCGCGATCCATGCGTTTATATTCATATGAAGTACAAAACTTCCCGATACTTTTCCAATCAAAAATACCATAATGGAGCCAACAATATTCATATAAAATATCATCTTCATAGCAGGGATATCCTGCAGCCCGCCCACTTCCAGATATAATATGTAAAATGCATACGTCATTCCGGATATAAGCGCAAAAACAAATCCCATCGGCTTTGCCTCACCGCCACTTCCTGCATAGGACAGGAAAATACCGATCATGCACAGACCAACACACACAATTTTCAGCTTAGGCACACGTCTTCTCAAAAATATCAGACTGCCAAGCAACACAAAAACCGGATATCCAAAATGAATGACCGTCGCCATACCTGACGGCATATAATCGTACGCACTATACAAAAGAAGCGCTGTGATGCCATAGCCAAACACCGTCACACACAAAATCTTTTTTCCTTCCTCCACAGATAGCTCTATCGGAACTTTCCGCACTTTCAGGTAAATGTACAGCGGAATGATTGCCAGGGCAAACCTTAAAAATAATGCTCCCACTATCGTGCTTCCATCCGCGCAGATCGCTTTCACAAGCAATGGCATAAAACCAAAGTAGACTGCGGACAGCAATAAATATATGAATCCTTTTACTCTTGTATTCATCAGCTCAGTTTCTTTTCCTTTTCATTATACTGTGCCAGCTTACTGTCATCCATCTCCCACAGCCAACGCCCACCGTCACACATAGACAGATCCGGACAGTCACCTCTTACATAGGCATAAATCGGCGGCTCGTCTTTATATTTTTCAATTGCCTCTGTCAGCTTCTTGATCATACGTGGTGCATCTTTCGGAACTTTCCCTTTCACACGAAGTTCCAGGAAGTCATTAAATCCATCATAAAGCATTTGATGTCCGTCCGGTCCTTCTTTCAGAAGCTCAATCAATGTACGCTCTTCTTCCATATTTTCCACTTCATCTGCCGGAATAAATGCTCCGGATTTGATATCTTCATAAAGTGCAACCTGATTATGAAGAAATAAAGAGAAGTTAACAATACGATCCGGCTGCGTCTTGTTCAGGAACTCTGCCAGAGCAATTGCATTTTCCTGACCTCTGCCTTTACCGGCAACACCAGACATAACATGTGCATCAAAAATCAATCCGACTCTTTGGATTCTTGCGATTTCTTTATACGCCTGATCCTGGGTATGCTCTTTTCTCATAAACTTCAACACATCATCCAGACCACTTTCAATCCCCAGATATAAATGTCTCACCTTGCGGTCATATAATTCCTGAAGTTCCTCATCACTTTTCAGCCGTATACTTGTTACAGTCGCATCCATGTTGATCATCTGACAATCCGGAAAATATTTATCGATCAAATCAAGTATCGCACGCAGACGATCCATTTTCAATCCAAATGCATTACCATCTCCAAGAAATATCTTTCTCGGATTTCCTCCCAGATTCTTCACTCTTTGCAGTTCCTCTTCGACCTGCTCAAGCGGCAGCTCACGATATTTTAAATCTCTGAACAGATTACAGAATTTACATTTATTATAAGAGCAGCCGACCATGACCGGCAGCATGTAAGATGCACGTTCCATTGGCGCACGACAAATTCTACCTTCATATTCCATACCATTACCTCCAATTCAACCTACTACTTTTAAATCTGTAAGATTCCACCTTCTTGAGTGCATACATATTGCACTTATCCACAGGTATTCATATTATAACACAATTTTTCCAAAATCAATGCCCTGTCCTCACTCATTTTCCACATTTCTGAAGATTTTCTTACAGTTTCGTGAAGATTGTGTGACATCTCTTGAGTCCTTTTTGCATTCATTATAAAATATGAATTGCTCACAGGGAGGTATAAGTGATTATGGGAAACAAAAAGAAACAGACAAATGAATTTGACAATTACTTCGATGATGATTTCGAAGTTGTATATGAAGATCTGGAGGATCTTGGGAGCTATTTGAGTGAAGATAGTTCTGATAATAACAATGATTACGACGATTATGACGGTTATGATGGCGACACCGATTATTATGATGATGATGACGATGATTATGATAACGATTATGATGATGATGACTATAACAGCAACGGCAGAGATTCAAAAAAGAAAAAGCGCAACGACAAACAGGATCCGGATTCCAAAAAATCCAAGAAGAAAAAGCGTCGCGGACTGCCCAATGTAGGAAAACCGGTTGCAAATATTGCTAAGACCGGCATTAACGCGACTAAAAAATTAGTCGGAACCATTCTCCGGGCAGCCACACTGATTTTAATCGCTCTCATCATTCTGACATTGTTGAAAGCATTTTTAAGTAACGCCGGTTCTTATGGAAAAATCCTGTTACTCGGACAGACGAAAGATACCATATTGATTGCATACCTGGCTGTCGGAGCTGTGCTGGTCGGTTATGAACTGCTCAACTTCTTCTGGGCTGCCAGCCGTACACGCGCCAGAAGCAGACACAACAACCGTCTGGATACCGGACGCGGGCTTTTGTCCTTTGTTATCATTTACGCCGGCTCCTATCTGGCCGCCATGTTCAGTCACCTGATTCCAAGTTCTCCAAGCTGGCTTACCGGTGTACAAGGCGGACTGTCTATTTACGGTGGTCTGAAAGCCACACTACTGCCGCTGTGCATTGCAGGAGTAGTAAGCTGTGTGGTCAGGAAAATTATAGTAAGATAAGATTCAAAACTGTATCTTTTATAAACTTCGTTAGTTAAGTAATTATAGAAAAACCACCCAACTCGTCAAAAGTTTAGAGGGTGGTTTTTCTTAGTTTAGTCTATCATTTAAATCTATTTCATTTAATTATTTTTTATCTTCCGCACAATTTTTTTAACCAGCAATATGAGCAAAATAATCAGCACAATTACAAGTACAAAAATGCCCGCTATGATAGCCGAAAATTTATTCGGGTGTTTTACAAGATCAATAATATTCCAACTGTCTTCTACAACCTTTCGGTCATGCTTTTCATTATAATATTCAGACACATTTGCAATACCATCACCATCTGTATCATCAAAGGACTCCATATATCTGGCAATGGCAGCCCATGCTTTCAGCTCCTGATTGCCTTCCATAATTGCCTGATCTTCCAGGTTTTCGATTGGATTTCCATCTTTGTCCTTCGGCGTAATAGACAGCAGTCCATAAGATGTGTCCATGACAGCACCGAGCATCTGCCCTGTATATAGGTCTGTCACCACATGATACAGCTTGTCATCTTCTATCTCTTCTCTGTTTCCTTCCCCCTGCGCTTTCATCAGATAGCAATCTGTCACTTTATTAAGTATCATGCGATGCGGATTGTATGTAAAGTTAAGACCACTACAATAAAGTCTGGCAATCGTCATAAAATCTGAAACAGACGCATCAATTTCCGCCACAAGTTTCAATTCTTTTCCTGTCAGATAAGCGCTGATCAGCGGATAACCCGCCAGCCCATCCTTCCCAATTCCAAGTGAAAATGAATTGTAGACCTGTTCGACCGTGACATCCCCTTTTGTATAAGTATCACGTACTGTTCCGCTCGGAACAACCGCCACATCGACCGGATCACCGTCGTAGTACTCAGAATTTTCCACCGCATACACATATGCATCAGACATGATGTCTCCGAGATTCAACTCCTCATGCTTATTATACATATCGTCCACACTGCTGAATTCAATATCATTTTCCGCAAGAATCTGATCTTTTGTATATCCAAAATGTGACAGATAATTCGTATCAACCGTCTCCATCAGCTTATCAATCCGCTCCTGTGTTGCAGCATCCGCCTTTATCTCATCCGTAACCGGAATCAACTCGTAAGTATCCACATCCCAGCGTCCATCATCTTTCTGCGTCATAGAAATCGTTCCAAGATTTCTTCCATATTCTCCACAGGAAACAATATAAGTATCTCCGTGCCGAATCGGCTCATCTAATTGTGTATGTGTGTGTCCGCTGATAATCAAATCTATATCCGGCACATTTTTCGCAAGAATCTCATCTTCAGATTTATCTTCATCTTCCACGGTACCACTATGAGATACGCAGGCAATCATATCCACGTCCTCATTTTTCTTAATCTCTTCCACCGTCTTCTTAGAAGCCTCGATCGGATCTTCAAAAAGCAGTTCGCATGTTGGCGCGCAATCCAGCGAATCTTTACCAAATACACCAAAAACTGCTATTTTGACATCACCTTTCTGTACAACTACATAATCTTTCACACCGTAGTTCTCAAATGCATCTTTAATCTGCTGCTGTCCTTCCGTTAAGCCCGCTTTCTCCATAGCGCTCCAGTCCACATTACAAACGACCAGTGACGGAACATTTTCACCGGAAGCCTTTGCAGTATTCAGCATATTAGCAAGTCCACTGGAACGATAGTCAAACTCATGATTTCCCCAAGTCGTCACATCACATCCAAGATAGCCTAGCATACGAAGCTCTGCCGCCTCTGTCTCATACACCGTCTGGATCAACGTTCCCATAGAAAAATCTCCACCATCCAGATAGAGCGTATCCGGGTTTTTTTCTTTCTGCTCGTCAATTAAAGTCTTGAGCCTTGCAAATCCTCCGACCTCTTCTTGTTTTCCATCAACGATCGTAGAAAAACTGTTCAGATGTGAATGCGTATCATGTGTAAATAATACGTCCAGATGTTTACCCGTGTCCGCGGCTTTTGCATTCACCCCAAGTGTCGGCAGCATCCCCACGCAAAGAGCAATCGCAAGTACAAATGCGGTTATCTTTTTCGTTCTCTGCATATGTCTCTCCTTTATCAATTCTTTCGTTCTCTACTATTTTTAGTAATCATACTATATTTTTTATAAGCTCGTCAACGCAAAAAACCTCAGAAATTATTATTCCGAGGTTTTGCATAAAAATGCGGATGACAGGACTTGAACCTGCACGTCGGGGACACTAGATCCTAAGTCTAGCGCGTCTGCCAATTCCGCCACATCCGCATAAGAAAATAAAAACGCAATACCTAATTCCC